>Ga0335085_10004877_pt1 | contig 21921 bp, 17 predicted proteins | sample Lox_Sample_45_FD_206712 | JGI IMG/M metagenome (GOLD analysis project Ga0335085, IMG submission 206712) | Soil microbial communities from Loxahatchee National Wildlife Refuge, Florida, United States - Lox_Sample_4.5 | ecosystem: Environmental > Terrestrial > Soil > Wetlands | place: USA...
CGGGGCGGCCCGTCGCGGCGATATAGAATGCCTTCTTGATGGTCAACGCGATATCGCGCACATCCTTGACCAGAAAATTATGCTTGACGCACGGCCGCGTGATGCCAACAGCATCGCATTCCTGAAAAGCGTCTTCGCCAATCGCATAGGTCGGTACCTGGCCGGAAATGACCACCAGCGGTATCGAGTCCATGTAAGCGGTCGCGATCCCGGTCACCGCATTGGTAACGCCGGGACCCGAAGTCACCAGCGCGACGCCGGTTTTATCGGTCGAGCGTGCGTAACCGTCGGCGGCATGCACCGCTCCCTGTTCGTGACGCACCAGGATATGTCTGACTTTGTCTTGTTTGAACAGCTCATCGTACAAGTACAATACGGCGCCTCCAGGATAGCCGAACACATATTCGACCCCTTCCTCTTGAAGGCAACGCACCACAATTTCAGCACCGCTTAATTCCATGTCGAAGCTTGCCGATTTTCACGCCAAACAGGGAACCGCCAACAATACATTTCGTGTTGGGTTTGGTCAAGCCAAATCTTTGATTAAACAACATGATACCGCAGCGGTTGTGATGATTGCGGCGCTCTCCACAAGGCTCCCATGTAAGATACGAACAGCCGGCCGCCGCACATTGACGGTCGCAATGTGTTCGCGCGAACCCGCATTTTCGTAAAGCAAATTTTCTGGCTACCTACAAGGAATTTTCCGATTTTTTCGCCGCGGTCGAGCGCCGCGCCTATAAGCAGGCGCTGTTCACGGTGCGCGACGAACAAGCCGCGCTGGAACTGGTGCAGGAGTCAATGACCAGGCTGGTCGAAAAATATCGGGCACGGCCACGCGATGAACTGCCGTTGTTGTTTCAACGCATCCTGCAAAACACCATGCGCGACCATTTCCGACGGCAGAAGGTGCGCGCATTGTGGACAACCCCAATTTCGTCGCTGGGGACGGAAACCGACGCTGAGTACGATCCGCTGGAAACCTTGGAACTGGACACAACTGAAAAACGCGAACAGACCCCGTATGACCTGTTACAAGAATCACAAACTCTTGAAATCATTGAGCGGGCCTTGCAACAATTGCCTTTACGTCAACGCCAAGCTTTTGTAATGCGTTACTGGGAAGAGATGGATGTTGCGCAAACGGCGGTCGCCATGGGATGCTCGGAGGGCAGCGTAAAAACCCACTGCTCGCGGGCGGTTCGTGCTTTGGCCACGATGCTGAGGAAAAAGGGGGTCACGCTATGAACGAGAATGAACAGGAGTTGGCGCGTAAAATCGTCCGGTACCTCGAGCGCGGCCTGGATGAAATTCGGCCGGACATGTGGCACCGCCTGCAGGCGGTGCGCCTGTCCGTGCTCGCGCGATATCATGAGCCACAGCCGACGTTGGGTCCCGTCTGGGCGGGCCATATAGGGCGATTTTTCCATCGCGGCCGCCTTACGGCAGCGCACTATGCATTTGCCGCGACGCTACTGGTAATCAGTGCCGTCGGTATTACTTATTGGCAAACAGCCAACGATGAGGAAACCGAGGTTGATGTCAGTCTGCTCACCGGGGACGTGCCGATCAACGCCTATCTTGATAGCGACTTCGAAGCATGGCTAAAACGTTCTTCGGAATAGTCCTATGCCTGTGCTTCGTTGTCCCGGCACTCGCTGCCCCGCCTGCACAACCACCCGCCGTCAAACCTGAGTGGTCAGAGCTGACCCCGGCCCAACAGCAGGTGCTGGCGCCGCTCAAGGATCAATGGAACGGTTTCGATGCCGCGCGCCGCAAGCGCTGGGTTAAGATCGCGGATCGCTACCCGAAGATGAAGCCGGAAAAGCAACAACAGTTCACGAAGAACATCCAGGAATGGGCAAAGCTTACGCCAGAGCAACGTCAGGCGGCGCGTGAAAAATGCAAGAAGCTGCATTGCACTTCACCGGAGCAACGCGCGCGCGTCAAATCACAGTGGCGCAAGTACCAGCAATCGCGCGCCGCCAAACCGGACGGCAATTCCTCCCCAGACACCGCGCCGCCATCACAGCTTTCGCAGTAACTGCAACGCCGGTCCGGATAGCTATCTTTTGCTATCTTTTCTCCTCCCACCAAATCATGCCGAGTGCCAGCCCCAAGAACATCAATGTCGGAAACGCGGCGCTCCAGAACGGGGGCCAGTCGCGCAACAGTCCGAAATAGGCGAACAGGCGCCCCAGCATGTGGAAGCCGATGCCGAGCATGATCCCGGAAAAAACCTTGGCGCCGATATTGCCAACCCGTTGCCGGAAATGCGCGAATGGCAACGCCAGCACGATCATTGTCAGCACCGCAAACGGGTAAACCACCTTGTTCCAGAATGCGATGTCGTAGCGTTTTGTCTGCTCGTTGTTCTCGCGCAAATGTTGTGCATACGAACGGAGGTCGCGCGCCGACATCTGGTCGGGCGACACCAGCAGCACGCTGAGCAACCCCGGGTCCATCACCGAATGCCATTGCGCTTCCGGAATGTGGTTCACGCTGGTCTTCGCCTCCTCGAAGCTGGTTTGTTGAACGCCGAATAGTTTCCATTGGTGCTCGCCGGCATATTCGCCGCGCTGGGCCAGACTGATCGTGCGCAAACGATGTTCGGCATCGAACTCGTAGATCTTGACGCCCACCAGCACTGAGTCCGGCAATACCTGCGCAACGTTGATAAAACTGTTGTCATCCTTGACCCACAGGCCGGAGCGAAATTCCTGCGCGATCACACCGGTCAGCGCGCGCACGCGCAATTGTTGTGCGGCGGCTTCGGCCGGGGGTGCGACAAACTCGCCGCAAATGAAAGTCAGTCCCGCGAACAACAATCCGATCTGGAGCAAGGTGACCGCCATTCGCCACAACGAAACGCCAGATACGCGCATCACATTGTATTCGGAGTTTGCGACCAATTGCGCGAGCGCAAACAGGGTACCGATCAGTACTGCGATCGGGAACAATTCGTAGATGTGCCCGGGCACGCTGAGCAGGACGAACGCGAGCACGCGAATCAGGCGATAACCGCCCTTGCCAAGATCCTCCAGTTCATGAATCAGATCGAGCAGGGCGAACAGCATCAACAGGCCGGCGAACACCAGCAAAACCGCCATTGCGATTTCGGTCGACAGATAACGCTTGAGCGTCCTCATTTGAGGAACCGGGTGACCGAAAACAGCATCGTACGCCGGAAAAACAGGGCCGCCAGCAAAGTCAACATCGCCGTGTGTATCCCCAGCAGGCCGATAAGGAAACCGATTTTTTCCTGCGCGACCCAGGCTTGCATGATGCTCACGCAATTGCTGTATATCATGTAAATCAGGATCGCCAGCACTAGGTTGAGCGAGCGGCCCGCGCTTGGGTTGACAAAGGAAAGCGGGATCGCCAGCACCGCCAGGATCAACGCTGACAACGGCAGACTGATGCGCCATGACAATTCAGCGAGATTAGGCGGAGTCGGGTCATTCAGCAGGCTCACAGTCGGCAACGCCTTGGCCGACGGCACGGTCAATTTGGCCTCATAAGGCTCGATGCGCATCGCGTAGCGGCTGAATTCGCCGATTTTGTATTCGGGCGTGCCGGGCGTTCCTTCGTAACGCCGACCGTCAAGCAACACCAGGAAGCGGTCGCCGTTTTCGGCGGTCTGCAGCAGGCCGCGTCGCGCAACCATGACGCCGATTTTCTGGTGCTCCACTGAACTGACAAAAACGTTGCTGACGACGCCATCGTGCTCGCTGGCATTTTCGACAAAGAATACGCGGTCCGCCTGCTTCGACTCGCGAAACGCGCCCGGGGTCATGCGCGATACGTCGTTGCGGGTGTCCAGATGCTGCCGGAACTCCTCGCTTTTCATGATTGCCCAAGGCGAAAGTACCAGACTCATGAGCGCGATCACTGCCGTCAACGGCAGCGAAAACAGCAGCACCGGCCGGATCCACGAGGTCAATCCCATGCCGGAACAAAACCACACCACCATCTCGGAATCGCGATAGCTGCGCGTCAGCGTCATCAGCACCGCGATAAACAGCGTGAGCGACAACAATATCGGCAGGTAATTGAAAAGAATGAACGCGAGCAAGGCGAATACGCCTTCCAGCGGTATCGAGCCATTCGCGGCCAACCCAAGAAAGCGCACGAACTGCGTTGCAATCGCAATCGCCAGCAATACCACAAACGTTGCGGCGGCCGACGCCGCAAATTCGCGCAACAGCGAAGTGCGGAAAATCATGGCCGGAACACGCTTTGATTTTTAGGCGGACTACGAAGATAATCAGGGGCTTCTGACAACATCCAGTACCTTTGGGAAAGCCCATGCAATTTAGCATAAAAACCAGTGGTCCGGCGCGCATTCGCACCGCTTGCATCGTGGCCGGCGTGTTCGAATCGCGCAAATTAAGCCCGGCTGCCACGATGCTCGACCGCGCATCGCGTGGCTATTTGTCGGCATTGCTCAAGCGCGGCGATCTCGACGGAAAAATCGGCAGCACTCTGTTGCTGCCGCGTGTCCCGCAACTCGCCGCCCAGCGCGTGCTGTTGATCGGGCTCGGGCGCGAACAGGATTTCGGCGACCATCAATTTCGCGAAGCGGTGCGCGGCGCGCTACGCGCGCTCACTAACGCTGGCATCGCGGACGCCGTGTTGTGTCTGAGCGCCGCGAGCGAGGGGCGCGATATCGGATGGCGCGTCACGCAATCCGTACTCGTCGCAGCCGATGCGGTTTATCGCTTCGACCGTATGAAAAGCAAACCCGAACATGCCGCGAGGCTGCGCGAATTCTCGTTGCTGGTCGAGCGCACCGAGGCAGCACGTGCCGCGGCCGCCCTCAAGCTTGGGGTCGCCATCGCGCACGGCGTGAACCTCACCAAGGATCTGGGCAATTTGCCGGGCAACGTGTGCACGCCGACTTACCTGGCGACCCAGGCCAAAGCGCTCGGCCGATCACACAAACTCAAGGTGCAGATATTGGAGAAGCGCGATATGCAGCGGCTCGGCATGGGCGCGCTGCTGTCGGTCGCGCGCGGCAGCGTCGAGCCGCCAAAGTTGATCGTGCTTCATTATCAGGGAGCCGGCCGCCAGCGCAAACCGATCGTGCTGGTCGGCAAGGGGGTGACCTTCGATACCGGCGGCATCTCGATCAAGCCTGCCGCCGAAATGGATGAAATGAAATTCGACATGTGCGGCGCGGCGAGCGTGTTGGGCACGCTCAAAGCAGCGGCCGAGATGAAACTACCGCTCAACGTGATCGGCATTATTCCAACCACTGAAAACATGCCGGGCGGCGCTGCCACCAAACCCGGCGATATCGTTACCAGCCTGTCGGGGCAAACGGTCGAAATTCTCAATACCGACGCTGAAGGGCGATTGATTTTATGCGACGCGCTGACCTATGCCGAACGCTTTGAACCGCAAGCAGTGATTGATATTGCAACCTTGACTGGCGCTTGCGTCATCGCGCTTGGCCATGTCGTGAGCGGGCTGTTCGCAAATGACGACGCGCTCGCCGACGAGCTACTCGCCGCCGGCAATGTCGCTTATGACCGCGTGTGGCGGCTGCCGCTGTGGAACGACTATCAGGAGCAATTGCGCAGCAATTTTGCTGATTTTGCGAACATCGGCGGCCGCGCCGGCGGTGCGGTCACGGCGGCCTGTTTTCTTGCGCGCTTTACCAAAAAATTCAAATGGGCGCACCTCGATATTGCCGGCACGGCCTGGAAATCGGGCAAGGAAAAAGGGGCGACCGGGCGGCCGGTCGCATTGCTCATGCAATTCCTGCTCGAGCGCGCCGGCCGTTGACCGGGCTGCAATGACGCAGATCGATTTCTATTTTCACGCCGAGGACAAGCTGCAGACGGCCTGCAAATTGAGCGCCAAGGCCGTAGCAAGCGGATTGCGCGTGTTCGCGTTTTGCCCTGACGAGGAAACCCGCCGCCAGCTCGATCGCATGCTGTGGACGACGCCAGCAATCGGCTTTGTACCGCACTGCGCGCCGGACCACGAACTCGCCGCCGTTACGCCGTTGATCGTGGACGATGTCGGAAGCCGGCTGCCGCACGATCAGATACTGCTCAATCTGCGGCCGCACTTGCCGGAGTTTTTCAGCCGTTTCCAGCGCCTGATCGAAATCGTCAGCATCGACGAGGAAGACCGCCAGGCGGCGCGCGAACGCTACAAGTTCTATCGCGATCGCGGCTACGAAATTCGTACGCATGATCTAAGCCAGTAGCGACGTCATGGCCGACGACATCGATCATTCCTTGCAGGAAAGCGATGCATTATTGGCGCGCGCCGACACCCTCCTGGCCCGACGCAAGATCGACGTCCAGCCGGCGCCGGAAATCCCGGTGCTGACCGAAACTGTTCCCGCGACCGGCTCTTCGCCTGCTGCGGCGGTCCCGACATTGACCGACATCGTCGCCCCCCGTCCGCCTGGCCGTGCAGCGACAGCGGAAACCGCTCTCGAACAAACGATGTATCGCAAACTCAAACGACTGCTGGATCGGGAAACGGCTGGTTTTTCCCAGCCGTTGCCGCCGGAAGCTGCCGCCGCACTGGAGCGGACGTTAAAAAAGATCAGTGGCGAATTGAAGGATGACTTGGACACGATGGTGCGCGCGGCAGTCGAAGACGTCCTCCGGGGACGCGCCCAGGAACCGCCTCCACGCCGCTGATGAGCCTCCCCAAAAGTTTCGAACCTCACGCGATTGAAGCCCGCTGGTACCCCGAATGGGAACAGCGCTGCTACTTCAAGCCCGGCGGTGCCGGCGAATCCTATTGCATCCAGCTGCCGCCGCCGAACGTGACCGGCACGCTGCACATGGGGCACGCGTTTCAGCAAACGCTGATGGACGTCCTGATCCGTTACCACCGGATGCGCGGTTACAACGTAAATTGGATCATCGGCACCGACCATGCCGGCATCGCCACTCAGATCGTCGTCGAGCGTCAATTGGAGGCCGCAGGCAAGGCGCGACATGACCTTGGTCGTGACGCCTTTATCAAACGCGTCTGGGAGTGGAAACGACAGTCGGGTTCGATCATCACGCGCCAGATGCGCCGCCTCGGCGTTTCCGCCAACTGGGATTATGCGAGCGCTGATGGCGAGCACGCCGGCTATTTCACGATGGACGAGCGTATGTCGCGCGCGGTCGTCGAGGCCTTCGTCCGCCTCCATGAAGAAGGCCTGATCTATCGCGGCAAACGGCTCGTCAACTGGGATCCGGTGCTGATGACTGCGGTGTCCGATCTCGAGGTCGAAAGCGAAGAGGAAGACGGGAAGATCTGGGAGATCCGCTATCCGCTGGCAGATGATCCGGAAAAATCACTGGTCGTCGCCACGACGCGTCCTGAAACCATGCTGGGCGACGTCGGGATTGCAGTCCATCCGGAAGATGAAAGATACAAACGGTTTATCGGCAAGCAGGTGCAACTGCCGCTGACCGGCCGCACGATTCCGGTGATCGCCGACGACTATGTCGACCCCGCATTCGGCACCGGCTGCGTCAAGATCACGCCAGGACATGATTTTAATGATTACCAAGTATGGCTGAGGCATCGAGATGGTGCTCTATCGAATGCGCCACACCATGGACTAATTAATATTTTTAGGAAGGATGGCTCCATAAAGAAAGACGAGCAAGATGATTTTGTTTACGGACATAGGGCCCCTACAAGCGAGGGTATTTGGTCAGACCCAAAAGAGTCAGTTGAATTAACGTATCCATTAATTCCAAGCTCTTATCGCGGTCTCGATCGTTTCGAGGCGCGCAAAAAAATTCTTGCCGATCTTAAAACCCAAAATTTCCTCGTCTCCGAGAAGCCTTACAAACTGCGCGTGCCGCGCTCCGGCCGCACCGGGGTCATCGTTGAACCAATGTTGACCGACCAATGGTTCGTCACGATGGAAGGGCTTGCCAAGCGCGGTCTCAAGACTGTCGCTGCCGGCGAGGTCAAGTTCTATCCCGAACACTGGGCGACGACCTACAACCAATGGCTCGAAAACATCCAGGATTGGTGCATATCGCGTCAACTCTGGTGGGGTCATCAGATTCCCGCCTGGTATGACGACCGAAGCAATTTTTACGTCGCGCGCAGCGAGGAGGAGGCGCGTAAACAAGCCCGGATAAAAGGTTATACCGGCAACCTTAAGCGCGACGACGATGTGCTCGATACGTGGTTCTCGTCGGCACTGATCCCCTTCACTTCGCTCGGCTGGCCCGACGATACATCCGATCTGAGAACCTGGCTGCCTTCCCAGGTGCTGGTGACCGGTTTCGACATCATTTTCTTCTGGGTCGCGCGCATGATCATGATGACCCTCCACTTCACCGGCAAGGTTCCGTTCGAACACGTCTACATCAATGCGATTGTGCGCGATGCCGAAGGCCAGAAGATGTCGAAATCGAAGGGCAACACACTTGACCCGATTGATCTCATCGACGGCATCACGCTGCCCGCGCTGCTGGAAAAATCGACACAGGGACTGCTGCTCGCGAGCCATAAGGAGAAAATCGAAAAATATATCCGCCTGCATTATCCGGACGGCATCCCGTCATTCGGCGCCGACGCACTGCGTTTCACTTTCTGCTCGCTCGCGAATCTCTCGCGCACGCTAAATTTCGATCTCAACCGCTGCGAAGGCTACCGTAATTTCTGCAACAAGCTATGGAACGCGACGCGCTTCGTGCTGATGAATTGCGCGGATAAGGATGTCGGACTCGACGAATCGCTGCCGCTTGATAAGTCGTTCGCCGATCGCTGGATTGTGAGTCGTCTGCAACGCGCCGAAGCCGATGTCGAACGCGAGTTTTCCGCATACCGTTTCGACAACGCAGCGCGCACAATATATGAATTTGTTTGGGACGAATACTGCGATTGGTATCTTGAATTGGCCAAAGTGCAGCTGCAGACCGGCGACGCCGCCCAGCAACGCACGACGCGCCGCACTCTGGTAAGAGTGCTGGAAGCAACGTTGCGCCTCGCGCACCCGATGATTCCATTCATTACCGAGGAGCTGTGGCAAAAGGTCGCTCCGCTCGCCGGCAAGCGAGGCGACAGCATCATGCTGCAACCTTATCCGAAACAATCTCTTGAGAAAATGGATTCGGGAATGGATTCGGGAATGGAATTATTTAAACATGTCGTTAATGCGTGCCGTACGCTACGCGCCGAAATGGGTCTCGGCCCGCAACAAAAAGTGCCGTTGATTGCCGAAGGTAACGCAGAGCATCTGGCCATTTTTACACCTTATCTCAAACATCTGGCGAGACTATCGGCGATTGAAATCGTCGCTACGCTGCCCGCTACGGAAGCTCCCGTATCAATAATTGGCGATTACAGGCTAATGTTGAAAGTAGATATTGATATCGTCGCGGAACGCGCGCGTCTGGGCAAGGAAGCCGAACGTCTTGAAGGTGAAATCGGCAAAGTACAGACCAAGCTCGATAATGCGGGTTTTGTCGAGCGCGCGCCGACGGCGGTAGTCGAGCAGGAACGCAAGCGGTTGGTCGACTACGGCGCGGCGCTCGAAAAAGTGCGCGCGCAACTCGATCGTCTGCGGAATTAACGTTTCTTCATGAAAAATACGAATTCGGCGCCGCTTTCCTGCGCCGACAACAACTCGTTGCCGCTCTGCATCGAAAACACCTTGAAGTCGAGGTCAGCCGCCGGATCGGTGGCGAGGATTTTCAGCACCTGCCCCGAAACCATGTCTGCCAGCGACTTCTTGGCGCGTAATACCGGCAACGGGCATTTGAGACCGCGTACGTCGAGTTCCTTGTCGAACTCCATACCAGCCCCTCAAAACACGCTGATATTGCGGTCAGCCAGCAGTTGCGACAGGCGAGTATTGGCCATCGACAACCGATCGACCAGGATCTCAAGAAACGCGCCATTAAAATGATGGCGGCAATTTTCGCTGGCATGCGCCAGCGATTCCGCCTGGATTTCAATGATGGTAATGTCGGTCGCGGCTGATACCGTGGCGGTACGGTGGAATTGTTTCTTGCCGAGATAGGCCATTTCGCCGAAACAATCGCCGGCGTGCAGCACATTGAGCAGCTTGTCCTGTTTCAGGATTTTCACCTCGCCGGCAACCAACAGAAAAAACGATTTTCCGACGTCCCCCTCCCTGATCAGTTCCTTTCCGGGTTGATACTTGTGCCAAGTGGTGATGCGCAGCACCTCCCACAATTCGGTGTCAGTAAAATTCTTGAAAAAATCCAGTTTGCGGAGCGCATCGAATTTTTCGCTGTCGGGTATGTTCTTTTCCGGCCTCTGAAGATTGCCGAAAATCGCGACCAGATCATGGGAAAATTCGTCCCATGTCTGATAACGTTCAGCAACATTCTTCCGCAGCGCGCGCATGACAATCGCGTCGAGTTGTGGCGGAATTTCGTGGCGTACGCTGCTGGGCGGGGCCGGGTCCGTGTTGATAATCTGGTAGACCATGCTGTAGTTGTTGGCGGCCTGAAACGGCAGCTTGCCGGTAAGCATTTGATACAGCACCACACCGAGTGAAAAAATATCGGTCTGATGCGTCAGCGACTGTTCCTTAACCTGCTCCGGCGACATATAGGCGGGAGAGCCGATGCCGGTGATCTGCGTCGTTTCGGTCGCGCTGGTCAGCGCCGCACCGAAATCGGAGATTTTGATATCGTTCTCGCCGGACAGCAGGATATTGGCCGGCTTGATGTCGCGGTGTATGACCCCCTGCTTCGCGGCGTAATCGAGCGCCTTGGTGCACTTGAAAATGATTTCGATCACCTTGTTGATCGGTAGCAGCTTGTCCGCGCGGCTATGCTGTTCGAGCGTGGTGCCATTCACGTACTCCATCACGATATAGCTCGCCTCATCGTCGGCGACCGCATCGAGAATGCTGACGATATGCGGATGCGACAGCTTGCCCGCGAGCGAGGCCTCGGTCAAAAACAGCTTGCGGTAACGCCGGCCGTGTTCCTTGTCGCCGAGCGCTTCTGGAAAAACCACCTTGATCGCGACATGCCGGTTGACGAACGGATCGAGCGCTTCATAGACGGTGCCGGTCGCGCCTTTGCCGAGCTCGCGAATCACTTCGTATTTGCCGATTTTTTTCATGCCAAAAGTTTATTGTTCCGACCAGCGCCGGATTATAAGGCATGGCTGCCGCATTCGTTCTGGAATCCCGGGAAAATCAATCGCACGACACTGCTGCACATGCAAGACAAAGCGTGACAATAGTCACCTATTGACGATCTTCCTTGTGCTTGTCGTCCTCCGGCATCAGCGTGCGCAATTCCTTGAGGCGCGCTTCGACCCCTGCCATTTGATAAAAATCGCCGTCACCGCTTCTCTGCGCGAGCCGCAACTGTTCAATCGCGGACTTGATGTCGCCGAGCCGGTAGTAGGCCTCAGCTTGCGCGCGATGCTCGAGCAAACGCTTGTCGAGGGCGGCATAGCTTCTGGCCTGCAATCGATACAAATGATAATCGGACGGCGCGAATTGCAGGCGTTTTTCGACCAGCTTGAGCGCCGCCGCCGTTTGCCCGTGCTTGAGCAGGACGTCGGCGTAGTCATAAGTCAGCGCGCGATAATTGGGATAGGTCTGCAATGTATCGCGATAGATTTGCTGCGCGGTATTGGTATCGCCCGATTCGTCGTAAATCTGGGCAGCGAGATCGGCCACCATCGGGCTGGCAGGCAGCATCTTGCGCACGGTTTGCACCTCCTGTTTCGCGCGGTCATATTTCTTGGCCAACAACAGCGACGCGGCAAGGCCGTAGCGGCTGGCGGCCTCGCTCAGGTACCTTTTTTCGCTCAGGCTCTGCTCGAAGAAGGTCACGTTGTCCTTGGCATCGCCGAGCTCGGCCTTGAGTTTGGCGCGCACCAGTTGGAACTCGATGCTGTCCGGCACCTGCCGGTAGGGAAAGCTTTGCGCACGGTTCTGCATGTCGGCGATCCGCTCATAGGTCAGCGGGTGGGTGCGCAAATAGGCCGGCGCATCGTTTTCGAGACGCGTCGCCTGCTGGAGGCGCTGGAAGAACGACACCATACCCTGCGGATCGAAGCCGGCGCCGGTCATGGTCTGGAAGCCGACGCGGTCGGCCTCCCGCTCCTTGTCGCGCGAGTAACTGAGCTGACTCTGCATAAAACCGGCTTGCGAACCCATGATTCCTGCCTGTGCTAGGTCAGGGTTAGCGCGCGATGCCAGCAGCGCAGCCGCCATCGCCGCGAGCGATATGATTTGTCCCCGCTGCTGTTCCGCCATCATGCGCGCGAAATGCCGTTGTTCGACGTGACCCATTTCGTGGCCGAGCACGCCGGCCAATTCGGACTCGTTCTGCGCCATCAGGATCAATCCCGAATTGACACAGACAAAGCCGCCCGGCAGCGAAAAAGCGTTGATCTCCGGATCGATCAGCAGATTGAAATCGAACGGCTGGTTCGGGTCGGGACTCGCCATGGCGAGCCGGCGGCCCAGCGCGTTCAGATAATCGGTAATTTCAGGATCGTCGGAATAGCTGGGGTCGGCGCGGATGTCGCGCATGATCTCGCGGCCGAGCTGCATCTCCTGCAGCGGCGACAGCATGCCCTGCGCCTCATCGCCGAGATCGGGCAGATTCTGGGCAAATGTTGCCGACGCAGTCAACAGTACCAATGCAAAAACAGGATGAAATATTTTCACGATGTTATGATAAACCGGTCATGTCGAAGTTCCCAAACAAAAGAGATACTTTTCGCAAATTCCGACTGCGATAATACCCCAGGCAAGAAAATTCTCCAGCTGATTGTCAAACTGCCTTTTATTACTCTGCGCCAAATGAAGAAACCCTCCATCGCTAAAAACTTTTTTTCCAATTATCTTCCCACATTAATTGTGATGTGGGTGGGGATTGCGCTGTGCGCGGGCGATTTTCGCATTAGAACATTCAATGGATATTTTTTGATACATAATGATAGCGGGACGATCTGGTTTCCACTGACAGGCGATAGGCTATTGGCAGCGGTGGGTGTTATCTATACCGTTGCGCTGATACCGTATTACCGTCTGTTCCCGGCTATGGTCAGCAAGGCGCGAATCGCATTTTCGTGGCTGATCCGGTGGGTGCGTCGGCAACATCCGCATTTCGGTTTCGCGGAAAAGCAGGCGATGTTGGCCATCGCACTCAAATTCTTCTTCCTGCCGCTGATGCTCAACTTCGTGATCAACAATCTCGGGATCATGGCCCGGGAATATCATGCGTTGACGACCATGGTGGCCGGGTTTCACCCGCATTTGTATTTGCTGCTCCTGAACCTGCTGTTCTTCGTCGACGTCATTATCTTTACGTTCGGCTACATGATCGAAATTCCAAGGCTCAAAAATATCATCAGAAGCGTGGAGCCAACGTTTCTCGGCTGGGCGGTTTGTCTGGCCTGCTACCCGCCATTCAATGGAATGGTGAACACAGTATTACCCTGGCAATCGTCCGATTCTCCGCACTTTACCAATCCGGCTTCACAGCTCGCAGCGGATTGGACGATTCTCGCCCTTATAACGATCTATGTCTGGGCTTCGGTGGCGCTTGGCTGGAAAGCCAGCAACCTGACCAACCGTGGCGTCATCAGCCACGGACCTTATCGGTGGGTTCGCCATCCTGCTTACACATCGAAAAACTTAGCATGGTGGATCGGTGCAGTGCCGTCGTTTACAACGAGTTTTTCGCATTCTCTCAGCATGGGATTGTGGGCCATCGGTTGTATGGCGGCAGTCTCAGTCATTTATATGGCACGTGCCTGGACTGAAGAACGCCATATGTCAATGCTCGACGATAGCTACGACCACTACAAGAAACGAATCCGTTACCGTTTCATTCCTGGCATCTATTGAAACAAAAAGCCCCTCTCGCGAGGGGCTTTTTGCACAGCAAAAAACCTGGATTAGCTGCCGGAGCTGCTCGAAGAGCTAGAGCTAGAGCTGGAGCTCGAGCTGCTGCTCGAAGTGCTGGTCGAGCCATAGCCAGCCGCATCGCCGGTATGACCACGGCAGGTCGACGGCACATACTTCTGCGCAATCGTTGAGGCCGCGCCGCCGCATTCCCAATTGACTTGGCTGCCCGCAGCATTAGTATCGTTCAAGGCCACGCTCGGCACGATGGTGAGCACATTTGCGCCGCTGGGCACCACTGAAGCATTATAAGTAATGGTGATAGTGCCATCGGCGCCACTTTGGATACTGGTGATGTTGGCCGTTGGCGCCGGATAGCTGGCGCCGATATTGCCGCAGCTGGAGGCATCGGTACAGGTCATATCCATCGGGCCTTTCGACTGGAACGACTCGGTTTCGGCCAGCTTGATGCCGTCGGCCAGCGTCGGGCCTTCGGATACCTTGGCACGGATCGTATAGTCCTGATAGGCCGGTAACGCAACCGCGGCCAGAATGCCGATGATCGCGACCACGATCATCAATTCGATCAGGGTGAAGCCTTTTTGCAGTTGGCGAATCATGTGAATCTCCTTCCTGTAAGTTGTTCAAAAAGCCAGCAATATGCTCGCTCGGGTCTATTCCTCGCAAACTTCATGCCAATGACAAGTTCCCCATTTGCCGTGACATTTTAACGCGGAACCTCTCCTAATATGGCTTTATTACATGCCGTTAGCGAATCAGTATCCTGAACCAATCCATCCAGAGTCACAAAGTGACGCATCGCGTCAGTCCGGCGGCCGGCCGCTTCTAATGCGCTGCGGACGGCGGTGCAACATAGCCGGGGATTTTCGATACGTCGACATCGTCGATCTGCTGCGGATCGAGGCATTGCTCGGCGTATTTGAGATAGACCTTCTCCCATACGAATACATCGAACAGGTCGGGATCAACGTGGCCGTTGAGTTTGAAGTTGCCGAGGATCGCCAGCGACTCCGAAAGCGTTTTGCCCTTCTTGTAGGGACGGTCTTTCGCGGTCAGCGCCTCGAAAATGTCGGCGATGCCCATGCAGCGCGCCTGCACCGACATCTGGTCGCGCGTCAGGCCGCGTGGGTAGCCCTTGCCATCCATGCGTTCATGGTGGCCACCCGCGTACTCGGGGACATTCTTCAGGTGGCGCGGCCACGGCAACGCCTCCAGCATCTGGATCGTCACCTCGATATGGTGATTGATGATCTGGCGCTCGGCGGCGGTCAGCGTGCCGGCGCGGATGGTCAGATTCTCGACTTCTTCGGCGGTCAGGAAATCGACCTGCTTGCCGTGCACGTCGCGCCAGCGGTATTTGACGGCAATCGCGCGCACCCGCGCCTGGTCGTCTTCCTTCATTGCCTCGCCGCCGACGTTGGTGAAGCGCAGGAATTCGCGGTCTTCGTTGATTTCGCGCAGGCGAGTTTCATGCTCGCGTTCGATTTTTTTCGCCATTACGGCATCGCCTTTTTCAAGCGCCGCCATCTTCGCCTTCAGCATTTCGATCTCGGCGTCGCGTTTGACAACTTCAAAGCGAGTATCAAGCAGATGGATGCGATCGAAAATGGTCTGCAGCTTGGTCGCCTTGTCGACGACATGTACGGGTGTCGTGACCTTGCCGCAATCGTGCAACAGTCCGGCGATCTTGAGTTCGTAACGATCCTTGTCGGTCATGTGAAAATCCGCGAGCGGCCCGACTTTCACATTGTTGACCGCCTCCGCCAGCATCATCGTCAGCACCGGTACGCGCTCGCAATGACCGCCGGTGTAGGCTGACTTGTCGTCGATCGCCGCATTGATCAGATTGATGAACGACTCGAACAGATTTTCGAGATGGTTAATCAGCAGCCGGTTGGTCAGCGCGATCGCCGCCTGCGACGCCAGCGATTCCGCGAGCTGCTGGTCTTCCGTCGAAAACGGGACGACCGTCCCGGTCGCGCGGTCCTTGGCATTGAGCAGCTGCAACACACCGATTATTTCGTTCTCGTGGTTCTTCATCGGCACCGTCAGAAACGACTGCGAGCGGTAGCCGGTCTTCTTGTCGAAGTTCTTGGTGCCCGAGAAATCGAAACCTTCCTCGGTATAGGCATCGGCGATATTGACCGACCGGTCGTGGTGATAGGCGTAGGCGACCACCATCGAGTTGATCGGATGGTTGTTCTTGTCGTACAGATAGATCGGATAAAACGGGATCTCGACGCCAGTGGTGCCCCCCATCGCAACGCCCAGGGTGTCGTTGCGCATGATTTCGAACTTGAGCATGCGTTCTTCGGTCACGCGGTAAAGCGTGCCGCCGTCGGCATTGGTAATTTTCTTGGCCGCCAGCAAAATGGCCTCGAGCAGCCGGTTGATGTCGGTTTCCTGGGACAGCGCAACGCCGATCTGGTTGAGCTGCTCAAGCCGCTCGAACAGATTGGAGGGGTCGGGAGGACGCTGCATCTGATTCATGACGCTGTCCCGATCGTATCTATTTGATACAGACCGCGCGCACCTGGTGGATGTCGGTAATGCCCATCAATACCTTCTCGATGCCGTCCTGCTTCAGGGTACGCATGCCGGTCTCGAGCGCGGTAGCGAACATCTCGGCAACTCGCGCGTGTTCCTGGATGTTCTTCTTGATCGCATCGGTCCCGATCAGCAGTTCGTGCAGGCCGACGCGCCCTTTGTAACCACCGCCGCCGCAGACTTCGCAACCGACTGGTTCGTAAAGCATGATCTCGCCCTTCTCATTGGCGAATTCTTTGCGCCATTCCTCTTCAAGGGCGGCACGCGCCTTTTTCGGGTCTTTTTTCCAGGTCTCGGTATTCATCAGCTCGAGCGCATATTCTTCCGCCAACCCGTCCAGTTCTTCCTTGGTCGCGACGTGAGATTTCTTGCATTTGCCGCATAGCCGTTTGGCCAGACGTTGCGCGAGGATGCCGAGCAGTGCGTCGGCAAAATTGAATGGATCCATGCCCATGTCGAGCAGGCGGATGATCGACTCCGGCGCCGAGTTGGTATGCAGCGTGGCGAACACCAAGTGCCCGGTCAGCGACGCCTCGATGCCGGTACCGACCGTTTCCTTGTCGCGCATTTCGCCGACCATGATGATGTCCGGATCGGCGCGCAAAAACGCTTTCATTGCGACCGCGAACGTAAGCCCCGCCTTGGGATTCATCTGTACCTGACGCAAACCGCGCTGCGTAATTTCGACCGGGTCTTCGGCGGTCCAGATCTTGGTGTCCGGCGTATTCAGGTAGCCAAGCACCGAGTGCAGCGTCGTCGTTTTGCCGGAACCGGTCGGGCCGCACACGAAAAACAATCCATACGGCTTCTCAATCGCCTCCTTGCATTGCTGCAGGTTGCGCTTGGACAAGCCGAGCTTGTCGAGCGGAATCGGCTCGCCGGCGGCGAGAATCCGCATCACGATGTCCTCGACGCCGCCCTGCGACGGAATGGTCGCCACGCGCAACTCGATGTCGAGCGGCCCAAAGCGTTTGAACTTGATCTTGCCGTCCTGCGGTTTGCGGCGCTCCGAAATGTCGAGGTCGCACATGATTTTCAGGCGCGCCGCGATCGAGCTCCGGTAGGCCGGCGGCACCGAAATGTAAGGTGCCAGCGAGCCGTCCTTGCGGAAACGAACTTCGGTCTTGCCTTTGCCGGGATAGGGTTCAATGTGAATATCCGATGCGCCCTGTTTATAGGCATCGACAATAATCTTGTTGACCAGCTTGACCACTTCGTTGTCGGCAGCGGCTGAAGCAACGTCTTCGTTGGCCTCTTCACTGGCCTCGTCCTCCATGCCCGACAACAGGTCGCCGATGTCGGTACCGTCATCGATCATGCCACCGGCCGCGGCACCGCCACCGCCAAAGGTCTGATCGAGCGTCATCGCGAATTCGCGATTGCCACAAACCCTGTAGACGACCTTGCTCTTCGGATAAACGTTGTTGACCATGCGCGACCCCTTGATTTTTTCGGGGTCGGTGGTCAGCACGACGATACCGTCCTTGCTTTCGTCGATCGGGATCCAGCCACTGCTCTCGGCGAATTCGCGGCTCATGTTCTTCAGCAGGTCGATCGGCTTGACGCGGTCGGCTTTGAACGGCTCGTATGGCACTTGAAAGTAGGTGCCCAGTGCTTCGCCGATCGCGTTCAGCTTGACCTGAAATTCATCGGTCAGTACGGTCTCGATATCAAGGTTCTTGCGACGTGCCGAACGCGTTGCCAATTCGAGCTCTTCGGCCGACAGCACGGCATTGGTCACCAGGTGATCGTATTTGCCGCGCATTTGCGCCGCCGGCTTCTGGCGCTGCCGCAATGCGATGGCCAGTGTTTCACCGAGATGGGCTATCCCTTCCTCCATGACCGGCGGGAACGGCTGGCCGGTCTTGGAATTGATCAGCTGCACCACCCCGACCAGTTCCTTGCTTTGCGCGTCGACGACCGGCGCCACCAGCATCTGCTTGGTGCGGTAGCCGGTCTTACTATCGACCTGCTTCAGGAAATTGAGCTGCGGACTGAAGGTCTTGAGTTCGTTGTCGTCGTAAACGTCCTTGATGTTGATCGTCTTCTTGTGGACGGCGACGAACCCGGCGACGCTCTGCTCGGCGATCGGCAGTTTGAGGTCCTTGAACGAATTGAGCCCGGTCTTGACCTTCGACACGATCGAAGTCTTGTCTTCGCTGATCATGTACAGCGTCAGCCGGTCGGCGTTGAACAGGCCGCAGATGTCCTGCGTGAGTTCCAGCATGATCTCGTCGATATTGCCGGTCGCATGTATCTTGTTGGTGACGGTCTGCAGCCGTTTCGAAAAGTTCAGTTTCTCGGCCAGACTGTCCTGGGTCGTGGCCTTGTTTTCGAGAACAGTACTCATATGTCCGCTCCCTTATTTCACAACTCAAACACGTGGTTGCTTTCAAGCATACGCGGGTTCCACTTGCCTGCACACTCTTGAACTTCCCGCATTGTGACCTCGGCCTCGCCGGGCTTCAAGTGCGTGATATAGACCTCGGGGAAAAGCTCCAGTTTCTTCAGCTCATCGCACAACATGCTCGGACACAGGTGCTTGGATTCAATCGCGAGGGCCTTCTCGCGATTGCAGAATGCGGTTTCGATGATCAAATACTTCAGGTTCTTTATCCTGTTGACTTCGCGCCACAACGGATCATGGGTCGTGGTGTCGCCGGTAAATACAAGGCTCGCCGCTCCACCGTCGATATGGTAGCCGATCGCCGGCACCACATGGTTGGCCGGCAATGGCGTCAGCCTGCGGCCTTCGAGCTCGATGGTTTTGCCAAGCGTCAACGCCTCGTAACGCAAAAACGGCTGATGGGCATCGGGAATTTCGGCGAAATCCGGCCACAACTTCCAGTTAAACAGGTGGTCGCGCAACACCTTGATTGTCGGTTCGATCGCATGGACCGTGATTGGCTTGTCGCGCAACCAACCGACGGTATCCACGAGGAACGGGATCGACGCCACATGATCGAGATGCGAATGGGTGAGGAATACGTGATCAATACGCTTCAGCTGGTCAATGGTCAGGTCGCCGACGCCGGTGCCGGCATCGATTAGTGCGACTTCATCGAGCAATAGCGATGTGGTGCGCAAATCGCGGCCGATGCCGCCGCTGCAACCGAGTACCTTGAGTTTCATTTACTTGGTCTTGAAGGTAAATACGCCGTCCCAGCCGGCACCAGGCGGATTCGCGCGCAGAATCGCAATGCGTTCAACCAGGGTTTGACTGTAGAGCGCGTTGCCGGGCGCCATTTTCTGCAGATTGAACAGCTGCAATTCGGCCTGATCCCAGTCCTGGGCCCGATAGAGCCGCAGAAATTGTCCGTATAATTTGATTTCATCGAGCTTGGCCTTCTCGATCTGTCCCTGCAGCCCCACCGGTTCATAAATCGCGACGGCTTCGTCCTTGCCTTTGACCCGCACCCGGTCGAGTTCGCGGAATATGACGTCGGAAACCGCGTTTTTAGTCGTCTCGCCGACTATGATATCAGCGCCATATTCCTTTGTGATGCCCTCGAGCCGCGACGCCAGATTGACCGCGTCGCCCATCACGGTATAGGCGCGACGGATCTGCGAACCCATGTCGCCGACGCGCACTACCCCTGAATTGATGCCGATGCCGATTTTGAACGTCGGCCAGCCGCGCGCCTTGAATTTTTCATTGAGCGCCACCGCCTCCTTCTGCATGTCAAGCGCCGCCAGTACCGCGTACTTCGCGTGCTCGGGATTGACGATCGGAGCACCCCAGAACGCCATGATCGCATCACCGATGTACTTGTCGAGCGTGCCGCGGTGCCGCTCGCGGATGATCAAGCTCATCGTGGTCAAGTATTCGTTGATATAGATCGCCAGATCCTCCGGCGACAGGCTTTCCGAGATGGTGGTGAATCCCCGCACGTCGGAAAACAGCACCGACAATTCCTGAGCGCGCGGTGCCATGTTGAATTGCTCGGGGTTTTTGGCCATTTCGTCCACCAATTCCGGCGGCACGTATTGGCCGAACAGTCCCGTGATCTGGCGCTTGCGGGCATCCTCGACAAAAAACCCGTACGACATATTGAGCGCGAACAGCAGCGCCACCATGACCAGCGCCGAGGCCAGCGGCAACACCAGATTGCCGTAGTGGAAGACGATGATGTTGGTTGAAATCAATAACACTAACGTGATCAGCGTCGTCACCAGCGCCTTGAGCGGGCTCAACAATGGGAGAAGCAACGCGATCGCCACTCCGGAGACCAGCAGCACCACAAACTCGGCGCCGACCACATACGGCGGCTTTTGCTTGATGTCATTGTCAAGCATGCCGGAAATCATGTTGGCGTGTACTTCAACTCCGGGATAGACCGCGTCAACCGGCGTGGCACGCAGGTCAAGCAGACCCGGCGCGGTGGTGCCCACCAATACGATCTTGCCTTTCAGCTGGTCAACGGCAGCGTGTCCGTTGATGACATCCACCGCCGATACATAATCGAAGCTGTGCTGCTTGCCGCGGTACGGGATCAGCGCGCTGACCTGCTCGTCCACCGGTATATGCAATGGGCCGACCTGCAGCCACTCCAGCCCCGAATAGTTTTTGCTCCAGATTTTGTCCGGGGGATAGCCCGGGGTCACCGCCGGCGAACCGAGGATCAGACGCATCATCGCCAGCGCCAGCGGTTCGTAATAGGCGCCGTTATACTCGACCAGCATCGGGACGCGGCGCAGAATTCCATCGGCGTCGGGATCGGGGTTGAAATGACCGGCGCCAGCGGCCGCCTGCTGCAATTCGTCGAGATTCGCCGTGTAAGCTGAATATTTGTTAAACGCGATATTCTTACCCGCGAATGTGCCGGAAGTCAGCGTCGGCGGCGGCAACATGCCTTTGCTGCTCACATTCTCGTTGGTCGTAAAGGTATAGCCGAGCACCACCGGCCGGTTGCGCATGGCGGCGGCGAAAATCCGGTCGTAATTGAGCCGCGGCTGGAGCTGCTGCAAGGTGGACTGGAACGCGCCGACACCATGCAATTCCTTTTGCGCGAGCTGCTGCAACACCTTGAGGCCGGAACTGTCGTCGCGCTCGGGAAACACTACGTCGAAGCCGACGATCGCGACATGGTAATAATCAAACAGTTTGTCGAGCAGCAGTGCCAGACGATCGCGTGGCCACGGCCAGCGCCCCTCGCCACCTTTTTCCTTTTCGGCCAGGCTTTTCTCGTCGATATCGACAATTACGATCCGATTGTCGACGGTGCGCGGCATCGTCAACGTCAGCCGGGTGTCGTAAACGATCGCTTCCAGCCGGCCGATCAGCGGCAACTCGATCCATTTCCCGGCATGCATCAGGAATACGGCAACCAGCGCGAGGCCGAAACCGATGCGGACGAGGTGTTTTTTAAGGCTATCCACTTAACAGGCCTTGGCAGGCGCGCGCCGATGTCGTTTTAATTTCCTCGGCGGTCGAAATGTCCGTCGGGCGTGGCCAGCGAGCCGCCACGGAATGATTAATTGTTCTTGAGAAAAAATTCCATCTTGACGCCCGCCAG
>Ga0335085_10004878_pt1 | contig 21920 bp, 16 predicted proteins | sample Lox_Sample_45_FD_206712 | JGI IMG/M metagenome (GOLD analysis project Ga0335085, IMG submission 206712) | Soil microbial communities from Loxahatchee National Wildlife Refuge, Florida, United States - Lox_Sample_4.5 | ecosystem: Environmental > Terrestrial > Soil > Wetlands | place: USA...
CCGCGCCCCGCCCCCTCCGGTCCCGGAGAGTTTCCGTCGGTGAATTGGAGGGTGCCCGTCGCGGTAATCGTGACCGATTGGCCGACCGCCAAGTCCACACTCGCGTCCGTCCATTGCGCGCTGCCCGGAACTTCGAGTTCGCGGGCGGTTGAGGATGTGGCTGAAGAAGGCTGCGTTTGCGCACTCGCGCACGTCGCAAGGAGAAGCGCGCAGACGGCGGAAAACAGTCGCTCCATGCGCCCAAGCCTAGCAATCGGCCGATTTGATTTCAAGTTTTGCGGCGGCCGTCTCGCAGTACGGCGTTGAGTTTTGCTCCAAATCTCGATAGTCTCCGGAAGGCGCCGGGTCGCCCGACAGACTCCGTGAGCGACAAACTTCTGCAAATATTTCCGCCGGAAGGCGTCAAGATCATTCTGACGCTTTTTTTGTCTTTTTTGATTGGTCTGGAGCGTGAGGAGCACCGCGCGTCCAAGCAGCCGGGTCAAAGGTACGGCTTCGGCGGTGTTCGCGCGTTTCCATTGATTGGCCTCGTCGGGTACGCCATGGCGCTTCTTTCCGGGCCGGAACTCCTCCCGGTGACCGTCGGCTTCGGCGTGGTGAGCGCGTTCCTGTGGCTATCCTACCGGCACAAACTCGAGACGTATCCGGACCCTGGAGTGACAACCGAACTTTCGGGCCTGGCCACGTACCTAATCGGCGCTCTCGTGTCGCGAGAGCAGTTCTGGATCGCTACGACGCTCGCGATTCTCGCCATGCTGCTTCTCGAACTGAAGGAATTTCTGGAAAATCTCGCCACCAAGATTCCCGGCGGAGAAATTTTCACATTCACAAAATTTCTTTTGCTGACGTGCGTCATCCTGCCCATCGTTCCGGACAAGGCCTACACTTCCTTCGTCCTGAATCCGTACAAAACGTGGCTGATTGTCGTGGCGATCAGTGGTCTGTCCTACGGCAGCTATTTGCTGGAGAAATTGGCAAAGGGAAAGGGCGGCGTCATGCTGGCGTCGCTGCTGGGAGGAGCCTACTCGTCAACCTTCACGACGTTGGTCATGGCGAAGCGCGCGCGCGAGGCGAATAGTCCGCATATTTACGCGGGCGGAATTCTGATGGCGTCCGGCGTGATGTACTTTCGTTTTCTCGCACTGATCGGATTGTTCAGTTCCGTGCTGTTCCAGCGGCTTCTCGCACCGTTTGCCATTCTGGGCGCCATCGGCGTGGCCGCCGGATGGGCGTGGTCCCTCGTTCCGGACGCGGGCGCCCAAAAAGTGCAAGACGGCTATCTGACGAAGAATCCGTTGGAGCTGGCATCCGCATTTTCGCTGGCCACCGTGTTCGCCCTCATCATGGCGGCCACGAACTACGCCCTCGTTCATTTGGGCAGCGGAGGAATCTATGGCATGGCCGTCATCACCGGGCTCGCTCCGGTCGATCCATTCATCCTGGGGCTGACGCAAACCGCGGGACAAATGACGCCGCTCGGTCTCGCTGCGGCAGGCGTAGTGGTCGCGGCGGCGAGCAACAACCTGGCCAAAGCGATCATCGCGCGCGTGCTGGGCGATGAAAAGACCGGCACGCAGAGTTCGCTCCTTTTGCTCGGGCTGACCGCGATCGGTTTGTTGCCCCTCGCATGGGTTGCGCGTTAGGGGCGCGACGTGGATATCATGCCCATCGCGCCGTCGAAGCGGTCCCCGGCGCACACGGGTGTTCGCGTCGCGGGTATCTGCCTTTTGGCCGCGATGCTCCTTCTGCCGATTTGGATTGTTTCGTTTCCTCCTTTACTTGATTATCCGAACCACCTGGCGCGGGCGTTCGTCCTCGCGCACCTGAACGATCCGCATTTTTCGTTTGCGAAATTCTATCGGGCCGATTGGGGAGCGTATCCATATCTGGGAATTGACGCGTCGCTCGCCCTGTTCGGGCGGCTATTTCCCATCGAGACGGCGGGGCGCGTGTACCTCAGCCTGTGCGTCCTCGCGCTTCCGGCGGCGGTTTGGTTTTTTCTCCGAGAGGCGCAGCCAGACTCGGACGCAACATCGTTTTGGGGATTGCTGATCGGATACAACGTCTTTTTCCTCGAGGGATTTCTGAATTTTGACTTGAGCCTCGCCGTTGGGTTTTTGGCGCTTGGCTTTTGGCTGCGATGGCTTGCCAGGCCAGGCGCCGGGCGATGGATCGCAACCGTCGCCGTTTTCACCGCGCTATATTTCACGCATTTATTGGGGTTTGGCATTGCGGGGTTGATTGTCGGGGCGTATCTCGTGGTGTCTCGGCGACCCGCTCGCGACTGGATTTGGAGCGCCGCTCTCGCCCTGCCGGGCCTGGTCCTTTATCTTCGCTTCTCTCGCGTCGGACTTGCTGCGGGCAAGGTCGTCTTTCACGGCCTGGACGACAAGCTGGACTCGCTGGGCACGATTCTGCACGGCTATTGGCCGTGGCTCGACTGGACTTCGGTCGCGGCTCTTGCCGCATGGCTTTTCCTGGCCTGGTGGCGCAATCCCGAGTTTCGGTGGGACCGGAAATGGATCGCGATCGCTTTGTTTCTCTTTGTGCTGTTCTGGGCGGTCCCGTGGATGTGGGGAGAAGCATCGGACCTCGATATTCGCGTGCTGCCTTTTTTGTTTGTCGCGATTCTGGCGACCGGACGCGCAGGCCGGCGCGCAAAGTGGCTCATTGCGATCCCTCTTCTGCTTTTCGCTGTGCGCACGGCGAGCGTCACACGGCATTTTAGGGAGGCGCAGCCTGAACTTGCCGGCCTTGCGGGTTCGTTCGACGCCGTGCCTCGTGACGCTCTCGTGCTGCCCATCGTCGAAGGAGATGAGGACCCGATCGAACGCCCGTTCACTCATTTCTGGGCCTACGGAGTGATTCGCCGGGGCTGGTTCTCGCCCTACATCATGGATGTGCCTGGCCAGACGCCCATGCGGATCATCCACGAATCCTATACGCCGGACGGTTTCTGGAACCTTATCTATGAGGAAACGCCGGATTGGCGGCAGGTGCGAAATGACTACGCGTACGTGTGGGCGTACGACGTGCCGAGATTTTCCAGCGCGCTCGCGGCGATGGGCGAGCGAATCTATACGTCTGGTCCGCTCGAGGTCTATCGCATCCAAAAGACGCCCAACGAAGACCTCGGCCGGCGCGATAACGACCCGGGCAAGAAGTAATCTCGGGCTGCGCCTTCGGAGAGCGATCTGGTAGCATTCCTAGAGGTGGCGTGCAAATGGGAGAGACCTCGATTCGTAGAGCGGCACTTGCGGCCGTGCTGGCTTTTGGTTTGGCGTTCGGTGCATGGCCGGCGAGCGCGCAGCAATCCGCGACGGGAGCCTGGCGCTTCCTTGCGTCGGGCGACTCGCGCAATTGTGGCGACGTGGTGATGCCCGGAATCGCGGAGACGGCGCGGAAGAATCAGGCGGCGTTTTACTGGCACCTGGGTGATTTGCGCGCGATCTACGCCTTTGACGAAGATATTCAGCACCAGCCGGAGCATCTTGCCAAACCGCTCTCCATTACCGATTATGAAGCCATCGCATGGCCCGATTTCATCGAGAGCCAGATCGGTCCATTCGGCTCTATTCCATTTTTCGTGGGAATCGGCAATCATGAAACCTTCCCCCCCTACAAGACTCGCGAAGACTTCCTTCTGCAGTTTGCCGATTGGCTGGAGATGCCGGCGCTGCGAGCGCAACGCCTGCGGGATGATCCGCAGGACCATCGCCTGAAAGCGTATTTTCACTGGATCGACCGCGGCATCGCGTTCTACTACCTCGATAACGCCTCCGCCGAACAATTTGACGCCGCGCAGATGCGCTGGTTCGAGCGCGTTCTGGCGAAAGACCTCGCCGATCCGACTGTCGCCACAATCGTTGCCGGCATGCACAAGGCCCTGCCCGAAAGTATTTCCGCCGCGCACAGCATGAATGAATCGCCGGCGGGAACCGAAAGCGGCCGGCGTGTCTACGTCGATCTGTTGCGCGCGCGCGACGAAGCGCACAAGCACGTCTACGTGCTCGCGAGCCACTCGCACTATTTCATGGACGGAATCTTCAATACGGATTACTGGAAACAGCACGGCGGCGTGCTGCCGGGCTGGATCGTGGGCACGGCCGGAGCCGTGCGCTATGCGCTGCCGCCGAACACCTCGGAGGCGCGCAACGCCCTAGTGAACGTCTACGGCTCGCTGCTCGCGACGGTGCGGCCGGGCGGCGAGATCAATTTCGAATTTCAAAAACTCGATGAAAAGGACATTCCCGCGTCTGTGACCGCGCGGTACGGCCAGGACTTCGTGCACTGGTGTTTTGCCGAGAACACTCAGGCGCGTTAACCAGAAGTCCTATTTCACGGCCCATGCCGCGTTTTTCATTTTTTCACCGTAGCTCACCTTCCGACGGGTTCTTTGCGCTTTGTCTATACTCTGAGATAGTCCGCCTGCCAATCCTTCACGAGCTGCTTAATCACTTTGCGGTCAGTCAATCGTTCGTCGAGCACTTTGCGCGCCAGGGCAGGCAATTCCGCGTCGCTCGCAAAACGCAGGGAAACAAGCTGCGCGACGGTGAATTCCGGAATGCGCGGCTGCAGCTCCGGCGGCAGAAGTCCCACGAGCCGCAGCCGCATTTCCAGGCGAATGACGCGGTCTTGCACCGACAGCGCGAAAACTCTCGCGTAGAAAAAAAGCACCAACAACGCCAGCCCCATCAGGACGCCGAGCACGGACTCGAAGGAGACTCCCGCTTTGACGAGGCGGTAGATCGTCCAACCTAGGTTGAGAAGAAATACCCCGAAGACGAACATGTGATACGGCGGCACAAGGCGAACGTGATTTTTGAAATTCTGCGATTTCTTTCCTGCCATGTCGGTTCACCATCCTTTTGCGATCGAAGTGAAATCCTAGCGCACGGGTTCCGAAAATGAGGAAATCGGATCGATATCGACGGGCACGTCGGAAGCGGCTCGGAGTGCCTCCCTCAGATCGGGTGGGATCGAGCCGTACTTCGCAAACCACGACTCGGCGCGGGCGCGATCCCCGGTGGCTTCTTCGTCGAGTAGCTCTCTTGCGAGCGCTGAAACGGCGTCCGGCATCCGATTGAAATCGATCGCGTAGCCGCCGGAGGCGTCGTGCGCGATAGAGCCGCGTTCAGCGAAATAATTAAATTCCATGATTTCGGCGCGTCCGTGCGCTTCCGCCACGCCGAAGCGCACTGTGCGAAAGATTCCGGCGACTTCGGACGCATAGTACCCGTTTAGCTTGTCTTTAGGCAGGGCGCCTCGGTCAGCGAGCCATTTCAAGCCGTAGAGGCCGACGATATCGGCCTTTGCCTCTTCGAGGGCGGAATACACCGGTCCAATCGCCTCGCGCACGTCCCGCCGCCCGCTTGGGGTGCGCGCAAATGCAGGTCCGAGCCCGTGCGAAATCTCATGCATCATCGTAGTTGCAAGATATCCCTCGGCGGAGGCCAGCGAGGCTTCGTCGGCCCGCAACAAGCGCTTGGCGATCGGCAGAATTACGGAATCGACGCGCGCATCCATGAAATTCTTGAAGAAGATCTTTTTCGAGCCCTTTTGTTCATGGATACGCGGGTCGTTCGGTAGATTATCGGCCACCGCCTGATAGCCGTGGCGCAAGTCGCCCGCCCGGAACGGCGCGTCCATCACTTCCATCGGCGAGAAAAGGCCGCGCTTCGAAGGGCGATCCTCCGGAGCGAGCGGCAGGCTGTCCTGAATGTCTGGCACGTACTTCTGAAACACTTCGAGTTTGCGGCTCTCCGCCTCATTCCGGATGAGGATGGCGGCTCCGTACGAAGTTTTTACTCCGAGGAGATCATCGAGATAGGTTTCGTAGGGCGCAAAGATCACATCGAATTTCGGATGGACCAGGCTGACCCAGACGATGTCGCTTTCGAAGTAATGATCGGTCAGTAGCGCGTCCGCCCGCAGCCGCAGAAACTTGGCGAAGGCCGGATCATCCGTGAGCGCGGCCGCTTCTCGCAGCGCCGCCGCAGCGGGTTCCAGCCACCGGCGATAGGCGACATGATACGGAATTGCCTCCAACTCGTTCCCCTTGCGGCGCACGATGGTGAACGGATCATAAAGCGCGTCCTTTTGCTCGGGATGCGCGGCGACGTAGCGGTCCAATTCTTCGCGGGTCATGTTGGCGGGAAAAAATCCTCGTCCTGGCGGCCACGGTGCCGTCCCCACAAAGGGGGCGTTGTCGTTGATCAAGTCAAAGCGGCTGCCGTTAATGCGCAAAAACCGGCGCAGGGCGACGTCTCGCGGGGCGCGGCTGCCGGCCAGCCCATCATAAAGTTTCAAAGCTTCCGGATCGCTTTGCCGCCAGTAAATCGATTCCAAGTCCTGGCACGCTTCGACGAGCTTACCCACCATCTGGCGTTCGCGCGGCAAAAGACGAGCGGAATCAAACGGCATCTTCACGGGCTTGAATTTGGCGAGCTGTTCGATGAGATTTGGCGCCACGGCAAGTTCTCGCGTGGTGGATTGAGCCTCGCTGCTTGCCGCAGAGGAATTGCTCTTTGGTGTATCCATGGCAAGTGCCGCCAAGAAAACGAGCGCGAGCGCTGGCAGCCACCCACCTGCCGGCAGAATCTCGCGGCGACGGCGGGAACGACGAAACATCGAGGGAAGCACGCGTCGAATTCTAGCAGAGCCGCGCGAGAAGTGCCGCGCGGTCTTTCGCGCGCCTGGGGATGGAATCGGCGGCGCGCGAAACGCGCTTGTGAAACGGACAAAGGAAGACCCTATCGCTTCTGAAATTCCGGCGATCCGAGGACGAGCCCCGCGATCAGGCTGACATTGATCCGGGTCACCGGGTCGTCGAGCTTCGCGCCCAGAATTTGCGGGTCGGTCATTTCTTGCTCAAGCGTCGCGTGGGTCGTGTCGGAGACTTGCCCAGCGAGGAACTCCGCTTCGACCCTTTGCAATGCGAGCTGCGCATTCGCGCCGACGTCCGCGCCCACCAGGGAATTGATGTCGACTTGCGCGCCACGCACCTTGTTGGTAGTGAGCGCTACGGCAAAGTTGACGCGGTTGAGCAGCGCGCCGGTGTTGACCCACGCGGCGGCTTTGTCGGAGTAGCCGTCGGGAGGCAGGCATTGGTAGAGCGGCTCGCCGATCCGTGCCACCCACTGGGAGAGTTGCAGCGGCTGGTCGACGTCGGCGCCGAGCGCGCGTGAAGTGGAAGCCACGAGTTCGAACGGCGTCTTTACCTTGGCACGAAACGCCGCACGAGACCAAAACTCCGGCGAATAGATCATCGTTGTCATCACGGCGCGAATGTCGCCCTTTGATTTCTCAAACGTTTTGGCCATCCGCGCGACCAGAGCCGGCGCCGGATCATCCGACACAAAACGCTCCGCGAGCTGCTCCGAAATATGGAGCGCCGTGCGGGGATTCTTTGCCAGCAAATCGAGCACTTGCTCGCCATCCTTGATCCCGCCACCTTTGATCTTTTTGCCCAGCACACGCTTTGGATCGGGATCGTGGATCCGCTCGTCGAAGTAGAATGCGGGATGTTCGCGCGGCGACTCCACCGTCCATCCCGTAAACGCGCGTGCGACTTCCATGACGTCTTCCTGCTTGTATCCTCCATCGACCCCAAGCGTGTGCAATTCCATGAGCTCGCGGCCGTAATTTTCGTTGAGGCCGCGCCTGGGTCCAAGCGCAGGCAACTTTTCTCCTGGACGTGCGTGCACCGGATGAATTTTCAGGCGATCGAAGGCATGTGGATCGGCGCTCGAAGAATTGTCGAGGTAGAACAGCATCGCGGGGCTCTTCGCGGTCGCTTCGAGCAAATCTCGAAATTTGCCGAGCACACGCGGGCGAATCGTATCCCGCTCGTACGGGATCATGTACCAGCGGTCTTGGTCCTTGTAGATGAAAATATTGAAGTGGTTGAACCAGAAATCGTCCAGCTGCTCGCTGAGTTGGCGTTCGCTGTAAATCGCGCGGATCATCTTGGACGCGGCGAGGTCGTTGACGATTTGATTCTGGTCTTTGAGCGGCAGGGAGCCCATGCCGCCGTGCGGTGCGGCAAGCTCCCGCAAGTGCTTTCGATATTCCTCGACTGTCATTCCCAACCGCTTGGCGGCAATGTCCTGTGGCGGATATCGATCGAAGAGTTCCATGGCGCTGAGCCCGAGCGAATGGAACTGAACCAGGCGTGCGTCCGCGATCGGGTCGCTGATACTCTCGGGATGAAGCTGCTGTTGAATCCAATTCTCTAGGCCCGTCTTTTCAATTTCTTCCACTTGTCCAGGCCGAGGGCCGAATCCGAGCCGGTTGAGTGCGTGCAGGACCGCTTCTTTTTCGTTCAGTTCGTGAATCGGAAGTTTGCCCGCGAAGTTCGTATGCGCGCCGGTTTTGTCATTCGCGCCGGGCGGCAAAGGGGAGAGCGAGAATTCGGTGGAGCTCCGGCGAGGGCCGGCCCAGGCCAGCGTCGCAATCGAGGCTGCGGCCAGGATTCCGGAACCTACGATCTCAGCCCATCGTGTCATCGTGCATTTGGTCGATCGCCCACGTACGCACTTGGCATCGGAGCGCATTTCACCATATCCATTTTCATACGCTCAATCCCTGTGATTCTCAACCCCGAGGGACCCAAAAGGTTCTTACGGCGAAAGCCTAGAGAAAAGAGGACTCGATCCGAGATTGACACGCATCCCTGCCGGCCATACGATTCGGCCCGAACGCCGGCAAAACGGGCTTACCTGGGCGATTTGGAGATTTGGCATTGTCATGCAGGGGAGGCCATCGTGTCGCTCTCAAACTCCGTGAAATTTGCAGCCACCGGAAACCGCACAAGGATCTCGGCGGTGGCCGTCCTCTGGGTGATTTGCGCGTGGGCGGTACGAGCGCAGGACCAAGCCGGCTCCGCGCCGAATTCGCAGCCGAATCCGTACCGCACGGTCGAGAATTGGGCGAAGCTTCCGGAAGGGCGTTCCTGGGGTTCAGCGGCTGGAGTGGACGTCGATCGCCACGGCAACATTTGGGTTGCCGAACGGTGCGGGGCGAATTCCTGCGCAGATTCAAATCTGGCACCCATTCTTGAATTTGGCCCGTCGGGCAAGCTGCTGAAAAGCTTTGGCGCGGGGCGGTTCGTGTTTCCTCACGGCATTCATGTCGATCGTGAGGGAAACGTGTGGGTGACCGACGGCATGGGAAGCGGCGGAAAAGGGCATCAGGTTTTCAAGTTTGGTCCCGATGGAAAAGTTCTGATGACTCTCGGCAAGGCAGGAGTCGCCGGAGACGGGCGGGACACGTTCAACCGGCCATCCGCGGTGGCGATTGCGCCGAACGGTGACATCTTCGTCGCGGACGGGCACGGCGGGGACAGCAATGACCGCATCGTGAAATTTTCTAAGGACGGACAATTCATCAAGACGTGGGGGAAGAAGGGCTCGGCCCCGGGGGAATTTGATTTGCCGCACTGCCTGGCGTTTGACTCCAAAGGCCGCCTCTTCGTAGGGGACCGCAACAACAATCGGATCCAAATCTTCGACCAGGACGGAAATTACATTGAAGAGTGGAAACAGTTCAGCCGGCCGAGCGGAATATTCATCGACCAGCGCGGGACAATCTACGTTGCCGACTCCGAATCGGAGTCGGTTGCCAAGAATCATCCTGGATGGAAGCGCGGAATTCGAGTCGGGCGGGTGAGCGATGGCGCGGTGATTGCGTTCATCCCGGATCCGGTCGAAGTCGCGACAGGGACAAGCAGCGCCGAAGGCGTTGCGGCGGATTCCAAGGGCGTCATTTACGGAGCGGAAGTCGGCCAAAAAGACTTGAAGAAATATGTCAAGAAATGAGGCCTGAAATCATCACGTGGCCAGCCCTGTCCGCGCTGCGAGGAGAAATCGTGAAGAAGAAAACACTGGCATTTATCTCAACCGTGATAGTGACCCTCGCGTTCGGCGCAGGCCTCGCCTTTTTGCCGGTTCACGGCGCGGTCGCTCAAGACTCCGCGCTTCGCGTCTTGACTTCGGACGGCATGAAACCGGCCGTCGAGGAACTCGTTCCGCAAATCGAGCATTCCATCGGGCGCAAAGTCGCCACACAATTTGACTCCTCGAAAAACCTAAGAGCCAAAATCCAGGCGGGGGAGCAGTTTGATGTCGCGATTCTCACGTCCGACGTGATCGACGATTTGATCCGGCTGGGCAGGATCGCGACCGGAACGCGCGCGGAAATCTCCCGCACCGGTATGGGCATCGGTGTTCGCGCCGGAGCGCCTAAGCCCGACGTCGGCACGCCGGACGCGCTGAAGCAAACCTTGCTGAACGCGAAGTTCATCGCTTTCAATCCAACAGGCGCAAGCGCCGCGCACAACTACGAAATGTTTGAACGCTTGGGAATCGCGGCAGAGGTCAAGCCGAAACTCATCCTCAATGCTGAACCGGGAGGTCCTCAAAGGAACGTTGCCGAGGGCAAGGCAGACCTCGTCCTCACGCTGATCCCCGAGATTCGGTTTTTCCCAGGAGTGGAGCTCGCTGGTCAAGTGCCTGCGGAATTTCAAAGTTACGTTAACTTCGCGGCTGGCGTCGCCACGAATACCCGCCAAGCGGAAGCAGCGAAAGCGCTGATCCAATTCATCACGGGCCCCATGGCGGCGCCCGTCCTGAAAGCCAAGGGCCAAGAACCTCGCCGAAACGCAAACGGCGGGTGAGGCGGGCGAAGGAGGCTGCGCCAAATCCCGCTCAGGAGCGAACGTGAGCGCCTCGCCGGGCGACGTACTCCCGCATGGCGGCGTCGAATGCGCGTTCCAGTTTTTGCACGAGCGGTCCCATCACGATGGGGTAGGGATGCCCGGCGATTTCACTTACGCCCAGCAAGCTGCGGTTCGTGGATGTGATGAACACTTCGTCGGCCGCGTACAGGGTGTCCATCGTCAGCGTTTTTTCTGCTATCGGCACTCCCACGCCCGGGGAAATTTCGAGCAGCACGCCGCGTGTCACGCCTTCGAGGCATCCCGATGAGAGCGGCGGCGTGAAAACGCTTCCGTTTTTCACGCAAAAGATATTGGCGCTTGTGCATTCGGCGATTTCGCCTCGCTCGTTCAGCAAGATCACTTCGGTCCAGCCCGCTTTTTTCGCCTCGGCCAGGTGCCATACGTTGTTCAGCCAGGACGTTGTCTTCACTCCTGCCAGAGGCGAAGCTGCATCGCGGCCGTGTTCGGCGACGCCCAGCCGTGCTTGCTCGGAATAAGCCGGGAGTCCAGCGGTGCAGAGAAGCAAGTCCACCTCGGGCGCCGGCTCATCGCTCTGCCAAAACCCGACACGGTTGTAGACCATATAGATCCGCGCCGTGCCTTCGGCCACGTGATTTGCCGCCAATAATTCGCCGAGATGCCGCCGCACTTGCGCCGGATCGAAGGGAAACGGCATTCCGATCCGCTGCGCGTCTTTTTCGAGTCTCCGCCAGTGGCGCTCGTAGGCGAAGGCCTCGCCCTGAAAAATGCGCATCGTTGTGAACAGGCCCCAGCCGCTCAGGAGGCCAGCCTGTCCGGGCGAAAGGCGCGCCTCGCTAACGGAAACAATCCGGTCGTTGTGAAACATCAGCCGATGGATCAAGTGAACCTCGCGAGCAGCCTTACTGGGATGGGCGCTTGTATTCTAACTCAGCCCGGTGTGAGATCACACGGAGGTGTCTGATGCGGCGTGCACTAATTCCGTATTGCCTGTAGCATTGAAGGGGCGTCACCGCACCTACGGTGGTCGGCGAGTGATCGAGGCGTCTTACGTGCGGACTTACGTTTGAGGTGGACCAATCGTCACAAGAGCGGGAGGAGACGTCGAGAGTGCATTGCCGTCGTCGCCGTTGTACACAGCCGTTATCCGATACGAGCCTGCTTGCAAGCTAGTCGTAGTCACGCTCGCATTGCCGTTTCCGTCTAACAAGGCGGCCCCCAAAATGACGTTGTTCGAAATAAAGGTCACGTTGCCGGTCGGCGTCGTCTGGCCCGCAACGTTTGCGGATAGCGTCAGTGGAGAACCCTGGTTCAGTGAGCCACTACTTGCAATCAACGTTGTCGAAGTCGGCGCCTTGTTATTGAAGAGCGAATCCAGATATCCGATCCGCAGATGAATCCAGTCCATCAGATAGGCTACTTCCGCGCTATAACTGCCCGCCGCTTCCGGGTTCGGCCAAACCTTAATGCCCTGCATCGGCCAACGTCCGAAGTTGTTCGCTTGCGACTGTTGCAACGCCGCCGCTTCCTGAGAAATGGAAGTGATCCAAGCGTCGAACACTCCATTGTTCTTCAGCGCGTTCCACTGCGAAATGGCGTCCGCCTTGAAGCCTGGGTCTTTGAACCATTGCGCGTACCAGGGAGATTGCGTCTGCATCCAGGGAACGGTCGGGTTAACGACGACCGCGTTGTTGGTGTTTCCAGAACTGATGTCGAAGTCCCATACCGGGCCCATATAGAGCGAGGGATTGTCTTTGTTTTTGTAGAAATAATCGCTGCTGAAAAAGTTGCCGCCGTCCACGTTCCCCATAACATCGCTGACAATATAGAAATTGACGGCTGACGCCTCGTCGAAGTACGCGCGCCAGCCGGTTGTAGGATCTGTGAAGTCGCCGGCAAAAAGCGCGTTTTCCGCGCTGTCAACGTAGCTCGAAATGTAAGAGGTTTGCTGGGGAACCTCCGAGTCTGGAGAAAAGTCCGGGTCGATGAGCCCAATGGGCACCCCTTTCGGCGTCTGAAATACATACGCTTCGTCTTCCATATGATCGATTTCGAGCAAATAGCCGCCGGTGACGTCGTCGGTAATGTCAGTTTCGGAGAGTTCACTGATATCGATCCGATGGCTATCGACGTTCACCTTTTCGATGAGTTGGTAGTTGCCCTCATAGACACCGTTCAGATAAAGCTCGACAAACAGCGAATGAGGCGCCCATGGCATGAGCACGCTCGTACCACTCGGCGAAGGCGAGCCTGCAGCAGAATCCAGATAGCCGTTGCCGATGGGAATATCGTTGGCCAACGCGGAGGCGGCCCAATCGCGCAAGAAGGTCTTGTCGTCGTAGTTCGCTAGCAAGAGGTAGGTCTTGCTCTTGTCGCAGGTCTGCTTGCCGGAGCTGGTGAGGTATGGGCACTTCAGACCCATCGTGCCGAGCAGGTCCAGGCTCGTCGTCAGCTTAAATTCGTAAGGCAGCTTCGGCATCAGAGCCGTTGAATTTCCGTGAACATGGAACGTGGCCGTATTGTCGCTGTCGCTGGAATTGGGCAGGTAGGAGGTCTGGCCGTCGGCCGAGGTAATCGTGACGACCCCGGAAACATCGGTCGTTTTGCTGATAATCGACTGGCCTCCCGTATTGATCGCCACAATTGGCAGGTTGATTTCACTGGGAGAGGGATTGTAGGACGGATTTGACAGAGACACGATCAAGGTGAATGGCGAGGTGGCTCGGGCCGAGCCTCCTGCCGCCACAAGCGTCACGGAATTGGCTTTACTATTTGCATCCTCGGCGCTATCGGCAGGGAATGCTTCTTGATCGGCGGAGAGGGAGGCGCTGAGGTTAAGCGTTCCGGAACTTCCGGCCGTCAGCGTCAATGCCGACACGCTAATGCCGGAAGGCAAACCGGCCAACGTAATGATGATCGAGCCCGTGTACGTACTGTTGCCGGCGGCGACGGTTACGGGGACATTTTGGTCGCCGGGATGGATCGTGACTTCGTTCGGTGTGACGGAGAGAGTAACCGGCAAAGCAGGCGGCGAAGGCGTGGACAAACCCCCAGACGACGAACCACATCCAACGATCGCTGGCGTTATAAGAACTGAAAAGCAAATCAGGATCCTAAATGCTGGGAACGAACACAAATACCCCATGTCCCTCTCGGCTCCCACGCGGCGCCTTGATCCATAAGCAAACAAAGAATTCAGTTCTCGTTTGCGCCAGAGTTTTCGAATTAAACTCTTGGCCCCCACATCCTAAGCTTCTCCCGCCCTGGACACAACGAGCATACTCAGGCGCTATCGCAAGGTCCGCATTCAACTCACGAAACGAGGAACCTAAGGAACGAATCCGATCGAGCATTTCCATGATGAAGCAAGCGCAGGCGAACGCGAGAGAAGGGGCCCAAACTACAAGGCGTCATTACGCGGCCGAGATGCGGTCTGCCGTAACCTCAACCTCGGTAATTCCACGAAACGAGAAAAGCAGTTTGACCAGATACTTCGGAGGATTTTCGGAAGTCTGGCGCACAATATTTCCGACCGCCGCCGTAACGGCGGCGTGAAACAAGACGCTTCCCGCCTGAAGCCCTGCAAGATTGACCCGCACCGCCTGTCCTGGCTGAAGAGTGGCCATAACGCACCTTTGATCAAATTGTGGCCCGGTCGCTCGCCGATTGCAAATCGGTGCGTGACGCGGGTCGAATTGTCACTTCACGCGGTGCGAGATACTATCGAGTTGCGCGGCACTTCTTGTCGGTTATGCCGCCGCGGAGAAGTCCATGCCGTTCATGAAACGTCGCTGTCTTTGGAAATACGTCATCGCTGTCGCCGCCATGGCTGTACTTCCCGGCTGCTCGCGTGGGCCGAGCCCTCCAGCCGCGGGACTCGCATTGTTTTCGGCCGATCGACTCCTCGGCCATATCCGCACTCTTTCTTCGGACGAATTTGAAGGACGCGGGCCGGGATCGAAGGGCGAGCAACTCACGATTCGATATCTCCAGGACCAGTTTCGATCGGCGGGGCTCGATCCGGGCAATCCGGATGGGACGTATTTGCAAAGCGTGCCCCTCGTCGGAATCACTGCGGATAGCGCCATGAAATTCACCCTTACGGGACACGGGCGCACTCTCGAACCGAAATTTCAGGACGATTTTGTCGCTTGGTCCAAGCGCGTGACGGATTCTTCCTCGATCGACGCCGACATGGTTTTCGTCGGGTACGGCGTGCAGGCGCCGGAATTTCAATGGGACGATTTCAAAAACGCCGACGTCAAAGGCAAAGTTCTCGTCGTGCTGATCAACGATCCGCCGGCGCCCGATCCGGACGATCCCTCGAAGCTCGATCCCAAGACCTTCGGCGGCACGGCGATGACCTATTACGGCCGGTGGACGTACAAGTTCGAAAAGGCCGCGCAGATGGGCGCCGCGGGATGCGTCATTATTCATCAGACCGACCGCGCCGGCTATCCCTGGGAGGTTGTGCGCAATAGCTGGAGCGGGACGCAGTTTGACCTTGCCACACCCGACAAAAACATGGGACGTCTCGCCGTGGAAAGTTGGATTACCTCGGACTTCGCCACGAAACTATTTCGCGCGGCCGGCCAAGACCTCGACGAGCTAATCCAGGCGGCCGCCCGGCGCGACTTCAAACCTGTGTCGCTCGGCATTCGAGCGAAGCTCGCCATCCACAGCACGCTGAAGACGATCGATTCGCACAACGTGATCGCGAAGCTCCCCGGAAGCGACCCGGATTTGAAGAGCACGTACGTCATCTATACCGCCCATTGGGACCATTTTGGTATTGGACCCGAGGTCAACGGCGACAGAATCTATCACGGAGCGGTGGACAACGCCTCCGGCACGGCCGCGCTCATCGAAATGGCGCACGCGTACAAGAAGCTTCCGAGACCCCCGCGCCGCTCAATCCTTTTTCTTGCCGTGACGGCGGAAGAGCAGGGCTTGCTCGGCTCGCAATATTACGTAGAGCACCCGCTGTACCCGCTCGCGCGAACCGCACTCGATATCAACATGGACGGAATGAACGTGCTCGGCCGCACCCAGGACATCGTACAAATCGGGCGTGGCGCCTCCACGTTGGACGACGTTGTCGAAGCTGCCGCGCAGCAGCAGGGCCGGTCCGTGAAGTTCGACCCCGAGCCCGAGAAGGGCCTTTACTATCGCTCCGACCATTTTGAGTTCGCCAAAAACGGCGTCCCCGCATTTGACCCGGACGAAGGTGTGGAGTTCCTCGGCAAGCCGGAAGGATGGGGGCTCGAAGCACGGCAGAGAAATACCGCCGAGCGGTATCATAAGCCCGCCGATACCGTCCAGCCGGACTGGGATCTAAGCGGTGCAGTCGAGGACTGCCAGCTTTATTTCCTGGTCGGATATCGTGTCGCCAATGATCCCCACATGCCCGAATGGAGGCCCGGCGCGGAATTCAAGGCGATTCGCGACTCTTCCCAAAGGGCTGCCGGAATCGGTCCTTAGGGCCTCCGGAGCGTTGAAAAAGACCCCTTTAACCCCAGTACTTGTTAGTACTTTAGTCCCTAAATACGGGGTGGTCCGAAGGGGTACATCTTACGTGAATTTAGTGAATTACGTGTTGACAGGTTTGCGGCGCCTTCTTACTCTTATTGGGCAGCCCTCTTGGAGGCTTTTGTGCGTACATGGTTAACCGCAGTTTTGATTGCAATTCTGAGCGCCACGATCATTCAGGCGCCGGTGATGGCCGCTCCCGCGACCGCACCATCCGCCCCGCTAGGCGTCGTTTTGTTGGCGGAAAACGCAAATGTTGGCGTTGACGCAACTTATAGTGGTGCAACAATTTACGATGGTGACCGCTTGCAGACCCCAGGCAATGGTACGCTGCGGGTCCGTTTCGGTGCGACACAGCTGGCCCTGCGCCAGGACACGATTGCTGACGTGCACACGTTCCCGAATGGATTTTCAGCGGACCTGGCAGCCGGAACCGTGGTCGCTTCCTCAGCCGAAGGGCAGACCTTCCAGGTGATCGCCGACGGCGTAACCATTCGCCCAGTGGACTCGCAGCCAACCTCTGGCCAAATTGCCAAGATCAGCCCCACGCAACTCGTCTTGACCAGCAATCACGGAACGCTCCAAATCACCATGGGCGATGAAGTAAAGACCTTGGATCCCGGAACCTCTTACAGGCTGGAAGTTGAGAGCGCTGAGGACTCGGGGCCGGGGCCGCAGCCGCAGCTCCCGCATCCCACGGCGCGCAACCGTTTCCTTTGGATTGCCGTACCCGTGGTGACTGCGGCGACTGCCGTCGTTGTTTGGCGCGCCCTCGTCAGCCCCAGTTCTCCGTCTCGCTGACACGAGCATTCTTTCTGGGTTTTCAGGGCGGCCGGAACGGGCCGCCCTTTTCTTTTGTAGTGAACGAATTCCCCTTGTGAATTTGAATTTCCCGCTGCGGATCGTCGCGGCTGGCGGACCGATAAAACCTATTCGGGGGCGCCGGGCGATGCGGGCTGCGGCAGGCACAGCAATGTCATTTGCGGATCGATGAGCAGCTTCTTCGGCGACGCCGCAGTGACGAATTGAAATGTTGTTTCCTCCCCCGACGTCACTACATTTCCAAGGAATATGGGTTTCGCTCCCTGCACCTGCGCGTAGAGTGGGATGCGGAGGACGAAATCATCAGCGACGTTTTTCTGAATCAACTTGCCCCGCACCTGAAACCCTTTTGAACCTGGCCGTACCGAATAGTCCACCTCGTACGCAGGAATGCCGGTAGACCTCACAAACTCGTCGAAAAACCAATCCATCGAGCGGCCGCCTTCAACGGCCATGGCTGGCGTCATAATGCGCTCGACTGCCTTCTGAAGCTCTTCCGTCGTCAGTGCTCGATACCTGTGCGACTCGAGGAGCGCCTTCAGCAGCCCGATAAATCGTTCATCGGGATTCTTCGAGGCGGGATCCTGCAGCATCATGCGCAGCATATGGAAAACCCAGGTTCCCTTGCCGTAGACAACTTTCTCGTAGGCGCCAGGATCGCGTGAGGAATTGAGACGAAAGCCGTGGACCAGAGGCCCCGCGTCATCCGGAGTACTCTGCTGGCCGGGCGAGGGATTCGTCAGCTCGTTGCGATAGCGCTCGAGCCAATGCGCGAGCAGGTGCGAATTGGGCTGCGCCGCGTCGGCGCCCACGATGGCGATGTAATTGGACAGCCCCTCGGTGAGCCATTGATCTCTGTAAGAATCCCATCCGACGACATTGCCCCACCACTGGTGAGCGACCTCGTGATAGGGAAAGACGGCGTTCAATTCCTCCTGTGCGTCGTCGCTGATTCCGGCACGCTGCTGCGTGGCGGCCGAAAGAAAGGACAGAGACGGCAGGTAGAGAAGCCCCGGAAAGCCTTGTCCAGTTTGGCCTGGAATTTGCGACGCGACCAGGCTGTGATACGGGAAAGGTCCCATCCATTGCTGCTCGAAGTGAATCGCGTCCGCGATTTCCTGGCCGACTTCCTTCAGCGCGCCGGCGATCGGCGTGGCGGCCTCATCGGCATAGATCACAGAGGGAGCCCAGTGCCGGTTTCGCGGCCTCACCGGGAGGGTTGCCCCCGGGTTGGGGTTGGTTGCTGGATGCGAACGGAGCTGCTCCAGCAGGGTCGTTTCGAGTTCGGAATTCGCCGCCACCACGATTTTCACTCCGTTCGGCGCGTCGATTTTTTGGAGCCGGTAGGCGCCCAAATTGAAGCCGGCAAGGGCGGCGCGGCCTTCCGATCGCCACCGGCCGATGCGCTGGTCTCCCTCTTCCCGTTCCTCGAGTTTTTCGCCCGTGGCGACGAGCTGCAGCTTGCGGGGCCAGCGAAAGGTGGTGTCATACGTTGCGAATTGTCCCATGGTGGGTGCGTGCGGATACCAGCTTCCGCGGTCTCCCACAAAATAGACGCCGTTTCCCGCGTCGCTGATCACCCTGCCACGATAGGACAGGCGCAGGCGGATCGCTTTCCCGGCGGCTGGCGCCTCCGGCAGGAATACGGACACAATGTCGTCGCTGCGCTCGGCCCGCTGGTTCCGGCTGAGCATCTCATTCTGAAAGACATCGAGATCGTTCCCGTCGCCATCCTGTGCGGACGTTACCGTGAGGAAGCGGGATAATTCGAGGAGAATGCCTCGTTCGCCGCCACGTTCGGCGCGCAATTCGACCGTCGCGGCGCCCTGCAAGGCCAGGTCGGACCCGATCGTGGTGTCCACCGAGTAGGAAACGGTCGCGAAATTCGGAGGCAGGGGCGCTCCAGAGTCGTTGCCGCGGAAGGACGTCCAAACGTCATAGTAGTGATTCCCGTTTGCCCATCGATCTTGCCCGACAAGGACCGAATCGCTTCTGCGATTGTCGACGAGGACGTCGAACGCTCCCAGGCGCTCGTCGAGGAGTTCTGCGTAAAAATAGGGCGCGGGAGTTGCTGCGGTCCAATCCAGAAGGAGCCTCGTGGATTGAACGGGGTTGAGATTCGGCAACGGTTTATTCCAGGCGGCTACAAAATCATCATCCTTCTCGGCTCCGGCTCCCCCGTGCCGCAATTGATCGAGGATCTCCGCAGCGGATCCATCATCGAAGCGCAGGTAAGCCCCTGAAAAGTTCTGGTCGAGCAGGGGAACGCTCAAGAAATGTACCAGGGATCGTTTCTCGGCCGGGTCCCGCAAGTTCGCGCTGACGTGGCCGTGGCCCGTGAACACGGCGCCCGTTACCCGACCGTCGTACGCTTCAAGAAATCCGATGGTTCCGTCGATGAAGGTCAGGTTCACCGCGTCCCGGCGCAGGCGGAGGTCGCTGACCGTGTAAATCTGAGCTGGGTCTACGCGCAGCGCGTTGAGCCCGTCATAGATTTCTCGCGGACGCGGACCGGGCGCAGCCGCTCCGGGACGGGCCTGCGCACCAAGACATGTTACCAGCCCGAAAAATACCACCAGAAGTATCCGCAACCGGTTCGGCATGGTGTTTTGACTGTAGCAAGATTGGACATCGAGCGGCAAGGAGCGCCGGGCCGGGAAAAGCCTTCTTGATAAAATATGATTATGCGGTCTTCCGCGGCGCATCCCCTTCGCTCTCTCGCGGTTTTGTGCTTGGCCGCCGCCATCCCCGGAAGCGCATTTGCCGACACGATCTATCTCAAAAATGGCAGAAAAATCATCGCTTCGCACGTGATCCAGGAAAACGGCCAGGTGAGCTACGAAACCTCCGCCGGGCGCCTGAGCTTTCCTCTTTCCATTGTGGATCGGGTTGTCCACGATGATATCTCGCCGGAGTCGACCGCCGGAACCCCCGCGGATCGCGCAGCGAACCTCGCGATTGCGCCGCCCAGCGCGCTGACCGCTCCGTCCAACGACGCCGGCGCGAGCGCCGCCGTGCGGGACGGCTCGATTGACACCAGCTTGCTTTCAAAGCTGGAATCCGAAGCCGCCGCGAATCCTACTCCGACGGCCGTGGCGCGCGTCATCGCGGCGGAGAGCGCCGCTGCGCGATTTGAAATCAGTGTGGGCGATTTCGGAAAGGCGGTGGAGCGCTACAACGCCGGACTTCAAATCGACCCTCAAAACATGGGGTTGTTGGTCGAAGCTGCGTATCTTCATTTGCGCCGCAGCGAATACTCGGCGGCGCTCGATTTGCTCGACCGCGCACGCCACATCGACCCGGATTCCCCGGAGGTGGCCAAGCTCTCCGGTTGGGCGTATTACGGGCTCAACCGCGTCGCGGACGCCGTGTCGGAGTGGAAGCACGCCCAGGCACTGAAGCCTGACGAGGGAGTTCAGCACGCGCTCGAAAAGGCTGAACGCGATGCCGAAGAGGAGGCAGGGTATCACGAAGGCGAAACGCCCCATTTTCGCCTGAGATACAACGGCGGCGCCGCTCCGGATCTCGCGAACGAAGTGTTGAAGACGCTGGAGTCCGAGTTTGATGAGATCTCCTCGACTCTCAACTACGTGCCGCCGGAGCCGATTGGCGTGATCCTGTACACGAATCAAACGTTCACGGACATCACCAGGGCGCCAAGTTGGGCGGGAGCGCTCTACGACGGCCGCATCCGAGTGCCCGTCGAAGGCCTGACGTCCATGACCGATGAACTCGCGCGCGTCCTGAAACACGAACTGACGCACAGCTTTGTCGGGCAAGAGACCGGAGGCCGCTGCCCCGTCTGGCTGCAAGAGGGCATTGCCCAGTACATGGAAGGGAAGCGCAGCCACAACGCGGCTGGAGCGCTTTCTTCGGCCTACCAGCAGCACATGGAATTTTCCCTCGCCTCCTACGAAACGTCCTGGATGAACTTGCCGAGAGACACCGCGCTCATGGCCTACGCCTGGTCACTTGCCGTCGTCGAAGCGATGGTGGACGTGGACGGGATGGACAAAATTGAGCAAATCCTTCAGCGCCTCTCCGAGGGCGCGGCCACGCAAGACGCGATTCGAGCTGTTCTACATGAGGACTATCCGGAATTGATGCAATCCACCGTGCAATTTCTGCGAAAAGCCTACCGGTAGGAGACGTTCAGATGTTTGCCAGCAAGCCCGCTACGAGCGCCGCGCGCTCGGGCAGCGCGCGAATTACGATATTTTCATTTAGGCCGTGCGCCCCCTCGCCGACGGCGCCCAGGCCATCCAGGGTCGGCACACCGAGCGCCGCCGTGAAGCTTCCATCTGATCCGCCACCCACGCTGGCTTCGCCGAGCGCAAGGCCCATTTCCTTCGCCAGAGTCTTCGTACGCGCATAGAGCGCGGCGCTCACCTTTCGCTCCAGCGGCGGGCGGTTGAATCCGCCGCCGATTTCCAGCTTTGCGCCTCGCAGGACGGGCCGCAGCGAATAAAATTTTCGTTCAAGTGCGCGCATGTCGCCGGCCCGCGCCGCTCGCAGGTCCACTACGACCCGCGCTCTCTCTGGAATCACATTGGCGCGCGTGCCGCCTTCGATGATTCCTGCATTCACAGTGACCCCGCGTCTTGGATCATCCCAGCGCGAGATGCGCGCGATTTGCAGAGCGATTTCGTCGATTGCGTTGATACCGTCTTCAGGATTGAGGCCCGCGTGCGCCGCGCGCCCTGTCGCGATGATTTCGATCTCGCCCACGCCCTTGCGGCCTGTCTTCACGCGGCCATCCGGTCCCGATGCGGGCTCGAGAACAAGCACGGCCTCGCTACGCCGCGCTTCGCGTTCGATGATTGCGCGCGAACTTCTGCTCCCGATTTCCTCATCGGCGGTCCACAGGAATACA
>Ga0335085_10004880_pt1 | contig 21917 bp, 20 predicted proteins | sample Lox_Sample_45_FD_206712 | JGI IMG/M metagenome (GOLD analysis project Ga0335085, IMG submission 206712) | Soil microbial communities from Loxahatchee National Wildlife Refuge, Florida, United States - Lox_Sample_4.5 | ecosystem: Environmental > Terrestrial > Soil > Wetlands | place: USA...
CGGCGGCGGAGGGGTTGGAGGCGTCCGCCCAACACCCATTATTTGAGAATTCCCAGTGTCTTGCGTGGCAGGCGCGCCACCTCGTCTTTGGTGATCAGGAAGTTATCGGAGATCAACGAAGCAGGATTCCCGGCCAGCCACTTGGAGATGGAAATCTCTTCGAACCTCGGGCTGTTGAAGAGGGCGAAGAATTTTGTCGGTTCGCTGCCCACCTGTTCCACATAGTGGCCGAATCCCTGCTGGATGAAGCCGATCTGTCCGGGGCCGAACTCCTCGGTTTTGGCCCGTCCGTGGGCCCCGAAGACAGTGACGCGGGCACGTCCGCTGATGTAGTACTGCCACTCGTCCGCATTGGGATGCCAATGCATTTCCCGTAGTGCCCCCGGCTCCAGATACTGCAAGACCGAGGTGAGCGTCGTATTGATGGGAAATTCTTTGGCCGTCACAATGCGCTCCCAGCCTCCGGGAAAGATCAGCGGAGGGACCTTCGAGAGGCTGAACTTGTGCGCGGATTGCGAGGTCTCAAGATCGGCGGCGAGGTTGGGCTCGAGCGGATTCTGCGGAATCTTCCCGGGAACGATGTAGAGCTCTTTCTTCGGCAGATTGGCAACGGTGGAGGGACTGAGGTTCAGGTTGCGGGCCACGATTTCGGGCGGCGTGCGCGCCACCCAGTCGGTGATACTGAAGGTGCCGAACTCCGAGAAATGCCCGTCATCGAAACCCAGCACGAAATGGGCGTCGGTGTTTCCAATGTTCTGCAAGGCGTGCCCGTGTCCCTTGGGGAAGTACCAGATGTCGCCGGGTTCGAAGACGTCGGTCGCGGGCTCTCCATTGGGAGCGATGACCGTGGTGCGCACGTTTCCTTCGAGCACCAGCGCCCATTCGGCGGCGATGGCGTGCCAGTGCAGTTCGCGGATGCCTCCCGGCTTCAAGCGCATGGAAACTCCGGCAATGTGCTGCGAGGCGGGAAATTCTTCCACCGTGGCCTCTTTTGCCGACCCGGCCTCGCCGACCCAGCCGGTGGTGGCTTCGATATCAAACTTGAAATCGGCGATGGGTTCGTGTTTCCCGGGATCCTTGCCTTCCTGGTAATGCTGGGGCTCAGCGGCGGCGGCGAAAGGAGGAAGCATCGCGGCCCCCAGGGTGGCAGCGGAAGCCGCTCCGATCATCTGGCGGCGGTTGAATTTGTCCTTGAGAATGGAGGTCATCGTTCACCTTTTGAGCGCAAGTATAGCGCCGGGTCAAGAATCGTGACGGCTGGAAAGCTAACTATGCGAGCTTCGTCGTGGGCGCGACGGCAGTATTCTTGGGCGCCATGTAGGTGCGGGTGATGCGGTCGTGCCAGCAAAGCTGGTCCTCGTCGAGGAAGCACCAGGCGTAACCCAGTCCGAGTGAGACAGCTGAGAGCAGGGAGGCCAGCGTTCGCCAGCGCCGCAAGCGGCGCGGAACGGGAGTTCCATCAAAGCGGCAAAGTTCCAGCCTGGCCAGTTTCAGGCCGGGCGTCGACGATCCCAGCACCAGCGCGAGGTACTGATACCCGGCCCATAAAACGGCAGCGACGCCGATCGACATTTCGGCGGCAAGCAGCACGGGCGGTAGGAGACCCACCACACGCCAGAAGATATAGGCAAATAAAGCCAGCGCTCCCAGGACGAAGACGAGGTCAATGGCAGCCGAGCCCAGGCGGCGCGACATGGGTGCCGGTTGCAGGGGGATTTCGAATCCCGGCCGCTTTTCTTCGGCACGCACTTCTGTGGGCTCAATGAGAATGCCTCCCAGCGCCGGAGGCGGCGGCGCGACTTCGGGAACTTCAAGAATCCGAGGGCGGTCGACCACCGGATCCGCCAACTCATCGAGCGGCTGGGAGGGCAAAGTCACCGCGCGGGGAAACTCCAGAACTTTGGCTCCCTCAGTGGGAACACGAGATCCTGCCGGCTCCTCCGCTGGGAGGGGGGCGCTATCCATGGCCAGGGCCTGGTGCGTTGCGGGTGGAGGAAGTTCCTGACTGTTCAAGTTCCGCGGCTCGGGTGCCTCGAACTTCAAGGTTAACGAGGGGTAGCGTGGAGCCCGCGGCCGGCGGCGGGCACGGTAGCGATTCACGCGGTCGGCGACTTCGTCACGCCAGGAGCTGTCAGGCTCGGGCAACAGCAGGTTGGGTTGAAGGGCGACGCTGTCGGAAGCGGTTTGGGTTTGGCCGGCTTCGACGGAAGGCTCCGCGGCCCCCGGCTCAAAGTCGTCGCTTTCAACCACAAAACGTGGCCCGGCGGGTTCGTCGCCGGAATCCATGGAGAAGGGCGGCGGGTTTTCTCCGCCGTCCGGGGTGCCTTCGAGCTCGAATCGTGAGGACATTTGCAATCGAATTGGCCGGCCGAGCTACAGCATCCGCGCGAAGGGGAAAAACCAAGCCGCCCGTGGAAACCACTGTGAGGAAGTATCGTTTTGCCACCAAGGCAGCGACGTGCTAACGTCAACAGACCCCAGCGTCGAAAAATCAGCCCGGGGCATCCGTGCGCTTGCGATGACTTCCCGCACACGATTCCTTATCACGGCGGCGGTGGTTTGTCATCTGCTAGTCGCGCCTCCCCTAGTTACCAGCCAGTTGCTTTCCTTCGCGCCTCCGCAAAAGTCCGACGCCCAAGGCCTGCCCAACGCTCCTTCTGCGGAACTCGGCGAAGAAGTCACCATGCGAGCGTTGCAGCAGGAAAAACAAGGCACGGTCTACAAACTGATTGGCCAGGCCGAGATCCGTTATCGCACCTATATTCTCTACGCCGACGAAATCACTTATGACTCAGCCACCGGGGAATCGAAGGCTGAAGGCCATATGGTTCTCGACGGCGGCCCCGACGACGAGCACATCGAGGCCACGCGCGGCACTTATGACCTGCACAGCGAAACTGGACACTTCGAGCACGTGGTGGGGACCACCGGAATGCGCCGGCGGGGCTCCCGGGTCACGCTGACGTCGTCGAGCCCGTTTGCCTTCAGCGGGAAGGTGGTTGATAAAACAGCTCCCGATCACTACGTGGTCTACGATGGCACGGTCACCAGTTGCGAACTGCCGCATCCAAAATGGCTGTTTACCGCGCGCAAGGCGCAGGTCGATACCGGCGCGAATGCCAAACTCTACCGCAGCGATTTCGAACTCAAGGGCATCCCGGTTTTCTACTTTCCCTACGCCGCTTATCCCGTGGACCGGGAGCGCCGCCAGTCCGGATTTCTCCTCCCCAGCGTCGGTCAATCGTCGATCAAAGGAACCATCATCGGCGAAGGCGTGTACTGGGCGATGAACCGCAGCATGGACGGCACCCTGGGCGCCGAATACTTCTCTAAACGCGGCTGGTCGCAACACGGCGAGTTCCGCGCACAGCCGAGTGAGACCTCTTTTCTCGACCTCAGCTACTTTGGCGTGATTGACCGCGGGATCGGCAGTCCCCCGGTGCAGCAGGGCGGCGAAGATGTGAGGCTGACCGGCGAAAGCATCTTCCACCGTAATTTTCGCGCGGTCGCCGACGTGGATTATCTGAGTTCCTTCGTCTTCCGCCTGGCCTTTAATGAGGTCTTCACCCAAGCCATCTATTCCGAAGTGAAGTCGCTGGGCTTCCTGTCGAACACGACCAACGGTTACTCCTATAACGCTTCGATCCAGCGCTATCAGAACTTTGAAAGCACCACCAACGGAGATGTGGTCACCATTCTCCATGCGCCCAGCTTTGAGTCTTCGACCGTTGACCGCCAACTGGGACACTCGCCGTTTTATTGGAATTACGACACCGCCCTCGAAGGGCTGTCGCGCAGCGAACCGGGGTTTCGTACCGCTGACTTGGTGGGCCGGTTTGATCTCAACCCCAGCCTGTCCTTACCGCTCTCGTTGAAGGGATGGTCGTTCCTATCGGAGCTTTCGCTGCGCGATACCTACTACACACAACGTTTCTTGTCTTCGTTTGGCAACGGCGTGGCATTAAACGATCCGGTGAACCGCAAGGCGCTGGAGGGGTCGGTGGAGGTTCGGCCGCCGGCGCTGGAGCGAGTCTTCGGTCACACCTTCCTCAAGCGCAAATGGAAACACGTGATCGAGCCCCGCGTGGTGTACGACTACGTCACCGGAATCAACAACTTCAATAACATCCTGCGCTTCGATGAGCGCGACATCCTGAGCGATACCAACGAAGTGGAATATGACGTAGTGAATCGCCTTTATGCCAAGCGCGACAGCGATCAGCCCGAGGACTGCAGTGCGGGAGGCATGCCACTGCTCAAATTCGGCGGCGCGTTGCCGCAAAGCCGCATTCCCTGGCAGCGGGCGCCTCTTCCACAGGACCGGCCGTGCAAGAACACCCAAGGAGCCCGCGAGGTTCTGACTTGGGAGTTGGCCCAGAAGTATTTCCTCGACCCGACCTTCGGTGGCGCATTGATTCCCGGCGTGCGGAATGTCTTCACCACCACCGCGGACCTGACCGGCATCGCCTTCCTGACCAGCCCACGCCATCTGTCGCCGCTGATCTCGCGCTTGAAGGTCAACAGCAGCGATCGCACCGACATCGAATGGGATTGGGATTACGACTTTACCGGCGGGCTCGTCAATGCCAGCACGGTGCTGGCGAACTATCACATTGGGGACTTCACTTTTGGGGCGGGGGATGCCTATCTTCGCGAGCAGGGCGACACGGCAAGCACGACCGGTGGACTTGTGGCGACCCCGCGTTTCAACCAGTTCCGCCTGGCGGCGGGATTTGGGCACAGCAACAAACCGGGATTCAGCGCCGCGGCCAGCACCGGCTTCGACGCTACTTTGAACTTCCTGCAGTACGCCTCTGTGCAGACCGCTTACAACTGGGATTGCTGCGGCCTGAGCATTGAGTTCCGGCGCTTCGCCTTGGGATCGGTGCGGAACGAGAACCAGTATCGTTTCATCTTCTCTCTGGCCAACATCGGGGCTTTCGGCAACCTGCGGCGGCAGGAAAAACTCTTCTAGCCTCGTCCCCATGCTCCGCGGGCGTATAAAATATTCCCTCATGCCTTTATTGGGGAACCTCGAACAGAAGCAAGCCGCGCTACAGGCCCGCCTTCGCGAACTGGGGCCAACCCTGGTTGCTTATTCGGGCGGGGTGGATTCCGCGTTTCTCGCATGGTCGGCACGGCAGGTTTTGGGAAACGACATGTTGGCGGTCATAGCCGACTCGGCCAGTCTGGCGCGAACGCAGCTCGCCGACGCACTCGACTTTGCTCGCGAGCGGCAGATTCCCACCGAAGTCATCACGACCTCCGAAATTGACCGCCCGGATTACATCCGCAACGATGGCGCCCGTTGTTTTCACTGTAAGGATGAGCTGTTCACGGTAATGGAAGGGTTCCGCCAGCGGCGCGGCTTCCGTTCGATCGCCTATGGTGTCAACCTCGATGACCAGGGCGACTTCCGGCCCGGACAGGCGGCGGCGCGGCAGCACCACGTGGCGGCTCCGTTGCTCGACGCTGGCCTGACCAAGCAGGAGGTTCGTGATCTGGCACGCCTTGCCGGGTTGCGAGTGTGGGATAAGCCGGCTTCGGCGTGTCTGTCATCGCGCATCGAATACGGCCGCCCGGTAACTCGCGACGCGTTGCGTATGGTTGAGCAGGGAGAAGATGCGCTGCGGGCCATGGGGTTTCGCCAGTTCCGGGTGCGGCACCACGGTCAGATCGTCCGCATCGAGATTGCGAAGGAAGAACTGCCGCGGGCACTGGAGCCGGAAATGGCCGCTGAATTTACCCGTATCTTCAAGGCTCTTGGGTTTCCGTTCGTAACGCTTGACCTGGAAGGTTTCCGCTCGGGCTCAATGAATGCCCTGTTGCCGGCCGAGGAACTGCTGCGACAGGGCTGATTTCCCGCTGTTTTTGCGGTTGCGCCGTGGCTTCCCGGTACCGGCCTGCCGCGCTTTCTATGAGATAATCGTCTTTTACCCTCAATGTACAGGCGGTTTCTAGTGACGCTGTTTCGACGTTCGATCCTTGTCTTGCTGCTGATTTGCCTGGGCTGCTCGGCGCAGTCCGTACCTGCCGACGTGGCGCTCCGGGTAGAACGCCAGGTGCGCAGCTTTTACAACCTTCCTCCCGAGGTGAAGGTCACCCTCGGACCGCTGCGGCCCAGCGAATTTCCCAACTACGACGCGCTCACTATCACGCTGGAAGGGGGCACAAAGAAGCAGCAAGTGGACTTCCTGCTGGCCAAGGACGGTAAGAGCCTGGTGCGTTTCACCCGCATCGACATCACCAAGGACCCCTACGCCGAGATCATGAAGAAAATCGACGTGACGGGCCGCCCCACGCGCGGCAACAAGGATGCCAAGGTCGTAGCCGTTAACTTCGATGATTTCGAGTGTCCGTTCTGCTCGCGCATGCACCAGACCCTGTTCCCCGAGCTGCTGAAGGAGTACGGCGACCGGGTGTTGTTCATTTACAAAGACTATCCGCTGGCCACGATCCATCCCTGGGCCACCCATGCCGCGGTGAACGCCAACTGCCTGGCGGTACAGAGCACCGACGCCTACTGGGACTTCGCCGACTACATTCATGCCAACCAGAAGGAAGTGAACGCCGAGAAGAAAGGCGACCCGCAGTTCGCCCTGCTCGATAAGGACACGCTGGCGCAGGGGCAAAAGCATAATCTCGATATGGGCAAGCTGCAGGCCTGCATCTCGGCCCAGCATGACGACGCCGTGAAGGCCTCGATCAAGGAAGGGGAGGCGCTCGGCATCGACGCCACGCCCACCATGTACGTGAACGGCCAGAAAGTCGATGGCGCGCTGCCCATCGAGGAGATGCGCGAGATTCTCGATCGCGCCTTGGCGCAGGCGGGCGTGCCCGCCCCGGTGCATCCGGTCGAGCCCGCGTCCGCAACACCGGCCCAGCCGTCGGGCAAGTGATTTCCGGTTCGTAAGGTTTTCGCAGGCAACCGCACTCAGCGTGTGCCTGCACTTGAACATTCCTACGTCCCACTTCGATTGGGTGGGGAGGCTTGATTGAAAAACAATTCTCTTCTGCGTCTCGCGCTGGTGATGACGCTCGCAGGTCTGGCGATTGGTTGTGGGCCGAAAAAGGCCGGCGATGACGTGGCCGCCTCCGTCGACGGACAGAAAATCTACCGCGCCGACATCGAGAAGTACTACCAGAACCAGACTGCCGGCTCCGATCAGCAGCCCGTGGGAGAACAGGCGACCAGCCTGCGGCTGAGCATCCTCAAGGAGCTCATCGACAATGAGATCCTTATGCGCCGGGCTGAAAAGCTGGGGCTGCTGGCCACCGACGACGAGGTCGAGCGCAAGCTGAACGAGATCAAGTCGCCCTACACCAAGGAAGAGTTCGACGCGCGCCTGAAAGAAAAGAAGATCACGATCGATGATTTCAAGCGCGACCTGCGGCGCTCGCTCACCGTGGACAAGGTGCTGAACAAAGAAATCACATCGAAGATCAACATCACCGATCAGGACGTGACCAACTACTACAACGATCACAAGGCCGAGTTCAACCTGATCGAGCCGCAGTATCACCTGGCGCAGATCGTGGTCACCACCGCTCCCGGCCAGGTGCACAATCTCAAGAACGACAAGGCGCAGAACGAAGCTGACGCCCGCAAGAAGATCCAAATGCTGCTCAACCGCCTCGACAGCGGCGACGATTTCGGCACCCTGGCCATGAATTACTCGGAGGATACCGACACTTCGGGGAACGGCGGCGATCTGGGATTCACCCCCGAATCCTCGCTGAAACAGACCGACCCTTACACCCGCGATATCGTCACCAAGCTCAAGCCCGGAGAGAACAGCCCGATCATTCCGGTCATGAACCCCATGACGAAACAGATTTTGGGCTTCCGCATTGTGAAACTGATCGCAAAAGAGCCCGCGGGACAGAGAGAGCTGTCAGATCCGCGGGTGCAGCAGGCGATCCGTGCCCAGCTCCGAGACCGCCGCGAGCAGTTGCTGAAGGCTGCCTATTACGAGGTGCTGCGCGACCAGTCGAAGGTCGAAAATTACTACGCGCAGCAGATTCTGGATTCCAACGGAAACGTAAAGTAGCGACCGTTGCGAGCCTGGCGCCCGTTACTCGACAATCGCCAGCACGTCACCGGCATTCACCGCGCCGCCTTCAACGGCGACCATCTTTTGCACGATGCCGGCTTTCGGCGATTTGATCTCGTTCTGCATCTTCATGGCCTCGACGACGATCACGCCTTGTCCAGCCTCCACCTGCGCCTTTTCAGCAACCAGCAGCCGCACCACCTTGCCGGGCATGGGCGCAACCAGCTTCTTCGGACCTTTCTCGTCAGTCCCTGAGCCTTTGCGGCTGCGCAACGAGCGCGGATCGCGCAACTCTGCCGCGTAGCGCACCGGGCCAACCCAAAGATGCATGTCGGTCGCGGTGCGCTCGCGCTTGATCTCGAACCCCTTTCCACCGATCAGGACCGAGAGCACGTCGGGACGGCTGAGCACTGCATCAAGCTGAACCTCGCGCCCGTCGAGGCGGCACCGCCACTGGCCGTCCACGCGGTCGAGCTCCAGGCGATAGTTCTTGCCGTCGATGGAAACTTCGTAAGTCATCAGAATCTTCCGCCTACGTGTTTCGCAGCGCCTCAGTTCTCCCCAGCTTCTTCCACTGCGAAACCGCCTCTGTGCCCGAGCCTTTGCCGTTGCTCGAAGCCGCCGAGTCCGGATCAAGCAGTGCGAACAGGCCTGCCGCAATCGCCGCGACTTCGGTATCCTCGCGCTTCACCTCCGGCCCTTTCGTCTTCAGCAGACGGTCGAGATAGCCGGTATCGAGCTTTCCCGACTGAAAATCCGCATCTCCCAGAATTCGCCGGAACAACGAAATGTTCGTCTTGATGCCGCCCACGAAATACTCATTCAGGGCGCGCACCAGCCGCGAAATCGCCTGGGTACGGTCCGTTCCGTAACCGATGAGCTTGGCGAGCAGCGGGTCGTAATCAATCGGCACCGACCAGCCCTCATACATGCCGCTGTCACGGCGGATGCCGGGCCCCGAGGGCGCCAGCAGCAGCGTGATCTTCCCCGGGCTGGGGAAATAATTGTTGTCGGGATCCTCGGCATAAATGCGGCACTCGATGGCATGCCCGCGCATCTGCACATCTTCCTGCCTGAACGGCAGCGTCTCCCCCGAGGCGATGCGAATCTGCAGGTGTACCAGGTCAAGCCCCGTAACCAGTTCCGTGACCGGATGCTCCACCTGCAACCGCGTATTCATCTCGAGGAAGTAGAAGTTCTTTTCCTGATCGGAGAGGAATTCGATCGTCCCGGCGTTCGTGTAGTTCGCCGCCTTCGCCACCCGCACCGCAATTTCGCCCATGCGCCGCCGCATGTCGGGATCGACCAGGGGCGAGGGCGATTCCTCGAGTACCTTCTGATGCCGCCGCTGGATCGAGCACTCGCGCTCGCCCAGGTACACCGTATTCCCGTGTTCATCGGCCAGTATCTGCATCTCGATGTGGCGGGGATTGACGATTGCCTTCTCGATGTAGACTTCGCTGTCGCCAAACGAGCGCAGCGCCTCGCTCTGCGCCCCTTCGAGCGCCGACTTGAGATCCGCCCGCCTGTCGACGAGACGCATGCCCTTCCCGCCGCCGCCCGCCGCGGCCTTCAGCATGACCGGGTATCCAATTCGCTCGGCGACTTCTTCCGCCTGCTCCACCGACTCCAATCCCTTGGACGTTCCCGGCACGAAGGGAATTCCGGCCTTCTCCATGTGTTGCCGTGCCCGGGTTTTGGAGCCCATCATCTCCATGGAGGCCGCTGTTGGCCCGATGAACTTGATGCCGCCCTCCTCGCAGGCCTTGGCAAACCTCGCGTTTTCCGAGAGAAACCCGTACCCGGGATGGATGGCGTCGGCCCCGCTGAGCTTGGCCGCCCCCAGAATCTTGCTGAAATTGAGATAGGATTCGGCCGCCGCTGCCGGACCGATGTGATACGCCTCGTCAGCCTTGCGCACATGCAGGGCGCTGCGGTCCACATCGGAGAAGACCGCCACCGAGGTGATGCCCATCTCACGGCAGGCGCGAATGACGCGCACCGCAATCTCTCCTCGATTGGCGATGAGAATCTTCTTGAACATGCTCGGCGGTTTCCGGGCGGCAATCCCCAAACCCGTTATTGTACTGAAGTCTGGGCGTTTCAGCCCGAAGCTCGAGTCTAGACCCCCCGGCGACCCCCAACCTGTGCGCTCGGTCACGGCAAAACGTGCGCCCAAGCCCCGTCCCGGCATCCTACAATGCAGCACAGGGGAAGACTCATGCGGAAGCTTGCTGCCCTCGTCCTCACCCTCGCCGGACTCCAGGTGGCCTGCGCCAACTGTGTGCCCCAGCCCACGCTCAATTCCCTTTCCCCGGCCAGCGCGACCGCCGGAGGAGCGCAGTTCCTGCTCATTGTCAGTGGGCTGAACTTCGAAAAAAACGCCCAAGTGTACTGGAACGGCAGCCGCCGGGTGACCACCTACGTGGCCAGCAACCGGGTCGAGGCCGTCATCACCTCGGCCGATCTCGCCCAGCCCGGCAGCGCCTCGGTCGTGGTCATTAATCCTGCAGGAAATTCGCCGACCTCGGTTTCAGGATCGCTGGGCATCGACGAATGCCGCACCAAGAGCTCCGGCGTGCTGACCTTCGAGATCCTTCCCTGAGGCGGCAAAGCCCGGTACCATATCGTTTCCCGTTCCCCTCCATGGCAACGACAAGCGTTCTCACGCAAGAACAGCCCCGAAAGCCGGAGTGGCTCCCTCTCGGCCTTCTGGCCATCGGTCTGGTGGCGCGCCTGGCCTGGGCGCATTCGCTGTTTCTGAACGCGGACGAAGCCTTGCACTACCTGCTTTCGACCCAGCCGACACTCGCAGCCACTTACAAAGCCACGCTCACCACGGCTCATCCCCCCCTGCTGATTCTGTTTCTGCACGGCTGGAGCGCGCTCGGCACCTCGGAGTTCGTCCTGCGCTTGCCTTCGGTCTTCGCTGGAACCGCCTTCTGCTGGATGATGTATCTGTGGCTGCAGAGGGTCGTAAATCGCGAAACGGCGCTGATCGGCTTCTGCCTGCTGGTCTTCTGTCCCGCACTCATCTACGTCTCGTCGGAAATTCGCCAGTATGCTCTGCTGCTTTTCTTCTGCGCCGCCAGCCTTTACTTCCTCGAACGCGCGCTGCAGGAGAATTGCGCCGGCTGGATGGCGGCTTCGTTCGTGGCCCTGTACCTGGCTCTGTCCACGCACTACTCCGCGTTAATCTTCGCCTTCACCTGCGGAGGGTATGCGCTGCTGAGATTTCAGCGCGCAAGAACGAAGCTGGCCGTTCTGCTGGTCTGGATTGTCGGAGAACTGGCTGCATTGGGTTTGGTTGCCTTCTATTGGGAAACGCAAGTTGTGCCGCTCCGCCACACCCGGCTCACGCAAAGCCTCGCTGATTCCTATCTGCGTGGTTCCATCTACCACCCCGGCGAAGATCGCGTCCTCCCTTTCATCGTCCGCACCAACATCAAGGTCTTTCACTACCTGTTTAGCCAGGGCGCAGTGGGAGTCCTGGGGCTCATCCTGTTCCTGGCAGGCATTGTCCTGCTCTTTCGCAGCAGAACGGCGGACGCGCACAGGCCCTCGCCCCGGTTGCTGGGCATGTTTCTCATCTTCCCTTTTTTCGTGAACTGCGCCGCCGCCATCGCCGGCGCCTACCCCTATGGCGGTACACGCCACAACTGCTATCTCGCCATCTTTGCCATGCCAGCGGTCGCCTTCGCGATTAGCCACTGGCAGCCGTCGCGGGCGTGGCTCAAGCCCGCCGCCGTCGTCCTCGGTCTCGCCCTATGCAATTTCACGGTCTTGCCGGGCGGCGTTTACATGAAGCCCCGCAATCAGCGCATCCCCCTCATGCGCAACGCCATCGCATTTGTGCAAACTTCGATTCCCAGGGGCTCGATTCTGCTCACCGATCTCGAAGGGCGCCTGGCCCTCGATTATTACCTCTGCCACAATTTCAGCCCGATCCATCCGCCGCTTCAGCCCTTCTACAAGAGCTCTTGCGGAAATTACGAGATGATCTTCCAGGATCCCAGCCGCTGGATTTTCCGCGCGCCCACTTTCACGGGCGACATGCGAACGCTCCAGGAAATGTACGGTCTGAGCGACGGAACCAGGGTCTGGTTCTTTCAGGCGGGATTCGTCGTGGACCAGGAACCCGGTCTGCAGGCCCTGCTGCGGCGCGACTACGGGTGCAGTGATCCCCACCAGTTCGGACAGAACATTTTTGTCTGCCAAATCACCCTGGGCCCGTCCCCATAGCCGGGCAAAGAAAAGCCCCTTCCTCGCAGAAGGGGCGTTCAAAGCTTTATGTGAAAGGCTACTTGTTCTGATCCATCACAATGCCCTGGGCTCCGGGCTGTTTTTCCGCCTTGGCTTTCTTGGTGGCCATGGTTTTATCCACCCATTCATCGGCGGTCTTCAGGTCGGCAGCCCGCGCCGCGGGATCGTCGCACTCAAGATCGGCCTTTTCGCGGTACATCAGGTTCATGTAGGCCATGGCGTCGTCGTAGTCCGGACGAATCGCCAGCGCCTTGCTCAGGTTGTCGATGCCATCCTGGATCACCCCGGAGTTCTTTTCCTTGAGCTCGTCGCAGACCTTCTTCTGGTCTTTGTTCTTGGGGTTCAGACTCTCTTCCGGCTTCAGACCGAGCTTGGCGCGTTCTTCCATGCGCGGCTGGTAGCTTTGCGTCCAGTCGATGACCCCCACTGAGTAGTAAGGCTCGGGATCGTTGGGATCAGCCGTTACCGCCTTGCGGTAATAGTCCTTGGCGTCATCGAACTTCTTCATCTGCAGGTAGATGTAGGCGATGCCCTTGATGCTGTTGATGTTCTTGGGATCGCGCTGCAGCACTTCCTTGTACTGCGCAATCGCCTCGTCGCCCATCTTGTTGTTGTCGGGGGTATCCGCGCCCGGAATGTATTGCTGCGCATAAGCGGTCGCCAGATAGAGGCGGGCGTTCAGCAGAGTAGGATCGAGGGAAACCGCGTTTTGAAACTTGTCGATCGCTTCCTCGTACTTGGCATTTTTGTATGCCGCCACGCCTTTGTTGAGCTGGTCGCGGGCTTTCAGTTTGTCGCATCCCAGGGTGGAGAGCAGCACAGCACCCATGGCCAGCAGCGCCAGCATTCTCACGCTGTTTTTCATTGCGTTATAAATCTCCTTACCAGGAATCCCGAGAATCGTACACGGGTGATCAGCGGGGCGCCAGAGGTTTCGCCGGCGGACACTCCCACCGGCTTGGCTTGCCATGCACCTTCCGGCGCCCGCGATCCGAGATCCGTGCTTAGTCTAACCCCCCGCTTCGATCTTGGCTGTGATCAGGCCCACTTTATCGACACCGGCCGCGTGCGCAATGTCAATCACGTTGGCCACGTCGGCAAAGGGAACATTGTCGTCGCCCTTTACGAACATGACTTTCTCCGCGCGCGTCTTGAAGATGTCGGTCAGGCGGCCCTGCAGATTCTCCCAGGTGGTGTCTTCCTGGTTGATCTTCAGCGCCGGCGCCTGCCCCGCGCCCCGATCGATCAGCTGAACCACGATGGTGCGGTCCGGCGTATTGTTCTTGGGCGCGTTGGGTGGCGGCGGCTGCGGAACCAGCGCATCCAATCCCTTTGGTGTAAGCGGCGTGATCACCATGAAGATGATCAGCAGCACCAGAAGCACGTCGATAAGCGGGGTGACGTTGATGTCAGCGCTCTGACCTCCGCCCCCGCCAAGTGCCATTCCCATAGTAAATCTCCTCTATTGCCCGCCGGTTGCGCCAGCTGGCGGGGCCCCGGCCTTGTTCTTCTTCTGATCGGTGAGCAGACCCAGATCGTCAACACCCGCGGCGCGGACGTTGTCCACCACTTCCACCACCGAACCGAACTTGGCGCGCGCGTCGGCGCGGATGTAAACCCGTTTATCGGTGCGGTTGGCAATGCGATCCTTGATCTTTCCGGTGAGCTGATCGACGGGCAACTGGTCGTTGCCAAAGTAGACCTTGCCGTCGCGCATGACAGCCACGATCAGCGCATCTTCCTTGTCCGCGTCGGGCATCTGCTCGGGATTGTTGACTTGAGCCAGATCCACGCTGACGCCCTTCTGCAACATGGGCGTGACCACCATGAAGATGATCAGCAGCACCAGCATCACGTCGACCATGGGGGTCACGTTGATGTTGGAGTTGACCTTGGCTCCTTCGTTTCGCTTTGCAATGGACATAACGAATGTTTCTCCTGCCGTGAAGAGCGCGCTGGCGCGTCCTGGTTCCCGTCGGAGGAGTCACCGGTGCGGGAGCCTGCCCGCACCGGCGTCTAGCAACTCACAAGGACGAGTCCCATAACCGCTAGGACCTGCGCATTCCCCGGCGCTTCAGGAAGTAGTCGATCAGTTCGCTCGAGGAGTTATCCATCTCCACGTCGAACGCTTCCACGCGGCCCGTCAGGTAGTTGAACATCATGACGGCGGGAATCGCGACGAACAGTCCCACCGCCGTGGTCACCAGCGCTTCGGCGATACCGCCGGCGACGGCGCCCAGACCCGTGGCCTTCTGTTCCGAAATTCCCTTGAACGCGTTCAGAATGCCGACCACGGTTCCGAACAGCCCCACGAAGGGAGCGGTCGAACCGATGGTGGCCAGACCGCCCAGGCCACGTTTCAGTTCGGCGTGCACGATGGCTTCGGTGCGCTCCAGAGCGCGCTTGGAAGCTTCGATGGTTTCGCCCGGGATGTCGTTCGAATCCTGGTGGGCGCGGAATTCCATCAGGCCGGCGGTAACCACCTTGGCCAGGTGGCTCTTCTTGTTGCGCTCCGCCACCTTGATGGCTTCATCAATCTTGCCGTCACGCAACGCTCCGGCGACCGCCGGGGCGAACGCGCGCGACTGTTTGCGGGCGGCGCTGAACGCCATGAAGCGGTCAATCATCACGCCGATCGACCAGCCCGACATCACGAACAGGATGATAACCACGGCCTTCGCCAGGATGCCCATCTGCTTCCACAGCGAGATCGGATCCCACGAAACGGTACCACCGCCCTCCTGAAGCAACCAGAGAGCCGCGGTGTGGACGTGACACACGGTAAGCGTTGCTAAATTGGCTACGAACATGAGTTGCTTTTTCCTCCTCGAAACTCGTCAGATTGAAGATCGCTCTTCGCTGCTGGAACTCTGCGCTTGAATGATTGGGCCGGGCTGTGGATTCACACTGCCGAACTCCGGCACCTGGTCACCGGTGAAATGCCTCGTTCGTTCACGGGCCCCGGTCCCGACGTCCGAAGATGATGGGATTGGGGGAAGGCAACCACCGCACAATTCAGTTTGTACCGCCGAACTGCCGTTGGCTCTAGCCTCCGGACAGCGAGAAAATCACCGTAACCTGCGTCTCCACTTCCACCGGTTCGCCATTCAGAAAGTACGGCTTGTACTTCCACTGTTTCACCGCTTCGATGGCGGCCGGAGCCAGCATGGGATGTCCGCTGACCAGGCGCAGATTTTCAATCGAACCATCCTTGCTGATTTCCGCAGTCAGCACCACGTTGCCCTGGATGCGGGCCTGCCGCGCCAGTGGCGGATACGTCGGCTGCACCTTGCGAATCAGCAGACCTTGCGAGACACCTTGCGACACGCGCACGCGCTGCGGAGTCGCGACCTTGGGCACGGCCACGGGCGTCGAACTGATAATGCCGCCGATGACGCCCCCCATCTGTCCGCCCGGAACTCCACCCGGAACGCCGCCCACGACGCCGCCCGTCGCCGCCATCGGCGGTGGGGCCTCGTCTTCCTTGATCATCTGGACTTTCTCTGGAATCTTGGTCGGCGTGCGCAGCTGACCGTTCACGATGTCGGTCTGGATCTGCTTCACGATTTTAATTGGGGCCGCAGCCGGAGGTGGCGGAGGAGGCGGAGGCGGCGGGGGTGCCACAAGAAAAGTCATCAGCTGCTGCTTCGGTAACGCTTCGGTAAACAGCAGCGGAATGAGCACCAGAACACCCACCAGTACCACCTGCAAAACAAAGGAGATAGTGGTGGTGAGGCCGCGCTTGGTTCTTAGCCTTCCACCGGACTCGATTAGGCTGTCTTCAAACATAGGCTTCTCCTACACAGACCCTACGTGCGTTTAGACACCGCCTGACGGAACTTTGCTCCCACTTTCACCCTTCGGACCGGGGTCGCATGATCGCCCACCGGCGTCGAGGTTTCCTGCTATCTGTCAACGACTTACGCTTGCCTTCGAGACCCGGCCTGGACCCGAACCCGCTCCCGGTTTCGAACCGCCCTTACCATCGCCGCTCGACTTTCCGCCGCCACCGGGAATCACGGCCCGCGCTCCACGCTTGATCCGCCAGTCCTGATAGGCCACCAGAATCGGTGCGGCGATCGCGATCGACGAGTACGTTCCAATCAGGATGCCGATCACCAGGGCGAAGGAGAATCCGTGAAGCACTTCGCCGCCGAATAGAAAGAGAGCCAGCACTGTAAGGAAAGTCAAGCCCGCGGTCAAGATGGTTCTGCTCAGAGTTTGATTAATGCTGCGATTGACGATCTCCGACAGGCTCTCACGGCGCATCAGCTTGATGTTTTCGCGGATGCGGTCGAACACCACGATGGTGTCGTTGTTGGAGTAGCCGATCAGGGTCAAGATGGCGGCAATGACGGTCAGCGAAATGGGGTAATCCCTTAACGAGAAAGCACCTACGGTGATCAGCGTATCGTGGAATACGGTCACCACGGCAGCCACACCGTAAATCCACTCAAACCGGAGGCCCAGATAAATCAGCATCCCCGCCAGCGAATAGAGGGTTGCCAGCAGGGCCTGCTTGCGCAATTGCGCACCCACTTGCGGACCTACGATTTCTACGTTACGCACTCCAAAATCTGACACATAGAAGCCGTCGCTTAGTGAGGCAACAACGGCGGGATCGGCAGCGCCCTTTAATTCGTCGATGGAGCCCAATACCCCGCCTCTGCTCTTATCGCGATAGTCCACAATGGCTTGCGCTTGTGCGGTATAGCGCTGATTGGCGTCGGTTCCGGCGTGCAGAGGATCTTTGTCGAGAAGGTAATTGTAGAGAGTCAGTGAGCTGGCGTTATTGAGATCCTGCTTCCCGGCGGGGGCGTTGCTCTCCAACGCATTGATAATCTGGGTTTTGCCTTTATCGAGAGATTGCTCGCTGGTCTCCTGCTCGGCCAGATCGATGAGCACTTCATTATTTCCCGGAGGTCCGTAGGTCTGGATGCGGGCGTTGTGCAGGCCCGCGCGATCCATCGCGGCACGAATGGCATTGTCCTCAGGAGCATGCGAGAACTTGACATACACCAGGGTGCCGCCGCGGAAGTCCACGCCCAGCGGAATGCCATGCCAGAACAGCATGGAAAGAATGCCCGCCACGCTGAACACCAGCGAGAAGGCGAGGAAGTACCACTTCTTTCCCAGGAAGTCTATGTTTGGATTGCGAAAAAATTCCACGTGCCTTAAACCCCTTTTATTTCAAAAGCCTGCAAAGTTTCGACGCCAACCTAACCGATGCTCAGCGCTTCGCCACGCTGTTTGCGGCTGAGAATCCAATCAAAAATCACGCGCGAAACAAACACTGCCGTGAACAGATTCGCGAGCAGACCGAAGGTGAGGGTGACCGCGAATCCCTTTACCGGTCCGGTTCCGAACATAAACAAAATAAACGCTGAAACGATGGTGGTAACGTGCGTATCAACGATCGTGACCCAGGCGTGACTAAACCCCTGCTCCACCGCCGAGGGAGGGGTTTTGCCGTTGCGCAATTCTTCGCGAATACGCTCAAATATCAGCACATTGGAGTCCACGCCCATACCGACGGTGAGGATGACTCCAGCGATCCCAGGAAGCGTTAAAGTCGCGCCGCTGAAACCGAGGAAACCCAGCAGAATGATCAGGTTCAGGATCAGCGCAACATCGGCGTTTATGCCGGCGCCATGATAGTAGACGAGCATGAAGACCAGAACGGCAATCATGCCGACTGCAGCCGCCTGCACACCGGCGCGGATAGAGTCAGAACCGAGGGAGGGTCCGACGGTGCGCTCTTCGAGGTACTTAATGCCGGCCGGAAGCGCGCCCGAGCGCAGAACCATCGACTGGTCTTTCACTTCCTGAGCGGTGAAGTGGCCGCGGATGATACCGGAATCGCGAATCGGCTCTTCGATGGTTGCCACCGACTGAACGCGGTTATCGAGCACGATCGCGAGTTGATCTTTCACATGGGCGGAGGTAAAGGCGTAGAACTTCTTGCCGCCTTCGCCGGTGAGGTTGAAGCCGACGGCCGGCTGTCCGGTGTCGTCGGTCGAGGGGCGGGCATCGCGCAGGTCGCGCCCAGTGACCGCGGAAGCACGCGAAATCAGATACCACTGGTCGCCCTCATCCCCGGTGCTCTTGCCTCTCATCAGCACCGCATCAGGAGGCAGGACGCCGCCGTGCTCCTGCAAGGCCACCTGTTCGCTCGGATATGGTCCGCCGAGGGCCTGGCGGATTTCGAGCATGGCGGTGGACTGCATGATTTCTTTAACGCGGGCGGGATCGTCCACGCCAGGCAACTGCACCAGGATCTGGTAATCGCCGAGGCCGTGCTCCTGAATGATAGGTTCGCTGACGCCGAGCTGGTCAATGCGGTTGCGGATGGTCTCGATCGCCTGCTCGACGGCTCGGTTCTTCAGGTCGGCGAGCGACTGCGGCTTCATGGTGATAGTCCAACTATTATCCGCGCCGGAGGTGCCATCGTACTCGGGCAGGCGGTCGCTGATGATGGAGCGCAGGTCGGACGAGGACTCGGGGGGAACACCCTTGATCACGATTTCATCGGGATGATTCGCCGGATCAGGCTTGATGATCTCGCCATAGTTGATCTTTTTCGAGCGCAGATCCTCTTTCAAGCGTTCGACGGCATTGTCGGAGTCAACGTTCACCGCGTCGTTCACCTGCACTTGCAGGATGAGGTGGGTGCCGCCTTTTAGGTCGAGGCCGAGGTGGATGTTCTTGGTTACGGCCGACAGCAAACCGTCCTTGGAAAAGCTTTGGGGGATGCCAAAGATGCCGTAGACGAACACCAACAATGTCGCGATGATGAGTGCGAGTTTCCAGCCGAGGTTCTTATTCATAACAAAACAAAGTTTCGAGTTTCAGGTTTCAAGTTTCAACTAGCCGGAAACCGTTATTTGCTGGCGGCTTCCTCTCCCGCCACGGAAACGATCGAGCCGCGGCTCACTTCCAGCTTCAGGTTATCGGGCGGGACGCGCAAGGTGACGACATCGTCCTTGAGTGAAAAAATGACCCCACGAAGCCCGCCGCTGGTGGTGACTTTATCGCCGGTTTTCAAGGCCTGCAGCATGGCCTGCCACTTCTTTTGGCGCCGCTGCTGCGGCATGATCAAAAGAAAGTAGAAAATAGCAAAGATGAAGATGAGCGGGGCAAAACCCAGCCATCCCAGCGACCCGCTGCCGCTTGCCTGTAATGCCAGTAAGTATTGCGTGCTCATGAAATCCACAGACCCTGAACGGTCAAGTCGCGGGCCTGCGCCTCGCGGCAATAAGGCCCTTTCCTGTGTACCGCGGGAGTTCTAAGTAATCAGGTCGGACAATCCAGAAGCTACGGGCATCGAACGGGGGTGCCCAGCTACGGTTTCAGTCGAGACCACACCTCAGAAAGCGAACGGGGATTATCCCCAAGTGCAATAGAATGACGCACCGCTCGCATAGTGTCAAGGTAGAAGCTCAGGTTGTGGAGGGTATTGAGGACCTGGGCCAGGACTTCTCCCGAAGCATAGAGGTGGCGGAGGTAGGCGCGCGAATAGCGGGTGCAAACCCGGCACGAGCAGTTGGGGTCGAGCGGCCCCTGGTCCCCAGCATATCGCGCCTGCTTGATGGAAATCCTGCCTTCTGAGGTAAACAGCAATCCGTGGCGGGCGGCGCGCGTGGGCAGCACGCAATCCAGCATGTCAATGCCGAGGGTGGCGTATTCGACGATCTCCTCGGGCGTGCCCACCCCCATCAGGTAGCGCGGCTTGTCGGCGGGCAGGTGTTCGAGCGCGGCTTCGACGATTTCGCGGGTCACGTGGCGAGGTTCGCCGACGCTGAGGCCGCCGATGGCGTAGCCGGGGAAGCCTATCTCGATAGTGCGCTCGGCGGATTCTTTGCGGAGAGCGGGATCCATACCGCCCTGGATGATGCCGAAGAGAGATTGAGTGGGGGCATCTGGGCCGACATGGTTCACCCAGGGCACCTCGTGTTTATGCGCTTCGAAGTACTTCTTGCTGCGTGCGGCCCAGCGGAGAGTGAGTTCCATGGATTCCCGCACGCGAGCCGGTTCGGCGGGATGTTCGGTGCACTCGTCGAAGGCCATGATGATGTCGGCGCCCAGCGCGATCTGGGCTTCGATGGCGCTCTCGGGACTGAAAAACAGCGGCGAGCCATCGAGGTGAGAACGAAACGTGACACCCTCTTCGGTGACTTTGCGCAGCTCGCTCAGGCTGAAGACCTGAAATCCGCCCGAATCGGTGAGGATGGCGCGGGGCCAGGACATGAAGCGGTGCAGGCCTCCGAGCGTGCGCACCTGCTCGACGCCGGGACGCAGATAGAGATGATAAGTATTGCCGAGCAGGATCTGGACATCGAGTTCTTCGAGGATGTCCTGCGAAATACCTTTCACCGAACCGAGCGTTCCCACCGGCATGAAGACCGGGGTTTCGACTTCGCCGTGCGGGGTGAGCAGGCGTCCCCAGCGCGCGGGGCCGGACTCGGCGCGAAGCTGAAAGTCGAGAGACATGGTTTGGATTCTATCGGATTGGCAGAGGGATGATTTCGCCGCGGAGTTTGCCTTTTTCGATAATCAACCTGCCCACGGTGATGGGCAGTTTGAAGCGGCGCGGGCCGGCGCTGCCGGGATTGAAGTAGAGCACGCCGTTCTTGGTTGCCTGCATGGGCTGGTGGGAGTGTCCGTAGACGACGGCGTGGAACCCGGCGGCCTCGGGTTTGAGGTCGAGGTTTTGCAGGATGTGGAGCATGTAGATGGAGACGCCTGCGGCTTCGAAGACTTCGGCGATCGGGAGATGTTGATCGTCGACGTTGCCGCGGACGGCGGTGACGGGGGCGATTTGGCGGAGTTCGCCGAGGATGGAGGGGGCGCCGACGTCTCCGGCGTGAAGGATATGGTCGCAGCCGCGGAGCGCGGCGATGGCTTCGGGGCGAAGCAGGCCGTGGGTGTCGGAGAGGACGCCGATCAGCATATCTCGTTCAAGAACCTGTAACCGCAAAGTTCGCAAAGAAAGGCCGCAAAGAACGCCGAGAAATTCTTGTTACGGCCGGATTACGCCGATGAAGCGCCACTCGGGCGACGGCTCAATGGAGATCTTGGTTCCCAGGGGGGCCGACATTTTCTGGAGGCGCTCGAGAATCTCGGTGGCTTTTTCGGCGGAAGCAACCCGGGGAATGCCGCTTTCGGTGAGTTTCATGCCATAGCCGAGCCAGATGGGGTAAAGACGGATTTCGGAGACGCGGCCATGATCGAAGCGCGTCTCGGTGACGACCGATTCAAAGGGCAGCGGCCCAGGAAATCCCTCGGCGTTGAGCACGTTCATCAAATCGGCGTCGGTGGCTCTTTCCGGATGCTGGAAAGCATCGAGGGAATCGCGGTATTGCGCGTAGAAATCGGCGGGCATGGGCTCCTGAATGTCGCTCCAGAAAAAATCTCCCAAACCGTAAAAAATGGGATGGCCCTTGTAAATCTCGATCGGCCCGAGATGATGAATACCGGTGGTGAGGAAGGCATCGGCACCGGCATCAATGGCGGCTTTGGCGAGAGTGTGGACGAAGTCAGCAGGCGTATCGGCAAAATCGTTGCTTTCGGCGGGAGCGGCGGTATCGGCGGATTCGTGCG
>Ga0335085_10004881_pt1 | contig 21917 bp, 13 predicted proteins | sample Lox_Sample_45_FD_206712 | JGI IMG/M metagenome (GOLD analysis project Ga0335085, IMG submission 206712) | Soil microbial communities from Loxahatchee National Wildlife Refuge, Florida, United States - Lox_Sample_4.5 | ecosystem: Environmental > Terrestrial > Soil > Wetlands | place: USA...
CTTGCGCATCTCGCGCTCCTCTCTCGACGCGGACCGCCCATCGGGGCGCTCAGACCTTCGTCCACGTGTTGTCCGGATTGAACTCCTTCATTGCCCGGGCGATGGCCTCGCTGTTCGGCCCCAGATCCTTCTGGTATACGATCCCGTCCTGATTCACGATGAACGTCATCACCCCGGAGACGCCGTACCGGGCCGGAAAGGCGACGAGCGCGAAGCCGCCGAGCAAGCGACCCTGGGCCATGTAGTCGTAGGCCCCGCCCGGCGCGTCCTTCCCCTGGGCGGTCAGGATCCGATAGTAGTAGCCCCAGTAGGCGACGGGAGCGCTCGACCGCTTGGAATAGCCCTCGTCACGCGCTCTGGCGACGAGCAGGCCGAGCGGACTGGGCGGCTCACTGACTTTCGTCTCGAAGTAGAGCCCATCCCGCTTGCCCGGGCTGCTCGCGAACTTCTGCGCGTACTGCAGGAGCCCATCGCCGTCGGGATCGCTGGCGTAGTACTCGCGCTGCGCATCGACGTAGGCGAGGCAGACCTGGATCGTGTTGAGCTCGTTCTCCCCGATGCGCCGGTTGAGGAGCTCCTCCCGGCCGGCGGCGGTGTCGAAGCGCCAGCTCGGACCGTCCGGCACGATGGGGATCGGGAACGGGAAATCGTCGGGCCCCACGACGAGGACGACCTTGCCACCACCGGCATCGAGCCGGTGCTTGGCGTCGTACGCGGCCACGAAACGCTCGCGGGCCCGACGGTCGGAGACGGCGTCCCCGGACCAGACGAGCCCCTTGCCCTCCTGACCGAAGATCGCAAGCATCGCCTTCTGGTCCCCGGCCCTCATCGCGTCCACCAGCGCGCCCGCGGCGTCCTCGACCGACGCGAACCGACGCTGGCCGACGGCGGCGGACGCGGGCGCTCCCCATCCAGCCGACACGCTGACGATCACGAGAGCGAGGCCGACGAGTTGCCGCGAGAGGCTCCGCCCCCTCCGCCTGCGAGGCTGCCGCACGATCGATCCCTCCACGCATATCCTCCTCATCGCCGACCCCCGCCGCCTCGCCCGCCCCCGCCTCCGCCGCCTGACCGGCCGCCTCCCCCTCCACCGCCCCCGGAGGGCCGGCTCGCGCCGCCGCCGCTTCGTCCGCCGCCGGCGCCGATGCTGCTCTGGCGACTGGCCTGCCCCCGGTTGCTGAAGTTCCTGGCGTCGCCGCCCGAGCCCATGCCCTGGAACGCACCCGCATCACGTCCCCCGACGGATCCCTGACCCCCACCGGCCCCTGGCCCGCGCGCGCCACCGCCAGCCTGTGGGCGCCCGCCGCCCTGAGCGCCGCCGAGCTGCTGCGCGCGCTGACCGCCCTGAGCGCCGCCGCCCGGGGCGCCGGCGCCGCCTCGCGAGAGCTCCTGGCGGCCTTGCTCGGCCCGCCCGCGGAAGGCCTCGCGGGACTGGGTGGCCTGCGGGTTGCCCCCCCGGTTGTAGCGCTGCTGGGTCGCCTGGTCGCGATACTGGACACCCCGGCGGTTCTCGGGGTTGTGCTTCCACTCCGCTCGATTGCCACCCTGGCCTCGATTGCCACCCTGGCCTCGATCGCCACGCTGCCCCCGATCGCCGCCCTGCCCCTGCTGGTAGTGGGAAACGCGCTCCTTGGCGGTGTTCGAGTTGTTCACGTTGTTCGAGAAGCTGTTGTAGTTGTTCACGTTCACGTCCGCGGAACCATTGTGCCAGTCGCAGTCACCCCAGACGGCCGCGCCTACCGCCATGCCCAGGCCAAAGGAGAGCGCCGCGGTGCCGAAGACGTACCCGGGCGGATACGGATAGTACGGCGGGTACGCCGGGTACGGCCACGCGCCGTACACGACGGTCGGATTGTAAGACGGCACGTAGACCACCTGCGGGTCGGTCGGCACGATCGTGATCACGGTGGGCTGCTGCTGGACCACCACGGTCTGGGATGGCGGCGGCACCGGCTGGCCGGGCGCCGGCGGGGCCGGCGGTACCGCGGCCGGAGGCGCCGCGGCCGGGGGTGCGGCGGTCGCGGGCGCCGCCGCGGCGGGCTCGACCGTCACCGTCTGCTGCGGCGTGCTCTTGAGATTGCCCTGGGCATGGGCGCGGGCACGGAGGCGCTGGATGGCGTCCATCAGGTCTTTCTGCTGGGCCAGGAACGCGTCGCCGAGCTTCTGGACCCACTCGAGCTTCTGGTCCATCAGGGTGAGGACCTCGGGAAAGAGGACGAGCGACTTCACGCTGTCGTCCCACGTCTGCTCCTTGAGCTTCTCGTTGAGCTGATCGCCCTTGAGGTTGGGGTTGTCCTTGAGGAATCGCGCCGCCTGCACGACCTCGAGCGGATACGTCGAGGCCATCATGACCTGGGCCACGAGCGGATCCGGGTACAGCGCAATCGGGGCCGCCACCTGTTCGAGCTGCTCCGGCGTGAAGGGTGTGGTCGTTCCTGCCGGCTGGGCGGTCACCGGGAGGGGAGCCGCGAGCATCACCACGAGCAGCCACGCCAGGAGCCTGGAGCGTCCCATCGTCGATATCTCCATCATCGCATCAACGCTACGATCACCGGCCCCCACGCGGTCAGCAGGATGTTGCCGACGGCGTAGGGGACAGTGTAGCCCAGAGCGGGGAGCTTGCTGTGGGACTCTTCCTCGAGAGCGCGAAGGGCGGCGGTGACGGTGCCGGCCCCGGAGCAGGCTCCGAGCAGGAGGAGGGGGTTCATCCTCAGGACATACCGGCCGAACAGAATCGCCAGGGTGTGAGGGAGCACGGCGACGACGAGGCCCACGAGGATCAGACTGGCCCCCGATTTCTGGAGCCCCGAGATGAAGCTGGGGCCGGCGCCGAGGCCCACCACGCCGATGAAGACGGTCAGTCCGACGGTGTCGAACACCCACATGGCGGCCTCGGGGATGCGTCCGAACGTCGGCCGCACCGCGCGCAGCCAGCCGAACACCAGCCCCATGATCAGGGCGCCGCCGCTGGCGGTCAGCGTGATCGGCAGTCCGCCGATCGTCACCGTGAGCAGGCCAACCAGCCCGCCCAGGAAGATGCCGGCGCCGACGAAGATCATGTCGGTCATGACCGTCGGCCGGTCGGCGTACCCCATCTCCTTCGCCGCCCGCTCGACGTCGGCCTTCGCGCCGACGAGGTTCAGCATGTCACCACGGTCGATGCGGGTCTCGAAGGTGAACGGCAGCGGCTGCCCAAGCCTCGTGATCCCCCGCAGGAAGACGCCGCGGGAGGTCTCGAGGGCCGCCAGGTCCCTGAGGGTCTGCCCCACGAGCGCCTTGTTCGTGATCACGACGTCCAGGACCTCCGCGGGGAAGTCGAGCAGCTCCCGGTCGTCGACCTCGGGACCGATCTGGGTGCCGCGCGTCATCAGGGCCTCGCTACGCGTCATCACCGCGATCACGTCGTCCTTGTGGATGACGGTGTCGGGCTCGGGCTCGACGATCACGCCGTCGTGCCGGATACGCGAGACGAAAACCCGCACCTCCCTGGGCATGGCCTCGAGCTCCCCGATCGTCCGGTTCACCAGGCGCTCGTTGGTCACCCGGTAGGCGCGGACCGCGAAGGTCTGGAAGGCGGAGCGCACGCCTGGCTCCTGCGCCTCCCCGCCCGCGATCTGGTCCTGGAGCTTCTTGCTCTCCTCCCGCAGGCGCACACCCATCAATCTAGGCCCGACGTTGGGCAGGAACCACACGATGAATCCGGTGCCGATGAGGTACGTCACCGCGTAGGCGACGGGGATGTTGTTCACCAGCGCGGTCTTCTCGGAGGCGGGGAGGTCGAGGCGACCGATCGCGTCCGCCGCGGTCCCGATGACGGTCGACTCCGTGAAGGCCCCGGCCAGGAGGCCCGCCGCCGTCCCCACGTCGTACCCCAGGAGCTTGGACGCGGTGAACGCGCTCAGCAGACAGGTGACGCACAGGACGACCGTCACCGCCAGCTGCGGTAGCGCATCCTTCTTGAGCCCCCGGAAGAACTGGGGCCCCACCTTGTAGCCGGTCGTGAACAGGAACAGGTCGAAGAAGACGTTCTTGACGATGGCGGGGACCTTGATGTCGAGCTGGCCGATGAGCACGCCGGCCAGCAGGGTGCCGACCACGGTCCCCAGGCTGAACGAGCCGACCCGGAGCCGGCCGATGAAGAAGCCCACCGCCAGGGTGAGGAAGATCGCCAGCTCCTGATGCTCCCGCAGGGCCGCGACGAGGGTCTCCACGCGCGGGCCTCGCTACTTCTTCGGCGCCCGCTTCGAGGCTTCGTAGGCGTCCCGGTAGCCGCGCGCGATCGACCGCACCCCGCGCCCGATGTCGTCGTACACGTCGTCGCCGAGGTTGGCCAGGGAGACGCGCAGCGACCAGTCGGGCGCGTCGAAGCCGCCGCCGTTGAGCAGCACGATCCCGTGGTTCTCGGCCAGCCGGAAGGCGAGGTCGAGGGGGTGGACGTTCTTCTTCAGGTACTCGACGGCCTCCTCGCCGATGTTCTTGCGCGCCCAGAACTCGAAGTCGATCAGCCCGTAGTAGGCGTCGTAGTTGGGGTTGGGCGGCACCTCGAGCCCCAGGCCCTCGAGCAGGGCGTGAACGCGCCGGTGCACGATCTCCATGCACGCCTTCTGGTAGCGCTTCTCTCCGTCCATCAGCTCGGCGAGCGAGAACATGGTCATCATCACCTGCTGGGGCAGGGACAGCCCGGCGGTGTGGTTCAGACCGACGTCCCGGCTGTCCGCGACGATGCGGTCGATGAACTTGATCTTGCGCGGTTCGAGGGTGAGCGCGCCGTAGCGCTTGTCGAGCGCCTTCAGCGTCTCGCCGGTGTGCTTGGCGATCGTCTTGTCGTAGATGTTGTCCTCGTGCAGCGCGATCACGCCGAGGCGCCAGCCCGTGCAGCCGAAGTACTTCGAGTACGAGTAGACACCGAGGGTGTTGTGGGGCAGCTCGCCGAGCAGCGAGCGGAAGTCGGGCACGAAGGTCCCGTACACGTCGTCGGTCAAGAGCATCAGGTCGGGCCGCTTCGTCTTCACGAGCGTCGCGATCTTGCCGATCGTCTCCTTGCTGAGCGCGACCCCCGTGGGATTGCCCGGATTGACGAGGAAGAAGGCCTTGATCTTGGGATCCTCGAGCTTCTTCAGCTCGGCGTCGGTGGGCTGGAATCGGTTCTCCTGAGGAGCCGCGATGTTGACCACCTTGAGGGCATAGTCCTCGAGGTGCGTGAGCTCGATATAGGGCGTGAAGATGGGCGTGCCCAGGGCGATGGTGTCGCCCGGCTGGAGCAGACGATTGGCCTTGAGCGACTTGAACAGGTAGCACATCGCGGCGGTGCCGCCCTCCACCGCGTAGAGGTCGAATTTGCCGGCGGGCCGAGGGGTCCCGCACATCGCCCACATCAGGTACTCGTGCACGACGCGCTCGTTGTGGACGAGCATCCGGTCCGGCACGGGGTAGTTGTCTCCGATGATGGAGTCGACCAGCTCGTGGACGAAGGCGTCCGCGTCGAACTTGAGCGTCTTGACCGCGAACGCGACCATCTTGCCGAGGAAGGCCGCGCCGGCCGCCTCCGCGTGCTTGCCGAGCCAGGCCTCCAGGCGCGCCGCGATGCCCGGGGCCGCGGGCATCCCGGCGAGGCCGGCCGGGTGCTCCATCACGCGTCGGCTCTCGGTGAGGGCGAACTGGCCGAGCAGGAAGAAGCCCTCGCGTGGCTCGGTGGCGATCCAGTTGGGGTTGCCGCGGCCGGCGTTGAGGAACGCGGTCTGCGTGGTCTTCGAGGTCTTCTTGGCGAGCTTGATCAGCTCGTCCTTGATCTCGAACGGCCCCATCGTCTCGAACTGCTTGAGGTCCATGCTCATGTGGAATCTCCTCGCTTCAGTGAGTCGTCAGGACAGCAGCATGATGACGACCATGCCCCAGATCGTGAGCAGCGTGTTGCCGACGGCGTAGGTGACGGTGTAGCCCAGCGCGGGAACCTGGCTCTTGCCCATGTCGCAGACCAGGCCGAGCGACGCCGTCGTCGTGCGCGCCCCGGAGACGATGCCGAGGGTGAGGGCGTCGTGGAAGCGGAACACGTACTTGGCGACGAACATGCCAAGAATGAGGGGAACCGTGGTCGCCACGGCCCCCCACAGGAACAGGCCGACGCCCTGCGTCTTCAGGCCGCTGATGAAGCCCGGGCCGGCCGAGATGCCAACGATGGCGATGAAGATGTTGAGGCCGACCGAGTTCATGAACCACACGGTCGGGGAGGGGATGCGCCCGAACATCGGGCGGACCGACCGCAGCCAGCCGAACACGATCCCCGCGATCAGAGCGCCGCCGGCGGTGGACAGCGTCAGGGGCACCCCGCCCACCTTCAAGACCAGTGAGCCGACCAGCGCGCCCAGCACGATCGCGGCGCCGATGAACGCGACGTCGGCGACATCGGTGGGCCGATCGGCAACGCCCAGCATCTTCGCGGCGGCCGCGGTGTCCTGCGTGCGGCCCACGAGGGTGAGGATGTCGCCTCGCTCGATCTTGGTGTTCGGCAGGATGGGGATCGTGGTGGCGGTCGCGCCCCGCGTGATCTTTCTCAGGAACACGCCGCGCGCGCCGGGGAGCCGGGCCACCTCGGCCAGCGTCTTGCCGTCGACCGCCTTGTTCGTCACGTAGACGTCGACGCCCTCCACCGGCACGTTCAGCAGCTCCGGGTCCTCGACCTCGGTCGCGTTCGCCCCGAGCACGCTCACGAGCACCTCGCGGAGGCCCGCGATCGCCACCACGTCGCCCTCGCGCAGCACGGTGTCCGCGGTGGCGTCCTCGATCGTCCCATTTCGACGCACGCGCAGGACGAAGACGCGCGCGTCAGGCACCAGGGCTTCGGCCTCGACGGCCCGGAGGCCCACCGCCTTCCCGCCTGGCTTCACGCGGAACGCGCGCACCTCCCAGCGGTGCCAGGCCGAGCCGGCCCCGCCCATCTCCTTGGTGCCGCCCTGCTTCTCCTCGTAATCCTTGCAGGCGGCGGGGAGGTTGATACGGAGCAGCGCCGGGCCGAACACGGCGATCACGATCGCCGAGCCGACGGTGCCGAACATGTAGCTCACCGCATAGGCGATCGGCATCGAATCGAGGAGAGCCTTGGCCTGGTCAGCGGCCAGGCCGAGCCGGTTGATGGCGTCGGTCGAGAGGCCCATGGCGGCGGAGATCGTCTGCGAGCCCGAGTACAACCCCGCCGCGTAGCCGAGGTCGTAGCCGACGAACTTGACGATCGCGACAGGGACGAGCAGGCTGAACACGCACTGGACCGCCGCGAAGATCGCCTGCGGCAGGCCATCTTTGGCGACGCCGCGGACGAACTGGGGTCCGACGCCGTAGCCGACGGCGAACAGGAACAGGAGGAAGACCGTTGCCTTGAGGGGCTGCGCGATGGTGATCCCGATCTGTCCGATCAGGACACCGGCGAGCAGGGTGGCGGTCACCGCCCCCAGGCCGATGCCCTTGAAGGTGAACTTGCCGAAGTAGTATCCCAGGGCGAGCGTGAGGAAGATCGCGATCTCCGGGTACTGACGCAGCGTGGCGAAGAACCACTCGATCATGTTGCCCTCCCTTCACACGGGGCGCTCATCGCATTCGCCGTCTCCCACGCGCGCTCCCTACGCCGCCCTACTTGCGCGCGTGCGTGGCCAGCGCGTCGGGCTTCAGCAGCTCGAGGCCCTTGGCCGCGTCGTAGCCGTGGATCTCCTTCACGTCGAGCTTGCGCATGAACGTGATGATCTCCTTGGTGATGACCTGGCCCGGCACCATGATCGGGAAGCCGGGCGGATACGGGATCACGAACTTCGCCGAGACCAGCTCGGGGCCCTTGGCCAGCCGGTCGTCGATCTCCTTGCTGTTGAGCTTGACGTGCTCGCAGTTCGCCGCGTCGTACGCCATGTAGTACGCCTCGCGCATGTGCCCTTCCTGCGTGACACTCTTCGGGTTGTCGCGGAAGGTGTCGTGGAAGCGCTGGAAGTCGGGCAGCTCCGGCACGTCCTCGACCAGCGACTTGACCCGCGCCTTGAAGGCCGCCATCGCCTCCTCGCCCCCCTCGGCGAGCCGCTTCTCGGTCGCCCGCGCCATGTCGGCGAGGGCCTTGATCAGATGAGCGAGGTCGCTCCGCGTGTTGTTGATGTTGATCTGGACGAGCACGCTGTTGCGCGACGTCTTGTTGATCTGGATGTCGTGCTCGCTCGCGAGCAGCGCCTTGAACTGGGTGCCGTCGTAGCCGGCGGCGCCGCAGAGCAGCGTGATCCGCGTCGGGTCGAGATAGAACTCGTCCTGGTCGAGCGCGGCGATCGTGTCGGTCATCGTCCAGCCCGGCGCGCCCCAGTCGGTGAAGCCCGACTTCCGGTACTCGGCGGGGATCATCTCGGCCGGGGTGGCCGCGCGGAAGTACTTGGAGATCAGGGGGTGCGTGTTGATCGCCCGGCGCATCTCGATCGCGAGCTGGATGGCCCGCCCGACCAGCTCGTACCCCTCGAGCTCCATCTGCCGGCGCGCCACGTCGATCGAGGCGATGAGCTGGAGGTTGGGCGAGGTCGAGGTGTGGGTGAAGAAAGCCTCCTTGAAGGAGGCCTCGACGGTGTGGAAATCCTGATCGGCGACCACGACGATCGAGCCCTGGCGGAGCGCCGACATCGACTTGTGCACGGAGTCCGTCTCGTAGACGCGCACCCGCACCTTGTCCGGGTCCGGCAGGAGCTCCATGTCGAGCAGCTTCGGATCCTTCGGATCCAGCTTGCCGGCGCTGGCCTTGAACGCCTCGTAGCGCGTGCGGTACTCCGGATCCCGCATCAGGTCGCGGATGGCCGCCGCCGCGCCCATCGCGGTGCGCCGCCGCAGGAACGGCGTGAAGCGCGCGAATCCGAACCACGCCTCGTCCCAGAGGAAGATGAGGTCGGGCTTGATCGCGAGGCACTCCAGCATCGTGCGCTTGACGTTGGCGACGTGACCGTCGAAGGTGCAGTTGGTGAGCACCACCAGCTTCGCGCGGTCCAGCTTGCCTTCCGCCTTCAGCTGCAGGAGCGCCTTCTTGATCGGCTTGATGGCGAGGCTGCCGTACATCGAGTACTGGGTGAGCGGGAAGGCGTCGATGTAGAGCGGCTGGGCGCCGGCCAGCACCAGCCCGTAGTGGTGCGACTTGTGGCAGTCGCGGTCGATGAGGACGATGTCGCCCGGCTTGAGCAGCGCCTGGTGGACGATCTTGTTCGACGTCGAGGTGCCGTTGGTGACGAAGAAGCTGCGGTCGCCGCCCAAGGCCCGGGCCGCCTTGTCCTGGGCCACCTTGATGTTGCCGGTGGGCTCCAGCAGGCTGTCGAGGCCGCCGGTGGTCGCCGAGGATTCGGCGAGGAACAGGTTGGCGCCGTAGAACTCGCCCATGTCGCGGATCCAGTTGGACTTGAAGATCGACTTCCCGCGGGCCACCGGCAGCGCGTGGAAGGTGCCGATCGGGCGCTGGGCGTAGTGCTTGAGGTTGTCGAAGTACGGCGTCTCGTAGCGGTCCTTCACGCCGTCGAGGATCGCCAGGTGGATCTCCATCGGCTCCTCGACCCCGTAGAAGATCCGCCGGATGGGGGCCGCCTCGGCGGAGCCGGCCAGCCGGGCGATGTCGCGGTCGGTCGTGAGATAGACGTCGAGCTCCGGCCGCCACCGGCGCACCATCTGCGCCAGGATGACCCCGAGGTCGCCGCTCCGCGTGGCCTCGCCGACCTGCACCTGGCGTGTGAGGATCTCGCGCAGCACGGGCACCGTGTACTGCGAGGGGTACCCGAAGCCGTCGCTGATCACGACCGATTGGAGATTGTAGTTGAACACGACGGCGAGGACCGCGTCCTCGAAGCTGCCCACGACGACCGGCTCGTAGACGAACTCGTCCTCGACGCGCCGCAGCCGGCGGAAGGTCTCCCGGATCTCCGGCCACATGGCCCGTTCGGCGGGCGAGACGATCAGGATCTCGAAGTACGGCCGCCGGCTCTGACCACGGCCGATCGACGGGGGCAAGATGTCGGGGACGCTGGCCTCGCCCTCCTCGTCGGCCTTCCAGGGCTCCTGGCCATCCCGGTAGCTGTTGGCGAGGAGGGCGGCGCTGATCCGCTGCACCAGGCGCGCGAAGCCGGTCCAGTCCCTGGTCTGCAGGCGCTCGTGCACCTGCGCTATCAACCGGGGCCCGGGGTAACCGCAGAGGTCCTCCAGCGGCGCGAGCTCCGCGAGCAGCGCCTGCGGGTCCTGGCCGGGGCCGCCCGCCGGCCGACCGCCGGTCGCCGCGAGGGCCTTGGCCACGCGGTTGAGCGTCCGCCAGCGGTCGACCCGGGCCTCCGAGGCCGCGAAGAACTCGTTCAGACCGAGGACGCGGTCGTTCGTCGATGTCGTGCTCATCTCAGGCTCCTTCTTTGTCCAGGACCTAGATCAGGTCCCTGTCCCAGTTGATGATGATTCGGAACTGGTAGCCGAGCGTCCTCGCATTCTCCTGGTCGACGATGGCCCCTCGAGCCCGGAACCACATTCCCTGCACGAGTCCCCGGAGGAAGCCGGTCAACCGGAAGGCGGGGCGATAGTCGGCGGTGAAGTCGTATTCCGCCAGATCGGGGGCGTTCCTGCGCGTGGACGGATTTATGGCGTCCCAGCCCCAGACGAGGTTGAAGTTGGCGCTCAGCCCCTTGAGGAGCACATTGGAGAAGTCGTAGGCGCCCCCGAACAGGATGGCCTTCTGCTGCGCCTGGTCGAAGTCCTGGTCGATCATCGAGAGGTAACCGGGGAAGCTGCCCCAGGGGCTCTGGATGGTGTTGCCCGAGCCGGTGATCGAGAAGGCCCCCGTGAGCGTGAGGTCCCGGAAGATCACCTGGGCCCGCATGCCCCCGGTGTGGGTCACCCAGTACTTGCCGTTGGCCCGGGGCAGGAGCGCGTCGCCGACCGCGCGCTGATCAGTGAACTGGGCGCCGAAGCGCAGGCTCCAGTCCTCGTTCAGCTTCCGCAGGTAGTCGGCCTCCGCATAGACCGTGTTGAACATGTTGACGCCGTACTGGTTGGTCACGTCGAGCCGGAGGTTCTTGATCGGCGTGAGCCGGAGGCCGGAGGTTCCGACGCCGTCGTGCTCCCCCTTGATCCCGGCCGCCGCGGACATGGCCACGAACTCGTCCGCGTTGCGGGTCTTGATATTCCACAGGTAGCCGGCCTGGTATTCCAGCCACCCGATCTTGCCGCCGAGCGTCAGGGCCTCGAAGGTGTTCGGCGTCATCCGGTTGTCTTGAGGGTTGATGTAGGACTGGTTGACCAGCTGCCGGTAACCCTTCAGAAGGGCGTAGTCGCCGTACTTGAGCGCGCCCCACGCCTCGCCGGGCACGTAGTAGCCGTCCTGCCCCGGTTCGAGGAGGAGCGTCCCGTCCCGGTCTTTCGGGCCGTAGAGCGGCGCCGAGCCGTACAAAGTGGCACCGATCGCGAATGTGTCGAGGAGCCAGCCGGATTTGTAGCTGATCGAGCCACCGAAGGCCTCGGCCTCGTTCTGGGTCTCGTCTGGCTTGGTCCGGTTGAAGTAGTAGCTGCGGAAGTTCAGCTTCAGGTCGGTGTCCCGGAAGAATCGCGGAAGGGGCTTGAGACTCTCCCGCACCGGCTCGAACAGGGCCTCCAGCGGGGTCGGCAAGGGCGGCGGTGCCGGCGCGTCCTCGGCCGACACCGGGCCGGCCCCGAAGGCGAGCAGCAGCCCGGCTCCGACCAGTCGGGCGAGCCATTGCGACATTCGAGACTTCCCACCGTGCACCCAGCCGTCGGTGCTCGACATCGGTGTCCCTCCCCACCGTCGACCGTGACGGCCGGATCTGTTGGTCTGAGCACTGATGGCAACCGCCGTGCCAGAGTTATTCCGCTGATCTATGGGCGGTCCCGGCCATCGGAGCCAGCTTGATTGGGGCGACGGCGCCTCGATCAGGGTCCCCAGTGTGGCGACGGCACCCCGTCGGCCGCGGCCCGGAAGGGGGCGGGCGCGCAGGTGGCTCATGACGCCGGCGGCGCCGTGGGGCCGGTCCTGGCCGTGAGATGGCTTCCACATTTCAACCGAGCGCCACCATGGCAGACGCCGGAGCCCGGCGCCATCGGACCTTGGTCCCATCCCGCCACTTCGTCACCTCCGACGCGCACGCGAACTCCCCTTCCGCGGCTCAGCTGGCTTGGCCGGCTCGTCACCGAGCAGCGAGACGATGCAGGCCAGCAGGTCGACGATAGACGCGAACCGCGCCCGGCGCCCGGTTTGCAAGTGCTCGACGCGCCCTCCGGCGTGCTCGAGCCGGGCGTCGGTCTCAGCGGTGAACTGCACCACGAAGGCCTTCGCATACGGCAGCCCGGGCCTGTCGCTGACGTCGCGCCGCACGGGGTCCTGCGCTCGCTCGGAATCGGAGCCGCTCGCCATGGCGTCCTCCATCGTCGTGGCATGATGGACGGAGCCTGGTGCGAAGTCCTGACGGAATCCGGAAAGTTCTCCGACATTCTCCGCGCACGCCTCAGTCGACGACGTCGATCTGGCTGCTCACCTGCTCGACGACCGAGAAGCCGCGGGCCTGGAGCTCCTGCTTCGCCGTCGGCGACAAGGATCCCGTCACCCAGAGCTGGAAGGTGCCGTTGAAGCGCGGCGCCCGGTAGGTCGCCTTCATGCTCTGGCTGAGTCGATCCGCGTTGGCGGTCCACACCCCGTAGTCCAGCGCGAACGGGATCACGGCGGAGCCGGCCTTGGTCTGCGCCACCGTCACCGCGCCGACCATGGTGAGGCCCGTGATCTGGCCGTGCGTCTCGTGGTAGCCCCGAAGGATCTGGGCCGTGTTGACGAAGAAGTTGGCCTCGACCTCGTCGGCGGCCACGAGGGCGGCGGTCAGGTACGCGTCGCGGCCGCTCGCCGCGCCGAGGCGCGCGAGCGAGTCCACGAGCAGCAGGCTCTGGCGGGGCGTGTAGACGGGCTGGTCGAGGTACCGCTGGGCGAGATCGGCCCCGATACCCATCTGCTTCAGCTTCTCCTCGTTGATGATGCGAATACGCGACGGGGGCTCGGTCGAGAGGATGTTGTTGAACGACTTGCTCAGGCTCGTGGCCGTGATCACCGAGCTGGCGGGGCCCGAGATGGGGATCATGGCCGCCGAGGCCGTCCAGGAGCCCAGGGCCGCCGCATTGCCGATCTTGTCCAGCTCCTCCTGCAGCACCGCGTTGCTCGAGTACGGATCCACGCCGAACCGGACCGCGTAGTCGCGCTTGAACGACCCCACCAGCAGGACCTCCTTGGTCCGGCTCTCCTGACTGGGGTTCCGGGTCGTGGTGACCGAGGTCGTGATGTTGCCGAAGAGCCGTCCCACGCCCTTGGGGATGCCGGTCAGCGTATCCACCGGCTTGGTGATGACATCCTTGGCGAAGACCAGCGGCTTGCCCGCCTGGTCCTTCAGCGACTTGAGGAAGGCTTCACTCTTCGTGACATTCTTCAGCTGGCCGATGGCCCAGATCTCGTGCTGAAGCTTGCGCAAGGCGCCCGTGCCGGTCACGTCGAAGGGGCCGTACGTCGAGGTGACCTTGAACCGGTACATGTAGCCGTCGGCGACCACCGGGTCGGTGACCTTGTAGTCCGGGCCCGCGGTCCTCTCGGGCGGGAGGGCCTGACTGACCGGCTTGTCCGTCTGCGTCTCGTAGTCCGCCGCCGCAGCACTTCCCACGGCGGCCAGCACGGTCATGCACCCAGCTGCTACTCGCTTCCAAGACCTCATCAAGTGCCTCCTGCTCTGAGCGGACTTAGTGTCGTGCGTGTGGGCCATCGTCGCCGGCATCATGGCCGGGCTCCGGGAGGAAGTCCTGACGGTACCCGGAAATTTCTCCGTGCGCTGCGTTCTCTTCACTCGACTGTCGACGCAGAGCGTCATGTATGATACCGGGACGGCATGTTCGAGTTCCCTCCGTACCGGCTGGACCCGCGCACGGGGCGCCTGTACCGCGGCCGCGAACCAGTACCGCTGCGCCCGAAGGCGTGGGCGCTGCTGCGGTATCTGGTCGAGCGCCCCGGCACCCTGGTCACGAAGGACGAGGTGCATGCGGCCGTCTGGGGGGACGCCATCGTGTCCGACGACACGCTCACGCGCACGCTGGCCGAGCTGCGCCAGGTGCTGCGCGACGACGCACGGACCCCGCGCATCATCGAGACCGTTCACCGGCGGGGGTTTCGCTTCATCGGGCAGCCACCGGGGGGCCAGCCACACGAGTCCCGGGGCGAGGAGGGTCAGGCGTCGGTCTCCCACGCCGCGACCGAGCCTATGCCCGAGCCGGCGACTGCGACCCTCGTGGGACGCGAGACCGAGCTCGCAAGGCTCTGGCACCTGTTCCGGCAAGCGGCGGCGGGCCAGCGCCAGGTCGTCTTCGTCGAGGGAGAGGCGGGAATCGGCAAGAGCGCGCTCGTCGAGGCATTCCTCCACGCGGTGCGGGCATCGCGGGATCCGGTCCCGATCGGGTACGGCCAGTGCGTGGAACAGTACGGCGAGCGCGAGCCCTACATGGCGGTGCTGGAGGCCCTGGAGCGGCTCGGCCGCGGCCCGGCCCGGGATCGGTTGCTGCCCGCCATGCGCTCGATCGCCCCGAGCTGGCTGGCGCAGGTGCCGTCACTGCAGACGCCCGCCGACACGGAGCGGCTACGGCACTGGCACGACGACACGACCGCGCACCGGATGCTCCGGGAGTTCTCGGGTCTGCTCGAGGCGATCTCTATCGACCACCCGGTGCTGCTCGTGCTGGAGGACCTGCACTGGGCCGACCAGGGGACGGTGGAGCTCATCTCCGTCCTCGCCCAGCGGCCGGAGCCAGCCCGCGTGATGCTGGTGGGAATCTTGCGGCCGGCGCAGGCGGCCGCGCTCGACCATCCGATCCAGCAGGTCCTGACGTTGCTGCGCGCCCGACGCCGGTGCGCGGAGATCCTGCTCGAGTACCTGAGCCGCAACGACGTGGCCACCTACCTGCACCGCCGTCTCCGCGCCCCGCGAGTCACCGACGAGGTGATCGCGGTCGTCCACGAGCACACGGACGGCAACCCGCTGTTCATGGTCATGCTGGTGGACCATCTCCTCGCCCGCGGATGGCTGGCCGAAACCCGAGGCGTCTGGCGGTTGACGGTCCCCCGGGCGTCGGTCGAGGCCGAGCTGCCCGACAACCTCCGGCAGATGATCGAGGGGCAGCTCCGGCTCGTGGCGCCGGCCGAGCAGGACGTGCTCGAGGCGGCCAGCGTCGCGGGGGTGGCCTTCGACGTGCCCGCCGTGGCCGCGGGCCTCGGCGGTGCGCTCGACGCCGTCGAGTCGAGCTGCCATCGCCTCAGCGGGGCGCACCCGTGGCTCCGCTACCTGGGGGACCGCGAGTGGCCGGACGGCACGCTCGCCCCCCGCTACGCGTTCGCGCACGCGCTCTACCAGCTCACGCTGTATGGCCACCTCTCGACGAGCCGGCGCGCCACCCTGCACCAGCGGATCGGCAGCCGCCTGGAGGCCGGATACGCCGGACGGACGGCAGAGGTCTCGGGCGAGCTGGCCAGGCACTTTCAGGGCGGCCGCGACGTGCGCCGGGCGCTGGTCCATCTCGAGCAGGCCGCGCGGCGCGGGTACGACCGGCACGCCTACCGGGACGTCGTCACATGCCTCGAGCCGGCGTTCCGGCTGCTCCATCAGCTTCCGGACACGCCGGAGCGGGACCGCGACGAGCTCCGGCTGCGCCGGCTCTACGGCGTCGTGCTGTCCCAGACGGCCGGCTACGCCGCGGAGGCGCTGCTCGAGAACCTGGAGCGGGAGCAGAGCCTCTGCAAGCAGCTGTCCGATCCGAGCGCCCACTTCGACGTGCTCAGCGAGCTCTGTCTGTTCCACTCCAGCAGCGGTGACCTCGTCCGCGCCGAAGCGATCGGCAGCAAGCTGGCGCAGCTCGCCGAGGGCCTCGACGCGTCCGCCGTCTTGCAGGGCAGCTTCATGCAGGGTGCGATCGCTCTGTGGAGAAGCAACCTGGCCGCCGCGGAAGGGCTGTTGGCCAGGGCCCTGACCTCGCCCGTGCCCCTCGAGGAGGCGGATCGGCCGTATGGGGTCAACCCGGTCGTCGGAGCGCGCTCCTTCGAGGGGCTGAGGCGATGGATCGCCGGCGATCCGGCCGGGGCGCGCGCGGTGCAGCAGGAGGCCCTGACGCTGGCCGAGCGGCATCCCCGACCCTTCATCGTCGCCCAGGCCGTGACCTTCCAGGCCATTGTCCTCGCGCTCGACGAGCACTGGGCGGAGGCCGGCCAGATCGCCGCCCGGGCAGTCGACCTCTCCACGGAATACGGGTTCCCGCGGTGGCGCGGAACCGCCCTGGTGATCCGTGGCAGCGCTCTGGTCGGAGAGGGCGATGGAGCTCAGGGACAGGCGCAGATCCACGCCGGCCTCGACGAGCTGCAGGGGACCGGATTGCGCCTCGGCAACTCGCTGCACCTCTCGCTCCTCGCGGGGGCGTGCCTCCGGCTGGACCGGGTAGACGACGGGCTCGCCGCCGCCGACGCCGGATTGACCCACTGCCGAGACACCGGCGAGCGACTCTTCGAGGCCGAGCTCTGGCGCCTGCGGGGAGAGCTCACTCGCCGGCGCGCCCACGCTACGAGGCGGGCCCAGGCCGAGGAGTGCTTCGAGAGGGCGCGAGCGGTCGCCCGCGCGCAAGGGGCACACGGGCTCGAGCAGCGCATCGGGCGCGGAGCCGCTGCGGCCCGCCGCCCATCGCGCTGACGCCGCTCAGTTCGCGGGGATCGTGATCTGCGGAGGTGGAGGCCTCGCGCCGGTGTCTGCCACGGCATGAGGATGAGCATTGCCTGCTTCCCGTGGGCACCGGCGCCGCCCGCCGTGTTTAGTACGGGCTAGTTGGCGGGGATGGTCAGTACGGGCGCGGGCCCCTTCTCGCTGGTGTCGGCCAGGGTCAGAAGAATCAGGAGGAACGTGAAGATACCCTTGGACCGGAGATCACGGTCCTCGATCCAGTACCACAGATCGCGATAGTGCACGGCCGCGAAGGCGTTGTCGGGCTTCGTCGGGCCGCTCGCGATGGCGATGGTGGGCGGCAGGGCGTCCTGGTCGTCCGTCGCCGGCGGTGGTGCCGGGAAGGCGCGCCCCTCGCGCACATGCTCCTCCGGAATGCTGATGAACGACGCCACGGAGTTGAGGATCTGCATCGCCGATCGGGTCTGGATGGCGACCACGTCGTTGCGATCCGTCTCCGGTCCGTAGATGAGCAGGAAGTCCGTCCGGTTTGGATCCAGGCGGAGGAGCTTCCGGACATTTTCCCGCTCGACCTGAACCTCCGGCGGCACCTCTGACTTCGTGAAGAACATGACGAGCCTCTCGCGCTTCCCCGTCTCCTTGTCGGTTTCGACACGGAATCCCACCGATTCCGAGTCCTGGATCCGCCGGATCGCTCTGAGAAGCTGGGCGAAGCCCGGATCCGGAGGGGCAGCCCGCCCCCCCGAGCGGCGGTTCGTGAGCCCGTTGATCCGCTGCACGGCAACCTGGAACAGGGTATCCGCCGCGAAGCCTGTCTCGATCAGCTCGATCAGCCGCACCGGCGGGATCGGCGTCATGAGCGTGCGGATGAAGGCCGAGCCGGTCAGGGGCACGAAGGTGATCGTGGGGCGATCCTGGTAACTTCCCGCGGCACCGAGACTGAAGAAGTTCGGGCTGGGGAGATTGCCGGCGCTCCCCCCGGGGAATATGGTGCCCGTCGCGTTGCCGGCCACCGTCAGCTGATAGCCGCTGACGATCTGGCCGACGTCCACGAAGATCGGGGTGTCGCCGTAGCGGAGCTTGACGATGTTGAGCAGCGTCTGCTGCTTCCAGGAATTGGCCACGGCGGAGGTGTAGTCGAGCCGATCGCGATCGAGCGTCACCGACCCGTAGCTCGCACAACCGGCGAAACCGAGGGCGACCACGACGAGGGCCGCCCGGCAGGCGAGCACACCGACCCGTGCGCCCAGCGTGCGCATCATGACGACGACACCCGGAATCATTCGCTCTCCATGGTTCGAGGAGCCGGGACCGCGGTCCGCCCGCGGCGACCGGGCCCCGGAACGAGTACGCTAAACGAGACCTCGACCGAGCGTCACGGATCCGAAACTCGACGGATCAGGGCCGGCATGTCAGAAGATCACCTGCAGCAGCCGCTTCAGGAGCTCCTCCAGCGACACCATCGTGAGGAGCAACGGGGCGACCGGCAGGAGCGCGATCACCGCGAGCTGGAGCACGGTGTCCCGCGTGAAGGGCACCGCCCTCATGCTCCGGATGATGTCGAAGCTATTGCCCAGGTCCGAGAGCGACTGGATGTCCGCGCTCCCGACCAGCGCCTCCCCTGCCGGGGCGCCGCCGCGGAGCCACTTGGCGTCGAACTCTCGCACGTAGCGCTCGGCCAGCGTGCCGTACTCGCGCAGGCCGACGCGACGCGCCTTGGACAGGTGCGGCACGAAGAGCAGGAGCGGTCCCAGCACGATGAGCAGGAGGAAGGCGACGATGGCGACCAGCTCGGCCTTGAAGTCGGTCAGGACCGCCCCCTGGAAGAACACCCGGTTGGCGATCAGCCCGGCGAGCAAGGTTCCGTGGGCCGCCAGGAGCGGCGCGAACGCGATCACGATGAGGGAGAGGAAGCCGAGGCCCCCCGAGCGATCCGGGTGCGTGGGAATCAGGCTCAGCTCGCACCGCGCCACCTGCCACAGGAACCGTGACCAGATGAAGATCCGGAAGTACCAGCGAAGCAGGACGAACTGGAGGAGCGGGAGGCTGACGAAGACGAGCCACCAGCCGGCCGGCGACAGCCGACGGCGGCCCGCCTCGGGCACGGCGTACCAGGACGCGACGTCCAGGGCCCCGTAGCGAGGCCAGATGTAGACGACGCCGACCAGGTACACGAACGCGATCAGCAGCACCTCCGCGGTCACCGAGTTCCGCAGGCGCAGGGCCGAGGTGGCAGCCGCGTCGAACCTGGCCCGGGACGTCTCGGGGATCAGGTTGCGCTCGAGGAACTGCCGGATCACCGGGCGCATCCGCTGATGCACCACCAGCTCCGCCACGATCAGCAGGGGCAGAGCCAGCAGGTAACGGATGTGGACCTCGATGTCCGTCAGGAACGGCACCGCGACGGCCCGGCCCCAGGCGCGCCCGCCCAGCACCGACAGGAGCAGCAGCGGCAGCCAGGCGAGGAGCGTGATGACCACGATCCGGCGGCGCCAGTGCTCCAGCGCGTCCCCGGAGAGGTGGGCCCGCCGCACGAGCTGGTAGAGCGGTCCGCCCAGGACGACGGAGAAGTCGTACGGGTCCGACGGTGGCGTCGCGCGCTCCGCAGAGGCGCGCGGGGCCGCGGCGGCGCGGGTCCCGGAGCCGAAGAGGCTTGTCATTCGAATATGCCGCGGGCATGGTAGCCGCCCTCTCTCGATGTGTCCAGCCCGGAGAATCATCGGAGAAATTTCCGGGTTCCGTCAGGACTTCCCATCGAGGCCCGGCCATGATGCCGGGCGATGGCTAGTCGCATGCTGACGCTTTCCCGGCCCTGGGGCACGTCCGCCCCATCGAGGCGAGGCCCGCCCCACCCGAGCTCGTCATGGTCGGGCCAAGGGCCCGATTTCCATGAGCATCACGCGTGGCATTCTCCGTGCAGCCCGCATGAACCGACTGCGACAATCGGATCTTGCAAAGGGGATCTCATGCTCTTGCCCTGGCTGATGAGGCTGATCGAGACGCACGCTGAGCAGATGACGGAAAAGCTCATCCAGGTCGTCCGGGCGAACCCGCGGACGTCCTTCCTGCACGAAGTGTCGGAGCCCGAGCTCCGCCGGCGAGTCTTCGATCTCTATCACAACCTCGGGCGGTGGCTCGGTGAGAAGAGCGAGGTGGAGATCGAGGCCACGTATCGCGACCTCGGGAGCCAGCGGTGCCGTGAGGGCGTGCCGCTCCACGAGCTCGTGTACGCGCTGGTCCTCGTGAAGCATCAGCTCTGGGACTACATCCAGAGCAACGATCTACCCGAAACGGCCACGAACCTCTACGGCGAGGGGCTGCTCGACGTGATGGTGGGAAAGTTCTTCGATACCGCCGTGTACCACGCCGTCAAGGGATACGAGGAGACGTGGGCGAAGGAGGCCTCGCTGCGCCTGCTCGCGGGCACGCCGTCCGGTTCGGGCACGACGCCCGCCACCATCGGCATCGCGCGCGCCGTCCTCGGCGAGCTGGAGGCCCGCCGGGGCGTGCTCGACAACGACCCCGCGCTCCGGTCGGTCTCGCTCGCGGTCAAGCTCGATTCCTCCGGCAAGGTCAGCTCCGTCACCGTGCGACAGGAGAGCGAGACCGAGCGGCCTCGCCGCTAATTCTTCGAAGGAGACTCGACGTGATCAACGGCCCGACCACACACCTGACCCGCGGCTTCGATGTCTCGATGAAGGTGGCGCGGGTATTCCAGACCCGTGCGAAGCTCGCCCAGGAGCGGTTCGCCGAGGACGTGCAGAAGTCGATCGCCGAGCACGCGACCGCGCTCCAGAAGCCGCTGGCGCCCTGGGATCTCTGGGCGGGCTGGGCGCGTTACACGGTGGACTTCGCCCAGCGATGGGTGCTCTTCTGGGACACGCTCCGACAGCGCGGCAACTCCTTCGTCGACCACACGCGCGCCGGCATGCCCCCCCTGCTGCACTTCAATTACGAGATGGTGCTCGACGCGCGCAAGTTCGATCGGCCCGTCAACTACGCGCTGGTGCGGATCACCCCGCCCACCGGCGTGACCGTCGATCCCAGACGGCGCCCCTACGTCATCATCGACCCGAGGGCCGGACACGGCCCGGGGATCGGGGGCTTCAAGGACGACTCGCAGGTCGGCGTCGCCCTCGCGGCCGGCCATCCCGTGTACTTCGTCATCTTCTTCCCCGAGCCCGAGGCCGGCCAGACCTTGCTCGACGTGTGCACGGCCGAGCTGGCGTTCGTGCGGGAGGTGCGCGCACGGCATCCGGAGAGCCCGAAGCCGGTCATCGTCGGCAACTGCCAGGGCGGCTGGGCGGCGATGATGCTCGCGGCAACCGACGCGGGGGATTCGGGCCCCATCGTCATCAACGGCGCCCCGATGTCCTACTGGGGCGGCGCCTGGCGGGAGGGCGAGGGCGACAACCCGATGCGGTACGCGGGCGGGCTGCTCGGCGGCACGTGGCTCGCCTCCCTCACCGCGGACCTCGGGCACGGCAAGTTCGACGGGGCCTGGCTGGTGCAGAACTTCGAGAACCTGAACCCCGCGAACACGTTCTGGGACAAGTACTACCACCTGTGGAGCCACGTGGACACCGAGCCCGCGCGCTTCCTCGAATTCGAGCGCTGGTGGGGCGGCTTCTATCTCATGAACCGCGACGAGATCGAGTGGATCACCCGCAATCTCTTCGTGGGCAACAAGCTCTGGTCCGGTGACGTGCGCCCGCAGCGCGGCGGAGCCTTCGACCTGCGCGAGATCAAGTCCCCGATCATTCTCTTCGCGTCCATGGGCGACAACATCACGCCGCCGCAGCAGGCGTTCAACTGGGTCGCCGACGTGTACGGCTCGACCGAGGAGATCAAGGCGCGCGGCCAGGTCATCGTGGGCTTGCTGCACCAGGACATCGGCCACCTCGGCATCTTCGTATCCGGCAAGGTCGCGAGGAAGGAGCACGCGCAGATCGTGTCGGTGCTGGAGTCGATCGAGGCGCTCCCCCCGGGGCTCTATGGCATGCAGATCCTCGAGAGCCGCGGGCCGAACGGCGGCATCCAGTACGAGGTGCAGTTCGTGGAGCGGAGGTTGGAGGAGGTCGCCGAGCGGCTGAACCGCTTCAAGCGGGCCGACGAGAAGCCCTTCGAGGCCGTGGAGGCGGTGTCCGAGTTCAACCAGCGCGCCTACGAGCTCTTCGCTCAGCCGATCGTGCAGGC
>Ga0335085_10004882_pt1 | contig 21917 bp, 22 predicted proteins | sample Lox_Sample_45_FD_206712 | JGI IMG/M metagenome (GOLD analysis project Ga0335085, IMG submission 206712) | Soil microbial communities from Loxahatchee National Wildlife Refuge, Florida, United States - Lox_Sample_4.5 | ecosystem: Environmental > Terrestrial > Soil > Wetlands | place: USA...
GGAGTTGCCGGCGCCCTGGCCCTCGCCGATCGCGAGCGCGCAGCCGTAGTTGCCCGGCGCCTCGAGCACGCCGAGCGAGATCGGGTCGACGTGCGCGACCGGGAGCGCTCCGCCCTCTGACGCGGCGGCAGCCAGCCCGGGTGCGTCCTCGAGCACGCCGAAGAAGTTCGGCTGCTGGAAGATCGCGCACGCGGCGCCCTCCGCAGCCGCGCGGAGCTCGTCGGGGTCGGTCGCGCCTCCGCGCTGGGGCACCTCGACCACGTCGAGCCCGAAGCCCGGCGCATAGGTCTTCACGACCTGGCGCACCTGCGGGTTCAGCGCCTCCGCGAGGACGACCCTGTCGCGCCCGGTCGCGTGCTTCGCGATGAAGCAGGCGTCGGCGGCGACCGTGCAGCCGTCATAGCCGGACGCGTTCGAGACGTCCATCGCCGTCAGCTCGCAGATCGCGGTCTGGTACTCGAAGATCGACTGCAGCACGCCCTGGCTCATCTCGGGCTGGTATGGCGTGTACGCCGTGAGGAACTCGCCGCGCTGGAGCACGGCATCGACGACCGCGGGCACGTAGTGGTCGTACACGCCCGCCCCGAGGAACGACAGCTCACGGGTCGTGTCGACGTTGCGCGCCGCCAGCCGGGCGAGGTGCGTGGACAGCTCCTGCTCGGAGAGCGCCGGCTCGAGAGCGAGCTCGCGTCCGAGCCGCACGCCGCCCGGGATGTCGCGGAAGAGCTCCTCCATCGACGAGACGCCGATCGTACGGAGCATCTCCGCCTTGTCGTCCTCCGTGAGCGCGAGGTACGGGTGGGTCACTGGTCGGCCAGCACCTGCTTGTACGCCTCGACGTCGAGCAGCGCGTCGACCTCGGACGGGTCGGAGAGCCTGATGCGGATGAGCCAGCCGGCGCCGTACGGATCCTCGTTCACCGTCTCCGGTGCGTCGACGACCTGCTGGTTCACCTCGATCACCTCGCCGGAGAGCGGTGCGATCAGGTCGGAGACGGCCTTCACCGACTCCACCTCGCCGTAGGAGGCGTCCTTCGTCACGGTCGCGCCGGCCTCCGGCGGCTCGAAGTGGACGAGCTCGCCGAGCGAGTCGACGGCGAACCACGTCACGCCGAGCACCGCCTCGCCGTCCTCCACGCGCGCCCAGTCGTGCTCGGAGTGGTACTTCAGGTCGTCCGGGTAGGTCTCCGCTGCGGCCACTCAGTCCTCCCTGTGGTAGATCGGCTTGGTCACGATCCGCGCCGTGCGGGCCTTGCCGCGCACGTCGATCGTCAGCTGCGTCCCCGCCTTCGCCGTGGCGGACGGCACGTAGCCCATCCCGATGCCGACGTCGAGCATCGGCGAGTGCGATCCCGAGGTGACCTCGCCGCCGCCCTCGATCGCCATGCCCTGCCGCGGGATCGCGCGCTCCTCCATCACGAAGGGGACGAGCTTCCGCGCCGGGCCTGCCCCCTTGATCCGCCGGAGCTCGCCGGCGCCGGTGAAGTCCTTGGCAAGCGCGCACGCCCAGCCGAGACCGGCCGAGATCGCGTCCGTGTCGGGCGTGATGTCGTTCCCGTGCAGCGGGTAGCACACCTCGAGCCGTAGCGTGTCGCGCGCGCCGAGCCCGCACGGCGCGACGCCGCGCGCGAGGACCGCGTCCCAGAGCGCGACCGCGTCGTCGGCGTCGCACATGACCTCGCAGCCGTCCTCGCCGGTGTAGCCGGTGCGGTTGACCATCGACTCGACGCCGTCGATCTCGTGCTCGGCGAACGTGAACGCCGGCGCCTTCGGCAAGCCGAGCTTCGCGATCGCGTTCGGCCCTTGCACCGCGAGCAGCGCGCAGTCCCCCGACAGGTCCCTCACGTCCGCTCCGGAGATCTCGTGCTCCTTCAGCCACGCGAAGTCGGCCTCGCGGTTCGAGGCGTTGACGACGAGGAGGTACCGGAACTCTCCGAGCCGGTACGCGATCAGGTCGTCGATGATCCCGCCGCGCTCGTTCGTCAGGAGCGTGTACTGCGCCTGACCCGGCTCGATCCGGTCGACGTCGTTCGAGAGCAGCGACTGCAGCAGCTCGTGCGCGCGCGGCCCCTCCACCTCGATCTCGCCCATGTGCGAGACGTCGAACACGCCCGCGTCGGTGCGGACGGCACGGTGCTCCTGGATGACGCCCTCGTACTGGACGGGCATGTCCCACCCCGCGAACGGAACCATCCGCGCGCCGAGGGCGACGTGCCGCTCGTGGAGCGGCGTGCGCTGCAACGTCTGCGCCATTGCACCGGCGATCCTAGTGGCTCGCCGGGGAGCCGCGGATCAGTGCCGACGCGGATCCGGGGTTCTAGGTTTCGCGGAGGAACGACGGCACGTCGAGCGCCTCGTCCGAGAGCTCGAAGCTCGGGCCCGCGACCGGGGCGGTCGGGATCGGAGCCTCGGTGCCGGGCTCCCTGCGCCGCCGGCGGCGCTGGGTCCCGAACCCGGTCGCGATCACGGTGACCCGCACCTCGTCTCCCAGCGCGTCGTCGATGACCGCGCCGAAGATGACGTTGGCGTTCTGGTCGGCCGCGCTCGTGACGACCTCGGCCGCCTCGTTCACCTCGAAGAGCCCGATCTGCGGCCCGCCGGTGATGTTGAGGAGGATGCCGGTCGCCCCCTCGATCGACGCCTCGAGCAACGGCGACGACACGGCGGACCGCGCCGCCTCCGCGGCACGACCCTCGCCCGACGCGATCCCGATGCCCATCAGCGCCGATCCCGCGTCGCGCATGATCGTGCGGACGTCCGCGAAGTCGAGGTTGACGAGGCCCGGGACGGTGATCAGGTCGGTGATGCCCTGCACGCCCTGGCGGAGGATGTCGTCGGCCATCCGGAAGGCCTCGACGATCGAGGTGCGCTTCTCGACCACCTGAAGCAGGCGGTCGTTCTCGATCACGATCAGCGTGTCGACGCGGTCGCGGAGGTTCTCGATCCCGAGCTCTGCCTGCTGCGAACGCTTTCGTCCCTCGAACCCGAACGGGCGCGTGACGACGCCGACGGTCAGCGCTCCGAGCTCGCGTCCGAGCTCGGCGACGATGGGCGCACCGCCGGTTCCGGTGCCGCCGCCCTCACCGGCGGTGACGAAGATCATGTCGGCCCCCTTCAGGGCCTCCTTCAGCTCGTCGCGGCTCTCCTGGGCGGCCGCCTGGCCGACCGCGGGATCCGCGCCCGCGCCCAGCCCTCGGGTCGCCTTCGAGCCGATGTGGATCTTCACGTCGGCGTCGCACATCATCAGCGCCTGGGCGTCCGTGTTGACGGCGATGAACTCGACGCCGGAGAGCCCGGCGTCCACCATCCTGTTGACCGCGTTCGTCCCGCCGCCGCCGACGCCGACGACCTTGATGACCGCAAGGTAGTTGCCGGACTGATCGCGCATGCTCATGGGCCTACACCTGAACCTTCAGTCGAGGATAGGGCGGCATCGAGCCGTTTCGGCCGCCAGGGTACGTGCGGTACATCTCGCTGTCAATCAGAGATCGACCGTCCAAACCGTCACCCTCTACCTGAGACTTGAGGGTCGGTGCCGGCGACGGGCCGGCGAGGGACGCTGACGTCGAGATACGTCGCGCCGGGCGGGAGCGCGAAGAGCGCGCGCCACGCGATCGCGAGCTTCAGGCGGACGTCCGTCGGGTCGCCGAGCCGCAGCTCGAGACCGGAGCGGAGCCGGAAGGCGAGCTCCCCGCTCGTGAAGGACGCCGTCGCGATCCGGGCCGGGAACCGGCGCGCAACGAGCGCGAGGGAGCGGGCCGCCGTGCCGCCGTCTGTCGGGTCGAGGAAGCCGCCGACGAGGACCGTCGCGGCCGTGGGAATCCAGATCCGCGCCAGGACCGGGTCGCTCCCCCGCGGCAGCGTCGAGATCACGCGACCGCGCGCCGAGACGAGCCAGCTGTCCGGCCCGCGTCGGAGCACCGCGACGGGCCGCTCCGGAACGATCGCGATCTGAAGCGCGTGCGGGAAAGAGCGGTCGTACGTCGACGAGAGCACGGCGGGAAGCGCGTCGACGCGCCGCTCGACCGCCGATCCGTCGAGCCCGAGCAGGCTCGTCCCGAGGAGCGGCGCAAGCGCGGCGCGAACCTGCGCCTGCAGCGGCGGCGGTGCCCCCGAGACCTCGATGCTCCGCACCGCGAACAGCGAGCTCTCGCGCGCTCCGGCATATGCCGCGCCGCCGAGAGCGACGATCGCAAGGCCGATCGCAAGGGACCTCCTCGAGGGCATGAATCGCAACCGCGACGCCGACGGCGCACCGCTCCGCTTCGCGGGCGGGAGCGGAACGGCCTCCGCGCGGGCACGCGTCGCCCGGGCTCGTTGCTTGGCGGCCACGGCGACACGTTCGCCGCGCGCGGAGGCCCTCCTACCACGCCTCGCCGCCGCCCCGCCGCCGCCCCGTCGACGCGCCTCCATACGCCCCTAGGGGGCCGTAAGACCCCCTGCAATCACGCTACCCGGACACCGGTGCCGCGGCGGTCGCAGCTTCCCGGCGACATGCTCGCGTCACGGGCCGAGCGGCGGGAGCTCGAGCCCGCCGAGGAACTCGACCTCGTGCAGGAGCTCGACCCCGAACTGCTCCGACGCGCGGCGGCGGGCCTCGGCCATCAACGCGACCGCGTCGGCGCTGCGGGCCCCGCCGGCATTCTCGATGAAGTTCGCGTGCATCGGCGAGATCTGAGCGCCGCCGATCCGGTGTCCCTTCAGCCCGCACGCCTCGAGCATCCGGCCGGCGCCCAGCTCGTGCTCCGGGTTCTTGAACACGCTCCCGAACGTGCGCCGGTTCGTCGGCTGCGCCGCCTTCCGCATCGCGTTCAGCTCGCGAATCTCGACCCGGATCTCCTCCGGCGGGCGGGAGCGCAGCCGCAGCTCGGCCCGCACCACCACCTGGCCGTGCCGCAGGTCGGAGTGCCGGTACGACAGCCCGAGCTCCGCCGGCGTGAGCCAGCCCGTCCCGTCCCCGGTTGCGACGAGGGCTCGCTCGAGCACCTGCGAGAAGTCGCCACCGTAGGCGCCCGCGTTCATCCACACGCCGCCGCCGATCGTGCCCGGGATCGCGCACGCGAACTCGAACGCTCCCAGCCCGGCGGCCCGCGCGCGATGGAGGCACACCGCGTTTGCCGCGCCGCCGCCGGCGGTCAGCACCTCGCGGTCGATCTCCACGGACGCGAGCTCACCGGCGAGGCGGAGGACGAGCGCCTCGACGCCCTCGTCGGCGACGAGGAGGTTCGAGCCGAGCCCGACCACCGCCACCGGCAGCCCGCGCGCGTCCGCCCAGCGCAGCAGCTCCTCGAGCTCGGCCACCGACTCGGGCCGTGCGAACGCCGCGGCCGGCCCGCCCGTGCCGATCGTCGTGAACCGCGCGAGCGCGACACCCTCCTCGACGTTCACGCGAGCGCCTCCAGCAGGAGTGCGGGCGCGCGGTCGACATCTCCCGCTCCGAGCGTGAGCACGGTGTCGCCGGGTCTCGCCCACGCCACGGCGATGTGAACGCCGTCCTCGACGCTCGGCCCCCACCCGATGCGCATTCCCGGTCGTACCCGCGCCAGCTCGTCCACGATGAGCCGCCCGCTGACACCGGCGATCGGCTCCTCGCGCGCCGGGTAGATCTCGGTCACGCACACGGCGTCCGCCCGCGACAGCGCGACCGCGAACTCGCGCGCCAGATGGAGCGTGCGCGAGTACAGATGCGGCTGGAAGAGCGCGAGCAGCCGGCCCTCCCCGCCGGCCCGCACCGCCTCGAGATCCGCGGCCAGCTCGGCGGGATGATGCGCATAGCTGTCGAGCACCCGGACGCCGCCGGCCTCGCCCGCCGGCTCGAGCCTCCGCCCGGCGCCCCGGAACTCGACGATCTCTCGCTCCGCGTCGGCGCGCGCGACGCCGGCGAGCTCGAGCGCGGCGAGCGCGGCTGCGGCATTGCGCCGGTTGTGCTCGCCGGGCACGCCGAGCTCAAGCGCGACCGGCTCGAGCTCCTCGCCGCGGACGACGTGCGGAACGGCCGCGAGCCACTCCTCGAAGAGCGCCTCGATCTCGGCCCGCGAGCCGAACGTCGTGTGATGGTCGAGGTCGACGTTGAGGAGGACGGCGATCTCCGGCCGCAGCGCCGTCACCGACCGGTCCGACTCGTCCCCCTCGACGACGAGCCAGCCGGCGCCGGCGCGTGCGTTCCCGCCGAGCTGCGGGATCTCGCCGCCGATGAGAAACGCCGGGTCGAGGCCGAGCCGGTCGAGACAGAACGCGATCATGGCGCAGGTCGTCGTCTTGCCGTGCGCGCCCGCGACGACGATCGCCGGCCGCAGCGAGACGAGCGCGGCGAGCAGCTCCGCGCGCGGCCGCCCATCGACGCGGCCGGCGTAGGCAGTCGAGACGAAGACCTCGGCGTCCGCGGGCGGCGCCGGCGGCTCGGGCGCGATCGTCACGGCGATCCCCTCGAGGTGTGCGAGGTACGGCGTCTCCACCCGGTCCCAGCCGGACACGTCCGCGCCCCATGCGTGCGCGAGGAGCGCGTACGCGCTCATGCCGGCGCCGCCGATCCCGGCGAGCCAGAGGCGCCTACCGGCGAGCGGTTGCGATGGAGATGAGCTCATCTGCGATCTCGTCTGCCGCGTGCGGTCTCGCCGCCGTCCGCATCGCCGCGGCGCGGCGCTCCAGCCCGGCCGGGTCGGCGAGCAGCTCGGCGACGAGCGCCGGCACCCGCGTGCGCGCCTCGCGGTCGGGAACGACGACGGCGCCGCCGGCCCGGGCGAAGTACTCGGCATTCTTCGACTGGTGGTCGGCGGTCGCCTCGGGATAGGGAACGAGCACGGCCGGGAGCCCGGCGGCGGCGATCTCCCAGACCGATCCGCCGGCGCGCGAGACGGCGAGATCGGCCGCGCCGAGCGCCGCGCCGTAGTCGTCGACGAACGGGACGAGGCGGTAGTCGTCCCGGTGCACGCGTCCGCGCAGCTCCGCGTAGTCACGCTCGCCACAGACATGGATGACCGAGGGGCCCGCATCGCCCCAGGCGTCGAGTGCGGTCTCGTTCAGCGTCCGCGCGCCGAGGCTCCCGCCGGCGACCAGCACGACCTGCCCCTCGAGAGGCAGCTCGAAACGCCGGCGCGCCGGCTCACGCGGAACCGCGGCCGACGTCGCGGGGATCGGCCGACCGACGACGCGGTACTTCCCGCCGTTCCGTCCCTCCACCGGATACGCGAGCAACACCCGCCGCGCGAACGGCGTCGCGAGCCGGTTCGCGAGCCCGAGGTGCGCGTCGGCCTCCGTCACCGCCGCCGGGATCCCGCGCAGCCACGCGGCGAGCACCATCGGTCCGGCGACGTAGCCGCCGCCGCCGAGCACGACGTCGGGGCGGCGCCGCGCGAGGATGCGCGCGCAGGCGGCCGGCGCCGCGGCCGCGAGCCCGAGCGCGCGGACGAGCGCGAGCCCGGGACGCCGCGGGAAGCCCGCGACGGGGAACGCGTCGAACGGGTAGCCCCGCTCAGGAACGAGCCGCGCCTCGACCCGATCCGGCGACCCGGCGAACGTCACCGTCACGCCGCGCTCGCGCAGGGCCTCCGCCACCGCGAGCGCCGGCGCGACGTGGCCGACCGTTCCCCCGGCCGCGATCAGGCACCGCAGCTGTCTGTGCTCTTCCATGACCACGGGCGATGTTAAGGAGGATGCCGACGGAAAGCAGCGCCACGACGAGGCTCGAGCCCCCGTACGAGACGAACGGGAGCGGAATCCCGGTCAGCGGCGCGAGCCCCACGACGGCCGCGACGTTGATCGCCGCCTGGCAGCAGATCATTGCCGTGATCCCGGCGGCGAGCCGCTTGCCGAACGGATCCTTGCAGGCGATCGCAGTCCGGAGTCCGGCGTACGCGAAGGCGCAGTAGCCGACGACGAGCACGGCCACGCCGACGAGCCCGAGCTCCTCGCCGATCACCGCGAAGATCATGTCCGTGTGCGCCTCGGGGAGGAAGTGGATCTTCTCGACGCCTTGGCCGAGCCCGCGCCCGAAGATCCCGCCGGAGCCGAGGCTGATCTGCGCCTGGACGTTCTGAAGCCCCGCGCCGAGCGGGTCCTTCCACGGGTCGAGGAAGGTCAGCAGCCGCGCGCGCCGGTACGGCGACGACCACGCGGCGAGCGCGGCGAGCCCGAGCACGATCGCCGATGCGCCGGCGAGCGTCGGCAGGCGCGTCCCCGCGACGAGCAGCATCGCCGCCACCATCACGACGATCGTGATCGCGGTGCCGAGGTCCGGCTCGACGAGGACGAGCAGGCAGAAGACGCCGACGAGGAGCCCGATCGGCCGGAACAGCTCCCGCAGCGAGTGCGGCGGCGGGCGTCGGGCGAGGTAGGCGGCCGTCCAGACGACGAGCGCGAGCTTCGCAAGCTCCGACGGCTGGAACGCCGCCGGGCCGAATCCGATCCAGCGGCGCGCGCCGTTGATCCGCTCGCCGATCACCAGCACGGCGAGGCAGAGCGCGAGCGCCGACACGATCAGCATGGGCGCGATCGCACGGAGCTTGCGAAAGTCGCTGCGGGCGGCGACCACGAGCAGGACGACGCCGACGAGCGCGTAGACGCCCTGGCGCTCGAGATAGCCGGCCGGATTGCCGTTCCCGAGCGCCGCCGACGCGGACGTCGCGCTGTACACCATCACGAGCCCGAAGAGGACGAGCGAGACGGTGACGAGGACGAGCAGGTTCCACTCGAGCGGCGACTGCTTCGCGCGCGCGGTCACCACAGCTCTCCGACGAGCGCACGGAACGCGTCCCCGCGCTCCTCGAAGTTCGCGAACTGGTCGTAGCTCGCGCACGCCGGCGAGAGCAGGACGACGTCGCCTGCCTCCGCGTCCGCGGCGGCGAGCGCGACCGCGTGCGCCAGCGTGCCGGAGCGCACGTATCGCCGTCCGGCCGCGTCGAGAGCGGCGGCGATCTGGCCGGCGGCCTCGCCGATCACGTAGATCGAGCGGATCGTGTCGGGCAACTCGGCGGCGAACGGGCCGAAGTCCTCACCCTTCAAGGAGCCGCCGAGGATCAGCCGGATCGGCGCGTCGTACGCCGTGACGCCGCGGCGCGCGGCGGCGGTGTTCGTCGCCTTCGAGTCGTTGACGTAGCGGACGCCGTTCAGCTCGCGGACCAGCTCGAGCCGGTGCGGCACGCCGGGGAACGTGCGGAGCGCGGTCGCGATCGCGCCGTCGCCGACGCCGGCGGCGCGCGCCGCGGCCGTCGCGGCGGCGGCGTTCTCGCGGTTGTGCGCTCCCGGGACCAGCGGCTCCGCCGGCAGCGAGTCGTCGGCCGAGAACTCGATCCCGTCGAGCCCGAGCCCGCGCGGGACGATCTTCGTCGCGGCGCGCTCGAAGATGCGCAGCTTCGCGTCGCGGTACGCGTCGAACGTGCCGTGCCGGTCCAGGTGATCCGGCTCGAGGTTGAGCAGGACGGCGACGTCGCACGCCAGCGTGTGCACGTCCTCGAGCTGGAAGCTCGAGAGCTCGCACACGATCCACGTGCCCGGCTCGACGATCTGGGCGACGTCGCTGAGCGGGCGGCCGACGTTGCCGGCCGTCTCGACGTCGCGACCGTCCGCGCGCAGGATCGCGCCGAGCAGCTCCGTCGTCGTCGTCTTGCCGTTCGTCCCCGTGACGCCGATCAGCGGGTTGCCGCGCAGCAGCCGGAAGCCGAGCTCGACCTCACTCCAGATCGGGATCCCCGAGGCGCGCGCGGTCGCGGCGAGCGGCGACTCGGCCGGCACCCCCGGGCTCTTCACGACAACCTCGACACCCTCGAGCAGCGACTCCTCCTCTGATCCGAGCCGAACTTCGACACCCGCGGCGGCAAGCCTCCCGGGATCGGCGTCGGGCGAGCGGTCGGCGGCGACGACCTCCACCCCGCGCCGCGCGAGCGCGAGCCCGGCCGCGCGCCCGGAGCGCGCCAGCCCGAGCACGAGCACCCGCGCCGGCAGCCCCGCCGGCATCTCCCCCGTCCCGTCTGGACGTGTCCCGCTCACGAGCCACGCCTCCCCCCAGAGGGGGCGCGAGGGCCCCTGCGGACAGCGTACGCGGGCGTGTGCGACGTCGGTGTGGAGCCTTTCCGGCGGATGCGTGACAGTTCGGCGTCCGCCCGCTGCATCCTCATCCGGGCGGGGTCACCCCGGCGGCCGCGCGGCGCCGTCGCGGCGGAGGACGCGGCGCACCTCGGCGTGCTCCGGGTCGGCCCCGACGAGCAGGTCGACCGACGCGTCCGGGAGCGGCAGCACCGGCAGAGCGCCGAGCACGTAGTCCAGCCGCGCGTCGCGCAGCTCGTGCATCAACCGCTCGAGCTCGTCCACCGACGGCTCGAGGATGACGATCTCCTCGAACCCCTCGAGCCCCGGGAGCGCCTCGCGCGCCGCCGCCGCCCCGAGCACCGCCGCCATCCGGCTCATTGCCGGAAGTAGTACCGGTAGTACAGCGCGAACCCGGCGGCGCAGAGGATCCCGCCGACGATCCAGAACCGGATCGTGATCTTCGTCTCGGACCACGCCTTCATCTCGAAATGGTGGTGGATCGGCGCCATCAGGAACACGCGCCGCCCGAGATAGCGGAACGAGAACACCTGGATCATCACCGACAGCGCCTCGATCACGAAGATGCCGCCGATCAGGAGCAGCAGCACCTCGGTCTTCGTCATGATCGCGAACGCCGCGAGCGCGCCACCGATCGCCATCGAGCCGGTGTCGCCCATGATCACCTCGGCGGGGAACGCGTTGTACCAGAGGAAACCGACCATCGCTCCGATCAGCGCCGCCGCGACGATCGCGAGGTCGAGCTTCGTCAAATTGCGGTTCGCCGGCGTTCCCGAGCGGACGTACGAGACGACCATCATCGCCATGTAGGTGAACAGCGAGATCATCCCCGTGCCCGCGGCGAGGCCGTCGACGCCGTCGGCGAGGTTCGTCCCGTTCGACGCGCCAGCGATGATGATGAACAGGAACGGGTACCACGCGTACGACAGCGGGATCGAGACGTCGAGCACCGGCAGGTAGATGTCGGTGCTGAGGTGGAGATGCCGCGCGACGATTGCGACGACGACGGTCACGCCTGCGAGCAGCAGCAGCTTCCAGCGGCCGGAGAGCCCGAGCGAGCGCCGGTGCGTCAGCTTGATGAAGTCGTCGAGGAAGCCGATCGCGCCGCACGCGAGGGTCACGAACAGGACGGTGAGCGCCTGCAGCCGGTAGTGGCTGACCGGCAGGAACGCGATGGTCGCGGCGAAGAGGATCAGCAGCCCGCCCATCGTCGGCGTGCCCGCCTTCGCGATGTGGTGCGAGGGGCCCTCCTCGCGGATGTGCTGGCCGAACTCGTTCCTGCGGAGGAAGGCGATGAAGCGCGGGCCGGCTAGGATCGACACGATCAGCCCGATCAGCGCCGCGATGAGGACGCGCGTCATCGCGCCGGGGCCCCCGCGAGCGACTCCGCCACGACCTCGAGCGCCAGCGCGCGCGACGCCTTCACGAGTACCGCGTCTCCGGGCTCGACGACGCCGCGCACGACCCCGACCGCCGCGGTCGCGTCCGACGCCCACTCGTCGGGCTCGTACAGGCGCGCCAGCTCGCCGACGCCGACGACGAGGTCGACGCCGAGCTCGCGCGCGACGCGGCCGATCTCCTCGTGGAAGCGCGGCGCGTCCGGGCCGAGCTCCGCCATCTCGCCCAGCACCGCGACGGTGCGGCGGCGCTGGGCGCGCTCGACGAGATGCTCGAGCGCCGCGCGCATCGACGCGGGGTTCGCGTTGTAGGCGTCGTTGACGAGCAGTCCGCCGCCCGGCAGCGGCGACTCCTCGCAGCGCCACGGCGAGAAGACGATCGCGGCCGAGCCCTCCGCCGCCCGCTCGAGCGGCAGCCCAAGCGCGCGGTACGCGACGAGCGCCGCGACGAGGTTCGACGCCTGCATCCGCGCGGTGAACGGCACCGGGAGCTCGACGACGGCGCCGTCGCGGAACGCGACGACGGCGCGCTCGCCCGCGTCGAACGACTCGAGCTCGGCGTCGCCGCCCGGCCCGAAGCGGACGATCTCGACGTCGCTGCGCACGAGGCACCGCTCGAGCTCGGGCACGCCGGCCGGGACGATCGCCGTTCCGCCCGCCGGCAGCGCCTCGACCACCTCCGCCTTCGCGCGCGCGACGTTCTCGACCGTACCGACGAGCTCGAGGTGCACCGGCCCGATGCTCGAGACCAGCCCGATCCGCGGCTCCGCGATCGCGCACAGCTCCGCGATCTGCCCGAGCCCGCGCATGCCCATCTCCGTGATCACGACCTCCGTGTCGGGCTCGATCCGCGTCAGCGTCAGCGGCAGGCCGATCTCGTTGTTCTGCCCGCCCTCGGCGGCGACGGTGCGCGCGACCGGCCGGCAGAGCGCGGCGAGGATGTCCTTCGTCGACGTCTTGCCGCTCGAGCCGGTGATCGCGACCACGCGCGCGTCGCTGCGCACGCGCACCGCGTGCCCGAGCGCCGCCATCGCCGCGAACCCGTCGTCGGGGACGAGCGTCGCCGCCGCGCCGTTCGCGCGGGCGTCCTCGAGATACGCGATCCCGCCGCCCAGCGCGACGAAGAGGTCGCCGGGGCCGGCGCGCCGCGAGTCGATCTCGACGCCGGTGATCGTCGCGGCCTCTCCTTCCAGCCGACCGAGTCCGAGCGACCGCAGCTGATCGAGCCCGAGCGGGATCAGGTCGCCGCCCCCAGTGCGCGCAGCGCCTCGCGCGCGGCCTCGCGGTCGTCGAACGGGATCGTGCGGTCCGCGAACTGCTGGCCCTGCTCCGCGCCCTTGCCGGCGATGAGCACGACGTCGCCCTCGCGCGCGAGCTCGACGGCGCGCGCGATCGCAGCCGCCCGGTCGGGCACGACCTCGACCTCGCCGACCGCGCCGGCGACGATCTCGTCGATGATCGCCTGCGGATCCTCGCTGCGGGGATTGTCGGACGTGACGATCGCGACGTCCGCGAGCCCCGACGCGAGCCGCCCCATCACCGGACGCTTGCCGCGGTCGCGGTCGCCGCCCGCGCCGAGCACGCAGATCACGCGGCCCGCGCCGGCGACCTCGCGGGCGGCTCGGAGCACCTTCTCGAGCGCGTCCGGCTTGTGCGCGTAGTCGACCACGACGGCGAACGGCTGCCCCTCGTCCACCGACTCGAACCGACCCGGCACGCCGCGCACCGACTCGAGCCCGCGCGCGATCGCCTCGTCGTCGATCCCGAGCAGCCGCGCGGCGGCGAGCGCGCCGAGCGCGTTCTCGACGTTGAAGCTCCCGCGCAGCTTCAGCTCGACCCCGGCGAGCTCGCCCGGCCCGATCGCGGCGTCACCCGTGAGCGAGAACGTCACCGCCCCCGGCAGCTCCGCGGCGAGCCGGCGCCCGTACTCGTCGCCGACGTTCACGACCGCCGGCGGCGAGCCCTCGACGAACAGCCGCCGCTTCGCCTCGAAGTACGACTCCATGTCGCCGTGGAAGTCGAGATGGTCCTGGCTCAGGTTCGTGAACACGAGCACCGCGAAGCGAACGCGGTCGAGCCGGTGCAGCTCCGACGCGTGCGACGACGCCTCCATCGCGCACGAGCGGTCGCCGGCGTCGAGCATCTCCCGGAACGTGCGCTGAAGGTCGATCGCCTCCGGCGTCGTCCGGACGACCCCGCGACGTTCGCCGCCGACCCGCGCCTCGACCGTGCCGAGCAGCCCGGGCCGCCGTCCCGCCGCCGCGAGGATCGCGTAGAGAAGGAACGACGTCGTCGTCTTCCCGCTCGTCCCCGTCACGCCGACGACCTCGAGCTCCTCCGTCGGCCGGCCGAAGAACTCGTCGGCGGCGACCGCCATCGCCTCCCGCGCCGAGCCGACGACGACCTGCGGCACCGGCAGGTCGAGCGGCCGCTCGACGACGAGCGCGACCGCGCCCCGCTCGACCGCCTCCGGCGCGAAGTCGTGCCCATCGGCGCGCGCCCCGGGAACGCAGAAGAAGAGCGCTCCCGGGGTGGCCGCGCGCGCGTCGTAGGCGAGGTCGCGCACGTCGACCGGAGCGCGTTCGAGCACGTCGACCGGCCCGAGCGCTGCGACGAGGCGCTCCAGCTTCATCGGGGGGAGAGTACCCGCGCTTCCGGCTACCGGACCGGCTGATCCGGCGGCACTTCGAGGTACTGGAGGTCGAACGACGCGATCTGCGCGAACGCCGGCGCCGCGACGACGCCGCCGTAGATGGCGAGGGTCGGCTCGTCGACCGTCACGAGCACGACGAGCCGCGGGTCGGTCGCGGGCACCATCCCGACGAAGGTCGCGACGTACTTCCCCGGCATGTACCCGTGCGGGCCCGGCTTCTGCGCCGTGCCGGTCTTCCCCGCGACCGAGTAGCCCGGGATCTCGGCCGCCGCGGCGGTGCCGACGTCCGAGACGACGCCCTTCAGCATCGTCAGCAGCTGGTGGTCGACGTGCGCCGAGACGATCCGCCGCGTGCTCGGCTCGAACGGCCGCTCGCCCTGCACGTGGTCGACGAGATGCGGCTGCGTCCACACGCCGCCGTTCGCGATCGCCGCGTACACGGAGGCGAGCTGGATCGCGGTGACGGAGATGCCCTGCCCGATCGGCACGTTGCCGATCGTCGAGCCGGACCAGTACGGCGGCAGCAGGCCCGCGCTCTCGCCGGGGAAGTCGATCCCCGTCGGCTTGCCGAAGCCGAAGCGCGAGATCCAGCGCTGCAGCCGCTTCTGCCCGAGCAGCGTCGTCGCGATCGTGACCGCGCCGACGTTCGACGAGCGCTGCATGATCTGCGCGACCGTCATCCGCTCGGTCGGCCGGATCTCCGCGTCGTGGATGACGCGGTCGGCGACGCGGATCGAGTACGGGAGCACGAACGACGTCTGCGGCGTGACGAGATGATCCGACAGCGCGCCCGCGATCGTCACGACCTTGAACACCGACCCGGGCTCGTACACGTCGGAGACCGCGTGGTTCACCTGCAGGCTGCGCGGCGCGGTCGGGAAGGCGTTCGCGTCGTAGCCCGGCTCCATCGCCATCGCGAGCACCCCGCCGGTGTGCGGGTCGAGGACGATCGCGGTCGCGTCCTTCGCGTGCCACTTGGCGACCGTCGCGCGCAGCACCTGCTCGGCGTTCGCCTGGATCGTGTGGTCGAGCGTGAGGAAGACGTTCCTGCCCTCGCGCGCGGGCTTCTCGTTCTCGATCGAGATGATGTGACCGAGCGGATCGCGGACGACGGTCTCCTCGCCCGGCGTGCCCGTCAGCTGCGAGTTCAGCTCGAGCTCGAGCCCGGCGAGCCCGTTGTTGTCGACGCCCGCGTAGCCGAGCACCGGCGCCGCGACCGAGCGCTGCGGATAGACGCGGCGCTCCTCCGGATAGAAGCCGAAGCCGACGAGGTTCTTGCCCGCGAGCGCCGTCGCCTGCGCGGGCGGCGCCTTGCGCTCGACGTAGACGAAGCCGTGCGAGCGATCGGCGAGCAGCGTCTCCAGCGGCCGCTCCTTCAGACCGAGCACGCGCGCCGCGATCACCGCGTCCGTGCGCGGGTGCTCGATCTGGCGCGGGTCGGCGAACACCGTCGTCGCCTGCTCGCCGAGCGCGAGCGGCGTCCCCATCGCGTCGAAGATCGTGCCGCGGCCGGCCGGCAGCGTGACGGCGACACGCGTCTGCGCCGTCGCGAGCTTCGACAGCGACGAGGCGCGCACCGTCTGGATCCACGCCGCGCGCGCGAGCAGCGCGCCGAAGACGGCGAGGATCACGAGCAGCAGCAGGCGGATCCGCGAGTTGACGACCCGCGTCATCCGCTAACGAGAGCCCAGGTCGAGATAGCTCGTGTCCGACGCGGGCGCCGGCACGAGGCCGAGCCTCCGCGCCGCCGACTCGATCCGCAGCGACGACGCGGCGGCCGAGACCTGCGAGGCGAGCGCCGCGTTCTCCTCCTGCAGCTGCGTCTCCCGGCTGTTCAGCCTGTTCACGGCGATGTTCGCGCGCAGCACAGCGACGTTCATCGCGACGACGCCCGCGAGGAGCACGGCGAAGATCGAGATCCAGAGGATCCAGCCGGTGACGCGGCGCCCCGACCGCGTGCGCCGTCTCCGCTCCGGCGCTGCGACGGGGCGCGGCCGACGGCGCCGCGGCGCGGGCGGATCCGCGACCGCCGTCGACCCGAACCAGTCGACCGCCGCCATTACTCGGCGGCCCCCGCCTTCACCGCCGCGCGCAGCCGCGCCGACGCGGCGCGCGGATTCGCCGCCACCTCGTCCTCGCTCGCGCGGATCGGCCTGCGCTGTACCGCGCGCAGCTCCGGCTCGTGCCCGCAGACGCAGATCGGGAACTCCGGCGGGCACGTGCAGCCGCGCTCCTTCTCGCGGAAGAACTGCTTGACGATCCGGTCCTCGAGCGAGTGGAACGAGATCACCGCGAGGCGCCCGCCGGGCCGCAGCATCTCGAGCGCGGCGGGCAGCGCCGACTCGAGCGCGCGCAGCTCGTCGTTCACCGCGATCCGCAGCGCCTGGAACACGCGCTTCGCCGGATGCCCGTCGCCGAACCGCGCCGGCGCCGGGATCGCGGACTTGATCGTGTCCACGAGCTCGCCGGTCCGCTCGAACGGCTGCTCGCGCCGGCGGCGGACAATCGCGCGGGCGATCTGCTTCGAGTACCGCTCCTCGCCGTAGCGGCGGAAGATGGTGACGAGATCGCGCTCCGCCCACTCGTTGACGACGTCGCGCGCCGTCAGCTCCTGCGACGGGTCCATCCGCATGTCGAGCGGCGCGTCGGTCGCGTACGAGAAGCCGCGCTCGGGCCGGTCGAGCTGCATCGACGAGACGCCCAGGTCGAGCAGGATCGCGTCCGCGCGCACGCCGTTCGCGGCGAGCTGCGGGAGCACGACGCCGAAGTCGCCGCGCAGCAGCCGCGCCTGCACGCGCGCGCGCTTCTCGAACCGGTCGAAGTACGTCCGCGCCGTCGGGTCGCGGTCGATCGCGATCAGCTTGCCGCTCCCCTTCAGGTCGGCGGCGAGCAGCGCGCCGTGGCCGCCCGCGCCGAAGGTCGCGTCGACCACCGTCTCGCCCGGCTCGACGGCGAGGGAGGCGCGCACCGCCTCGGCGAGGACGGGGACGTGGTCAGTCGCGCTGGGCTGCAAGACGTTCGGCAACATGCTCTGCACTCCCTTCGACCTCGGCGAGCTCCCGCCGCCACGCGGCGCGATCCCAGATCTCGAGGTGGTCGTGGACGCCCGCGACGACGACGTCGCGGCCGAGCTTCGCGTGCTCCATCAACGCCGCCGGGATGCCGACGCGACCCTGCTTGTCGAGCTCGCCCTCCGTCGCGCCGGAGTAGAAGTAGCGGTGGAGCTGCCGCGTCTCCTTGCTCAGCGGGTCGAGCTCGCGGAGGCGCGCCTCGATCGCCTGCGCCCAGTCGGGGCGCGGATACGCGTAGAGGCAGCCGTCGAGGCCGCGGCTCACGACGACGCCCTCCGCGAACGCCTGCCGGAACCGGGCGGGCAGGGTGAGGCGGCTCTTGTCATCGATCGTGTGCTCGAACTCGCCGAGAAGCATTTCAGGGGCCGGGTCGGTGGCTCACCACTTCGCCCCACAATAATCCACTTTCCCCCACTTGGCAAGCCTCTTCGCCCACCTCGAACGGGGGATCTTCGGTCGGCGAATCCGGGGATATCACGGTCGGGACGGGGCCCGCGGCGCGACCATGCTCGCCCCGTGATCCTCGCCGCCGCAGCCGCCGCCGCCGCCCTGGCGGCGCCGCACGCGCCCGCGCTGACGCTGAAGCCGTGCACGGTGCAGCAGGTCGCCGCCCGTTGCGGGACGTTCGTCGTCGCGGAGAACCGCGCGAAGCCGGGCGGGCCGAGGATCGGCCTCCGCGTCGTCGTGATCCCGGCGCGGCGGAAGCCGGCGCTCCCCGACGCGTTCGCCTACCTCGCCGGCGGCCCCGGCGGCGCCGCGACGGACAGCGCGTTCGCAGCGCTCATCGCGTGGAACGACGTCCACCAGCGCCACGACATGCTCTTCGTCGACCAGCGCGGCACCGGCGGCTCGAACGCGCTGACCTGTGCGCCGCCGAAGACGCAGCCGACGACGAAGGCCGAGATCGCCGCGTTCGTCCACGCCTGCATCGCCTCCGTCCCGGGCGACGTCACGCAGTACGGGACGCGCACGGCGATGGACGACCTCGACGCCGTCCGCGCCGCACTCGGCTACACGCAGCTCGACGTCTACGGCGGCTCCTACGGCGCGACCGCCGCGCAGGTGTATCTGAAGCGGCACCCCTCGCGGGTGCGGACGCTCGTGCTCGACGGCTCGACCGCGATGGACATCCCCTTCTACGGCCGCTTCGCCGTGAATGCACAGCGCGCGCTCGCCGACGTCGCGAAGCGCTGCGCCGCCGACGTGCTCTGCGCGAAGGCGTTCCCCGGCTGGCAGAAGCAGTTCCACCGCCTGGTCGCGGCGTGGAACGACCACCCGGTCACGGTCGCGAAGGGCGAGACGATGACAGGCGACCAGCTTGCCGGCGTCGTCCAGCAGATGCTGGTGAACGCCTTCAGCGCCTCGTCGATCCCGCTCGTCGTCGCCCGCGCCGCGAGGGGCGACTACAGCTCGCTCGGCCAGCAGATCGCGGCGCAGCAATCGTCCGGCGACGTCACCCGGGAGCTGATGTTCTGGTCGATCTGGTGCAACGAGCCGTGGGTCGGGCTCGGCGCGACCGGCCCGTGGCACACCGACTTCGACGGCTATACGACGTCCTCGATCGCGGGGCGCGGCGTCCCCTGCGCGTACTTCCCGAAGCGTGCGGAGCCGGCGGCGGACTGGACGTCCCCGCGCTCGACGGTGCCGGTGCTCGCGCTCGCCGGCGGCGCCGACCCGCAGGACCCGATCTCGAACATGCCCCGCCTGAAGCAGGACTTCCCGAACAGCCGCGCGATCGTCGTTCCGCACTACGGGCACGTCGTCGGCATGCTCAACTGCGTGCGCGACGTCGTGTCGCAGTTCGTCGACCGCGGCACGGTCAAGGGACTCGACACTGCGTGCGTGCCGGCGATCCTCCCACCGGCGATGTCGATCGGCTAGACGGTCGCGGCCGTCAGCTGGCCGGCGTACGCGCCGCGGCCGGTGAGAACGGCGGCGCCGCAGCGGGCGGCGAGGACGAGCGCTTCCTCCATCGGCTGGCCGTGAGCGAGCGAGAACGTCAGCCCGGCGGCGAAGCAGTCGCCGCAGCCGTACGCGTCCTCGATCGGCCCCGGCGGCGACGCCGCGCGGAACGGGCCGCCGGGGTTGACCCAGCCGCCGAGCGGTCCCGCCGTCGTGACGACGACGCCGGGCGGCGGCTCGAGCGTGCCCATGTCGTAGCGCTCGGACGGGTCACCGCCGCTGCCGACGAGGACGTCGACCTCGACGCCGGCGCGGCGCAGCGTCGCGAGCTCGCGCGTCGTGGCGACAAGCACCCGCGCGCGGCGGGCGGCCTCGAGCGCGGCGATGTCGCCGCTGACGAAGAAGGCCGCGTCGCAGCGGGCCAGCTCCTCCCAGGGAAGCGTCGCGTCCTGTCCGGACGGGACGAGCTTGCGACCGAGCACCGTGATCGTCCGCTCGCCGTCGCCGTCGACGTACGTGAACGCCCGCCGCTGCGGCTCGCGCGCGGCGGCCGCATGGACGGTGACGCCCGCGCGCGTCAGCTGCTCGCGGGCGCGGGCCCCGTGCTCGTCGGCCCCGAGCGACGTGAACAGCTGCGCCGACCCGGCGAGGTTCGCGAGCTGCACCGCCGCGACCGCGCCGCCGCCGGCCGCCTCCTCCCACGTCTCGAGCGCGGTGACGATCTCCCCCGCCTCGGGCACGTGATCGACCCGGACGAACTCGACCCACTCGACATGGCCGACGACCGCAAGCTTCACGCCTCACATCTTGGCTGCTGAGTACGTTTCAGGTGTCGATGGCGGTTGCGATTCCCCCGTTCGAGACGTTCTACGAGCGGCACAAGGACGAGGTCATGGCCTTCCTCGGCCGGCGACTCGGCCGCGAGCGCGCCGAGGACGCGTTCCAGGAGACCTTCCTGCGGGCGCTCCGCGCCTACGACCGCCTGGAGCACGGCGAGCACCTGCGCGCGTGGGCGCTGACGATCGCGAGCCGGATCGTGCTCGACGACTTCCGCCGCCGCCGCCGGCCGACCGGCGAGATGCCGGAGCTGGCGACGAGGGACGAGCGGCCGGCGTTCGAGGAGCTCGCCCCGCTGACCGACGGGCTCCCGCACAAGGAGCGGGCCGCGGTCGTGCTCCGCTACGGGTACGGGCTCAGCTACGACGAGATCGGCGCCGCCCTCGGCTCGACCGGGTCGGCGGCGCGCCAGGCCGCCTCCGCCGGAGTGCGGCGGCTGCGAAAGGAGCACGCGTGAACACCGTCTCGACCTCGCTCGACGAGCGCTTCCGGGCCGCCGCCGCGGCGGAGGGGCTGCTCGACGTCGCCTACGACCTCGTCGAGGACACGCCGGTGGGGACGCTGCTCGTCGGCGTCACCGACCACGGCGTCTGCCGGATCTCCTACGACGCCGACGCCGAGCGCGAGCTCGAGGAGCTGGCGCGGTTGCACGGCCCGCGCGTCCTCCGCTCCGCACGCCCGGTCGACCGGCTGCGCCGCGAGCTCGACGAGTACTTCGCCGGCCGCCGCCGCCACTTCGAGCTCGAGCCCGACATCCGTGTCGTCCCGGAGTTCAACCGGCGCGTGCTCGAGCAGCTCGCCCGTGTCGACTACGGCGAGACGACGACGTACGGCGCCCTCGCCGCGAGGTCGGGAAGCCCGCACGCCGCCCGCGCCGTCGGCACGGTGATGAACCGCAACCCCGTGCCGATCGTCCTGCCGTGTCATCGCGTGATCGGCGCGAACGGCAAGCTCGTCGGCTACGGCGGCGGCCTCGACCGCAAGGTCCTGCTGCTCCGCCTCGAGGGCGCAATTCTGTAGCTCGTGCGCAAGCGCCGGAATCCGCTCGCGCGGATTCCGGCACGCGCGAAGACCCCTGAAGCGGCCGCTGTCGCGGCCGGGCAGTTTCACCGACGTGCAGGCCACGCCCTCAATCGCGCAGCTTGTAGCCGATCCCCCAGCTGTTCACGACGTAGCCCGGGAGACCGGCGCGGGCGAGCTTGCAGCGGACGCGTGACGCGTGCGACTCGAGCGTCCGCGTCGGAACGTAGGTCCGGTAGCCCCACACCTCGCGCAGCAGCTGCTCGCGCGTGAACACGCGCTCCGGATCCTCGGCGAGCTTGACGAGCAGCGCCCACTCCTTCGCGGAGAGCGCGACCTCGCGCCCGAGCGCGAGCACGCGGCGCGCGGCGCGGTCGATCGTCAGCTCGCCGAGGTCGAGCCGCTCGCGGCGCGGCGGGCGCCGCCGCAGCAGCGCGTGGATCCGCGCCACCAGCTCCTCGTAGGCGAACGGCTTCGACAGGTAGTCGTCGCAGCGCGCGAGCGCGCGCACGCGCTCCGCGGGACCCGCGTCGCCGAGCACGATCACCGGACAGTCGGGGACGCAGCAGCGGTCGAGCGCCGCAGCGTCGCCGAGGACGAGGACGTCGGGCTCGGCCGAACGCGGCAGGTCGTCGGGGCTGCCGAACGAGAGGACGTCGAACCCGTCGCTCGCGAGCTGTCGCTCGAGGAAGCCGCGAACGGACGGCTCGGGCTCGGCGAGAAGCAGCGCGGTCATGCCGGCGACCGTAGCCACGCGGCCCGCGCCACGCCAGATGTCCTTTCGCGCGGAAGTGCAACAACTCGTCAACACCCGGCCGGACCGGGCATCGACGAGCGGGGGCGACGGCCTACGCCGCTCTCGCCTCGTTCACGGCGCTCGGGCAGAGCGCGGAGCGAAGCGCGGCGAGCCGCTCCGAGTAGTCCTCGGCTCCGGCCCATCGCTGGAGCGCCTCGAGCAGCGTGCCCTGAAGCTCCGGCGCGACCTTCAGCACGGTCT
>Ga0335085_10004884_pt1 | contig 21912 bp, 23 predicted proteins | sample Lox_Sample_45_FD_206712 | JGI IMG/M metagenome (GOLD analysis project Ga0335085, IMG submission 206712) | Soil microbial communities from Loxahatchee National Wildlife Refuge, Florida, United States - Lox_Sample_4.5 | ecosystem: Environmental > Terrestrial > Soil > Wetlands | place: USA...
TTCACCGGGCCCAGCTAACCCGGCTTTCCATCCATCTGTCTTTGTGAGGTCAAGCGAATGGCGCTCGAGCGCACCCTGTCCATCGTCAAGCCCGACGGCGTAGCCGCCAATCTGATCGGCGAGGTCTACCGCCGCTTCGAGAAGGCCGGCCTGTCGATCATCGCCGCCCGTATGGCCCAGCTGTCGCAGGCGGAGGCCGAGGGCTTCTACGCTGTGCACCGCGAGCGGCCGTTCTTCAAGGACCTGGTGCGTTACATGACCTCAGGTCCAGTCGTGATCCAGGTGCTTGAGGGCGAGAACGCCATCGCTCGAAACCGCGAGATCATGGGCGCCACCGACCCGAAGAAGGCCGCCCCGGGCACGATCCGCGCCGACCTCGCCAAGAGCATCGAGCAGAACGTGGTGCACGGTTCGGACGCACCCGACACCGCCGCGCGCGAGATCGCCTACTTCTTCCGCGTTACCGAGCTGCACTCGCGCGCCTAGCCGCGGCGCTGCCCCCGCATCCTGCTGCCATGGACGCCCCCGCACGCACCAACCTGCTCGGCCTGCCGCGCCCGCAGCTGCAGGAGTTCGTGGGCAGCCTCGGCAGCCAGCCGTTTCGCGCGCGGCAGCTGATGAACTGGATCTACAAGCGCGGCGTCGGCTCCTTCGAGGAGATGACCGATCTCGCCAAGCAGTTCCGGGCGCGCCTCGCCACGGCGGCCGAGGTGCGTACCCCGCAGATCCTCTCGAGCCAGCAATCCGCCGACGGCACCCGCAAGTGGCTGCTGAGCGCAGATGCCAGTCAGGCCTTCGAGATGGTGTTCATCCCTGAGCCCGACCGCGGCACGCTGTGCATCTCCTCGCAGGTAGGCTGCGCGCTCGACTGCTCGTTCTGTGCCACCGCGCAGCAGGGCTTCAACCGCAACCTGAGCACCGCCGAGATTGTCGGCCAGGTGTGGCTCGCGGCGCGTGAGCTGGAGCGCGCCGCGCCCGAGCGCGCGGCGCAGCCGGCCGGCGATGCGCGCCAGATCACCAACGTGGTGCTCATGGGCATGGGCGAGCCGCTCGCCAATTTCCGCAACGTGGTGCCCGCGCTCAACATCCTGCTCGATGACTTCGGCTTCGACCTGTCGCGGCGGCGCGTGACGCTCTCGACCTCCGGCCTCGTGCCGCAGATCTACCGCCTGGCGGAGGAGACCAACGTGGCGCTCGCGGTATCGCTGCATGCCCCGGACGATGCGCTGCGTAACGAGCTCGTGCCGATCAACCGCAAGCACCCGATCGCCGAGCTCCTCAGCGCCTGCTGGCACTACCTCGATGAGCAGAACGGCCGCAGCGTCACCTTCGAGTACGTCATGCTGGAAGGGGTCAACGACTCCCCGGCCCAGGCGCGCGCCCTTGCCCGGCTGCTGCGCGGGCACCCGGCGAAGGTGAACCTGATCCCCTTCAATCCCTTCCCCGGCACGCGCTATACGCGCTCGAGCCCGGAGTCCATCCAGCGCTTCCGCGACGAGCTCATCCAGCGCGGCGTGCTGGCGACGGTGCGCCGCACGCGCGGGGACGACATCGACGCGGCCTGCGGGCAACTCGCCGGGCGCGTCATCGACCGCACCACCGTGCGGCTCGGCACCAAGGTCATCGGCGTCGCGGTTCAACCATGAACATACCCACGAACCACATCCACGCTCTCGGACCGCGCTGGCTGCCGGCGGCTCTCCTGGCGCTGCTGGCCGGCTGCGCCAGCAGCAGCCCGTCGGGCACCCAGTTCAAGGACACGCACAACGCGGCCATCGCCAACACCCAGCTCGGCAGCGCCTACATGCACCAGGGAGACCTGGCGCTCGCCAAGGAGAAGCTCGACAAGGCCGTGCAGCAGGATCCGGACAACCCGGAAGTGCACAGCGTGCGCGCCATGCTGTTCGAGCGGCTCGGGCAGACCAAGGAGGCCGACTCGGAGTACCGCACGGCACTGCGGCTCGCGCCGAATGACCCGAACGTCATCAACAACTACGCCGTGTATCTGTGCCAGAACGGCCGCACCGACGAGGGCGTGAAGCGCTTCGAGCAGGCCGCCAAGAACGCACTCTACAAGACCCCCGAGGCCGCCTACACCAACGCCGGCGTATGCCTGCGCGCCGCCAAGCGCGACGACGAGGCGCGGACGAACTTCATCAAGGCGCTGCAGATCCGCCCGAGCTTCTCGGATGCGGTGCTGCAGCTGGCGGACCTGCAGTTCCACCACAACGAGTACACGCAGGCGCGGGCGCTGATCGACGCCTACCTCACCAACTTCAGCGAGAACCCGGATCTGCTGCTGCTCGGGGTGCGCGTGGCGCGTGCCCAGAACGATGCGCTCGGGGCGCAGCGCTACGCGCGGCAGCTGCAGATGAACTACCCCGGCTCCGACCAGACGCGTGCGCTGGCGGGGCTCGAACACAATCCCGGCTGACAGCGATGACGCGCGAAGCGGGCAGCGTCGGCATCGGCGCGCGGCTGCGTGCCGCGCGCGAGCGGCGCGGCTTCACCGTGCTGCAGGCGGCCGAGAAGCTGCACGTGGACGCGCGCGTGCTGGAAGCCCTCGAGGCGGACAACTTCGCCCCCCTGGGTGCGGATGTGTACGTGCGCGGTCACCTGCGCCGCTACGCCGAGCTCGTCGGCGAGTCGGCGACGCAGCTGCAGGAGCTGTACGCCGCCGCCGCGCCCGCCGCGCGGCCTGATCTCACGCGCATCCCGCGCGGCGCGCGTCCCGGTGAGGCCTCGCGCTTCATGCTGCCGGCGATGGTGGCCGTGGTGGGACTGGCGCTCCTCGGCCTGGTGTGGTGGCTCCTCACCCTGCCCGGTGCCCGCCCGCAACCGCTGCCGCCGCCACCGCCGCCCCTGGCAGCGAGCGAGGCGCCGGGCACGGCGGATGCCTCGCCGGCTCCCGCCGCAGCGGCGCCCGCAGCGCCCGCGGCGCGCTCCGCCCCCGTCGCTCCAGGAGCCCTGCAGCTGCGCCTGCAGTTCAGTGGCGACAGCTGGGTGCAGGTGCACGATGCTCACGGGCGCACCCTGCTCGAGGGCGTACAGGCGAGCGGCAGCATGCGCGCGCTCTCCGGGGCCGCACCGCTGCGGGTGGTGCTCGGCAACGCCCCGGTCGTGGCCGTCGAGGTGAACGGGCAGCCGGTCGTGCTGGGTGCCCTGGTGCGCCGCCGCGGCGATGCGCACTTCACGGTCGAGGCTTCCGGCGCGCTCTCGGCGACGCCCGCTGCCGGGGCAGGGGGCTAGCGTGGCGGGCGAGATCCAGGCCGTCCGCGGGATGAACGACGTGCTGCCGTCCGAGATCGGCGCCTGGCAGCACTTCGAGGCGGTCACGCGCGAGCTGCTTAGCGCCTACGGCTACGCGGAGATCCGCGTGCCCCTCATCGAGCACACCGAGCTCTTCAAGCGCGCCATCGGCGAGCACACCGATGTGGTCGGCAAGGAGATGTACACCTTCGCCGACCGGGAGGGCGACAGCCTGACGCTGCGCCCGGAGGCGACCGCCGGCATCGCGCGCGCGCTCATTTCCAACGGATTGCTGCGCGGTCAGCGCCACAAGCTGTGGTGCCTCGGGCCGATGTTCCGGCACGAGCGTCCCCAGGCCGGTCGCTACCGGCAGTTCTGGCAGGTGGACGTCGAGGCGGTCGGCTGCCCGGGGCCGGACGTCGACGCCGAGCTCATCGCCATGAGCGCACGGCTGTGGCAGCGGCTCGGCATCGAGGGGCTGCGCCTCGAGATCAACTCGCTCGGTACCCCCGAGAGCCGGCGCGCCTACCGCGCGCTGCTGGTGGATTACTTCCGCGCCCACGCGCAGCGGCTCGATGAGGACAGCCAGCGCCGCCTCGGCGGCAACCCGCTGCGCATCCTCGACAGCAAGAACCCGGACATGCAGGAACTGATCCGCGGCGCCCCGGCGCTCGCCGAGCACCTGGATACGGAGTCGCGCGCGCACTTCGCTGAGCTGTGCGCGCTGCTCGAGAGCGTCGGGGTGAGCTTCGTCGTCAACCCGCGCCTGGTGCGCGGCCTCGACTACTACAGCCGTACGGTGTTCGAGTGGATCACCGCCGCCAGCGGCGCACAGAATGCCGTATGCTCCGGCGGCCGCTACGACGGGCTGATCGCGCAGCTGGGCGGGGAGGCCACCCCCGCCATCGGCTTTGCGATGGGCGTGGAGCGGCTGGTCGCGCTGCTCGTGGCCGGCGGCAGGGTGCCGCCGCAGCGGGCCCCGGACGTGTACGTGGTGGTGAGCGGGGCGGCCGGTGCCGCCCGTGCACTCGCCATCGTCGAGGGCCTGCGCAGCGCCCGACCGCAGCTGCGGATCGAGCTGAACATGGGCGGGGGCAACTTCAAGGCCCAGTTCCGCCGGGCCGACCGCAGCGGCGCCCCACTGGCACTGATCGTCGGCGACGATGAGCTCGCCCGGGGAGTCGTGGCGATGAAACCTTTGCGTGCGCAGTCCGGTCAGAGCGAGTGCCCGCTCGGGGAGCTGCCCGCGGGCCTTGACCGGGCGCTGGCCGCACTCGGGGGGCCGCCGGCCCCGCACGGGGCATGAGAGCTGGGGAGGATGCGTGGAAGACTATCTGTCGGAAAAAGAACAGTGGGAATGGGTCAAGGCGCAGGTGCGCGCCAACGGCCCCGCGGTGATCGTCGCCGTCGCCGTGGTGTTTGCGGGACTGGCCGGCTGGCGCTGGTACCAGCAGCGCCAGGACGCCGGCCGCGTGGCGGCCGGGGAGCGCTACCTGGAAATGGTGCAGGCGCTCGAGCGCGGTGACCGCTCCCAGGCGCTGCAGCTGCTCGGGGAGCTCGAGCGCGAGCAGGGTCACTCCCCCTACGCCGACCAGGCCAAGCTGCTCGCCGCGCGGCTGTACGTCGATGAGGGGAGCCTGGACAAGGCGGCCGACGAGCTCGGCGCGGTCGCGCAGCAGTCCAAGGACCAGGAGCTCGCGCTGGTGGCGCGCCTGCGCCTGGCGCGGGTGCAGATCGCGCAGGGCAAGGCCGATGCGGCGCTTGAGACCCTCAAGGGCACGGATGAGGGCGCCTTCGCGGCGCGCGCCCACGAGGTGCGCGGCGATGCCTACTACGCCAAGGGCGACAAGGCGGCGGCGCTCAACGAGTACCGCGCCGCGCAGGGCACCGTGAACGGCGGCAGTACGCCGCTGCTGGACCTGAAGATCGCCGAGCTCGCCGCCGATGCCCCGGCCCCGAAGGCGGACGCCGCCGCCGCCGCGGCCAAGTGATCATGCAGAAACTGTTGCGCTGGTCGTTCCTGGCGGCCGTCCTGGTGTGCGTCGCGTGCTCCAAGGACAAGGCCATCGATGAGCCCGCCAAGCTCACCGCCATCAAGCCGACCCTCAAGGTGCACCACCTCTGGGGTGCCTCGGTCGATGACAAGAAGGCCGTGCCGCTGCGCCTCGGGCTCGCGATCGCCGTCGACGGCAACCGCGTGTACGCCGCCGGGCACAAGGGCGACGTCGTGGCGCTGGATCTGAACAAGGGCAAGGCCTTCTGGCACACCAAGACCAAGGCGCCGCTCGCCGGCGGCACCGCCGCCGCCGGTGATCTGGTGACGGTCGGCACGAGCGACGGGCGCCTGTTCGCGCTCAACAGCGCCGACGGCAAGGTGCGCTGGCAGGTGCGCATCAACGGCGAGGTGCTCGCTCCGGCGGCCATCTCGCCCAAGCTGATCGCGCTGCGTACCGTGGACGGCAAGCTGCACGGCCTGAGCGTCGAGGACGGTCACGAGATCTGGTCGATCGAGCAGCAGGTGCCGCGACTGTCGCTGCGCGGCACGTCGCGGCCCGTGATCGTGGGTGACACGGTGCTCTGCGGCTTCGACAACGGCAAGGTGGTCGCCGTCGCCGTGAGCGACGGCAGCACGCAGTGGGAGGCGACCGTCACCCCGCCGCACGGGCGTACCGAGCTCGAGCGTCTCGCCGACATCGACTCATCGCCGCTGGTGGCCGAGCAGAACGTCTACGCGGTCGGCTTTCAGGGACGGGTCGCGATGCTGGCGCTCGACACCGGGCAGATCTGGTGGTCGCACGAGCTCTCCAGCTACCGCGGCATGAGTCTCGATGAGGATACGCTCTACGTCTCGACCGCCGAGGGCGAGGTGGTGGCGCTGCGGGCGCGCACCGGGGCGGAGATCTGGCGCCAGACCGCGCTCCTGCACCGCGGCCTGTCTGCACCCGCCACGCTCGACGATGCCGTGATGGTCGCCGACTACCAGGGCTACCTGCACTTCCTCGACAAGGCGAGCGGCGCGATCATCGCGCGGGTCTCGACCCACAACGCCCGCATCAGCACCGCCCCGGTCGCCATCGGGGACATGGTGGTGGTGGACAACGACCGCGGTCAGATCGGCGTCTTCCGCGTCAGCCCGCTCGGCGGCAAGCGGTCCGCGCCGCCGCCGCCGCCGCCGGCGGCCTCGCAGTAGCGGCCGCGGCTGGCCCGCCTCCTAACGGCCCGCCATGCTGCCCGTCGTCGCGCTCGTCGGCCGGCCCAACGTCGGCAAGTCGACGCTCTTCAACGTGCTCACCGGCACGCGCGACGCGATCGTCGCCGACGTGCCGGGCCTCACGCGCGACCGCCAGTATGGCTTTGGGCGCTTGGGCCCCGTGCCCTGCGTGGTGATCGACACCGGCGGCCTGGTGGAGAACCCGGTGGGTCTTGAGGCGCAGATGCGCGCGCAGACCGAGCGTGCGGTGGCGGAGGCCGACCGCCTGGTGTTCCTCGCCGACGCGCGTGCCGGGCTGTCCCCGCAGGATCACTTCGTGGCGCGCGAGCTGCGCCGCGCCGGCAAGCCCGTGACGCTCGCCCTCAACAAGGCCGAGGGGCTCGATGCGGACATCGTGGCCGCTGACTTTCATGCCCTCGGGTTCGGCGAGCCGCTCACCATCTCCGCGAGCCACGGCCAGGGCTGCGAGACCCTCATGGAGCACGTGCTCGCAGGCCTCGAGGCTGCGCCGGCCGAGGAGGGCGGCGAAGGCACGATCCGCATCGCCGTCATCGGTCGGCCCAACGTCGGCAAGTCGACGCTGGTCAACCGGCTGCTCGGCGAGGAGCGCGTGATCGCCAGTGCCGAGCCCGGCACCACGCGCGACAGCATCTTCGTGCCCTTCGAGCGCGACGGGCGCGCCTTCCTGCTCATCGACACCGCCGGCGTGCGGCGGCGCTCCCGGGTCGAGGACGTCGTCGAGCGCGCCAGCGTCGCCAAGACGCTGCAGGCGATCGATGAGGCGCACGTGGTGATCCTGGTCGCGGACGCGCACGACACCATCGCCGAGCAGGACGCGAGCGTGCTCGGGCTCGCCCTCGAGCGCGGCCGCGCGCTCATCATCGCCGTCAACAAGTGGGACGGCATCGCGCCCGAGCAGCGCGAGGAGATCGAGCGCCAGCTCACCCTCAAGCTCGACTTCGTGCCCTTCGCCCCGCTGCACTTCATCTCGGCGCGCCACGGCACCGGGGTGGGCGAGCTGGTGAGCGCCACCGTGCGCGCCTACGAGGCGGCGATGCGCACGCTGCCGACGCGGGAGCTGACCCGCACCCTCGAGCACGCCATGAGCGTGCACCAGCCACCGCTGGTGCGCGGCCGGCGCATCAAGCTGCGCTACGCCCACCAGGGCGGCCGCAACCCGCCGCGCATCGTCATTCACGGCAACCAGACCGCATCCGTGCCGGACGCCTACACCCGCTATCTGGCCAACGTGTTCCGCAAGAGCTACGACCTGTTCGCCACGCCGGTGTTCATCGAGTACCGCACCGATGCCAATCCGTATGCGCGCGAGCGGCGTGTGCGGCCGCCGCGCCCGGCGGGGCGTCGGCGCGGCAAGCAGCGTCGCTGATCACCTCCGCGCTGGCATCGCGCACGAGCCGGCACCCGCGCCCGGGACGGGCGCGAGCGCTGGCGAAGCCACTGCTTGCGGGTACGCGGCAGCCGGCTCGACCGCCAGCTAGCCGGAAAGGTGTGCGGCAGCGCGCTGCTCCTGTCCCGGGCCGCGCTGACGTGCGTAGGTAGTGATCCGGATAGTGATCGCAGCCTGTCACGCGCAGCATTCTCTGCGAGGCACGTTCGGTCCGACGCGGATGCGTGGCGGGCGTTCAGCACACAAGGAGTCTTGCTATGACTATGACAAGTGAGCTACGCGAGCAGGTTGCGACGGAACTCAAGCGCTTCGCCGCCGACCTCCACTTAAGTGAGGAGCAGAAGGAGAAACTTCACGCGGCTCTTGCCGAAGGGCGCGAGAAGATCGGGGAATTTCTGAAGGCGCATCCCACTACAACGAAAGCTGACATCGTTGCCAAGGTGAAAGAGCATCGCGGCCAGATACATGAGCGCGTTGCCAAGTTCCTGGATTCCGAGCAGCTGGGTAAGTGGGACCAGCAGGTAGCCAAAGCCAAGGAATTTCTGGGTCAGAAGTTCGACGCTTAAAAACGGCTGAAACAACAAGTGAGTGGCCGCCGGCAGAGGCCGGCGGCCTTTTTTTTGGCCTCGGCAACGCGTTGCGCAAGAGCCAGCCGTTCGCCACGCCGGTGTCCATCGACCACCGCAGCGCTGCCAGCCCGTATGCGCGCGAGCGGCGCGGGCGGCAAGCATCGCCGCTGCATCGAGCGACCCGGGCAGGAGGCGCTAGGGTGCCGGCTGCGCCGGCGCGGGAGCGGGGGCGAAGTAGTAGTCGACTTCGGCGATCAGCGCCGTGAGCTTCGCGTCCGCGCCCGCATCGCGCACGAACTGATCGACCGTGGATTTGGCCCACTCGAGCCCGTCCTTGCCGAGCCCGTGGGTGGTGTCGGTGCTCCAGAGGTTGTGCGCGCGGGTGAGTGAGCGGTGGTACTTGTAGGTGCTGAGCACCACGCCATTGACCAGCACCTCGTACACGACCGCGTGCTCGCCACTGCTGACCTCGGGGAGGATGCCGAGCGTCGCCGCGGCCAGCAGCCCCGAGGCGGTCGCGCCGCCGCGGTTGATGCGGTAGGTGTGATAGACGCGCAGCTCGATCGGGCTGCCGATCGCCTCGCGGCTCATCTTGGTGAACAGCGGCGCGCGCTGGATCTGCTCGAAGAACTCGCCGCCGAGCTCGTCGCCGCTGAAGCGCATGGCCGGCAATGCCGCATCGGCCGCCGCCGCGGCGCCTGAGTACAGCAGGCCTGTCAGGGCCGCCGCCACAAGACAGTGTCGCGCTACTCGAAGCATTGCACGTTCACCACGGCCGCCAGGGCCGCCGCGTTCGCGGTGTGCATGTCGCCGTGCGTGTTGGGATCCACGCTGCTGAAGATGAGGCTGTTCTTCTGCAGGAACTTGGCGGCGTAGCGCGCATCCAGCGCGAAATTCACGTTCTGCGGGATGGTGCCCGCACGGGCCAGCGCCGCGGCGTTGAGCGTGCCGACCGTGACGCCGAGCACCTCGCCGCCGTCGGAGACCACCGGGCCGCCGCTCGAGCCCGGCTGGATGGGCGCCGAGAACTGGAACTGCCCGAGCGCGCCATTCACGCCGCCGCGCGAGCTGACGTTGCCGCGCGTGAGGTTGGGTGACTCCGCGAGGATGCTCTGCAGCGGGTAGCCAACGTTGGTAACCGCCTCGCCGAGCTCGAAGCTCAGGTCGCGCCGGAAGGGCAGGAAGCTCTTCACCTCGACGCCGGTGTCGAGCACCGCCACGTCGAGCACGTTGCTGCGCGCGGCGACGTGCGCCGGCAGTACCTTGTCGTCGCGCTTCACGTCTAGCTTCACGCAGTCCTGCACCACGTGCGCCGCGGTCATCACCTGTCCCGCGGTGTTGATGTAGAAGCCGGTGCCGGTGGCCCAGGGCTTTTCCTTGCTCGCGACGAAGTCGAGCGGGCGGGATTTGAGACTCAGCGCGGCGGGGAACTTGGCCGCATCCGGACGCAGTCCCGTGATGATGACCGCCATGACCTGCTCGGTGACGTGCAGCGTGGCGCGGTCGACCGGATCGCCCAGGGTGTTGAGCTCGATCTGTACGGTCTCGGTGCCCTTCAGCAGCGGCTCGTCACCGCCGCTGAAGGCGCTGTACTCGAGCGACAGCGTCGGGTGTCCCGAGTTTGCCTTGATCTCGGGATGCAGCGCGAGCAGCAGGCCGAACTGCGCATCGGCGCCGGCCTCGGCCATGTGCGCCTCGCTGAAGAACAGCTGTGCCGCCGAAAGGACCGTGTCCTCGAGAGTCTGGCCGTGGACGAAGCCGCCGCCGAGCGAGGTGTGGAAGCGTCGCGCCTGCGCCGGCACGTAGATGGAGAGAGTGACGTTCGCCGGCAGTTTCACGTCCTTCGGCACGGAGATGTCCCCGGGGAGCGATGCGGCGCGCGCCGCTTGCACCGCGAGAACTCCGCACAGCCCCAAGGTCCGCCACGCTCCCCGCACCGCCATCCTCAGCATTGCCTAGACCGTGGCAGTGTAGAGGTTCGGCGGGCGAGCGCCAATCCGCAGCGCGCGAATACCGGTGGCCGTCGGTCAGCGCATGAGTTTTTGGGTTGAAGCTGACCCCGCAAGTCGCCGGACGTCCACTGCGGGACTTGAACTAACCTTATGGCCTGACTTTTTCTGGTTCAATCCGGCCGCAAAATGAAGTTGTGAGGAAAGCGTCAACTTCGTCGGCGCTCATCACCTTATCGGCGCGATTTAGTTGTCCCCGCGGCGGCAATGTCAATGTCGTGGCTGCGGTCACAATCCTTCCTCCTTACTTTGCAGCGTGCAACGCATGATCCAGGTCGGCGATGAGATCCAGTGGATGTTCTAGGCCAGTCGACAGCCGGATCAGACCATCACTAATGCCGGCTTCCGTCGCCTTAGCTTCGCCAATTGAGCCCTTCCACATTGCTGCTGGCTGAGTGGCGAGTGATTCGAAGCCACCGAAACTAACGGCCCGACTCGGTATACGCATGTTGCCAATGAACGCCTGAGCTGCTGCGAAGCCCCCGCGGAGTTCGAAACTCATCAGCCCGCCAAATCCGCCCGCCATCTGGCGGCACGCAAGGTCATGCTGCGGATGAGACTCCAGACCTGGATAGTGGACCATTGCGACGGTCGGATGCCGCTCAAGAAACTTGGCCGTCTCGAGGGCGGTCTGATTCTGACGCGCAATTCGGAGCGGTAAGGTTCTGAGACCCCTCAACAGCAGCCAGGCGGCGAACGGGTCCGGTACCGGGCCGAGGGTCACCGCGCAGTGCCAGATGCGTTCGACCAAGCGCTGCGGACCGGCGACGACGCCGGCCATGAGGTCGTGATGGCCTCCGAGAAACTTCGTTGCACTGTGGACCACGAGATCGATACCCAACCGCGCCGGCGTCTGATTGATCGGCGTGGCGATCGTGCTGTCGCAGAGCGTGACGATGCCTCGCGAGCGAGCCAATCCAGAAACCCCTTCAAGATCCACCAACGTGAGCAGCGGGTTCGCAGGTGTTTCGACGATGATGAGCTTCGTGGCGGGTGTAATCGCGTTGGCGAAGGCCGCCGGCACCGTATGGTCGACGAGCGTGACGGCTACCCCGAAACGGGGCAGGACGGTGCTCAAGAGTTGCGCGGTTCCCATGTAGTGTGTCTGCTGCGCGATCACGTGATCACCCTGCCCGACCAGAGACAGGACCGACGTGCTGATGGCACCCATGCCGGACGATGTCAGGAGGGCGGCCTCGGTTCCCTCGAGCGCCGCGATGATCGATTCCACGCGCGCAAACGTCGGATTTCCATCCCGGGTGTAATTCCTGGGATGGCGCGGCGTGTTCGACATCGTCGCGAACTCGTCGTCCGAGGACGCGCGAAATGGAGCCGTCTGATGGATGGGGGGCGCGACGTCTGAGGCGTCGTCGATTCGGGCATCGGCATGCGCGACGAGGGTCTCAGGACGGTAGGCCGTTGAGATGCTCACGTTGACCGTCCACCGGAAGCGCTCACACATCGATCGCAGCGGGTCTCGTCTGCGCGTGGAGTCACGTTGGCACGATCGATGATAGTGCTCGCGATTGCGGCGCCGGGGCTCAATTTCAGCAGGGTCGCTATGAGCAAACGGCCTGCCTCGAGCAAAGCCGGCATTGGCATCGGCTCGAGACGCTCGAGCACAAACCACATCCGAGTGGTCGTCGCGTCAATCCGAGTGCGCAGCCCCTGTCGCCAGTTCCAGCGACGACAGGTCACTCCGTGCTCGTCAGCCCACACGATTTCGCCGGCCGGGACGATTTCCAAGCATGGAGAGCCGTCTTTGACCGTGTCGAAGGTTTCGTGGCCGGTTGCCCGCTTTAGGAGCGGATCTCCGACGTACGCGGCAACGTTCTCGCCACCGATCGGGACCGCAAATCGCGCGCTGAGCGCGTTGTACAGATCCACCACGGCGTTGATAGTCGGTAACTGCCCATCACCTTGGATCCTCCGCGCCAGCGCCTCGGCGGACGATGGGGTTCGCTGGGGCTTAGCGCCGAATCCGCGGTAGGCGGCGCGCCAAGCGTCGAGGTGAGCATCGCCCCAGGCAGGCCAGGGCTTGGCAGCGCGAACCGTCTCGATGATCTCGTCGCTCGCACGGTGACGAGCAGCGTTTTGGACTCCTTCCGCGACAATGCTCAGAGCGCAGTAGTCCGGGCGGAGCTCGAATATCTCCGACCGAATGGAGGGCGTGAACTGTCGTGGCATCCGAGGTCACCGTCGTTGACAACTTGGTCGCCGGGCGATATATACATTACTGACCTTTGGAGTCAATATATTGACTGAGGCAATTCAGACGACCGAGGACGCGGCGGACCTACTGAATGGCGCAATTGCCCGACGGATTGCACTGCTTCGCAAGGGCAAGCAGCAGTCCTTCGACGAGCTTGCGGTTCGTAGCGGCGTCAGTAAGGGAATGCTCGTCCAGATCGAGCAGGGACGAGCCAATCCGAGCATCGCGACCCTCTGTCGCCTAGCCGCAGGGCTCGGGGTGTCGGTTGCGGATCTCATTTCCGCCGGTGACGAGTCGAAGAGTGCCGTGCAGGTTGTCGCGCCCGACGGGACGCGAATCCTGTGGAAGGGCCCTAAGGGCGGTTCGGCCGCACTCCTCGTCGGATCGGACGGCCCGGACATGCTGGAGCTATGGAACTGGACTCTGCAGCCGGGCGAGCGGTATGAGGCGCGCCCGCACTCCGTAGGAACACTCGAGCTAGTGCACGTGCAGCAGGGCTCGCTCGCGCTGGAGGTAGAAGGAATCGTCCATGTTGTCGCAGCCGGGGCTTCCGCATTTGCGCGCACTGATCGCCCGCACTCCTACGCGTGCGGCGGTCGCAAGAGAGCGCTGTTTGCGATGGTGGTATTTGAGCCGGCGTCGACCCGGAAGCTGGGCGGGGCGTTGCCGACCGCGGGTCCGAAGTGACAGTTTTCGCCTACAGCGTCGCACTCGTCATCGCATCGCAAGTGACCTATCAGCTTGCGGTAAAAGCCGTGCCTCCCGGGGCGAACCCGTTTGCCGTTCTCATCATTGTGTACGGGCTCGCTATGGTTGCGTGCACCGTGCTCTCGCCTCTTGCGGCGAGACCGATTGCCTTCGCTGACTTCAGACGTCTACTGATCTGGCCGACGTGTCTGCTCGCGCTCGCCGTTGTCGGCATTGAGATTGGATACCTGCTTGCATATCGAAGTGGCTGGAAGCTCGGCGCCACGTTCGCCGTGACGAGCGTAGCGACCGTTTCCATGCTGGCACTGCTCGGTATTGTGTGGTTTGGCGAGATTATCGACGGCAAGCGGGTTCTTGGACTTGTGCTAGCGCTTGCCGGGGGCTGGCTCGTCGTCGCGCGATTGTGACCAACAGCGCGCCTTGGACTCGACGAGACTTCGAATGCTCCCGAAATCACGGGCACTTTTTCGGCCCGAATTGTCCGCGATAGGATTCGTTACTCCCACTCGATAGTAGAAGCTTATACGGCTCAATAGCTTAGATCTATACGGGTCGGCTACGGGTCATTTTCAAATTGAATGGAGGGAACGGGATGCCAATGACCAACGCTCGGGTGGCAGTGTACTCGCGTGTCAGTACCTCCACGCAGAGTACCGAGAATCAGCGCAACGAGCTTGAGCGCGTAGGTGCAGCCCGTGGATGGACGATTGTCGCCCAGTTCAGCGACGATGGCATCAGTGGGATCAAGGGTCGCTCTGATCGTCCCGCGCTCGATGCGATGCTCAAAGCCGCAGTTCGCGGCGAGTTCAACGTGCTGGCGGTTTGGTCGATTGATCGGCTTGGCCGCTCACTCCAGCACCTGGTTGAAACAGTCAACGAGCTTCGGTCTGTAGGCGTTGATCTGTACATACACCAACAGGCCATCGACACCTCGTCGCCTGCCGGGAAGCTGGCCTTCTCGGTATTCGGCGCGTTAGCAGAGTACGAGCGAGAGTTGATTCGAGAACGGGTCAGAGCGGGTCTTGATCGAGCTAGGCGCAATGGCACAAAGTTGGGCCGACCGACCAACCTGAACGAGTCAGTTCGGGCGGCAATCATTGCACTACGCGATAACGACCAGCCAATCCGAAAGATCGCGTCGCAACTGAAGGTCGGCACGGGAACGGTTTATCGGGTTCTCACGGCTGCGACGTAGTAGCCGGTGACCAGTGAGCACGTCTCCAGAAAGTGCTGAGCCAATCTACGCTGGCGGATTCGTGGCGGGGCTGCTCACGGCTCGCTACTTCGCGTTGCGTCACCCTTTAAATGCGGGGGCCTTCCTCCGCGCCGCGCCGAGTGAGATACCGTCAATCGTTTACCACATACTTGAACGCCTTTCCCGCGTCACGGTTGATCACTATCTGTTTAATGAAAGCTGGTGCTCTCTCGATCATTTGCTTCTGTGCGAAAGCCCGGAGGAACTGGAGGCGGCCTTGGCCGCAACTCCCGGACTCCATTTCCACTGAGTGTCTTGCACGTGAGCGCCCCCAGCAGCGCGATACAGCGGTCGGCACTTTGCCACGCGGCTGATTTTGGAACGGCTTTGAAACGAACCTCAGTCCGATAGGGTCGACATAGGGGCAGGGTGGGCGTTCTGCGTACGAGCGACGTTACACGAACATCGGGTCACCTGAACCTCCGAGTACGCAGTCCGTCTTAGCCACCGGACGGCGTGTCCCGTACACTTCCACGTCGTGGCTATCAGCACTCAAATGCGTAAGCGCATAGTCATCATTGTTCTGGTGATTCTGGCCGCGCCGCTATTCGGCCTGCTGGCAAGCACTATTGTGAGCGTGAAGCTGGCCGCAGTCTCGGCGGCTGAGCGCACTGCCACCACGGTATGCGACTCCTACGGACATGATCTGTTTGGAGGCGCAAGCGACTATTGCTACTTACGCGATGCTGATGCCCTTCTGTGGAAGGCATCTTTGGCGCTCCTGGCTTTGACTCTGCTCATCCCGAGCGCATACGCGACATTGGCCTACACGATTGGCCGCCATAGGAAATGGCTGGCGACTTACTTTCCGTGGGTGGTGCGTCCGACAATGGTTGGGCTTGCGCTGCTCCTCGTGCTGCAAGGACTGCTGGCGATGTATGCGGGTCTTCCCCTCTCGGTCGCGCTCAGTTTTATACCCTTTCTCCCGCTATGGATTCTTGTCTGGTGCGTTTTATTGGGCCTCGGCTTTGTAGGAGTTGCCCTATTGATTCTCGGCGAAGCGTTCAGCCGATGGAAAGGCGAGCCACTGCCGGTTGTAGGAATTGAGTTAGGCGCTCAGCAACTTCCTGCACTGACTGCGCGAGTAGCACGTCTCGCCGAGAGACTAAACGCGAGACCACCTGCACGAATTGTTATTGGACTGGAGCCGCGTGCGTTCGTCACGTCCGTGCCACTCGCTTTACGCGGTCACGGGATATTACCGTCAGCGGAGACGTTGTACTTGTCAACGTGCTTTCTGCGGACACTCGACGAACCGCAGCTTGACGCGCTAATCGGTCACGAACTTGCGCATTTCCGTGAAGGAGATCTTGCAGTTACTCTGAGGTTTGCTCCCAGCTTCCGGGGTCTTGCGCGCACGGTAGAAAGTGTAGCTTTGGAGGTGAAGCCCACGGAGCGCCCCGGCTTGTGGTCATTGGCGCGACTTCCTGCAAGCCTCCTCGTGCAAGGTGTCGCCTTTGTGCTGACGCAGGCTGTTAACCGCATCCGCCGCACCCGTGAACTCGAAGCCGACCAAGTCGCAGCATCTGTAGGTTCCCGTGATGCATTCGCGTCAGCATTGGTCAAAGTCTCGTTATTGGCGTCTGCATGGAAGTTCTTCCGCACGGATAATGCCAAGTACCTCGCCTCAGGACGAGCGCGTGTGAATTTGAGTGCCCGCTACCTCCGCGTTGTTGCAACGGCGCTATCCACAACGAACCGAGTGGAACTTCGTCAGTGGTTGCTGAAGTCACGCCTTCCGCACCCGACTGACACGCATCCCATCCTTGCAGAGCGCATTCAGGCTCTCGGAGTCGAGTCGGCAGCCGTGTGCGACCGTTCGCTCGAAGAACTTATGCCGCGAACAGAGCCACCGGAGGGATTAGAGGCAGTGGAGCGCGCAGTTACCGCCATCGAGAATGACTGGATGTGCATCCCCGGCACGCCTTATGTGTTGGATACGGCCGAAGATTTGCCGTCTCAGGTACCTCTTGGTGATGTTCCACCGGTCGAACCAGGACGATGAGCTAAGGGCACGTTGGCTGTTGGCCCCGTGGCTTCCACGGATGCTCGTCATTTCGCGTCCATAAGGCGTTATAAGCCCGCCAGCGCCGCGCTACAGGATAAGAGGTGACACAGTAGCCATAGCGTGCTGCTGGTCTTGTAGCCCTTCATGTTGGCGCGCTTCAATCACTAACTGATTGAAGTGCTGCTGTTCTGAATCCACCCTCAGAATTGACAAGCACAGAACCAACACTTCACGCGATCTGTAATACGTGGCTATTACATTTCGTTCCTGTATACTTCCTAACACTCCCTTGACTACCGTTCGTCTCTGAGCGCTTCCAGTCGAGTCGAGTTTCACCGACCTGCCTGCCCATGCAATGGCGGCAACTGCGTGCGGTTATAAATACGAGTGTCATACACACTTTTGCCTACTACGGGCAGGGCGCGGGATGAGCATGACCAACCACCAAAACATATCACTTGGAGTGCCTTTAAAAAGCAATGGCCAATGTAGAGTCTTTGGAGATTCGTCTAGAGTCACTGTAGTTCCCAGGGAATCTGAGCATCGCAGTGATTATCTGCTGACAGAGAACTCTGATCTCCTCAGAGACCACTGGAAGATGCCATCACCTGACATTCAAACACTCAATTGGATTCAGGCGAAGAATGATTACAAATGGTATCTGTTTACTGTGACCTTTAAGGACAGTTCTGTTGGTTCTAAGCGGGAGAAATACATCAACCTGTTCGATACCTTTGTCCGTAAGCGTATTCAAAAGAAGATAGGGTATTCGTATAGGGTCATTATGGAGGTACGTGAATACGAATGCAGTGTCATTGGGGCATCGGGAAACATTCACTGCCCACATCACGTTCACTGTATCTTGGGCATCCCTGTCACGGCACGAAATGATCGACTGATCAAGCACTATCAATCTGCGATTGCCCATCCGAATAGTCGCGTCATCGAGAGCGCAAATTTGCAGGAACTTAGGACTGGTGTGGATGTTGAGCGAGCCTACTGTTATATCAGGAAAGGTAAGTGGCACAGGATGCTGGGAGCCTGAGGGACTGATCGCGACGGTCTGTATCCGATGAAACCTACGTTATACAACTGATGAACACAGACACAGGTAACAGTGCAACAAAAGTGACTGATTCTGCCCCCGCCACCATCAGGTTGACCCGGAGCATGAAAGGAGAATGAAGGATGAACGATACCAACGGACTCATGACCGATCCCTTACAACTTCGTGGGAAAGATCCCGCGAAGTCTGTCCGCATTGCCCGTGCGGCTCCTCACCCGGATATAGAGCGAATACACAAGCGCTTGACGAGCGGAGAATGCGCGGACGCGCATGAGGTTCGCTTGGCACTACTCGCACACCTCGTTTACTTCGCTTACCGCGACATTAAAGAGACCTGCAACCTATGAGCACCGAATCAATCCGTGTCTATGAGAAGGTCGTTGCCTTTCGCGTCTCCAACGATCTTAGTGCTCGCCTAACTCAATTCAGCCAAGCGATTGGTCGCCAGAAGAGCGATGTCATCAGGCACCTGCTTACGTCGTGTCTGAGTGCCTATGAGGCTGACGTGGGTGCAATTGCGAAGATTCGCCAAGAGATGCACTGATCCTGCGCCGGGTGCGGTACGGTCGGACGCACGCTGCGATTGGAGTGCGAGCGGAGGCCCGCCAGCGGTAAGATGGAGCCGGGCACTCGAATTCGTCCGCGAGTCCAGCCGCCTAGCGCGAGCGTTCCTTGATGCAGCCACCCGACTTGGACTGGGCGCCCTTCGATTTAGAATCAAAAAGCATGCTCAAGGAAGTTAGAGATAGAAAGGATGTTTGGAGCCTCAATGCCCTTCAGCGCCCTGTTAGAGTACCGGTTATGTATCCAGTCAGTCTTAGTGAGCAATGCCGAGCCGATGACGCCAGCTGGACGTTCTGAAGGGGGAGCATTTCGCCAATGGCGATTACCGAAGCGGAAGTTTACGTGACACTCAGTGGTCTCGGGCGTGCTGCCATCGTTCGTAGAAGCGATGGGTTCTTCTGTATATACAAGTGGGCCAAGTTGCCCCAGGGCTTCATGCCTGAGCGTTTTGCCCCGAGCAAGTCTCCAAGTTGGGACGACGATCGCACGCCGCTCGCTCTGCTCTATGAAGATAAGCAGCCGCTCATTGGCATATACGAGACGATAGATGACGCACGGCGCGAGCTACGGAGTCTGGAAGGGTTCGCCGACGCTTCCCTGATAACCGCTGCGAACCAAGGCTCATCCTAGAACACTCTTGTTCTCAAGAATGAAATCCTCGATTTCCCTTATCACCCTGTTTGCGATGTCCGGCGTGATATTCCCCCAATTCGCGCCGTGCGCCGCGTCATTGCGGTAATCAGCCCAAGAAACCACCCGTCTCTCGACCGGCAGGGAGATGAGACCCTCCATCCGCAGCGCAACCGCAAATTTGCCGATTGACCGCTGCTTTTCCGGTATGGAGACTCCTTTCAGTTCGCACCAGTTTCTCAGGAACTCCTCGACACCTGCGCATGCGACAATCACGGCGGCGGCGGGATGCACGCCCTGCGTATGCGCAAGCTTTCTCGCTTGCGAAAGGATTTCAGATACGACGACGGCTTCGACTTCTTGTCTAAGATTGACAAGATGACCCTTCGCAAGATCAAGGTGGAATGCTTGCAGGACGCCCGCGACCGCGTGGAACTGTGAGTAGGGCGATTTCAGTTTCAGTGCATTCCGCATATTCTCGGCGTACACGGACTTTGGTCCCAGCGCACTCTGGAACAAACTTGCGCCTCGCGACGCGAGATTGTTAACTTCAAACGGCGAGAATCCGGTCTTGTTTCCGGCCTTTTGCTTCGTATCCGCTTCCTGTAGCAATTCAGCCGATCTCGCAATCAGCCGATCAATGTCGGCGGTCATCACGGCCTCGCGGGCGTAGCCTTGTTCAGATTCGATTGCATTGGTACCAAAACCTCATTGCGGCGTCTGCATCGCAGGATAACCAAATCAAGGCGTTACGGAGTAGGGGAGGCCCAGCACCAAATCTCTCGTTTTAAGCACGCGACGGGTGTTGGCCTAGACGGCGTGCTTCCATTGCAAGCCCCAAGGCAGTAGGGCGGGGCCGAACGCAAAATGCAACACCCGACGCGGCACACTCCCAATGGACTTGGAGGAGGCATGCAACAGGAGTGGACGCATTGCGACTATGCCTCTACGCGCAACTGTGCAACTCGCCTCACCGAATCGGCGTCGGTGTTCGAGTGCTTCTTGCGGCGCAATTCGCCCTAGTCGATGTGTTCCTGGAACTACGCGGAGCGGACCATTCTGTTCAGTGCTGTCATCCAAATGAACGCGAATGGCGACCATATTAGATAGCAATTCGGTTGGCGGCTGGCAAAACCAAGTTCCCTCCTTCTCGGACCAACCAGCACACGGGCAGTCTGCGACTCGCCGTCGAACGGGGATGCTTAGGTCTTGATGAAGAGCTACCAGCCAGTTGCGGGATTGTGATTTGGCGAAGTAAGTGCATTGAACTGCACAATCGGCGTTGCGCAGTAGAGAACTCACCACGGGGTTCTCCCGCAACTGCTGAGCAAGGTCTTGAACCCAGCCGAAGACCAATAGCTCGCGTGTGCCCGCACCCCGCACTCCCAGAGCGGCAAGCTCCGCGTCAACGGCAGCGCACCCTGGTTCACTCAGAACGTCCGCCCGCACAAGGAAACCTCGTGCGTCGAATTCGGCTGCGACATCATCCTTAGCTATAAATGCCATCCGATACCGCCAAATTGCCTAGCTCGTAACAGCAGATCTCTTCGAGGTTCTGACGCCTTTGTATGCGTGCAAAACCAATCCCAATAACACTCCCGTGCCGAGACCGCCAATGTGCGCTGCGTTGTCGATGCCTGGCGACACCGCTCCAATGAACAGGTTCAGAGCGACGAAGATCGCTACGTTGAGCAATACGACAGACCGCACAACCGCGAGCCTGTCATCCCGGAGCAGGACTAGCGTCAACAGGAGTCCGAATAGTCCGAATATCGCTCCCGACGCACCCACAGCTACGGTCGCGGGGTGGACCGCTGCACTCGCTATGCTGCCTCCAAGGCCCGCTATCAAATAACAAGCTATGAGACCTGCGTTGCGGACCACGGGTAGCAAAAAGAGTCCAGCGAAGATCAGTCCGTAGAGATTGTTTGCCAAATGCATGAATCCACCGTGGACGAATTGGCTTGAAATGAGCCTCAGCAAGCCAAATCCGTGCAACGCTGGTCTGTAGTTCGCGCCCCAGGCCAAAAGGTCGCTGGTCTGGAAAGCTATGAACCCGAGACCCGACCAAACCATAGCTGCAAACACCAGCAGGTTAATATCGATGAGAACTGGCAGACCATAATGCGTGCGCGCCGGGATAAGAAAGAGACTGAGAATTTGTCGCTCTTTCTCCGCGTCGCGTGACTTACCCTCGCGCCATTGCCTGAGCTTTTTCGCGTCAAGGTCACGCGGCAAGACATAGGCCAGCCATCCCAAGGCCCCGAATGCAAGCGCACCGAAGGTCCAGCGCAGCTGATCTTGGATGGTTAACCGAAAGGACGTAGTTCGTTGCTCAAATGGCTCTTTGTGAGGGATCAGGACCATTGCGCCATTTAGATCAGAAGATTTTGGCTTGTCTTTGAGAGCCGCGAGAAAGTTCTTGGCGTCTTCATTCCGTCCAACCCGCTCGAAGAATCGATAGGAATGGGGGTCTTCATGCTGGAACTGCACAGTTGCTTGATAGATGAAGTCCGTATAACTCACGTTCTTGTCTGCGTCGGTGAGAGAGTTGCTGAACGAAGTCTGTGACTTCAATCCGATCCAGACCGTTCGACGCGCAGTGTCTACACTAGCTCGAAGACACAGCGGCTCCGCAGCGTACAGCCTCACGAAGAGGTTGTTGTTTCGACCAGATGTCACGACAACCGGCTTGAGTACGGCGTCCGCGTAAGCGACGCAGACGTGATCTGCTGTGTAGTATCTGGTCTCCGGCGCAGATGCTATGTCGCTGAGATCGCTGACGTGCGTGATAGCACCACTTGCAGCGCGAACGTATCCCTGTGCGAGGATAGTCGGCGCTGCGATGATGATGACCGCGAGGAAATGATCGAGTGCGGGTAGTTTCCGCCTCGCATCAGGCTTCAATAGCCCAAGCCTTCGCTGAACGAACACCAGTACCAGGACCCACGACACGCCGAGCGGCAACCAGTAATCGACAAGAGAATCGTCGAGCCGGAGAAGATTGGTGTGAGCAGCCAACG
>Ga0335085_10004885_pt1 | contig 21909 bp, 16 predicted proteins | sample Lox_Sample_45_FD_206712 | JGI IMG/M metagenome (GOLD analysis project Ga0335085, IMG submission 206712) | Soil microbial communities from Loxahatchee National Wildlife Refuge, Florida, United States - Lox_Sample_4.5 | ecosystem: Environmental > Terrestrial > Soil > Wetlands | place: USA...
AGCCCTGGGACGACTTTCCCTTCAACCGGGGGATGCTCTGCCCCAAGGGCGTGAAGCGGTACTTGCAGGGATCGCACCCGGACCGGCTGCTCACGGCGTTGCGGCGCGATCCGGCGAATCCTTCCGGATTCTCGCCCCTGCCGTACGGGGAGGCGATCCGGCGAGTGGCCGGCGAGATCGACCGGCTGCAGAAGGCGCACGGGCCGGGCGCCATCGCCATCCTGGGCGGCGCCAGCCTCACCACCGAGAAGACGTACCTCTTGGGCAAGTTCGCCCGCGTCTGCCTGCGCACGCCCTTCATCGACTACAACGGGCGCCTGTGCATGGTGAGCGCCGGCGCCGCCAACAAGAAGGCGTTCGGCATCGACCGCACCACCAACCCCTGGTCGGACATGGTGGGGACGGAAGTGATCTGGGTGGCGGGCTCCAACGTGGCGGAGTGCTCGCCCATCACCACCAACTACATCTGGCAGGCACGCGAGCTGGGGGCGAAGGTGATCGTACAGGACCCGCGCATCACCCCCCTGGCCCGCACCTGCGACCTCTACCTTCCCGTCCGCCCGGGCCGCGACGCGGCGCTCTTCGCCGGTGTGCTCAACCTCATGGTGGAGAACGGCTGGATCGACCGGCCCTTCGTCGAGGCGCACACCACAGGGTTCGAGCAGGTGGCCGAGGCCTGCAAGGAATGGACGCCGGCCCGCACGGCGGAAGTGACCGGCGTGCCGGAGCGGTCGATCCGCGCCGTGGCGGAGATCTGGGGAAAGGCGAAGTCGAGCTTCCTCTTCCACGCCCGGGGCATCGAGCACCATTCCAACGGCGTGCAGAACTCGCTGGGCACCATCAACCTGGTGCTCGCCTCCGGGCGCATCGGCAAGCCCAAGAGCGGGTACGGCACCATCGTCGGGCAGGCGAACGGGCAGGGCGGGCGGGAGCACGGGCAGAAGTGCGATCAGCTCCCGGGCTGGCGCGACATCTCCAACCCGGAGCACCGCCGCTACATCGCCGGCGTCTGGGGCGTCGAGGAGAAGGACATCCCCGGCCCCGGCGTCGACGCCTACGAGCTCTTCCGCAAGATCGACGCCGGCGAGATCAAGGGCCTGCTCTCCATCTGCTTCAATCCCAAGATCTCGCTGCCCGACAACCAGTTCGTCACCCGCGCCCTGGAGAAGCTGGAGCTCTACGCGGCCATCGACTTCTTCCTCAACGACACCGCCCGCCACGCCGACTACGTCCTCCCCGGCAGCCTGCACGAGGAGGACGAGGGCACCGTCACCCAGGTGGAGGGCCGGGTGATCAAGGTGAACCAAGCGGTGGATCCGCCGGGCGAGGCGCGGCAGGACTGGCGCATCATCCAGGACCTGGCCCAGGCCCTCGGCCGGCCGCACGGCTTCACCTTCCAGGGCCCGCGGGAGATCTTCGAGGAGCTGCGCGTCGCCAGCAGAGGGGGCGTGGCCGACTACTCGGGCATCACCTGGGAGAAGATCGAGCGGCAGATGGGCGTGTTCTGGCCCTGCTACTCGCACGATCCGCGCACCGGCGAGCCCACCCCCGAGCACGCCGGGACGCCCCGCCTCTTCGAGCCGGGCAGCTACAACCCGGTGGCCAAGGGGGCGGGCCCGTTCTTCTTCCCCGACGGCAAGGCCCGCTTCAACGTCACGGGCTGGAAGCCTCCTCCCGACGACGTCTCGCCCGAGTTCCCCTTCTTCCTCACCACCGGGCGCGTGGTCAGCCAGTTCCTCTCCGGCACCCAGACGCGGCGCATCGGGCCGCTGGTGCAGCAGTACGCGGAGCCGCGGATCGAGATCCATCCCCGGCTGGCGGCCAGGCTGGGCATCGAGGACGGGGCCTGGGCGGTGTGCGAGACCCGCCGCGGCGCCATCACCCTGCGCGCGCAAGTGGTCACCACCATCCGCCCCGACACCATCTTCATCCCCTACCACTGGGCGGGGCCGAAGAGCGCCAACCGGCTCACGGTGGCCGCCCAGGATCCGATCAGCAAGATCCCCCAGTACAAGGTGTGCGCCTGCCGCGTGCGCAAGGCGGAGGGCGAACCTGACTACGCCTCCACACTGGAACCGCAGCAGTAGGAGATCGCCCGGATGCCGGTTCCCCAGCATCTCGAGTTCTTCGTCGACCCTTCCCGCTGCATCGGCTGCCAGTCCTGCGTGCAGGCCTGCCAGGAGTGCGACACGCACAAGGGCGACTCCATGATCCACCTGGACTTCGTCGACCGGGGCCGCACCATCCAGACGGTGCCGATGGTGTGCATGCACTGCGAGCAGCCCACCTGCGCCGAGGTCTGCCCGGCGGACGCCATCAAGCGCACCGGCGACGGGGTGGTGCAGAGCGCGCGCAAGCCCCGCTGCATCGCCTGCGGCAACTGCGTCGTGGCCTGCCCCTTCGGCGTGCCCGAGCTGTACGAGGAGCGGCAGCTGATGATGAAGTGCGACATGTGCTACGACCGGACCACGGTGGGCAAGAAGCCCATGTGCGCCACGGTCTGCCCCAGCCAGGCGCTCTTCTTCGGCACCCGCGAGCAGATCCTCGCCCTCCGCCCGCAATCGATGCCCTCCAACCGCTTCCGCTTCGGCAACCAGACCATCACCACCCGCGTCAACGTGATGGTCCCGCGCCGGCCCACGCCGCCGCCCCTGCTGGACGTGACCTCGGCGCTGGACGAGCGGCCCACGTCGCGCTCGGTGCGCCTGCCCATCGCGGCCGCCGCCGCGCACCCCGATCCCTTCGCCGAAGTGGAGGTCTGACCGATGCCGGACGATCCCCAGCGACGCTTCGAGGAGGCCCTGCAGCTCGATCGCAGCCTGAGCACGCCGGGGCGCGAGGGGCTGGCGGGCACGGCGCCCTCGGAGCTGTACGGGCGGGCGCGGGCGGGCGAGGACATCACCCGGCCGCCCGACGGGTCGCCGCCGGAGCAGCAGCCGCAGTGGCGCAAGGACTTCCCTGTCGACTGGCCGAACGACCAGTACGTGGCGCGCCGCGACTTCGCCAAGTTCCTGGTGCTCACCAGCGGGTCGTTCGCGGTGGGGCAGGCGTGGATCGCGCTGAAGCACCTCACCCGGAAGACCGGGGTGGCGCCCGAGCGAGTGCGCATCGCGGCGCTGGCGGACGTGCCGGTGGGCTCGTGGCTGGAGTTCTCCTATCCCGCCGGCCACGATCCCTGCATCCTGGTGAGGCTAGGGGAGGACCGGATCGTCGCCTACAGCCAGGAGTGCACGCACCTCTCCTGCGCCGTCATCCCCGAGATGGAGACGGGGCTCTTCCGCTGCCCCTGCCACGAGGGGTTCTTCGAGCTGGCCACCGGGCGCAACGTGGCCGGCCCGCCCGCGCGCCCGCTCGCGCGCGTGGCTTTGGCCGTGGAGGACGGCCAGATCTTCGCCACCGGGGTGGACGAGAGGACGGTGTGAGATGAAGCTGCGTCTGGAACGCGAGTTCAGCCGCGAGCAGCGCACCACGGTGGTGTACGGCATCCTCTGCTTCGCCCTCATCCTGGTGGTGCTCCAGCTCTGGCTCCTCACCGCCACCATGAACGCCTGGCTGGGCGGGGACGACTCGGTGGTCTGGCCGGCGCTGGGGGTGAGCGTGGCGCTGCTCCTCTTGAACCTCGGCCTGCTGCGCTCGCTCCTGTGATCGAGAGGCTCCATCCCTCCACCTTCGCCCTGGTGATGGCGACGGGCATCGTCTCCATCGCCTGCGAGCTGCTGGGGCTGCGGCCGCTGGGGCTGGCGCTGCTGGGGCTGAACGTCCTCTTCTATCTCGCGGTCTGGGGCCTGACCCTGGTGCGCATCGCCCGCTACCGGGAGCGGATGATCGCGGACCTCTATGACCACGGCCGGTCGGTGGGCTACTTCACCACCGTGGCCGGGACCTGCGTGCTGGGCTCGCAGCTGCTGATCGTCGCCCACCTGCCGCGGGTGGCGATCGCGCTCTGGCTCCTGGGCCTCTTGCTGGCGTTCGTGCTCACCTACACCATCTTCACCATCCTCACGGTCAAGGAGAGCAAGCCCCCGCTGGCGCAGGGAATCAACGGCGGCTGGCTGATCGCGGTGGTGGCGATGCAGTCGGTGGCGGTCCTGGGCGCGCAGGTGGCGCCGCAGTTCGGGGCCTACCAGGACCGGGTGATCTTCTTCTGCCTCTTCATGTGGCTCTTCGGCTGCATGCTGTACATCTGGATCATCTCGCTCATCTTCTACCGCTACACCTTCTTCAAGTTGGAGCCGTCGGACCTGGCGCCGCCCTACTGGATCAACATGGGGGCGGCGGCCATCTCCACCCTGGCGGGGACGATGCTCCTGCTCGCCTCCCGCTCCTCGCCGGCCCTGCAGCAGATCCTCCCCTTCCTGCGCGGCTTCACCCTCTTCTGGTGGGCGACGGCGACCTGGTGGATCCCCATGCTCTTCATCCTCGGGGTCTGGAGGCACGTCTACCGGAAGTTCCCCCTCCGCTACGACGTGCTCTACTGGGGCGCCGTCTTCCCTTTGGGGATGTACACGGTGTGCACCGTGCGGCTCTCGCAGGTGATCGACGCGCCCTTCCTCATCGAGATCCCCCGGGTGTTCGTCTACGTGGCGCTGTCCGCCTGGACGCTGACCTTCCTCGGGCTGCTCCTGCAGATCCGGCCCCGGCAGGCCCCGGCGGCTGCTCCCCCGGCCTGAGCCACCCGGCCCCGTCCGAGGTCAGCAGCGACTTCCGCAAGACCTGCGCCCTTCCTCCGCACGGTGCCGCCGGTGCGCAACGACGTGCCCGACCAGCAGATCGCCCGGGCCGGCGGAGATGGCGTTCGTGCGCGCGAACGCGGCCCTCGCCCAGGCGCCTGCTAGCCCTGGGGGGCGGTGAGCGGCTCGGCGGGGGGCGCGGAGGCAAGCTCGCGCTCGTAGCTGCGGGAGCCGGCGTAGAAGAACGCCGCCGCCGCCACCGCCGCCAGCGGCACCAGGGCGAGCGCGCGGCCGATGCCCAGGCGGTCCGAGAGCATGCCGGTGAGCAGGCCGCCCGAGGCGAGCCCGATCACGTTCTGCACCACGGCCAGGGTGGCGAAGGCGGTGGCGCGCAGGCCGGGCTGGACCAGCGAGGCGATGACGGCGGACATGGGCCCCTGGGTCCCGACCAGCCCCAGGGCGCCGGCGAGCAGGAGCGCGTACTGCAGCGGCCCGGGCGGGAGCTGGAAGGCGATTCCCAGGAAGAGCGCGGCGGCCAGGGCGATGGCGGCCGGGCCGAGGAAGAGGGCCCGGCGGCGGCGCCGCGAGAGGCGATCGACCCAGAACCCGCAGAGGGACGATCCCGCGCCGGCGGCGAGGATGACGAAGGCGGCCCGCACGCTGGCCGCCTGGGTGGAGAGGCCGTATACGCGGTTGAAGTAGGTCGGGAGCCAGGAGATCATCGTCCCGGCGAGGAAGACGAGCAGGCTGTTGGCGGCGTAGGCGGCGAGGATGCTGCGGGAGCCGAACATCTCCGCCGCGCCCTCGAGGAAGAGCACGCGCCGGGCGGCGTCGTGCCGCTCCTTGGCGTGCAGCTCGGCGGTGGGGTAGTCGCGGAGGGTGAGGAAGAGCGCGGCCAGGATCAGGCCGGGAATGCCCACCGCCCAGAAGCCGGACTGCCAGCCGAAGCGGGCGCCCACGGCACCGCCGGTGATCACCCCGAGCACCGAACCGAAGAGCGAGGCGGACATGAAGGAGCCGATGGCCGCGCTCCGCTGGCGCACGGGGAAGACGGCGGAGATCAGCGAGGCGGCGGCCGCCCCGTACGCGGCCTCGCCCACGCCCACGAAGAAGCGGGCCACCAGCAGTTGCTCGTAGGTGCGGGCGAAGGCGCCGGCGGCGGTGGCCGCGCTCCAGACCACGGCCATGGCGGCGATGGCCTTCACCCGGCTGGAGCGGTCCGCCACCACGGCGATGGGGACGCTGAGCACGCCCACCGCCAGGGAGACGATGGAGACCAGCGCGCCCAGCCTGGCGTCGCTCAGGGCCCACTGCTGCTTGAAGACCGGGAACATGGACACCACCACCTGGCGGGCCATGTAGTCGAGCAGCATGAGGACGAAGCAGAGGGCGAAGACGTACCGGGCGTAGGCGCGGGAGATGCCCGCGCGCGGCCGGGGCTTTGCAGCGGCCATCACCAGGGGAGGGGCCAAGGCGGCATCGGGCTGGCTCATTCTACGGCCTCCGCGAAGGCGTGCGTCACCGGCGCCGGAAGGCGCGCGAGCAGGAAGCGGGAGAGGGCGGGCATGAGCAAGAGCGCGCCCCCCATGTTCCAGAGGAACATGAAGGTGAGGAGGATGCCCATGTCGGCCTGGAACTTGATGGGGGAGAAGGCCCAGGTGACCACGCCCGCCGCCAGCGTCGCGCCCACCAGCGCCACCACCTTGCCGGTGAAGCGGAGGGAGATGCGGTGGGCGTCGGCCAGGGGGCGTCCGGCGCGCTGCAGCGCCAGCTGCACGGAGAGCAGGTAGAGGGCGTAGTCCACCCCGATCCCTACCCCCAGCGCGATCACCGGGAGGGTGGCCACCTTCACGCCGATGCCGAGGAAGACCATCAGCGCCTCGCAGAGCACCGAGGTGACCGCCAGCGGCAGGAGCGTCACCACCGTGGCCCGCCAGCTGCGGAAGGTGATCAAGCACAAGGCGGCCACCGCCGCATAGACCCAGAGCATCATCGTCCGGCTGGCGGCATGGACCACCTGGTTGGTGGCGGCGTCGATGCCCGCGTTGCCGGCGGCCAGCAGGAACTGCCTCTCGCCGTCTCCGTGACGGATGGAGAAATCCTCGGCCACCCGGACCACGCGATCGAGCGTCTCCGCCTTGTGGTCGGAGAGCCAGGCCAGGACCGGCATCACCGAGCAGTCGGCGTTGAAGAGCTCCGGGTTGCGGGTGGTGGCCTGCTGGGCGGCGGAGTTGAGGATGTCCTGGTTGCGGGCCAGCGTCAGCCACTTGGGGTTGCCCTCGAAGGATCCGGCCGTGATCACCCGGACGGCGTCGGCCAGCGAGTTGGTGGCCTGCACGCCCGGCGTCTGCTGCAGCGCCCAGCCCAGCCGGTCGGCCTCCACCAGCGTCTTGCGCTGCAGGCAGCCTTCCTTCCCGGTCTTGACGATCACCGCGAAGACGTCGTTGGAGAGGCCGTAGTGGGCGGTGACGAAAGCGTTGTCGCGGTTGTAGCGGGAGGAGCTGCGCAGCTCGGGCGCGCCCGGCTCCAGGTCGCCCACCTGCAGGTTGCGGCTCACCTTCCAGCCGAAGAGGGCCAGCGCCGCGGAGACGGCGATGATGGCCGCCGCCCAGCGCGGCTCGGTGACCTTGCCCAGCCAGCGGATGGCCCGGGAGGACCGGCCAGGGTCCTCGTTGCGGAGCGAGCGGGCCGCCGCGGCCTTTCCCACGCCGGTGTAGGAGAGCAGGACCGGGAGCAGGACCAGGTTGGTGACGATCAACGCCCCCACCCCCACGCTGGCGCTGACGGCGAGCTGCTGGATGACGGGGATGTCGATGGAGACCAGGACGGCGAAGCCCACCGCGTCGGCGAGCAGGGCGGTCAGCCCGGGGAGGAAGAGGCGGCGGAAGGTGTAGCGGGCGGCCACCAGCCGGTGGGTGCCCCGCGCCACGTCCTGGAGGATGCCGTTCATCTTCTGCGTGCCGTGGGAGACGCCGATGGCGAAGACGAGGAACGGCACCAGCACCGAGTACGGATCGAGCTCGAACCCCAGGGCGGAGACCAGGCCCACCTGCCAGAGGACGGCCACCAGGGAGCAGCCCACCACCAGGAAGGTGCTGCGCCAGCAGCGGGTGTAGCCGAAGAGGATGGCGGCTGCGATGGCTGCGGCGACGGCGAAGTAGCCGGCCACCTGGAGGATACCTCCGAGGAGCTCGCCGGCCAGCTTGGCGAAGCCGATGATGTGCACGCGGACGCCGCCCTGGCCCTGGAACCGGTCGCGCAGCTTCTCCAGCGAGCGCGAGAGCGCGCGGTAGTCGAGGCGCTTGCCGCTGGCCGGATCGCGGTCGAGCAGCGGCACGAACACCTCGCTGGACCGCGAGTCGCGCGCCACCAGGCTGCCCACGATGCCCGCCCGCTGCACGTTGCGGCGCAGGGCCTCGACGGAGGCGGGGGATCCGTCGTAGGTGTCGGGCATCACCGGGCCGCCGCGGAAGCCTTCCTCGGTGACCTCGTTCCAGCGCACGCCCGGGGTCCAGAGCGAGCGCACCCAGGCGCGATCGACGCCGGGCATGAGGAAGAGCTCCTCGCTGACCTGGCGCAGCGACTCCAGGTAGCGGGCGTCGTAGATGTCGCCGTCAGGGTTCTCCACCACCACGTGCAGGGTGTTGCCCAGGCCGCGCAGCTCGGCCTTGTTCTCCAGGTAGTTGCGGATGAAGGGATGATGGGTGGGGATCATCCGCTCGAAGTCGGCGTTGAGCACGCTCTTCGTCGCGGCGAAGAAGGCCAGGGCGGCGGTGGCGGCGGCCACCAGGCCGATCACCAGGCGCCGGTGGTTGAAGATCAGCCGCTCCAGCGGCATCCCCGAGCGCTGGTCGAACGCGTCCAGGGTGCCGACGACCGGCATCTTGTCCAGGTCCGTGGGTCCGGTCATGGCGTCGCTCCCGGGCGCAGCGTCTCCACCCGCGCGCCGAGCGGGCCCACCAGCGCCAGCGCGGAGCCAGCGGAGGCAAGGGACGAGGTGGGCAGGGGCGGGATGCCGGCCACCGGGGAGAAGCTCTCGCCGTCGTCGGCGCTGACCATCAACTGCCCCGAGGCCGAGGCGAGAAGGAGCCGGCCGTCGCCGGTGCGCGCGCCGGAGGTGAGCGCCACCTCCAGGCCCGTCTCCACCTTCTGCCAGGTGGCGCCGCCGTCGCGGCTGCGCAGGACGTTGCCGCGCAGGCCGAAGACCAGTACCGCCCGGTCGCCGCCGGCGATCCCGAAGAAGCTTCCCCCGTACGGAGTGGGGCTGGGCAAGAAGCGCCCCGTGGACGGATCCAGCTTGAGCACCAGGCCCTGCTCGCCGGCGATCCACAGGGCTCCCGCGGCGCGCCGGACCGCGAAGAGGTGCAGCGCTTTGGGGTTCTCGGTCCTGTCCAGCCAGGGGGTCCAGGTGGCTCCGCCGTCCGCGGTGCGGAGGATGAGGTTGAAGGCCCCCACCGCCGTGCCGCTCTTCTCGTCGTCGAACCAGACGTCGAGCAGCGGAAGGTCGGCGCCCTGCTTCTCGAGAAAGGAAAGCTGCTCGCGGACCGCATCGGGAATTCCGCTCGCCGCCGCGGCCTTGGCGAGCAGCGCGGAGATGCCGCGGCCGTCGATCTGCCGCGTCCAGGTGGCGCCGCCGTCCGCCGTGGAGAGGATGACGCCGTCGTGTCCCACCGCCCACCCGCGCAGGCGGGTGGGGAAGCTGAGCGCCGTCAGGTCGCTGCTCACGGGCACCTGCGCCTGCCTCCAGGTCTTCCCCCGGTCGTCGGAGAAGACCACGTGGCCCCGCTGGCCGGCGGCGACGATCCGCTCGCCGGCGAAGGCGGTCGCGTCGAGCAGCCGCCGCGAGGAGAGCGGGCTCGCCGCGGACGGCTCGTCGAGGGGGTCGACGAAGCCGTCGTTGGCGTGTGCTCTCCAGGCGGCGGCCATTGCAAACAGGCCCACGAGCAGGGGGACGGCGCGCGGCATCGGTCAGCGGACCCCGGCAGCGGCCAGCGCGTCAGGAGACCAGGCGCTCTCGCTCTTGCAGGCGCTCACCCGGATCCAGCCCTTCGATCCCGGCCAGACGTTGATGCCGTACGCGCCCGAGCTGAGGTCGTAGTGGACGTGCGTGTCGGCCGAGGGCGAGGGGGCGTCGTACTGCGGGGCCATCAGGGCGGTGCCCACCCGGAAGAGCTGGCCGCGGGCGTCGTACTCGTCGCTCATCAGCGCCACCCAGCTGTCCTCGTCCAGGTAGAAGGTCCGGCGGCTGTAGATGTGCCGCTTGCCGGGCTTGAGCTTCGCCTCCACCACCCAGACGCGGTGCAGCTCCCAGCGCACCTGGTCGGGGGAGAGGAAGCTCTGCGTCAAGAGCTGCTCCGGGGTGGACTGGTAGACGGCGCGCCAGGCGTTGTAGGGGACGTAGACCTCGCGCTTGCCCACCAGGGTGAAGTCGAAGCGGTCCATGGCGCCGTTGAAGAGGTAGACCTCGTCGAAGGTCGAGGCTCCGGCGGTGGCCGGGTTGGGCGTGTCGTAGGCGAGATCGGGCGCGAGCTTCACCCGGCGCTGGCCGGGCAGGTACTGGTAGGCGCGCCGGCCCTTCTGCGCGTAGTCCACCGGGTCGATGAACATCACTGCCTCGCCGGCGCGGCGGGGCGGACCCTCGTAGGCGAGGCGCACGCGGAGGTAGACGTTGTGGTCGGCGCTGGAGTCCGACTGCCAGTATGGCGCCGACAGCCAGCCCTCCACCGAGCTGGAGAGGTTGGCGCGGCCGCTCGGCTCCACGAACCAGGCCGAGTACTTCAGCTGCGTGCAGGCCGGCTGGTAGTGGACCAGGTGGTTCCACATCGCCTCGGAGCCATTGTGGGGGATGGGGAAGGGGATGGCGGCGCTGGCGTTGACCAGCGAGCGGCCCTCGTCGGCGGTGTCCGCCGTCTTCGCCACTTCCGCGGTCCGATCGAGCGCGGCCTTGGGGAGCGCCACCGAGCGGTGCGTGGGGTAGATGTCGAGGCGGTAGCCGGGGTACTTCTGCAGCATCGCCTTGGTGCCCTCGCTCAGCCGCGCCTGGTGCTGCGCGGCGGACTTGCCGTCGATGGAGAAGAGCGGCTTCTCCGCGGCGAAGGGATCGATGCGCGACCCGCTGCCGGCCTGGTAGCCGGCGGGAGCCTGGGTGAGGCCGCCGGTGTACTCGGGGATGGAGCCATCGGCGTTGGCGGCCTTCTCGGCCCCCACCGCGGTCAGTGAGGCGCCGAGCTTCTTCGCCTCGTCGGCGGTCAGTTTCGCGCTCACCCCCCGGGAGAGGAGCAGGAGCGCGGCGGCAAAGAAAATGGTTCGCTTCATGGTTTTCTCCAGTCAGTCCTTTAGAAGGTGGTCTTGGCGGTGAAGACGACGCTCTCGCGGTTCTTGAGCAGCGAGAGCAGGCCGTTGCTGGAGGTGACGGTCTTCCCGTTGTCCAGCGTGTTGCCGTAGAAGCCGATGTACTTGACGTCGAGCCGCAGCCGGTTGCGGATGTCCGCGCCCAGGCCCGCGGAATAGGTCCCGCTGCCCGCGTTGCCGCCCAGCGTGACCGGCGAGTTGCCCCAGAAGTTGAGCGAGCCGTTCAGGGGCATCAGCAGATCGACGCCGGAGAAGACCTGGTACCAGGTGGGGGTGAAGCTCGCGCCCACCCCGGCGGCGTTCTCGGTGGCGCAGCCGTCGTTCTTGTTCTTCGCCAGGCCGGCGGCGGTGAGCTGGGCGTTGCTGCGGCAGACGCCGTAGCCCATGCCGAAGAACATGTCCTGGTTCTCGCGCACCGTGACCAGGCGGCTGTAGGTGCCCTCCAGGTTCCAGGTGGCGATGGACCAGAGCGCGGAGGGCGGGAGCGTGCCCAGCGCGTTGGCCACCAGGTGGAAGGTGTCGCCGCGCGCCTGGTACGAGTTGCCGATGTTCTTCGGCTGTCCGTCGGGGAAGAGCACCGGGGCGAGCGCCGCCGAGGGCGGCGTGGTCAGCCCCAGGGACTGCGCGGCGAGCGGCGTGTTGTGGCGGTACACCGCCTCCATCGAGGTGCTGACGCCGGCGATCTGCCGCGTGTAGGAGATGCCCGCGAGATCGACGCCCTCCGCGTAGAACTGCTGGTACTGGAAGGGTGAGCTCAGGGTCGGGCTCATCGGTCCCTGGCCGCCGGGATTGGGGACGAGCAGGACGGCCGCGAGCTTGTCGGCGTACCGGCGGTAGTAGAAGCCCACGGTGCCGTCGATGAACCCCGGGGTGTAGCGCGCCGAGGCGCCCCAGTCGTGCTGGCGCGACTCGCGCGCGCCGCCATTCTTGAAATAGAAGGAGTTGGCGCCGAGCTTGGCGTACTGGCCGTAGGGGCCGTTGAAGGCGAAGTCGGCCGGACCCACGAACGTTCCGGCCTCCGGGTACAGGTACGACTGCCACTCGAGGAAGTACTGGCCGGCGAGCTGGAGCTCCGGCGTCACCTGCGCGGTGGCGGAGATCTGGCCGAGCGGCCGGTAGAGCTCCTTGATCTCGGTGCCCGGGTTGGCGAAGCCCTTGATCAGATCGAGCGGCACCTGCGAGTAGGCCACGCCGTGGATGGCGCCGCCCAGCAGGAGCGACTCGCCCCAGTAGATCGAGTGCCGGCCGGCCTTGACGGTGACGGGAACCGGGCCGGCGTCGAAGCGGGCCCAGCCGAAGGCGTCGAGGAACTCGCCCCAGGGGCCGCGATAGCGGTCCAGCGCGTAGGTGCTCAGGGCGCTCCCCGCGGCTCCGTAACCCGAGGGGATGCCCGCCGCCTGCAGCGTCGGGTCGATCTTGACGGTGTGGTTCTGGTAGGCGAGGTCGTACCAGCCGGCGAAGCTGGCGCGGGCGCCGAACTGGCCCTGATAGGAGGCGTCGAGCTCCGACAGCAGATCCAGCCGGGAGGTGGTGATGCCTCCCTGGCCGAAGCTGTACTCGCCGGCGGTGAAGGCCGGGTTGGCGCCCAGGATCGAATCCGGGGCCGTGGTGCGGACGCCCAGGTTGGCGCGCATGGTGTTGTCCCAGCGGACCTTGAAGTCGCTGCCGCCGAAGTCGGTGTCGAAGGCGCGGGCGGGGCGGGCGGCGGCGAAAAGGGCCGCCAGCGCCGCGAGGGAGGGCAGGAGTCGGGGAAGAAAGTTTCGATTCAAAGGATCACCTGGTGGCAAGCGGGCAAGAAGGGGGCTGCGGGCGGGCTATGAGCAAAGACCGTTCCATTCCCTACCCGCCGGGAAACCGCCGCCGAGGGGGGGCTCAACGTTGCGCGAATGCAACGCGGGGATCCGCTCTTCAGAGTGATTCAGCAGGGCCCGGGCCGTCCGAGGCGCAAAAGCACCGCGTTGCACGGATGCAACGCGGTCCCGATCAGCTTCGGCGCAGGCCGCTGCGGGAGCCGTTGCGGTAGAGCGTGGAGGGGTTCACGCCGGCGACGCGCGCCGCCCGCCGCAGGTCTCCCTTGGCGAACTCCAGCATGCGCGCGGCGTATTCCCGGCGGAACCGCTCCAGGGCCACCTTGTAGTTCTGCGGCTGGAAGGACTCCTTGGAAGGGTGGAGCTGGGCCTCGCGGATGCGCGCCGGCAGGTGCTCGATCCCGATCGAGGCGTCCTGGGTGGTGACGTAAGCCGCCTCCAGCGTGTTCGCCAGCTCGCGCACGTTGCCCGGCCAGCGGTAGCCGAGGAGAGCGCCCAGCGCCGCCTGTGTCAGGTGCTTGCGCCCCAGGTGGTGCTTGGCCTGCAGCTCGTCGAGGCAGTGCTGGGCGAGCAGGGCGATGTCGTCGGCCCGCTCCCGCAGCGGCGGCAAAAGGATGTGCAGCACATGGATGCGGAAGAAGAGATCGTGGCGGAACCGGTTGGCCGCCACCTCCTTCTCCAGGTCGCGGTTGGTGGCGCAGATCACCCGGGCATTGGTGCGCACGGGCTCGGTGCCTCCCAGCCGCGTCACCTTTCCCTCCTCCAGCACCCGCAGGAGCTTCACCTGGAATTCCAGCGAGGTGTCGCCGATCTCGTCCAGCATCAAGACGCCGCCCTCGGCCGCCTCGAAGTAGCCCTTGGCGCGCCGGTCCGCGCCGGTGAACGCGCCTTTCTCTGCCCCGAAGAGCGTCGACTCGAGCAAGGGGCCGGGCAGGGCGGCGCAGTTGAGCGCCAGAAAAGGCTTCTGCGCCCGATCGCTGCGGGCGTGGATGGCGCGCGCCACCAGCTCCTTGCCGGTGCCCGACTCGCCCTGGACGAGGACGCTGGCGTTCACCTTGGCGGCGCGTTCGATGAAGGTGAAGACCGCCTCCATCCCCTTGGTGGATCCGATGATCCGGGGGTCCGCGCTGCGCTGGATCTTGCTTTCGCCGTCGGTCATGACGGCGAAGAGATCGGAGGCGAGCTGCAGGCCGATCCAGTGCCCGCGGTACTCGTCGCGCAAGAAGGTGCGCTGGAAACGCTCCACCCGGACGTCGAAGGGCTTTCCCTCCTCCAAGAGCTTGCGCAAGGGATCGGCGAGGCCGTGGCGCTCGATCACCGGCGCAAAGAGCTCGTCGAGGCGCTGGCCGACGAATTTCGCGTGCCCGATGCCGGAGTTGACCTCCTGCTGCTTGTTCACCTCGACGATGGTCATCGCCCGGTTGAAGACGATCACGCCGAAGGGGCAGCGGTCGAGGAAGGCGACCGCCGCGTGTTGCACCAATGCATCACGCTTGCTTTCCTGCATCGGGAACAACTCCTTGAAGGCAGAGCGATCTCTAGCGCTTGTGTGGCATCGGCGCAATTGCGGGGGGTCAACGGCCTGCCGGCCCGGGGGGAAACCGGCTTGGAACGGGATTTGCTGCAGGTGCCGGTGTGCCGCTCGAACGAGGAGGAGAGATGATCGAGGCAGTCCAGGCGCCGGCCATCGTCCGGCCCAGCGTGCTCCGCAGCTCGGTCAAGGTGGACCGGCTGACCGCCAGCATCGGCGCCCAGCTCTTGAACGTGAACCTGGGCGACGCCGCGCGCGACGACGATCTCGCCGCCCAGATCCACGCCCTGCTGCTCCTCCACAAGGTGCTCTTCCTGCGCGATCAGAAGATCACCCGCCAGGAGCACGTCGCCTTCGCCTCGCGCTTCGGCCAGCTCGAGAACCACCCCATGGTCCCCAGCCACCCCGACGCCCCGGGCCTGGTGCAGATCTACAAGACGCCGGAGAAGCCGGCAGACCGGTACGAGAACGCCTGGCACTGCGACGGCACCTGGCGGGAGAAGCCGGCCATGGGCTGCGTGCTGCGCTGCGTGGAGTGCCCCCCGGTGGGCGGCGACACCATCTGGGCGAACATGGCGCTCGCCTACGCCAACCTGCCGGAGAACACCCAGGAGCTGATCCGCGGCCTGCGCGCCAACCACAGCTTCCACTCCTCCTTCGGGGCGGCGATGCCTGAGGAGAAGCGGCTGGCGCTCAAGGCGGTGTACCCGGACGTCGAGCACCCGGTGGTCCGCACCCACCCGGAGACCTTCGAGAAGGTGCTCTTCGTCAACGCCTTCACCACGCACTTCACCAACTTCCACACGCCGGCCAACGTGCGCTACGGCCAGGACGCCAACCCCGGCGCGGCCGACCTGCTGCGCTACCTGGTCAGCCAGGCCTTCATCCCCGAGTACCAGGTGCGCTGGCGCTGGACTCCGGACAGCGTGGCCATCTGGGACAACCGCTGCACCCAGCACTACGCCGTGATGGACTACCCGCCCTGCCACCGGAAGATGGAGCGGGCGGGCATCGTCGGCGACAAGCCCTTCTAAGCCCTCTTTCCAATCCAGGAGCAACCGATGCACTTCACCGACGGGTCGCTGTGGCCCGAGAACCAGCAGAAGCTCGTGATCACCGCCGCGCCCTACGGCCCGGAGTGGCTGCCCTCCGACTTCCCCGAGGACATCCCGGTGAGCATGGAGGAGCACATCCAGAAGGCGGTCGATTGCTACAACGCCGGCGCCACGGTCCTGCACATCCACGTCCGCGAGGAGGACGGCAAGGGCTCCAAGCGGCTCTCGCGCTTCAACGAGCTCCTCGCCGGGATCCGGGCGCGCGTTCCCGAGCTGATCCTGCAAGTGGGCGGCTCCATCTCCTTCTCCCCGGAGGGCGAGGGTGAGGCGGCCAAGTGGCTCTCCGACGACACCCGCCACAAGCTCGCCGAGCTGAAGCCGGCGCCCGACCAGGTGACGGTGGCGGTGAGCACGGTGCAGATGAACATCGTCGAGCAGATGTGCCCCGCCGACTACAAGGGCACCTCCTTCGAGAACCCGGACATCTACCGCGCCTACCAGGAGATGATCGTTCCCGCCGGCCCGGGATGGGTGGAGGAGCACGTCCGCCGCCTCTCCGCCAACGGCATCCAGGCGCATTTCCAGCTCTGCAACATCACCCACCTGGAGACGCTGGAGCGGATGATGCGGCGGGGCGCCTGCAACGTGCCCCTGATCCTCACCTGGGTGGCGATCGGAGGCGGGTTCGACGCGCCCAACATCTACAACCTGGCCAACTTCGTCCGCGCCTGCCCGGACGGCTCGGTGCTGACGCTGGAGAGCTCCATGCTCAACGTGCTGCCCATCAACACCATGGCCATCGCCCTGGGGCTGCACGTGCGCTGCGGGAACGAGGACAACCTCTGGACCCAGCGCCGCGATCGCAAGATCACCACCGTGGAGTCGATCGAGCAGCTGGTGCGCGTCTCCCGGGAGCTGGGGCGCGACATCGCCTCCTCCGCCGAGGCGCGCTCCATCTACAAGATCGGCACCTTCTACAAGGACGCCGACCAGACGCTGGCGGAGAACGGCTTCACCCCCAACCGGAAGGCGGACCGGGTGGGGCTGGTCCAGGCGGCCTGAGGATGCGAATGGCTACCGCGGTACGGTTTCAGCAGACGGGCGGGCCGGAGGTGCTGCGCCTGGAGGACGTCCCGGTGGGAAACCCCGGGCCGGGAGAGGTGCGCCTGCGCCATGTGGCCGTGGGCCTGAACTTCGCCGACACGTACTTCCGCAACGGCACCTACCGCATCCCGCTGCCGGCAGGCATGGGCGTGGAGGCGGCCGGCGTGGTGGAGGCGGTGGGGCCGGGAGTGACCGAGGTCGAGCCCGGCGACCAGGTCACCTACACCGGGTTCCTCGATACGCTGGGCGCGTACAGCACAGAGCGGCTGATCCCTGCCGCGCCGCTGATCAAGCTGCCCCGGGGCATCGACTGCCAGACGGCGGCCGCCATGACCATGCGCGGCCTCACCGCCGCCTACCTGCTCCGCCGCATCTACCCGTTCCAGGCGGGCGACGCGGTGCTGCTGCACGCCGCCGCCGGCGGGGTGGGGCTGATCGTCAGCCAGTGGGCGAAGCTGCTCGGGCTGACCGTGATCGGCACCGTCTCCAACGAGGAGAAGGCCGCCATGGCCCTCGGCCACGGCTGCGACCACGTGATCCACTCCGGCCGCGAGGACCTGGCGAAGCGGGTGCGGGAGATCACCGGCGGCGCCGGCGTGCCGGTGGTGTTCGACGGAGTGGGGCGGAGCACTTTCGCCGCCTCGCTCGACTGCCTCAGGCGGCGCGGGCTGATGGTCTGCTTCGGCACTGCCTCCGGAACCATTCCTCCATTCGACCCGCAGATCCTGGCGATGAAGGGCTCGCTCTTCCTCACCCGGCCCGCGCTCGCCGACTACATCGCCGATCCCGCCGAGAAGGCCGCCCTGGCCGCGGAGGCGTTCGGCCACGTGGCGGCGGGACGCATCCGCATCGAGATCAACCAGCGCTACTCGCTGCAGGACGCGGCGCAGGCGCATCGCGACCTGGAGTCGCGCAGGACCACCGGCTCTTCGGTGTTCGTCATCTAGCGGCGATGGAACGGAGCCCGAAGCCCACGGTCCTGATCGTCCCCGGCCTGCGCGATCACGTCGAGGATCACTGGCAGACCATCCTGGGCAAGAGGATCCAGGGATCGGTCACCGTCCCTCCCTCGCAGGACGACAAGCTCTGGTGCCCGGCGCGGGTGGCGGCGCTGCAGGCGACCATCCGGAAGATCGCCGGGCCGGTGGTGCTGGTGGCCCACAGCGCCGGCGTGATGATCGCCGTGCACTGGGCGCAGCACCATCTCCACAGGATCCAGGGGGCGCTCCTGGTCACGCCCGCGGATCTCGAGGAACCGCTCCCGCAGGGATACCCCACGCCGGAAGCGATCCTGGACAACGGCTGGCTGCCCATCCCCCGCCGCAGGCTTCCCTTTCCGGCGATCGTGGCGGCGAGCACCAACGACCCGCTGGCGCGCTTCGAGCGCGTCGAGGGGTACGCCCGCGACTGGGGCGCGCGCCTGGTGGACCTGGGCGCCGTCGGGCACCTGAATCCGGCGGCCGGGTTCGGCGAATGGGCGGGGGCGGAGACGTTCCTCAGGGAGCTGCGCGCCGTATGACGGCCACCACCCTTCCCGAGCTTCTCCTCGCGGCCGCCCGCGAGGATCCCGCGCGGCCGTTCCTCCTCTTCGAGGGGACGACGCGATCGCGAGGCGAGGTGGCGGACGCAGTCTCGCGCGCCGCCGGCTGGTTCGCCCGCGCTGGCATCGGCCCCGGCGATCGGATCGCCATCTTGCTCCACAACGAGCCCGAGTTCCTCGTCGCCTGGCTGGCGGCCAGCCTGGTGGGCGCCGTGATCGTGCCCCTCGACCCCAAGCTGCGCGGCGAGGACCTGTCGGAGCGGCTGCAACAGACCGGTCCGAAGGCGGTGATCGCGCGGCGGGAGGCGATCTCGGCCATCCTCGCCCTGCGCGATCTGGCACAGCCGCTCCGCCTGATCATCGTGGGCGACGCCCCGGAGGGCACCACCCGCTGGTCGGAGCTGCTGCAAGGGCCTCCCGCGGACCCCTCCTTCCCCTCGCCGGATCAGCCCATGGAGATCATCTACACCGCGGGGACCACCGCCCGGGCCCACGGCGTGGCCTGGGAGCACGGCTTCCTCTCCTCCCAGGGCCTGGGCCTGGCGCAGCTCCTCGGCCTGGGGCGCTCCGACCGGCTGATGATCGTGCTCCCGCTCTTCGCCGCTAACGCGCAGATCTCGGTGGCCATGGCGCTGGCCACCGGCGCCTCCATCCTCCTGGAGCGCGAGTTCGTGGCTGCGCGCTTCTGGCGGAGCGTGCGCAAGGGCGGGGCCACGCAGGTGAGCCTCTCCGGGCTGCTCCTCTCCGAGCTCCAGGCCAGGCGGCAGGGGAAGACCGACGCCGATCACGGCCTGCGCCTCGTCTTCAGCATCGCCACGCCCAAGGAGCTGCACGAGGCGTTCGAGAACCGCTTCGGCGCTTGCGTGGTGGAGGCGTTCGGCCTGACGGAGGCGGGCTTCGTGGCCGTCAACCCGGTGGAGCGCGGCCGGCGCAAGCTGGGCACCGCGGGTTTGCCGGTGCCCTGGCGCACGGTGGCCGTCCTGGACGAGCGGGCGCGGCGCCTTCCGGCCGGCGTGGTCGGGGAGATCTGCGTGGGGTCCGGGACGGGATGGCTGCGCTCGGGCGACCTGGGAGTGATCGACGAGGAAGGTTTCCTCACCGTCATCGACCGGCGCGAGGACGTGCTGCGGCGGGGGAAGGAGACATACTCGACCCGCCCCATCGAGCGGGCCCTGATCAGCCATCCCGCGGTGGTCGACGCCGCGGTGATGGCGCTTCCGGACGGCCGGCGCGACGAGCCGCTGGCCCTGGTGGTGCTGCGGGCCCCGGTCTCCTTCGAGGAGCTGGCCCGCTTCTGCCGCCAGTGGCTCGACGGGCACCCGGTGCCCTCGTGCTTCAAGGCGGTGGACGAGATTCCCCGCACGCCGTCGGGGCGCATCCGCAAGCGCGAGCTGCGGGCGCGCCCGGGCCTGTTCGAACAGCTCTACCGGGTTGCCTGAAGGAGAAGGAAATGAACGGATTGATGATGGACGTCCCCCTCACCCTGCGTCCGCTCTTCGAGCGGGCGGGGCGGCTCTTCGGCAGCCGGATGATCGCCTGGCGGCGGCCGGACAGGAGCGTGGCGCGCCAGACCTATGCGCAGTTCCACGCCCGCACCCAGCAGCTGGCCAACGCGCTCTCCCGCCTGGGCCTCTCCCCCGGCGACCGGGTGGCCACGCTGGCCTGGAACCACGGGCGCCACCTGGAGGCGTACTTCGCCGTGCCGCTCTCCGGGCTGGTGCTGCACACCATCAATCCCCGGCTCTCGCCGCAGGACCTGGCCTTCATCTTCAACGACGCGAAGGACAAGGTGCTGATCGTCGACGAGGCGCTCCTGCCCGTCCTGGAGAAGTTCCGCTCGCAGATCGACCTCCGCCAGGTGATCGTCTGGTCGGAGAGCGGTGAAGTTCCCCAGGGAATGATCAACTACGAGTGCTTCATCGGCGGCGAGCCGGCCTGGTTCACGCCCGGCCCCATCGCCGAGGAGCAGGCGGCGGGCCTCTGCTACACCTCGGGCACCACGGGGCGGCCCAAGGGAGTGCTCTACTCGCACCGCTCGCTGGTGCTGCATTCGCTGGTGTCGTCGATGCCCGACATGTTCGCCCTCGGCCAGCGCGACGTGGTGATGCCGGTGGTCCCCATGTTCCACGTCAACGCCTGGGGCCTGCCCTACACGGCGGTGGCGGTGGGGGCGAGCCTGGTCTTCCCGGGGCCGCACCTGGATCCGGTGAGCGTGCTCGACCTGGCGCAGGCCGAGCGGGTGACCTTCACCGCGGGCGTGCCCACGGTGTGGAACGGGATCCTGGAGGCGCTGGACCGCGAGCCCGGCCGCTGGGACCTGGACAGCCTGAAGACGCTGGTGGTGGGAGGCTCGGCGATGCCGCAGGCGTCCATCGAGGGTTTCCGCAAGCGGCACTCGCTCGAGGTCGTCCACGCCTGGGGCATGACCGAGCTCTCTCCGCTGGGAACGGTCTCGCGGCTCAAGCCTCATCTGGAGACCGCCCCGGAGGGTGAGCGCTTCCGGCTCCGCGCCACGCAGGGCCTGCCGGCGCCGCTGGTCGAGGTGCGCTCGATGACGGAGGCCGGGGAAGCCCCAGCCGACGGCCGCAGCATGGGCGAGCTCCAGGTGCGCGGGCCCTGGGTGGCGAGCGCCTACCTCGACCAGCACGAAGCGGCCGACAAGTTCACCGCCGACGGTTGGTTCCGCACCGGCGACATCGTCACCATCGATCCCGAAGGCTACCTGCGCATCGCCGACCGGACCAAGGACCTGATCAAGTCGGGCGGCGAGTGGATCAGCTCGGTCGACCTGGAGAATGCGCTCATGGGCCACCCGGCCATCCGCGAGGCGGCGGTGGTCGCCGCCCCGCACCCGAAGTGGGACGAGCGGCCCGTCGCCTGCGTGGTGCTCCGGGACGGCGCCGCCGCGAGCGAAAAGGAGCTGCGCGGGCACCTCGCCGGGCAGTTCGCCAGATTCTGGCTGCCGGACCGCTTCCTCTTCCTGGAGACGATGCCGCGCACCACCGTGGGCAAGCTGAACAAGGTGAAGCTGCGCGAGCAGGTCGCCTCCCTTTCCCTGGCATGAGCGAAGCGGGGGCCACGGTCGGAGGCGGGCTACGAAGCGGCTGGGTGGCGGCGCTGATCGTCGTCACCGGGCTCGCCACCCTCTTGCCCTTCGTCCCTGCGGCGGCGGCGCTGGCGGCCGGCGTGCTGCTGGCGATCTCCGTCGGGAATCCCTTGGCGGCGCGCACCCGGGCGCTCTCGCGCCAGTTCCTGCCCCTGGCGGTGGTGGGCCTGGGCGGCGCGATGGACCTGGGGGCCGTGCTGCGCGTGGGAGCGCGGGGGATCGGCTACACGGTCGTGGGGATCGCCCTGGTGATGGCGCTCGGCGTCCTGCTCTCGCGCGCGCTCTCGGTCGGCCGGCGGACCGGCCTGCTGATCACGGTGGGCACCGCCATCTGCGGCGGAAGCGCCATCGCGGCGGCCGCCCCGGTGCTGGATGCCAACGAGGAGGAAATGTCCGTCTCGCTGGGGACGGTCTTCCTGTTGAATGCGGCGGCCCTCCTGATCTTCCCGGCGATCGGGCATTCGCTGGCCCTGGGCGAGAAGGCCTTCGGCCTCTGGGCCGCGCTGGCCATCCACGACACCAGCTCGGTGGTGGGCGCCGCGATGCAATACGGTCCGGTGGCGCTGGGAATCGCCACCACGGTGAAGCTGGCGCGGGCGCTGTGGATCGTGCCGGTAACCCTGGTTCTGGGCCTCGCGACCTCGGCGGGCGGGACCCGGCGCAGCGGCCGCCGTCCCTGGTTCATCGTCGGCTTCATCGCCGTGGCCGCGGCGGCGACCCTCTTCCCGGCGCTGCGCGGACCGG
>Ga0335085_10004886_pt1 | contig 21905 bp, 18 predicted proteins | sample Lox_Sample_45_FD_206712 | JGI IMG/M metagenome (GOLD analysis project Ga0335085, IMG submission 206712) | Soil microbial communities from Loxahatchee National Wildlife Refuge, Florida, United States - Lox_Sample_4.5 | ecosystem: Environmental > Terrestrial > Soil > Wetlands | place: USA...
GCGCCGGGCATTGAGCTTCGCGATGTGCTCGAGCGCCGGCGCCGGATCGCGGCCTTCCTGCACCACCAGCAGGACCGGGCCGGCCGCGGCGGCGCTATCCTCGGCCGCCTCGTCGCCCTCCACCACCGCCGGCGCCTCGCGCGCCGCGTTCCGGCGCGCCAGCAGCCGTCCGGTCGCCACCACCAGCAGCGCCCCGGCGAGCGGCGCGATGAACTCCAGGTAATGCGCGCGGGCGTGCACCGCGTGCTCCACCAGAGGATCGGCGATCGCCATCTCGCCAGCGACCCACCCGAGCAGCCCGGCGCCGAAGGTGATGAAGATCGGGAAGCGGTTCATCAGCTTCATGATCAGCGCGCTGCCGAACAGGATCAGCGGGATGGTGATCACCATGCCGACGAACAGCATGCCGAGGTGCCCCTTGGCCGCGCCCGCCATGCCGAGCACGTTGTCCAGGCTCATGACGATGTCGGCGACGATGATGATGCGCACCGCGCCCCAGAAGCTGCTGCTGCCCTCGACCTCGTCGCCGTCCGAGTCGCCGGAAATCAGCTTGATGCCGATCCACAGCAGCGCCACGCTGCCGATGATCTCCAGGTAAGGCAAGCTCAGCAGGTACGCGGCAGCCGCGGTGAGCCCGGTCATCAGCACGATCACGCCCACCGCACCGATGGCGAAGGCCTGCTTCTGCTGCCGCTGCGGCAGGTCGCGGCAGGCGAGCGCGATCACCACCGCGTTGTCGCCGCTGAGAAGGATGTTGATGACGCAGATCTGGGCCAGAGCCACCCAGGTATCGGCATGCGTCAGGGATTCGAGCACTTGGTTTGTCTCCCGGTTGAGCGCCTAGCGCGCCAGCATGCGCGCCATGCGGTAGAACTCCATGTCGGGCTCGCGCTGGCGGCTGCCGGCCTCCTCGAGCGGCGTGGCGAGCGCCTCGCGCCCGCGCAACCCGACCATCACGCCGCTCTCGCCGCGCTGCAGCCGCTCGACGGCATTGACGCCGAGCCGCGCGGCGAGCAGCCGGTCGAAGGCGCTCGGGCTGCCGCCGCGCTGCACGTGGCCGAGCACCGTGACCCGGAGGTCGACGTCGAGCTTCATCGCGTTGAGCTTTTCCTTGAGCGCGATCGCGGGGTACTTCGAGCCCTCGGACACCACCACGATCGCGTGGGTCTTGCCGCGCGCGTAGGCCTCGCGCACTGCCGCCGCAACCTCTTCCGGGCTCACGTCCCGCTCCGGGATCAGCGTCATCTCGGCGCCGCTGATGATCCCGGACATGAGCGCCAGGTGGCCGCATTTGCGCCCCATGGTCTCGACGAGGAAGGCGCGCTGGTGCGAGCTGGCGGTGTCGCGCAGCTTGTCGATCGCCTCGATGATGGTGTTCAGCGCGGTGTCGACGCCGATCGACATGTCCGTGCCGTAGACGTCGTTGTCGATCGAGGCCGGGATGCCGACGACGCGCACGCCGAGCCGGTGCAGCGCGAGCGCGCCGCGCATGGTGCCGTCGCCGCCGATCGCGACCAGCGCGCCGGCGCCGTGCGCCTTCAGCTGCGCGACCGCGGCCGCCTGCGCCTCCGGCTGCGAGAAGCCGGAAAAGCGCGCGGTCTGCAATAGCGTGCCGCCGCGCTGGATGATGCCGCCGACGTCGCGCGGGCCGAGCTCGCGCAGCTCGCCCTTTACCAAGCCGTCGTAGGCGCGGTGCACGCCGAGGGTACGCAGGCCGAGCTCGTGCGCGCTGCGCACTACCGCGCGCAGCGCGGCGTTCATTCCGGGGGCGTCGCCCCCCGCGGTCAGGACCGCGACAGCCTTCGTGGTCGTCATAGCCGTGAAAATACAGTACTTTGACTCAGGTCAACGCGGCCGGCACGCCCTGCGCGGCCCGGCGCGCGATTCGAGTAAGCTTGCGCGAAAAAGGGGGAGTACCGATGCATCCGTCCCGGGCGCTGCTTCGCCTGCTTGCCATTGTCGCGCTCCTCGCGCCGCTTGCGGCGGCGGCGCAGGGAAAGGCCGAATCCGAGGCTCAGCCGCTCGACACCTCGGTCTGCCTCGGGTGCCACGGCAACGAGGGCTTCGAGGCCCCCGGGCCGGACGGCAAGACGCGCTCGCTCTACGTTCCCGGCGACCCGTTCCTGAAAAGCGTGCACGGCCAGTTCGGCTGCACGCTGTGCCACTCCGACATCACCCAGGTCCCGCACGACCTGAAGCAGCGCGCCAAGGTCGACTGCGGCAGCTGCCACGCGGACGAGAAGGCGCAATACCTGACCTCGGTGCACGGCATCGAGTCCGTGATCAAGCACAATCCTCACGCCGCGACCTGCACCAGCTGCCATACGATGCACGCAGTCGCCTCGCCCAAGCTCGCCGCGACGCGCATCCAGATCGTGCACCGCTGCGGCAACTGCCATCGCGAGAATTTCAGCAGCTACATCGACACCTACCATGGCCAGGTGAACACGCTCGGCTACGCCTACACCGCCAAGTGCTTCGACTGCCACGGCAGCCACGGCATCCAGCGCGTCAGCGACCCCGCCTCGACCGTCTACCCGGCGAACCGCCTCGCGACCTGCCGCAAGTGCCACGCCAACGCCACCGCGGGCTTCGTCACCTTCGAGCCGCACGCCAACACGCACGACCTCAGGCGCTATCCCTACACCTGGCTCGCTTCCAAATTGATGATCGCGCTGCTGGTGGGCGTGTTCCTGTTCTTCTGGACCCACTCGCTGCTCTGGTTCTACCGCGAGTACCGCGACCGCCGCGCCGGCAAGAGCCGGACCCACGTCGCGGCCGCGGCCGTCCCGGCGGGCGGGCGCCACATCCGCCGCTTCGGGCCGTGGTGGCGCCTCGCGCACCTCGTGTTCGCGCTCAGCGTGATGATGCTCGTGTTCACCGGGATGACGCTGTTCTACGCCGACACCGCCTGGGCGCGGGCGGTGATGGCGGCCTTCGGCGGCCCTCGCATCGAGGGCATCGTGCACCGCACCTCGGCCGCGGTCATGCTGGGCATCTTCTTCGTCCACCTGGTCTACCTGGCAGCGCACCTCTGGCGCACCCGCAGCACGTTCCGCTGGTTCGGCCCGGACTCGCTGGTGCCGAACTGGAAGGATTTCGAGGACATGCTCGCCATGTTCAAGTGGTTCTTCGGCGCCGGGCCGCGCCCGCTGCTCGAGCGCTGGACGTACTGGGAGAAATTCGACTACTGGGCGGTGTTCTGGGGCATGGCGATCATCGGCGGCAGCGGCATGATGCTGGCGTTCCCGGCGGTGACGGCCTCGTTCCTGCCGGGCTGGACGCTGAACGTCGCGACGCTGGTGCACGGCGAGGAAGCGTTCCTCGCCGCGGTGTTCCTGTTCACGGTGCACTTCTTCAACAACCACTTCCGGCCCGACAAGCTGCCGCCGCCGGACATCGTGATGTTCACCGGCTCCGTGTCGCTGGAGGAATTCAGCCGCGAGCACCCGCTGCAGTACCGGCGCCTCGCCGAGAGCGGCCAGCTCGAGCGCTACCTGGTCGAGGTGCCGTCCGCGCCGATGCGGGTCGGCTCGAAGATCCTGGGGATCGTGCTGATCCTGTGCGGCCTGGCGCTGCTCGCGCTGGTCGCGATCGGCTTCCACGGCACGCTGGCCGCGGGCGGCTGAGCCGCCCGCGCCCCGCGCCGGCCCGGGCCTACTTCGCCGGCGCCGAGCCCTTCGGGTTGTACATGTAGAGGATCGCGCTGCGGACCTCGGCGTCCGTGAGGTCGGCCTTGTCGCCGCGCGGCGGCATGCCGCCGTGCCCGCGGATCGCCGAGCGCACCAGGTCGTCGAGGCCGTTCTTGAGCCGCGGCGCCCAGGCGTCCCGGTCGCCGATCTTCGGCGCGCCGTGCAGGCCCTTCTGGTGGCACTTGGAGCACTGCGCCTCGACCACCTCGGCGCCGGTGCGCTGCGCTTCCAGCTCCTCCAGGCTCACGGGCTCGACCCACTTGCCGCCCGAGCGGTTGACCATGTACGTGATCGCGCGCGCGATTTCGAGGTCGGACAGGTCGAGCTTGCCGCCGTGGGCCGGCATGCTGCGGATGCCTTCGAGCGCGTGCTTGGTCAGGCTCGTGATGCCCTCCTCGGAGCGCTTGTGCCAGGCCTTGCGGCTGCCGATCCTCGGCGCGCCGTGCAGCCCCTTGGCGTGACAGCCGGAGCACACCTCGGCTACGACTTCCTTTCCGGTTCGGTCGGCGCCGAGCGCGGGCGCGGCGAGCAGCGCGAGCGCAAGAGCTCCGGCGGCCGCCGCGGCGGCGGCGGTTCTCAAGTGCGGCATAGTGTTCATTCGATCCCTCGTCCGGTAAGGCGGGTCAGGGCATTGTCGGGCAGACCCGCGGGCGGATTTTGACATGGGTCAGCAACCCCCGAAAAGCAAAAGCCGGCTCGCGCCGGCTTTCCGGTGCCGGGCGTGCGGCGCTATTTCGCGCTCAGCGCTTCCTCGACGGCGGCCTTGATGTCGGCCTCGGGCCGCTTGATCTTCATGTGGCCCTTGCCGTCCTTCAGCTTCTCCACCAGGATGGCCACCGCATCCTTGTTGTCCTTGTACTTGGCCGCGACGTCCTTGTAGGCCGGCCCCACCTTCTTCTTGTCCATGGCGTGGCAACCCAGGCAGCCGTTCGCCTTCAGCGCATCCTGCGCCTGCGCCGTGCCCGCCGCGAGTACCCCTGCCACCGCCAAGATCGCCAACATCGCTCGCATTGCTGTCTCCTTGTTCCGGTTTGACGACGACCGGTCAACGCATCCCCTGGAAGCCGGTTGACGCCTACAGGGCCTCAGTGGAACCGGTACACGTACTGTACCCCGACGAAGTTTACCGTCTGATTCGGGTTCTGCGTGACGGTAGTGCCGCCGTCCGAGGATGCCCCCGTTGCCGTGTAGTTCCAGTAGGACCAGGTCCAATCGTCGCTGCGGTAGCGGTTGTAGACCCAGAACGCCCTGACCGCGGATTGCTGGTCCAGGTCGTACGACCCGGTGAGCTTGAACGTCATCACCTTGGTGTGTATGTCCGGCAACGCGGTCACCCCTGTCGACGTCGCGGGAGAGATCAGGCTGGTCCCCAGGACGTCGGTCACCTTGGTATCGGAGAAGTCGAAGTTCACGCCGAACTTCTCCGTGACCTTGGCGCGCAACCCGAGTCCCCAGGTATTCGACGCGCTGCTCAGGTTCGAAGCCCAGACCGGCGACGCGTTCGAGTTCGCGCACTGATTCTGGGCGGGAGCGGCGTTCACCGTGCAGTCGCTCGAGCGGTAGCCGTTGTCGTTGCGCTGGAAGAACATGCTGCCGCTGACCCTGTCGTTGAACGCGTAGCCGGCATCGAGCGAATAGTCGTTGCCCTTGCCCTTCTGCGGTCCGACGCCGTACGCGTTGCCGAACGGCGGCGCGAAATACGAGTCGCGCGAATTGTCGGCGCGGAAGTTGAGCGACAGCGGATCGATCGGCGTCCAGGTCAGCGTGAGGCGGATCGTATCGCGGTCGCGGTCGATCAGGTTCAGCGGCGCGATCACGCCCGTGGTCGCCACGCCGTTGACCTGGGCGAGCGCCTGCGTGTTCCAGCTCGAGCCGCGGCGGCTGCTCTGCAGCAGCCCGATCGCGCCGATCAGCGAATCCGACATCGAGCGCCGCAGCTCGGCGCGCCACGTCGTCTCGTAGGTCTTGTCGCGGAAGTCCACCGAGACGAGCGGCGGATTGTTGCGCCAGATGCTCTCGTAGTCGGCGCCGCCGGTCAGGCGGAAGCCCATCGGCAACCGGTAGTTCGCCTCGAGCGTGCTCTTTTCCTTGCGGTAGCTCAGCGGCTCGTTGGTGCCGACGTTGGTACTCGTGGCACTGGCCGCCTGAGCGGGGAAATAGGTGTATACGGGCGTCTTGTCGTCATGGTTGTAGTAACGGTAGTCCGCGCGCACGGTCAGCTTGGAAGTGGCGCGCCAGTTGAGACCGCCCTGGATCTCGGTCGTGTCGACGACCGCGTTCAGGCTTGCCGGCAGCGTCGGCGTGGCCGTCGCGGCGACGAATGCATCGTTCTGCGTGGCGCGGCTGTACGAAGCCTTGAACGTGCCTCGCAGCGAGTCGCTGAAGTTGTAGCCGCCGCCGAGGTTCAGCCCGTTCGACTGGTTGCCGGGCGGCAGCGCGAACGGCTGCGTTGGATAGGCCGCAGGGTTGTTCTGAATGCTCAGCGCCAGGTTCTTGTTCGTGAACCAGGTGCCGTAGTAGCCGCCCGAGAGCTGGAGCTTGGCGGCGGTGTAGTTGAAAGTGACCTCGGCCTGCTTCGTGTTGTAGCTGATCGGATCGACGAGGAACGCCAGGTTGGTAAACGTCCCCTCGCCGAACAGGCGCGTGCCGTCCTTGTCCTCGTCGCGGAACCGCATCCGCACGCTCAGCCCCGGCAGCAGCCCCGTGAGCGATTTGTCGAAGCCGAGCGTCCAGGCCTTGCGCTTGGTGCCGAGCTCGTACTGCTGCGGCGTGGCGCTGCCGAGGATCTTCTCGCTATTCGTGCCGATTCCGGTCAGCCGCGTCGACACCGTGAACGGATCGTTGCGCGGCGTCTCGCTGAAGTCGATGAAATAGCCCCAGTTGCCCTGCCGCTCGTTCTCGAACCGCAGGTCCCGGCTGTCCAGCCCGAGATTGCGCCCGGTCAGCGTCACCCAGGTGCCGGTGTCGTCGTAGCGCTTGTTGATGTAGACGTCGAGCAGCCCGTAGCCGCCCTTGTCCTTCAGGCCGCTGTATTCGCCGAAATGCTGGTTGTCCTTCGACACGGATCCGACCCCGGCCGCGATGCTGCTCGCCGGCTCGCCGGAGTCCGCGTCGTCGTCCGCCGCGATCGCCACCCCGCTCGCCGCGAGCAGCGCCCCCGCCAGCGGCAGCACAACTTTTCTTCGCATCGCTTTCATGCCCGACTCCCCTGTTTCTGGTCAGTGCCGGAACGCGCGGCCCGAGTTGTCAGTCGGATTGTTGCTGCCGTGGATCTCGGTGTGGCAGTTGAGGCAGCCGCGCGCCATGATCACCGCCTGAGCGATCGCCGGATTGCCGCCATTGACCGGCGCAGCGCCGGGGATGGTCCCGTGATGCGACGTCGGCTGGTGGCAGGACTGGCACAGGAACGGCACCCGCACCTTCAGCAGGTTGGGATTGGTCGTGCCGTGCGGGTTGTGGCAGAGCGTGCAGTCCTCCTGCACCGGCTCGTGGTTGCGGATGAACGGCCCGCGCATCTCCATGTGGCATTGGTAGCAAGTGTCGTTGACGCTGTCGCGCACCAGCATGTGCTCGCCGGCAGAGCCGTGCGCGTTGTGGCAGTCGGAGCAGGCGACCTTGCCTTCCTTGATCGGGTGGCGATACGGCAGATTGAAGCCCGCGCGCTTGTCCCTGTGGCAGCTGAAGCACACGTCCGACTGCGTCAGCTTGTCGCGCACGTCGTCGTGCGCCGTGTGGATCATGTGGCAGTTGGTGCACGCCACCTCGTTGTTGGCGTGCGCGCTGCGATCCCAGTGGATGCGCTGGCCGCCCTGGTGGCAGGCGAGGCAGATCGCGTTCTTCGCCTCAGCCGAGATGGCGTGGTTGCTCCTGCCGGGGTTGACGATGCCGCCCGCGCCCTTGCCGCCGCCCGCCTTGACGTGCTCCGCGGCATTGGCGTGGCAGACGACGCAGCCGCCGTTGCTGATCGGCGTCCTCGAATCGGTGCGTACGCCGTGCTTGCTGGCGAAGAAGCTAGCCACCTTGTCGGCGTGGCAGGCCTTGCAGACCTCGGGTCCGGGCTCCTGCGCGAGCGCGGGAGTGACGCCGAACGCCAGGAGCGCAAGTAGCGCGGCAAGGCCCGCGCGCAGCGCGATTTGCGGACAGCCCATTCCCAACCTCCCCTTCCGATCGAAGATCAGAGCGCCGCTTTTTTGCGGCGTCCGCGCAGTGTTGCCGGACGCCCGATCTTTCTCAATGGGCAAGGGGTTGCGCGATTGACGAATATCAAAAGCCCCGACGGCGCCATGGGTTGCAGGAGCGTTGTTGAGGTGGATCAAATGCTGCATCGCACCGAAGGAGCAGGATTGGCGCAGTAGAAAAAGGCTCCAACCATGGCTGCCATCCTCCCCAACGGTAACGGCCGCGACGCGCGGTTGCTTGAGGGGTTGCTTTCGAACCTCCCGCTCTTCCGCGGCGTCCAGGCGCGCAACGTCCTGCAGGCCGCCGCGCAGTCGCGCAGCCAGCGCCTGCGGCGCGGCACCGTGCTCTACCGCAGGGACGAGCGCCTGCCCGGCGTGGTCGCCGTGGGCTACGGCTCGGTGAAGCTGGCCCTGCGTCGCAATGGCGGCGACGAGAAGGTGCTGCGCTTCGTGGGGCCGAACGAAACGTTCGGCGAGGCGACGGTGCTGCTCGACCGGCCGTGCCCGGTGGACATCGTCGCGCTCGCGGACACGATGGTGGCGCTGATCCCGCCGCACGCGGTGCTGAGGCTGATGGCGCAGGAGCTGTGCTTCGCGCGCAACGTGGCGTGCCTCGTCGGCGAGAGCTTCCTCGAGCTGGTCGGCGAGTTCCAGTCGAGCGTGCAGCGCAACGGCGTGCAGCGCCTCGCTGCCTACCTGGACTCGCTCGCCGAGCCGAACGGCGGCGCCGACACCTGGATCGTCCGGCTGCCGGCCAACAAGACCACCGTGGCGGCGCGCCTGGGCGTCACCAAGGAGACCATGTCGCGGCTGCTGCGCGAGCTCACCAACCGCGGGCTGATCGAGGTCTCGCGCCGCGAGATCGTGATAATCGACCGCGCGCAGCTGGCGCAGCTGCTCGCCGGCTGAGGCCGTTGACCAGGATCAAACACGGGCCGGCGCCGTCCCGGTACTAATGATCGCAAGGAGGCGCGGGTGTTCCAGGTGCGGATACACGGCCGGGGCGGCCAGGGCGTCGTCACCGCCGCCGAGATGCTCTCGATCGCGGCGTTCCGCGAAGGGCGCCACGCGCAGGCCTTCCCCAGCTTCGGCTCCGAGCGCACCGGCGCGCCGGTGGTCGCCTTCTGCCGCATGGACGATCGCGAAATCCGCCTGCGCGAGCCGGTGCTCGAGCCGGATGCGCTGATCATCCAGGACCCGACGCTGCTGCACCAGGTCGACGTCTTCGGCGGCCTGGCGGCCAGCGGCTACGTGCTCATCAACACCTCGCGCAGCTTCGAGGCGCTCGGCGTCGGCGAATTCGCGCGCAACCTGCGCCCGGAGCGCCAGTGCACGGTCCCGGCCACCGAGCTGGCGCTGAAGCACGTCGGGCGGCCGGTGCCGAACGCCGCGCTGCTCGGCGGCTTCGCCGCGATCACCGGGCTGATCTCGCTCGACGCGGTGGTCGCCGCGATCGGCGAGAAATTCTCCGGCGCGGTCGCCGCGGGCAACGCCGCGGCCGCGACCGAGGCCCATCGCATCGTGCGGCGCGGGATCGCGCAGGCGGCGCATGCTTAGGCAGATCGAGGGCTCGCACGCGATCGCGGAGGCGGTGGCGCTGTGCCGCCCAGAGGTGATCTGCGCCTACCCAATCTCGCCGCAGACGCACATCGTCGAGGGCCTCGGCGAGATGGTGAAGTCGGGCGCCCTCGCGCGCTGCGAGTTCATCAACGTCGAGTCCGAGTTCGCGGCAATGTCGGTCGCCATAGGGGCGTCGGCCGCCGGCGCGCGCGCCTACACCGCGACCGCGAGCCAGGGGCTGCTCTACATGGCCGAGGCGGTGTTCAACGCCTCCGGCCTCGGCCTGCCGATCGTGATGACCGTGGCCAACCGCGCCATCGGCGCGCCGATCAACATCTGGAACGACCACACCGACGCGATGAGCCAGCGCGACTGCGGCTGGATCCAGCTCTTCGCCGAGAACAACCAGGAGGCGCTCGACCTGCACATCCAGGCCTTCCGCCTCGGCGAGGAGCTGTCGCTGCCGGTGATGGTCTGCATGGACGGCTTCATCCTGACGCACGCCTACGAGCGCGTCGACGTGCCGGCGCAGGCGCAGGTGGATGCGTACCTGCCGCGCTTCGAGCCGCGCCAGGTGCTCGACCCGGCCGAGCCGGTCTCCATCGGCGCCATGGTGGGGCCGGAGGCGTTCATGGAGGTGCGCTATCTGGCGCACGCCAAGCAGATGCGGGCGCTCGAGCTGATCCCGGGCTGGGCGGACGAGTTCCGCGCCGCGTTCGGGCGCGAGAGCGGCGGCCTGCTGCATGCCTACCGCACCGAGGACGCCGACCTCGTCGTGGTCGCGCTCGGCTCGGTGCTGGGGACGATCAAGGACACGGTCGACGAGCTGCGCCGCGGCGGCAGCAAGATCGGCGTGCTCGGCCTGACCTGCTTCCGCCCCTGGCCGCTCGCCGCGGTGCGCGCGGCGCTGGCACGAGCGAGGACCGTCGTGGTGATCGAGAAGAGCCTCGCCGTCGGGCTCGGCGGCATCGTCTCGTCCAACGTGCGCACTTCCTTCGAGGGCGCCCCCGACGCGGTGCACACGGTGATCGCGGGCCTCGGCGGCCGCGCCATCACGCGCGCCTCGCTCGCGCGCCTGCTGGCCGACGCGAGGGAGGGCCGCCTGAATGCGCTCACCTTCCTCGACCTCGACCAGCCGCTGGTCGAGCGCGCGCTGGCACGCGAGCGCGAGCAGCGCCGCTCCGGGCCGATCGCCGAGAACATCCTGCGCGACCTCGGCGTGGTCGCGGCGCGCCCCGGCTGAGAGGTCGCGGCATGTCCTTCCAGCCGGTCAAGTTCTACCAGACGGGCACCTTCACGGTGGGCAACCGGCTGCTCGCGCCGGAGGAGCGCTCGGTGCAGGCCAATATGCGGCGCACCAATTCGCTCAACTCCGGCCACCGCGCCTGCCAGGGCTGCGGCGAGGCCCTCGGCGCGCGCTACGCGATCGACGCCGCGATGGAAGCGACGAGCCGGCAGCTGATCGCGGCGAACGCCACCGGCTGCCTGGAGGTGTTCTCGACGCCCTACCCCGAGACCTCGTGGCAGATTCCCTGGATCCACTCGCTCTTCGGCAACGCCGCCGCGGTGGCGACGGGAATCTCTGCCGCGATGAAGGTCAAGGGCCGCCGTGACGTGCGCGTGATCGCACAGGGCGGCGACGGCGGCACCAGCGATATCGGCTTCGGCTGCCTCTCGGGCATGTTCGAGCGCAACGACGACGTGCTCTACATCTGCTACGACAACGAGGCCTACATGAACACCGGCGTGCAGCGCTCCTCCGCCACGCCGCCCGCGGCGCGCACCGCCACCACCATGGCGGTGGGCGACGAGCCCGGCAACGTCTTCGGCCAGGGCAAGGACCTGCCGGCGATCGCGCTGGCGCACGGCATCCCGTATGTCGCCACCGCCACCGTCGCCGAGCTGCACGACCTCGAGGCCAAGGTGCGGCGCGCGATGGAGTTCCGCGGCGCGCGCTACCTGCACGTCTTCGTGCCCTGCCCGCTCGGCTGGGGCCATGCCTCCGAGGACACCATCCGCATCTCGCGGCTCGCCAAGGAGACCGGCCTGTTCCCGGTGTTCGAGGCCGAGCACGGCGAGGTCGCGGCGGTCTCGAAGATCCGCCGGCAGCTGCCGGTGACCGAGTACCTCCGGCCCCAGCGCCGCTTCGCGCACCTCTTTTCGCCGCAGCCGAGGACGGAGGTGATCGCGAAGATCCAGGCGATCGCGGACCGCAACATCCGCAGATACGGGCTGGCGGGACAGGCGCGCGATGCGTAAGCCGTTCGCCATCACGCTCGACCCGGGCTCGAGCCTCGCCAACCACACGGGGACCTGGCGCACGCTGCGTCCGGAATACGTGGACCGGCTGCCGCCGTGCAACCACGCCTGCCCCGCGGGCGAGAACATCCAGGGCTGGCTGTTCCACGCCGAATCGGGCGACTACGAGGAAGCGTGGCGCGTGCTCACCGACGACAACCCGATGCCGGCGGTGATGGGGCGCGTCTGCTACCACCCCTGCGAGACCTCGTGCAACCGGGCGCAGCTCGACACGGCAGTGGGCATCAACTCGGTGGAGCGCTTCCTCGGCGACGAGGCCATAAGGCGCGGCTGGCGGTTCGCGGTTCCCGAATCCCTTTCCGGGAAGAGGGTCCTCGTCGTCGGGGCCGGGCCTTCGGGCCTCTCGGCGGCGTACCACCTCGCGCGCCTCGAGCACGCGGTCACGATCCACGAGGCGGGCCCGGTGGCCGGCGGCATGATGCGCTTCGGCATCCCCAAGTACCGGCTCCCCCGCGACGTTCTCGAATGCGAGATCCAGAGGATCCTGAAGCTGGGCGTGGTGCTGCGGCTCAACGCCAAGGTCTCCAACATCCTCGAGACCCTCAAGCAGGGCCGCTTCGACGCGGCGTTCCTCGCCGTGGGCGCGCACATCGCCAGGCGCGCCTACATCCCCGCCGGGAGCGCGGCAAAGGTGCTCGACGCGCTCTCGGTGCTGCGCTCGATGGAGGGCGAGGATAAGCCGCTGCTCGGGCGGCGCGTGGTGGTCTACGGCGGCGGCAACACGGCGATCGACGTCGCGCGCACCGCGAAGCGCCTCGGCGCCGACGAGGCGGTGATCGTCTACCGCCGCACGCGCGAGAAGATGCCGGCGCACGACTTCGAGGTCGAGGAAGCGCTGCAGGAAGGCGTGCTGATCAAGTGGCTCTCTACGATCCGGCAAGCCGCCGAGGGCTCGATCACGGTGGAGAAGATGGCGCTCGACGCGAGCGGCTTCCCGCAGCCCACCGGCGAGCTGGAGACGCTCGCCGCCGACTCGGTGGTGCTGGCGCTCGGCCAGGACGTGGACCTGTCGCTGCTGGAAGGCGTGCCCGGGCTGGAAGTCAAGGACGGCGTGGTGCAGGTGGGCCCGAACATGATGACCGGGCACGCCGGGATCTTCGCCGGCGGCGACATGGTGCCCGCCGAGCGCACCGTCACCGTCGCCATCGGGCACGGCAAGAAGGCGGCGCGCCATATCGACGCGTGGCTCAAGGGCGGGACCTACGCGAAGGATCGAAACCACGAGGCGGCGACGTTCGACAAGCTGAACACCTGGTACTACTCGGACGCGCCCAAGAGCGTGCGCCCGGTGCTCGACCTCGTGCGGCGCCAATCCACCTTCGACGAGGTGGTCAAGGGTCTGGACGAGTCGAGCGCGCAGTACGAGGCGCGCCGCTGCCTGTCGTGCGGCAACTGCTTCGAGTGCGACAATTGCTACGGCGTCTGCCCGGACAACGCGGTGATCAAGCTCGGCCCCGGCCAGCGCTTCCGCTTCAACTACGACTACTGCAAGGGCTGCGGCCTGTGCGCCGCGGAATGCCCCTGCGGTGCGATCCGCATGGTGCCCGAGGAGATCTGACCCGGCCGCGGCTGGGTCCTCAAATTTCCAGCCACTCCTTGCGCATCGCTGCGTTGGTGCGGACCTCGTCCGGCCCGCCCTCGAACACGATGCGGCCGTGGCCCATGACGTAGACGCGCTCCGAGATGTCCAGCGCGATGGCGAGCTTCTGCTCGACCAGCAGGATCGAGACGCCGCGCTTGCGGATCTCTCGGAACAGCCGCGCCAGCTGCTCGACGATCCTCGGCGCCAGCCCCTCGGTCGGCTCGTCGATCATCACCAGGTCGGGATCGCCCATCAGCGTGCGGCACAGCGTCAGCATCTGCTGCTCGCCGCCCGAAAGCACCCCGGCCGGGACCTCGGCGCGCTCGCGCAGCAGCGGGAAGATCTCGAACATCTGCGCCTCGCTCCAGCGCTTGCCCGGCATCGAGCGCTTCATGCCGAGCGCGAGGTTCTGCCGCACCGTGAGCGTCGGGAAGATATCGCGGCTCTCGGGCACGTAGCCGAGGCCCTTGTGCGCGATGCGGTAGGTCCGCAGCCCGATCAGCTCCTCGCCCTTGAAGCGCACCGAGCCGCGGCACTCGACCATGCCCATGATCGCCTTGACGGTGGTCGAGCGCCCGACGCCGTTGCGCCCGAGCAGCGAGACGATCTCGCCCTCCTTCACCTGGAGCCGCACGCCGCGCAGGATCTGGCTCTTGCCGTAGAACGCCTCGAGGTCCGCGACCCTAAGCACCTGCGGCTCCCCCGCCCGGGTGCAGCCCGCCGAGATACGCCTCCTGCACCGCGGCGTTCGCCTGCACCTCCTGCTGCGTGCCGGTGGCGAGCACCTCGCCGTACACCAGCACCGAGATGCGGTCGGCGAGGCCGAACACCACGCCCATGTCGTGCTCGACCATGACCAGCGTCCGGCCCTCGGTGACGCCGCGGATCAGCTCGATCGCGCGCTCGGTCTCCGAGCGGCTCATCCCGGCGGTCGGCTCGTCGAGCAGGATCACGTCCGCGCCGCCGGCGATGGTGATGCCGATCTCCAGCGCCCGCTGGTCGGCGTACGACAGCAGGCCCGCCGGCACGTCGCGCTGGCCGGCAAGGCCGATGCGCGCCATCACTTCCTCGGTCCGCTCGGCGATGTGCCTCAGGCCGCCGACGCGGTGCCAGAACGAATAGCGGTAGCCGGCGGCCCAGAGCACGCCGCAGCGCACGTTCTCGTACACGCTCAGGTTGTGGAAGATGTTGGTGATCTGGAAGCTGCGCGACAGCCCCCGGCGGTTGATCTGGAACGGGCGCAGCCCGGTGATCGCCTCGCCGTTGAGGAGGATTTCCCCGGCGCTGGGCTCGAAGCGGCCCGACATCAGGTTGAACAGCGTGCTCTTGCCGGCGCCGTTCGGCCCGATCACCGCGTGCCGCTCTCCCTTGCGGATCTCGAGCGAGACGCCGCGGATGATGTCGGTCTTGCCGAAGCTCTTGCGCACCGCGCGCAGCTCCAGCGCCGCGGCCGCGCTCATGCGCGCCTCCCCGGCGCCGCGCCGCCCAGGACGGCCTGAACCGCGCGCCAGCGCGCCGACACCCGGCGCGACGCGCCGCGCAGCAGCGCGAGCCCGGCTGCGAGCGTCAGCCCGAAGCCGATCCAGGGGGCCGCCGCCCGGGCGTGGAACGTCAGCCCGAACAGCGTCATCTGGGGGCTGAGGCTGGCGTCCGAGACGCGATAGATCATCTCGACGACGCCGACCAGCCCGAGGATCGCCACCGCGGCGGCTCCCGCCGCCGCCAGGTAGGACGGCAGCAGCTCGCGGAGGCGCCCGGACCGGATCACCGGGAACTGCATCGCGATGAGCGAGGCGATGCCGCCCGGCGCGTACAGCACCATCACGACGAAGAACAGCCCCAGGTAGAGCAGCCACGCCTGGCTGAAGCCGGAGAGCGCGCCGACGAAGAACACGTACACGATCGCGCCGATCACCGGCCCGAAGAAGAATGGCGTGCCGCCGATGAAGGCCGCGACCAGCACGCCGCCCGAGCGCACCGCCGAGACGTTCTCGGCGGTGACGATTTCGTAGTTGATGCACGAAAGCGCGCCCGAGACGCCGGCGAAGAACGCCGACAGCACGAATTGCAGGAAGCGCACGTGCTGCGTGTCGTAGCCGACGAACTCGGCGCGCTCGGGGTTGTCGCGCACGGCGTTGGCCATGCGCCCGAGGGGCGTCTGCGTCAGCGCGAACATCGCGATCATGCTGGCGAAGCACCACGCCGCCGCGAGGTAGTAGACCTGGATCGCGGGGCCGAGCGTGACGCCGAGATGCGCGCCGCCCGCGGTGCGGTTGGTGCTGATCCCGCCCTCGCCGCCGAAGAAGCCCGGCAGCATCAGCACCATGGCGTACACCAGCTCGACGATGCCCAGCGAGATCATCGCGAAGGTCGTGCCCGCCCTCCGGGTCGAGACCCAGCCGAACAGCGCGCCGAACAAGGCGCCGGCGAGGCCGCCGACCAGGGGCAGCAGCGACACCGGATAGCCGATCGCCCCCTTGGCGACGAGGTTGAGGGCGTGCACCGCGAAGTAGGCGCCCAGCCCCGAGTACACCGCGTGCCCGAACGACAGCATGCCGCCCTGGCCTAGCAGCATGTTGTACGAGAGCGCGAAGATGATCATGATCGCCATCTGCGTCATCAGCGTCAGCGCGAAGCCGCCGGAGATGACCTGCGGCGCGAGCGCGAGGGCGAGCGCCGCCCCGCCCCATGTCGCCCACCGTCCGCGTGTCATCGGCACGCCCATCGCGCCTCAGCCCTCGCGGGTCCCCATCAGGCCGCGCGGCCGGAGGATGAGCATCAGCACCATGAGTAGGTACGGCAGCGTCGGCGCCGCCTGCGACAGCTTGATGTTCCACAGGGTGGCGAGCGGGGTCTGGGGGGTCACGGCAAGGCCGAAGCGCGCGAACAAATCCGCAAGCCTCCAATCGAGCGCCACCGAGAAGGTCACCAGGCAGCCGATGATCAGCGAGGCGTAGAACGCGCCCGCGAGCGAGCCCATGCCGCCGGTGACGACGATCACGAAGATGATCGGCCCCAGCGCCGCGGCCATGCCCGGATCGGTGACGAAGGCGTTGCCGCCGACGACGCCGGCGAGCGCGGCGAGCCCGACGCCGCCGCCGAATACCAGCATGAACACGCGCGGCACGTTGTGGCCGAGCGCCTCTACGGTGCCCGGATGCGTCAGCGCCGCGGTGATGACGAGGCCGATGCGGGTGCGCGTCAGCACCAGCCAGATCGACACCAGCATCGCCACCGCGATCAGCGCCATGAAGCCGCGGTAGACCGGGAACTGGGTGCCCATGATCGAGAACAGCGGCCCGTCGAGCTCGGGCGGGATCTTGTAGTTGACCGCCGAGCGGCCCCAGATCAGGTGCACCGCCTCCTCGACCAGGTAGGCGAGGCCGAAGGTGAACAGCAGCTCCGCGACGTGGCCGTGCGGGTGCGCCCGGCGCAGGCCGAAGCGCTCCACCAGCATGCCGAGGCCGGCGGCCGCGAGCGGCGCGATCACCAGCGCCGGCCAGAAGCCGACCAGGACGCTCGCCTGGTAGGCGAAATACGCGCCGAGCATGTAGAAGCTGGCGTGCGCGAAGTTGAGCACGCCCATCAACGAGAAGACCAGCGTCAGCCCCGAGGCGAGCATGAACAGCAGCAGCCCGTAGCTGATGCCGTTCAGCAGCTGGACCAGCACGAAATCCACGTTCCCTCCTCGCCCCCGGGCCGGCGTCGCGCGCGGCGGCGCCGGCCGGTCCCCGCTACGGCCGCGCCATCTTGCAGGTGGTGGGCAGCGCCGTGTCCTTCGCCTCGATACGGGCGTCCGTCTTGAAGCCGTAGTCGGTGCCCTCGACCCCGTACTTCACCTCGGCCGGGCCGCCCTTCGCCGCGACCCTGTAGATCGTCGACAGGTACAGCGGCTGCACCAGCTGGTGGTCGTCCTTGCGCATCACCACGCCGCCGGTGTCGGAGGCGAAGTTCATCCCCTCGAGCGCGTAGGCGACCGCCTTCGGCTCGACCGACTTCGCCTTCTTGGTCGCCTCGGCGAACATCTGCAGCATGGTGCGCACGCGCAGGTAGTAGAAGTCGTCGCCCTTGGCGGGGAATTTCTTCCAGTACTCCTCGGCGAACGCCAGGCTCTTGTTGGGCTGGATGTTGGTGTGGTACTCGGTGACCTGCTTGACGCGGCCCACCGCGGCGTCGCCCAGCGCCGGCATCACGCCGAGCCCGCCCCCGTAGTAGGTGAAGAACGGCGCCGTCAGGCCGCCGTCCTTCGCCGCCTTGATGAGCAGCGTGATGTCGTTGCCCCAGTTGCCGGTGATCACGGCGTCGGCCCCGGACTGCTTGATCTTCGCCACGTAGGGCGCGAAGTCCTTGACCTGGCCGAGCGGGTGCAGGTCGTCGCCGACGATCTGCACGTCGGGGCGCTTCTTGGCGAGCAGCTCGCGCGCCATCTTCGCCACCGACTGGCCGAACGAGTAGTCCTGGTTGATCAGGTACACCTTCTTGATGTTCTTGTTGGGCAGCATCCAGTTGGTGAGCGCCTCCATCTTCATGTCGCTGTTGGCGTCGAAGCGGAAGTGCCAGAAGCTGCATTTTTCGTTGGTCAGCACCGGGTCGACGGCGGCGTAGTTGAGGTACACGATCTCCTTGCCCGGGTTGCGCTCGTTGTACCGGTTCACGGCGTCGACCAGCGCCGCCGCCACAGAGGAGCCGTTGCCCTGGCTGATGTAGCGGATGCCGGCGTCGATCACGCGCTTGAGCTGGTTGAGCGCCTCCTGCGGGCTCGTCTTGTCGTCGAACGGGACGATCTCCAGCTTGCTGCCCTGGTACAGGCCGCCGTGCGCGTTGATCTCCTCGGCCATCAGCTGGAAGTGGTGCAGCCCCGACTCGCCGACGTTCGCGAACGCGCCCGAGAGCGGGTCGATGTAGGCGATGCGCACCGTGTCGGCGGAATGCGCAGTGAAAGGAAGGACGCAGGTCGCGGCGAGCAGCGCCGCGCGTACGAACCGTGTTGACATGTGGTTTCTCCCTCGGTCGATGTGACAGCGTGTCGCGCCAACTTGGCACGTCGGCGCGGCCGTCGTTTGACGTGCGTCAAGGCGCCTGCGCGGACGAGCGAACCACGCCCGGCGCCCCGCCCTTCCAGGTTGATGAACGTCAATTCCGCGCGCCGTGGCGGCGCGCGTCAGGCCCGCGCGGCCCTCTCGATGGCGCGCTTGACCGCGGCGGCGTCGGGCTCGATCACCTCGAAGCGCTGCGGCCGCGATTCCAGGTTCTCGAAGCCGGCGGGCCGCCCGGGGTCGGCGCCCAGCGCCTCGCGGATGGTCTCGGCGAACTTCGCCGGCAGCGCCGTCTCGAGGCAGATGAGGGGGACGCCCGGCTCGCGGTGGGCGAGCCCTATCTTCACGCCATCGGCCGTGTGCGGGTCGATCGTGACGCCGTACTTCGCGTGCAGCGCGCGGATCGTGGCGACGCGGTCGGCGTGCGTGCTGCGCCCCGAGACGAAGCCGGCGCGCGGAATCGCGGTCAGATCGAATTCGCCGTTCTCTTCGAGGCTGCTCCAGAGGCTTTTCAATTGATTTGAATTTCGATTCAAGAGATCAAAGGCATAGCGCTCGAAGTTGGAAGCCTTGGAGATGTCCATCGAGGGGCTGGAGGTCGCCACCGCGGACTTGCGCACCCGGTAGCGCCCGGTGCGGAAGAACTCGTCCAGCACGTCGTTCTCGTTGCTGGCGAGGATCAGGCGCCGCACCGGCAGCCCCATCTGCCGCGCCACCCAGCCGGCGTAGATGTTGCCGAAGTTGCCGGAGGGGACCGCGAACGCGACCTCCTCGGCATCGCGCCTCGTCGCCGCGAAGTAGCCCTTGAAGTAGTAGACCACCTGCGCGGCGACGCGCGCCCAGTTGATCGAGTTGACCGCGCCGATGCGGTGCTTCGCCTTGAACGCGGCGTCGGCGTTGACCTGCTTCACCAGGTCCTGGCAGTCGTCGAACACGCCCTTCACCGCGAGGTTGTGGATGTTCGGGTCCTGCAGGCTGTACATCTGCGCGCGCTGGAACGCGCTCATGCGGCCGTGCGGCGAGAGCATGAAGACGCCGATGCCGCGCTTGCCGCGCAGGGCGTATTCCGCCGACGAGCCGGTGTCTCCGGAGGTCGCGCCGAGGACGTTCAGGGTTTCATTCCTGGAATTCAAGGCCTGCTCAAAAAGGAGGCCAAGCAGCTGCAGGGCGATGTCCTTGAACGCCAGCGTAGGTCCGTTCGACAGGCCGAGCAGGTGCAGGCCCGGCTCGAGCGTCCTCAGCGGCGTGATGTCGTCGCTGCCGAAGACCGCTATCGTGTAGGTCCGCGCGACGAGGTCCCGCAGCCGCTCGACGTCGTCCATGTAGAGGGAAAGGATGGCGAACGCGAGCTCGGGATACGCCAGCCCGCGCCAGGCCGCGAGGTCGGCCTTCGGGTACGACTCCGGCACGTACAGGCCGCCGTCGGGGGCGAGGCCCTCCAGCAGGATATCGCTGAAGCGCCGCGCCGGCGCGCCGCCGCGGGTCGAAACGTAGCGCATCGCTACAGGAGCTCTTCCAGGCGGATGCGCGTGACCTTGCCGATGACCGTCTTCAGCCGCTCGATGCCCGCGATCGCGGCGTCGACGTTCTTCTCGCGCGCGAGGTGGGTCAGCAGCACGATGTCGACGCGGCTCTCGCCGTGCCCGGGCTCCTTCTGCACCATGGCGTCGATCGAGATGCGCGAGTCGGCGAGGATGCGGGTGATGTCGGCGAGCACCCCGGGCCGGTCGGCCACGCGCATGCGCAGGTAGTACGAGGTCTCGATCTCCCGCATCGGCAGGATCGGCGTGCTGGAGAGCCGGTCGGGCTGGAACGCGAGGTGCGGCACGCGGTGGCCGGGATCGGCGGTGATCAGACGCGTGACGTCGAGCAGGTCCGCCACCACCGCGCTCGCGGTGGGCTGCGAGCCGGCGCCGGCGCCGTAGAACAGCGTCGGGCCGACCGCGTCGCCCTTCACCAGGACGGCGTTCATCACGCCCTCCACGTTCGCGATCAGGCGGCGCGCCGGGATCAGCGTCGGATGGACGCGCAGCTCGATTCCCTTGCCCGTCTTGCGGGTGATGCCGAGCAGCTTGATCCGGTAGCCGAGCTCCTCCGCGTAACGGATGTCGTCGGCCGTCAGCTTCTGAATTCCCTCCACAAAGCATTCTTTCAACTGCATCGGGATGCCGAAGGCCAGCGCCGCCAGGATCGTGAGCTTGTGAGAGGCGTCCACGCCCTCGATGTCGAAGGTCGGGTCGGCCTCGGCGTAGCCCCGCTTCTGCGCGTCCTGCAGCGCCGACGCGAACGGCAGCCCCTTGTCGCGCATCTCCGAGAGGATGAAGTTCGAGGTGCCGTTGATGATGCCGGCGATCCACTCGATGCGGTTCGCCGCCAGGCCCTCGCGCAGCGCCTTGATGATCGGGATGCCGCCGCCGACCGAGGCCTCGAACGCGACCATCACGCCTTTTTTCTGCGCCGCGGCGAAGATCTCGTTGCCGTGCGTGGCGAGCAGCGCCTTGTTGGCGGTCACCACGTGCTTGCCGTGCCGGATCGCCTCCAGCACCAGCTCCTTCGCCACGGTGTAGCCGCCGATCAGCTCGACGATGATGTCGACGTCGCGGCTGCGGGCGACCTGGAAGGCGTCGGCGACCGTCACCGCCTGCTTGCGCACCAGCTTGCGCGCCTTCTTCAGGTCCTTGTCGGCGACGATCGAGATGCGGATCGCCCTGCCGGCGCGGCGCTGGATCTCGTCGGCGTTGCGGTTGAGGACCTCCCAGACCCCGCCGCCGACCGTGCCGATGCCGAGCAGCCCTACCGAAATCGGCCTCATGGCGCCTTACGCGGCGCCTTTCAGCAGGCCGTCCTTTCGGAACATGTCGCGCACGCCGCGCAGCGCCTGGCGCAGGCGGTGCTCGTTCTCGATCAGCGCGATGCGCACGTGGCCGTCGCCGTAGTCGCCGAAGCCGACGCCGGGCGACACCGCCACCCTGGCCTCGTCCAGCAGCCGCTTGGTGAACTCGAGCGAGCCCATCTGCGCGTAGTAGTCGGGGATCTTCGCCCAGACGTACATCGACGCCCTGGGGTTCTCGACCATCCAGCCGAGATCGTGCAATCCCCGGACCATCACGTCCCTGCGCTTCTGGTAGGTCTCCCGGATGGAGGCAACGCAATCCTGGGGCCCGTCCAGGGCGACGATCGAGGCGACCTGGATCGGCGTGAAGCTGCCGTAATCGTGGTAGCTCTTGATGCGCGCCAGCGCGTGCACCAGGTCGCGGTTGCCGACCATGAAGCCGATGCGCCAGCCGGCCATGTTGTAGCTCTTCGACATGGTGAAGAACTCGACCGCGACGTCGCGCGCGCCCGGCACCTGCAGGATCGAGGGCGCCTGGTAGCCGTCGAACACGATGTCGGCATAGGCCAGGTCGTGCACCACCAGGATGTCGTGCTGCCGCGCCAGCGCCACGATGCGCTCGAAGAAGCCGAGGTCGACGCACATCGCCGTCGGGTTCGATGGAAAGCCGATCACCAGCATCTTCGGCTTCGGGATCAGCTCGCG
>Ga0335085_10004887_pt1 | contig 21904 bp, 19 predicted proteins | sample Lox_Sample_45_FD_206712 | JGI IMG/M metagenome (GOLD analysis project Ga0335085, IMG submission 206712) | Soil microbial communities from Loxahatchee National Wildlife Refuge, Florida, United States - Lox_Sample_4.5 | ecosystem: Environmental > Terrestrial > Soil > Wetlands | place: USA...
TGCGCCTATGCCGCGGAGCATCGTGCGGCGGGATAAGTGCTTCTTTGAGATAAAGGACATTATTCAGAACCCTCTTTTTGCTGCGACCTTCTCATCTGGAACGGCTCGCTTTTTACGACGCCCAGAATCAGGCTTGAAAAACGATAGTTGTTACGCTCGGCGTCGTGCACGATGGCGCGAATGGCGGGCATGTCGTAGTATTCGACGCCGCGTCCGAGCGCGTAAGTCATGAGCTTCGTCGTCATGGTGCCGACGAAGACGTTGGGTCGGCTGAGGAGGTAATTGCGCAGATCGGCGACGCCGGAAACTTTGGTGCCGTCCGACATCACGCCCGAAGCATCGATTTTCGAGCCATCTTCGCCGCGTACCCGCCACGCGCCGACAGCGTCGAAATTATCCAGCGCGAATCCGAGTGGATCGAGAACCTTGTGGCAACTGGCGCAGGGTTCGACCTGACGATGCAGTTCCATGCGCTGGCGAACGGTCTGCTGCGCTGCGCCCGCGGAATTTTCCTTGAGCGGCGGCACGCCGGCGGGCGGGGGATTGGGCGGTGTGCCCAGAATGTTTTCAAGCAGCCATTTGCCGCGCTGCACGGGCGAGGTGCGCGTCGCGACTGAGGTCACCGTGAGAATGCTTCCCTGGCCCAGCAGGCCGCGCCGGTTGTCGTCGGTTATGGCGATGCGGCGGAACCGGCTGCCATCGATGTTCGGAATGCCGTAATGGCGCGCGAGGCGGTCGTTGACGAATGTGTAATTGGCGTTGAGAAGATCGAGCACGTTATGGTCTTCGTGCATGATGCTGCCGAAGAAAAGTTCGGTCTCTTGTTTGAAGGCCTGGCGGAGGTTGTCGTCGAAGTTGGGAAAGTCCTCGAGATCGGGATTCACGGCGCGCAGATTGCGCAGATAAAGCCACTGCCCGGCGAAGTTGTCGACAATCGCCTGCGACTTCGGATCAGCCAGCATCCGCCGCACTTCGCGATCGAGCGTTGCGGGATCGTGCAGCTTGTTGCGGCTGGCGAGGTCGATCAGCTCATCGTCCGGAATGCTCGACCAGAGGAAGAACGAAAGCCGCGAGGCGAGTTCGATGTCGGCGATGCGGTAGTTGGTGTCGGGAGCGACGCCCGCTGGATCGCGCTCGAAGCGGAACAGGAACTGCGGGTCGGCCAGCAGGCGGCGCAGCGCCATTTCGATGCCGTTTTCGAAACTTCCTTTATTCCGGCCTTCCTGGTAGAAACCGAGCAGTGTTTCGAGATTGGCGTCCGTGATCGGCTCGCGATAGGCGTGGCGCGCAAGCGTGGAGATGATTTTCTTCGCGCAGGGAAGCTCTTCGGAAGTGATGGCGGGATGGCAGGTAAAAATCCTGCGGCGGCTGGGCGTGTCGCCCGAGCCCGTCGCGTTGAACGGGCCGGCGATGCTGACGCTAAGCACGTGGGGCAGGCCGCGCGGATCGCTGGGATCGAATGTGCTGCGCTCGAGCGGCTCATTCAGGTCCTCCACGGGCCCGTAGGAGCGCTGCAGAAAGGCTGCGGTGACGGTCTGCGGACCGGCTTTCACGGGCACGCGCACTTCGAGCGTGTCGGGCGGCTGCGACATGCTGAGCTTGGTGGCGCCGGCGGGATCGAAGCCGCCTTCTTTCACTTTTTCGTTGGCGCCCAGGACAGGTTTGCTCGGAGGATTGATGGTCAGCGTTTTCAAGCGCTCGCCGTTGACGGCGATTTCGAGCGTTTCGTCAGGCGCGCTGCCGCCGAAAAGGAGATCGACGGTGGACTTCAGCATTTTCACTTTGAAGACGTATTCGCCGTCGAGCGGAAAATTGTGATGAATCAGCACGCCGCCGCGTGTGCCGAGCGGCAGGCCTTCGATGTGTTCGTTCTGCGAAATGTCGGAGCGCACGCGATAGGTGGCGACGATGGGCGTGGTGGCGGGATCGCCGACGGCGAGGCGGCTGATCTTTGCGGCGGCGGAAACGTAGCGCTCCTGCAGCGCAGGCGAAAGGCCAAGCACGTTGGCAACGTTGTCGAAGCCATAGCTGGAATCATCGGCGGGCAGGTAATCGTTGGCATCGATGTTGATGGTCAGCAGATCGCGAATAGCGTTGGCGTATTCAACGCGATTGAGGCGATGCAGCGCGGGACGGCCGGGATCGGGATGCGCGGCGGCGGCTTTATCGATCGATGTTTCGATATAAGTGGCGAGCTGGTTGTAACCGGCTTTATCCGGCCGCGGCATGCCGAGCGGCGGCATCGCGCCGGTGCGCAGCTTTTTGATCACCTTTTCCCACGTCTCGGCGTCGTGGGAAGGGTTGGCGAGATCGAGTTTGTCGAGCGCCAGTCCTCCGACTTTCGTCTTCGCGTTGTGGCACGTGACGCAGTACTTATCGACAAGAGCCCGCTCCGCGGTCTGCGCAGACAGACCGCCGGCGAAGGCCAAAACCCCAAAAATGACGGCGATTTTCACCGTTCCTATCATATCTTCCGGGCGCTGCCGGCCGGGGTCAAATTACCGGCCAAGCCCATACAAACGCGGCACTAATGCGCTACAATCGAGGCGAAATCATGCGCTTGCGACTGTTTGCGACTGCCTTGCTTCTGGGTACCGTTCTTCACGCGGCTGACACGCGCGTGGCAGACGCGGTCGAAGCCCGCCAGAAAGACACCGTGCGTGCGCTTGTGGCACAGAAAGCCGATGTCAATGCCGCCCAACCCGATGGCACCACAGCGCTGCACTGGGCCGCGCGCGAAGAAGATGTCGATTCTGTCGATCTGCTGATTCGTGTGGGTGCGAACGTCAAAGCCGTGAACCGGTTCGGCGCGACGCCGCTTTCACTGGCCGCGATGAACGGCAACGGCGCAATCGTCGAAAAATTGCTGGCTGCGGGCGAAGATCCGAATGCTGTGATTTCCACTACAGGTGACACCGCACTGATGGTGGCGGCACGTACGGGAAAGACCGGTGCGATCGAAAGCTTTCTGAAGCACGGCGCCGATATCAACAAGACGAACCATGACGGCCAGACAGCCCTGATGTGGGCGGCATCGGCGAAGAACGCTGCCGCGGTAAAGCTGCTGATCGATTACAAGGCGAATGTGAACGCGAAGACGCATACTGCGCCGCCGCCCAAGCCGCTGGATACGATTTTCTCCGCGCCTTATCCGGTGGGTGGCATGACGGCGCTGTTGTTTGCGGCGCGGCAGAACGATCGCGATTCGGTGAAAATTCTGCTCGATGCCGGCGCTGACGTCAACCTGGGCGCAGCCGATGGAACGAGTCCCGTTCTGGTTGCGATTCTGAACGGGCATTACTCGCTGGCGAATTATCTGCTCGAACGCGGCGCGAATCCGAACGCCGCGGATGGGAAAGGCCGGGCGGCGCTGTATGCGGCGGTCGATATGCGGAATCTGGAATGGTCGACGCGGCCTGCGCCTCCCGAAAAAGATGCGATGACGGAGATCGAGCTGATCGACGCTCTGATCGCGCATGGCGCGGACGTGAATCAGAAGCTTTCGAAGAAGGTTCCGCTGCGGGGGCAGCCCTCGTTCGATGGCCGCTGGGCCAACATGATCGGCGCCACACCGATCTGGCGCGCCGCGCAATCTGACGACGTCACGGTGATGAAGCTGCTGAAGTCGAAGGGCGCGGATCCGAACATTGCATCGACCGATCACACGACGACGCTGATGGTGGCGGCGGGGGTTGGCTGGTCGGACGGGCAGAGTCACGGCAACCAGGCGGAGGCGCCCGAGGCTATTCGGCTTTGCCTCGAATGGGGCGGCGACGTGAATGCGAAGAACGACACCGGCTACACGGCATTGCACGGCGCGGCATTTCGCGGCGCGAATGACGTGGTGAAGCTGCTTGTTGAGAAGGGCGCGCGCATGGACGTCAAGAATCAGGAAGGCAAGCTGCCGGTGAATATGGCGGAAGGCATGCACATCGGGCCGGGTGGCTGGGTGGAGCACGATGACACCGCGGCGCTGCTGAAAAAGCTGATGGCGGAGAAGAGCCCGAGCGCAGAGAGGTAAGGGCCTGGCCGCCGCCGAACGCGACTTGCGTCGCGTGTACAAACTCTATTCAGTTTGATCGCTCAAACCGGATGTCGAGGATTTGGCGGGAGCGCCACGGCGAGACGTCTGTTGTGAATGACCCCTTGCCGGCCAGCGCCGTGCTCGCCATCTGAGCGAACTCTTCCGGCGTGTAGGCGCGGTGGATCGACAGACGTCCATCTACTGCGGCTTCGCGGCCGATCAGCGGACACAGGAAAATTGTGAACAATACGAGGGGGAGCGGGTGGCGGATCAGGTCGTGAATGATGAAGCGCCGCGCGGACCGGCTGACGTTGCGGATCAGTGAGACGATTTGCTCGGGTGTCAGATGGTGCGCGGTCAGGGTGCAGACCGCGATGTCCGCTTCCGGCAACTTTTCGTTCACTGCGTCGGCTTCGACGATCGGCACGCGACCGTGCGACGGCGGCTTCTGATCGACGCCGATGACTTCGACTCCCATCCGGCGCTGCAGATATTCGAGCAGCGCGCCGCCGCCACAGCCGATATCCAGTACGCGGCGGACGGGCTGAGGATCAGCGCTGATGAAGCGCTCGATGGTGGGGAACGTGCCGAGGCACCGGTTGACGAAATTCAGGTCGCGATGAAATTTTTCGAGCACCGGACCTTTCACGTCCGGGGAGTCCATGATCTCGGACTCTAAGGAGCGGATCATTTTCCGCGCGACAGCCCGAGGGCGCGGATGCGTTTGTGGAGATTCGTCCGCTCCATGCCGAGCGCCCGCGCGGCGCTTGAGACATTCCAGCCGGCTTCTTCGAGCGCGCGGAGCACGTGCTCGCGTTCGGCGCTCTCGCGCGCTTCCTGGACGCTCGATCGAGCGCCGTTTTCGCGCTGGGACAGGCGCAGTTCGAGCGGGATTGCGGCGGTGGTTAAGACATCGTCGGGCGAGAGGATCGCCATGCGCTCGACGACATTGCGCAGTTCGCGCGCGTTGCCCGGCCATTTGCTCGATTCGAATGCTTCCCACACGGCCGCGTCGAAGCTCTTGCGGCGGAAGCCGTTGCGGGCGCAGAAATCTTCCAGGAAATACTCGGCCATAGGGCGGATGTCCTGGGGCCGTTCGCGCAGAGCCGGGACGCGGATGGGTACGACGCTGACGCGATAGTAGAGGTCTTCGCGGAACTTGCCCTGTGCGACCAGCGCGGAGAGGTCGCGATTGGTCGCGGCTAATACGCGCACCGTGACGCGAATTACCTGCTCGCCGCCGACGCGGTGGAATTCTCCTTCCTGCAGCACGCGCAGAAGTTTGGCCTGGGAGTTGGAGTGCAGATCGCCGATTTCGTCCAGAAACAGCGTGCCGCTGTCAGCCAGCTCGAATTTGCCTCGGCGCATTGAGGTGGCGCCGGTGAACGATCCTTTTTCGTGGCCGAACAGCTCGCTTTCGATGAGCTCCCCGGGAATGGCGGCGCAGTTGACTTTCACGAACGGTCCGGAGGCAAACGGACTCTGCGCATGAATATGCGCGGCGAGCAGTTCCTTGCCGGTGCCGGATTCGCCGACCAGCAGGACCCGGGCATCGGAACGCGCCGCCATGCTTGCCTGTTCGAGCGCGCGGGTGAATGCCGGACTCGATCCGATCATTTTGGTGCCCTGCCCGACGGCTTCGCGCAGACGCCGATTCTCCTGCTTCAGACTGTCCTGTTCGAGCGCGTTCTTCACCGCCACCATGACGCGATCGCGCCCCAGCGGCTTCTCCAGAAAATCGAAAGCGCCGGCGCGCGTGGCCTCGACGGCGTCGGAGATCGTCGCATGGCCCGAGATCATGATCACCGGCGCGCTGACTTCCGCGCGCTGCAGCTCGCGCAGCAGGTCGATGCCGCCCGCATCGGGCAGGCGCACGTCCATCAGGAACAGATCGATGCGCGAGCGATCGGGGAAGGCGCGCATTTCGGCGGCGGAACTGACCGCGTTCACCTGATAACCCTCGCGCTCGAGAATCATGCGCAGGGAGCGGCCGATGTTTTCCTCGTCGTCGACAACCAGAATGCGGCGGGATGGCATGCGGGACTAAACCTGTTTGACGCCTGTGGGGAGGAGCACACGGAAGCCTGCGCCGCCGAGTTCTCCGGCAATCAACAGGATATCGCCGCCGGTGAGCAGAGCGCTTTTGCGCGCGATGGATAGGCCGAGGCCCATGCCGCGCTTCTTGAAGGAGATAGTCGGCTGGAAGAGCGAGTTCCTCGCCAGATCGCTCAGGCCGGGGCCGGAGTCGTGAACTTCAATGGCAATGTTGTCTTCGATGGGACAGACGCGCGTGAGAATCCGGCCGCCTTCGCCCGCGGCTTCCGCGGCGTTTTCGAGCAGGTTCACCAGAATGCCTTTGACCAGATCGTGATCGGCGAGTGCGATGGGCGCGACGGCGGCGACTTCGACGATGTAGCGGACTTCCGGGTGGGCCGACTTCAGAAACGCGATGCGCTCTTCGACGATGGAGTGCAGGTCGAGCTTCTCGGGCAGAATCGGGGGCTCGGATGAGAACTCCGAAAACGCTCGGATGCGGCGCTCAAGCGATTCGATTTCGTCGACAACAATTCCGGCGGCCTGTTCGAGGAAGGCGCGATCCTGCGAATTGGCGCGCGCGACCATTTCTTCGACCGTCAGACGGATCGGGGTGAGCGAATTCTTGACTTCGTGCGCGGTCTTGCGCGCGAGTACCTGCCAGCTGGCGAGCTGCGTCAGGTTGACCAGGCGATCGCGGCTGTGTTCGAGCTGGGCCGCGGTGCGATTGAAAGCTTCAGTGGCTGAGCCGATTTCATCGGTGCGCTCGTTGGGAACGCGAATGCGGAAATTGCCGTCGGCCAGGCTTTTCAGGGCCTGCGTCAGATTGACGATGGGACGGCTGAAGCGCGTCGCCACCAGCCAGACCAGACCCAGCGCCACCAGCCAGATTGCCGCTGCCAGCGATGCCCAGGCCGGGAACGACCCGCGGCGCAGAATTCCGAGCGAATCAACGGTCTGGCGGGCTTCGCCGTATTCTTTCGAGAGATCGTCCATGCGGATGTCAAGCGGGCGCTCCCACGCGGTCACGCCATTCGGCGTCCGGACCAGATAGAGCAGACGATTGCCGCCATCGCCAGTCAGCGCGAAGCCTTCGCGGTCTTCGCTCGACAGCATGTCCGGCGCATTCGGCACCGTCACGGGCTGGATGCGTCCGGCCAGCGCATCGGCTTTGAGCTGTTCTTTCGCCTGCTGGTAATACTCTTTTCCGGCCTTTTCGAGCGATTTCGAAAGCCCGGAAAGCTGATCGACGGGCGACAGCCGCAAGCTCTGATTCAGCAGCAGAGTGGTGAGCCAGACGGTAGCTCCCAGGGGAATCAGCGTCGCGGCGATGAACACCAGCGCGAGCCGCGTGCGCAGGCTCATCCCCGAACGCTCCGAACCTCGGTCTTCTTCAGATCGGAAAGGCGGAACGGACCGCTCGAAAACAGGACGCGCTCCTGCGGGCTTCGCGGCGGGCGTCCGAAGAGCTCGGTGAGAAAACGGGTGATGTTGATGCCCGGATCGCCAATGATGCCGAGCTGGTCTTTGGCGTCGTCGGCGCGAAGTTCGAGCTGCACGAAGAAGTCGCGGTCGGGCGGCACCTCGGAACGATCGATCAGAAGATTGTCGAGGCAGAGGGACTCGGCCGCCTGGGCGGACAGATGTTTCCATGTCCGGCGTGCCTCGCGCGACTGAGTGAGCTTCGTCACCGAAAAGCGCTCTTCCCAGATGTCGTAGCTGAAAGCGAAACTGGCGACCGTCTGGGCGAGAGGAAACAGCGAGTTGGGTGACGAAGTGAGCTTCACCTGGCCGTTGAAAATCACGGTGGCTCCGTCTTTCAGGCGCTCGAGAGGTTTGCCTTTCAGGAAATCGAGATGCGGCAGGTTGACCCGCAGATAATCGCCGTCAAGATAGACAGAGAGACTCTCGGTCGCGCCGGGCACGGGCCCGGTGGCAAGGAAAAGAAAGACGGCCGCCGCAACCGGAATGCTGATTCTCAATAGTTCATACCGCACATGAACACGGGTTCGATCCGCCCGTCGCGAACCGGAAACGCCATGGCCATGATGAAAATTCCCTGTTTAAATCCGGCGCCAAGCGAGTGGCGCAAGGTGGCGCCGCGGTTAGACTGCCAAAGCATGCCGGCGTCGTAAAAAGCTTCGACCGTGCCCTGGCCGACGCGATGCCCGTACGTCATCTGATTGTGTACTACGCGGCTGCCGCCGAGCGGATCGATCTCATAGCGGTCCCAGCCCTGGAGAGTGGAACTCGATCCCAGCACGAAACGATCGAAGAACGGCGCGCGGCCGTCGATGGAGCCTCCGGTGAATTCGTCCGACATAATGTGCTTCCCGGTACGGGCCTCATATCTGACGGAGACGAGGTGGCGGGCGTAGGCGTAGTCCGAACCAAGCGCGCGGGTGGCGACGCGGAGACTGTAGCGTCCTTCGATCTCCTGCTGCACGCTGTCTCCCTCGATTTTATGACCATAGCGCACGTCGAGAGTTCCGGCATTCACGGCCTGGCCGGGAACGTCGGGAGTTTCGGAGTCCAGATATCCGAAGCTGGCGCCGATGGCAACGCTGACCGGATTCGCAGGTTTGAAAACCAGTTGCGGCGCCACGCTCCAGCGGGAACGGTACAGATCGAGACCGCTGCCGGGAAGAGCATTGACGGTGGCCTGGTTCCACTGTTCGTGGTAATCCTCGAAAGTCAGGCCGAGGCGCATGCGGTCGGAACCGGCGAGATCGCCGAAAGGCGTGCTGTCGAAACGGGCGGTGATGCCGGTGAAGCGCTCGGTGAGGTCGTCGCCGTTTGAGACCATGCCCACGGTGATGTCGTTCTGGCGAATGTGGGTGGAAGCATCGAGCTCGCCCGAGAATCCCTGTTTCGAGTGGTAGAGGAACTTCGGCAGAGAAATATCGAAGAAGAGGTCGCGGCGGACGACTTCGAAATTGACGCGCACCGTGTCGGGCGCATTGCCTTTCGAGAGATGTTCGGAAACGTTGCGGAAGTGCATTTCGCGGCGGATTTCGGTGGCGAAGTCTTCGAGAGTGGCAATGTCGCAGCGTTGACCCACAAGACTCTTCAGACGCTCGCGAAGGCGTTTGGGGAGCTTATGGGGAACCGGTTGATCGACATCGACGCCGCCGACTGAGACGGCTTCGATCATGTATTGGCTGTTGACGTTGGTTTCGGCGGCCTGGTGGAGGAATTCCTGACTTGCGGCGGAGAGGGTGAGGGATGAGACCAGGAGGAGACCGGGGATGGCTTTGATGAAGGCAAAGCGGACGCGAGTAAACCGAAGCATTGGCGACGGCATGGCACGCCGTTTGCCTGATGGTAAACCATTGAAAAAGAAAATGGAAGCGACGCGGGCCTGTGGTGTGCCGGTCACAGGTGTGCGAGCGGGAAAAACCGGCGGCAAAAACCGCCGGTGGTTACAGCGCTTTGGCCAGTTCGGTGGCGAAGGCGCTCTTGGCTTCCGAGTCGCGCTTTCTGGCGCCGCCATTGCTGCTGCCGCCGTTGGCGCTGCCGTTTCCGCGCCGATCAGCTGCACGTCCGGCTGGAGCTCCGGCATTGCGCTGGGCAGTGCGCGGATCCGGTCTGGGTCCGCCAGTGGCTCCGGCGGTTCTGGCCGCGGCGGGCGTCCCTTTGGACGGCTGGGCAGGATTAGCGCGAAGAATCTTGTCTTCGAGCGGCGCTCGGTCGAAACGGCGGATGATAGCCTGCATTTCATCCGACGTGGGGGCCTCGATAAACGCGAATCCTTTGGATTCCTGCGTCTCGTGGTTCCGGATCACTTTCACGGAATCCGCGACGAGGTCTTCGGCGGCGAGCCATTGTTTAATATCGTCCGCAGTGACCCACACGGGTAGATTACCCAGAAAAACAGTAAAACTCATTCAGTAGCTATGTACACTCCGTGGTTGGAATTTTTGCTGGCTTACAAGAGGCGGGAGACCCTATCTTCTTGCCTGCCTGATAATAACAGACCGATTTTAATCGCGCAATGTTACGCCTCGCCGATCAGAATGGGACTACACAACATTTAAAGAACTTAACGTTTCAGCCCTGTCATTGACTGAGATTTCGAACGGTTTCCGACTGAAGCAAACGCTCGCGATCAGGGCCTACCAGTACTACCCGCCAAAGCCATGTGAGCGGAGTCACACCGGAATAAGCCACGGTCGGATCTGATTTGCTCCGCGGAAGATTTGTCCGCATGCCATCGCCTGAGCGGATGAGGTACGTCGGCGGGTAGTTTACAGATGAATGGCCGGCGGGTCTGGATTCGGCGATTTCAACCCATCCGACGCCGGGCTCTTCGACAAAAAACGGCAGATCGAAATCGGGCTGATTGGGGAGACGATCGAGCACCCCGGGCCGGGCGAAATTGAACTGAGTCATTTCATCCCGGAGGTAGAAATCGGCGACGGGATTGGTGAGGGGGATGAAATAGCGGAACGCGATGCCGTCGTCATAGGCGCGGGCTTCGACGTCGATCTGGCGACCCAGGGTGCCGTTCTGCATGTAGTGGGCGACGACATAGTTGTAATGCTGCGCCGGGTTGGATCCGGAATCGGAAGACATCAGACCCGGATTTTCGCCGAGGTAGGGTTCCTGATCGCGGAGGTCGAGTCCGACCCAGGATAGGGCGAGCACCGGCTTGCCCCGATAGCGAATTTCGAAGCCAATGCGGGCAAAAAGTGTGCCGGAGGGCTGTCCCACGAAAACGCGGAACTCCATCTGGCCGTTGGGTGAGACCACCGTTCGGGTATCGAGCTCCTGGCCGACGACCTCGCCGTGGAATTCCCCGATTCCGGCATCTCCGTAGCCGATGGGCATGCGGGGCTTTGCAGTCTGGGCGGGGAGAAGAAAGGGGGTGAGGAGCAAAAGGCCATACGCCGAAGCCTGCGCCACGATGCGTTTGCACCAGAGCCAACTGTGTTCAGACTTCAGTCCGCGGGGTCTGGATTCCAATCGCATAAACAAAACGGGCTCGCTCGGGTTCTCCCCCGCGCGAGCCCGCAACTTCGATTATATCGACTGACTATGCCGACGCCCAGGTGATGCCGGTCGACTTCACCAGCGGGATCTGCCGCACCCGGATGCCGGAGGCCGCGAAGATCGCGTTCGTCACCGCGGGCAGGATCGGCGGCATGGCCGGTTCGCCCAGACCCGTCGGCGGGAAGGTGGTCTTCAGGAAGTGCGTTTCGATGACCAGCGGCGCCTGCGACATACGAATCAGCTTGTGCTGATGGAAGTTCGTCTGGACAACGCGGCCGTTTTCGATCGTGATTTCCTGATCCATGAGTTCGCTGATGCCATCAACCATTCCGCCTTCGCAGATGTTCTCGGCAGCGCTCGGGTTGACGATCTGGCTGCCGACATCGGCGGCCATCCACACCTTGTTGACCTTCAGGCGTTTGTTGATGACCGAGACCTCGGCGACTTCAGCGAAGTAACCCTGATGGCTGAAGTGGAAGGCCACGCCCATTCCGGTGTTCTTCGGAAGCTTCGTTTTGCCCCAGTTGGACACCTCTGCGACCTTTTGCAGGACGCCCTTCATGCGGTCGGGATTCATCGTGCCCGGAGCGGCCGGAGCCGCGTTCAGGAGCGCCATGCGGAACTCCACCGGGTCCTTGCCCGCGGCATGCGCGAGTTCGTCGATGAAAGACTGCATCACAAATGCGAGGGCGTTGCTGCCGGGCGCGCGCATCGAGCCGGTGCGGATGCCCAGATTCTGGGTTGACTGTTCGGCGTGGTAGTTCGGCACGAAGTGCTGCGGAAACTCCGTCGCACCCAGATTGGCAGCCGTAACTGTGCGGTTGCCGTCACCATAGGTAACGAAGTGATTGTGCCAGGCCACCAGTTTTCCGCTGGAGTCGACTGCGCCCTTCAGATAGTGGAAACCGCCCGGACGATAGTAATCGTGCTGCATATCGTCTTCGCGGGACCAAAGGAGTTTGACCGGCATGCCGGCTTCCTTGGAGATATAGGCCGCTTCCGCCACATAGTCGTTGGTGAGACGACGGCCGAAGCCGCCGCCGCCGCGAACCATGTGGAAGGTGATGTCGGACTGCTTCAGACCGGTGACCTGAGCTGCCAGGTTGCGTCCGCTGCCGGGAATCTGGCTGTTCGACCAGATGGTGAGCTTGCCATTCTCGTAATGCGCGGTCGCTCCCTGCGGCTCCAGCGGAGCGTGCGAGATGAACGGATAAGAATACGCTGCCTCGACAACTTTGTTGTCCGACTTGGCGAATTCCGCATCGACGTCGCCGTCTTTGCGAAGCGTGTTCTTAGGTCCGTTCTTGTGCAGATCGTCGGCCTTGGCTACATAGGCGGCGCTGCTCATGGCCTTGCGCGCGGCGGGTTCATCCCACTGAACCTGGAGTTTCTTACGCGCCTGGTTGGCATGCCACCAGGTGTCGCCGACGATGGCGATGCCGTTTTCGAGGCCGGGATCACCGAGGATGACCACGTCGTTGTTGACCGGACGCTCGACGACGAAGGCGGTCTTGATGCCCGGCATCTTCTTGATCTCGTCGATATTCGAGCTGACAACTTTACCGCCGAAGACGCCGCACTTTTCGAATACGGCATAACCCATGCCGGGAACCACCTGGTCGATCGCGAAGATCGGCTTGCCGGTGACGATGTTCGGCATTTCGCGCTGGGTCTGGCTCTTACCGATGATCGTGTATTCGGACGGATCCTTCAGCTTCAGCGAGGCGTCGAGCTTCGGCGTCGGAATGGAGGCGAGTTTGGAAGCGAGATCGCCGTAGCCAATGGACTTGTTCGACGACTTGTCGACAACCTTGCCCATCGATGTGCTGAGCTGCGATTCCGGAACGTTCCAGGTCTGGGCGGCTGCGGTGATGAGCATCGCGCGGCCCGCGGCACCGGCCTGACGCATCGGGGTCCAGTTGGTGGGCGTCGCGGTGCTGCCGCCGGCGATCTGGCCGGCGTATTTGGTGTCGTCAAAATCAGCCTGCTCGATTTTGACCTGCTTCCAGTCGGCGTCGAGTTCGTCGGCGATGATCATGGGAAGCATGGTCTTCACGCCCTGGCCCAATTCGGGGTTCTTGGCGATGATGGTGATGGTCCCGTCGGCGGCGATCTGGATATAGGTGTGGGGATCGGGCGGAGGCTGAGGCGGACCGCCACGGCCGCGGCCCTGGGCGCTGAGTTCGGGCTCCATGTAGAGGCCGAGCATGACGCCACCGGCGCTGGTCGCTGTGACTTTGAGGAAGGAACGACGATCAACAGTGTTTTTCATTTTCGTGATCTCCTTGTCTCTTTACTTCGCGGCCTGCTGGACGGTCTTCGCCGACGCGTTGGTGGTGGCGAGCTGGGAGGCCTTGTGGATCGCCTTGCGGATACGGGTGTAGGTGCCGCAACGGCAGAGATTGCCATTCATGGCGGAGTCGATATCGGCGTCTGACGGTTTGGGTTTCTTAGCCAGCAGCGCAGCGGCGGCCATCATCTGGCCAGCCTGGCAGTAACCGCACTGAGGCACGTCCACTTCGGTCCAGGCAACCTGCACCGGATGTGTACCGTCAGCGGACAGGCCTTCGATAGTGGTTACGGCCTGGTCCTTTACGGTGGAAATGGGCGTTTGGCAGGCCGGGACGGCTTTCCCGTTCAGTTGAACGGTGCAGGCACGGCACTGTCCGATACCGCAGCCGAACTTGGTGCCGCGGAGATTCATCATGTCCCGAAGTACCCACAGGAGGGGCATATCGGCGGGCGCGTCGACCATAGTCGTCTGCCCGTTCACGTTCAGTTTGTAGGCCATAGAGTTTGACTCGCGATCACTAGAAAGCATATACGATTTGAAGCCGTGGCGGGAGGGAAGTTTTGGGGCGGTGGGGGGAATGACCGGGTGCGACAAGTATAAGTTACAAGAGCCGCTTATGGGTAACGGACGGACCGCGATAAGACGCAAATCGGCATGGGATTTGATAGACAACCTAAAGCTAAACCACGATGCGTTCCACAAGCCCCGCCTGAGCGCCGCGCACCGCCTGCCAGGGGATGCTTCTCTCAAGCGTTGCGAGCCTGCCTTTATTTCGGAAGGCCAGGCCTGCCAGATAGGCGCCCGTGGTCTGCTGTGAGCCTGTGAGGACTTTGAGATTAAAGAGCGCGGGATCTGTGAGCGTGATGTCGTCGGTCCAAAAACGATAACTCCTGGGGAATGCGACGCGGAACCGTTCGAGCGCTTGCGATGCCAGCGCCGGAGTCAGGTGCATGTTTGGGTAGCTCGGATGCGAAACCACGCGAATAAAGCCGTTCTCCGTGACCGGCGCCGTCGCCCATCCCTCGCGTGCGGGAATAGAGTGGAACCATCGGGCCACCACGTCGTGATGCACGTGCGCGGAATCGAGCAGCGCGATCAAAACATTCACGTCGAAGAGTCTGACGCTCATTCCTCTTCAGCCAGACGGCGAACAATTTCGTTGGTGACCGGAATCGCTCCGGGACCATGCTTCCAGACGGGAATACCCTTCTCGACTTCAACCTGAGGCGAGGATTCCGGGACCAGTCCGCGGCGGGCCAACTCCGAGACGATTCTGCCGAGGCCCACATTTCGCAGGCGCGCGAGATTGCGGGCGGCCTGGATGACGTCATCATCGATCTCGAGTGTAGTACGCATGTAGTCATCATAGCATCAACGCATCAACCCGAAGACGGAAGCCGCGGACGACAACGCTGAGCCTGGAGCCGCTGAGAAAAATCGCGGCGGCAAAGACCGCGATAATCAGCCATCGAATAAGCCGCTCGTGCCTGGTGTCAGGCGAAGATTTCGTCCACCGCTACGGCGCCGCCGAACAGCAGAGGGATCTGCTGGCCGGTTTTGTAGTCGATGAAGCGGCCATCTGCGGTGGAGACTTTGACCTGTTTACGCGCCGGGTCGACAATCCAGAATTCCTTTGCGCCGTTTTCCAGGCAGAGTTGCTGTTTGTCGAGCATTTCGGCGGCGGTGTTGGAAGGGGAGAGGATTTCAATTACAAGGTCCGGTGCTCCCTCGAAATAGCGACTCTCGCGGGCCCACCGATCGCGTGCAACGAAGGCCACGTCGGCGACACGGTATTCATGCTCGGAGCGTCCGCGAAAACCAAATTCTGTTCCTACTATCCCCTTGTCGCGGGCGATAGGTGCCAGCAGTTCCTGCAAACGCAGCTGAATCCGATAATGTGGCAGTAGTGGTGGAGGCACTTTGACCAGCTCTCCGTGGCGCAGTTCGTAGCGGCCATCGGGAGCGTCGGGCATCTGCTCCAGTTCGGCGAAGGTCACGATCCGGTCTGTGGTGGTCGCCATACGAATCCTGTATCGATTTTACTGCCGATCGGCTACTTTTGCGTGGTTTCTGCCGGCCCGAAGCTGTAGTTGTCGCCTTTACGGCCCTGGAAGGAGTGGTAGACGACCGGGATGCCGCGGTCCTTCATCAGCTTTGCCATCAGCTCGACTGTGTCTGTGTGATAGATCGCGGAGGACATGCCGATCGGGACGCCTTCGGCCCAGTTGAGCGGGGTCATGGGGGTGGTGCTGGCGCCGAAGCCGTAGTCTTCGCCCTTGTCGAGCGCATCGAGTTTCGCGCCGTGATCGACGAGCAGTTCGACGGCTTTGTTTGCGCCTTTGTAGCCGGCGCCGTGGAGGGCGGTGATGCCGTGGTCGTTGGCGGCGTTCACATCGGCTCCGCGGCTCAACAGCAGATCGATGAGCTCGATCGTCTGGCTTTCGGAATATTCGTGCAGCATGCCGTCGGCCCAGCCGACTCCGGAGGCCACCATCAGGGGCGTTGTGTGATCGAAGGTCGGGATGAGCGGGTCGGCGTTGTGCGCGAGGAGAAGTTTCACCACGGTCAGATCGCCGCAGAGGGCGGCGCGCAGCAGAGGCGTGGCGCCTTCTTCTTTGAGCCAGAGCGCGGTCATGCCCTGATGGACTTCGGTGGCGGCGGTGATGCGCGGGTTCGGGTTCGCGCCGCGATCGAGCAGAAGCGTGGTGAAGTCGAGAACGCCCTCGGTGGCAGGCGCGGGTACGGCGGTGTTTTCGGCGTTGCGATTTTTTACCGCGAGATAGAGCGGCGTCCAGCCTTTGGAATTGGCGAGATTGAGGTCGGCGCCGTGATTGACGAGGAAAGTCGCGATTTCGTAGAAGCCGTTCTGCACGGCTACCAGCAGCGGGCTGGAGCGATCGACCGAAGTCTGATTGACGTCAACGTGCGCGGCGACGAGCGCCTTCACGCAGTCCATCCGGCCTTCGCGGACCGCAAAGAGCAGCGCTGTAAGGCCGCCTTTTTCCGGCGCAGGTTGACCGCCGGCCTTTGCGCCCGCGGCGGTGAGCGGGGCGAATCCGAGGCCGCGGCGGCGGATGGGCGTCAGCGCGGAGGAAGTTGCCCCGAGATCGGCTCCGCGCGCAGCGAGTAACTCAAGAACCGCGGCATGACCTTGTTCGGCGGCCCACATGGCGGCGGTTGTGCCGCGGAGGGTGTCTTTGGCGTTCGGGTTCGCGTTGTGATCGAGCAGGAGTTTCACGGCAGCGGGATTGCCGCTGCGGGCGGCCATCATCAGAGCTGTTTCGCCGTGCGCGAGAACGGGGGCATTGGGATCGACGCCGGCTGCGAGAAGTTTTTCGACCATCGCGGCGCTGCCGTTTTGCGCGGCGAGGAACATCGGTGTAGCGCCGTCGCGATTGGGGAGCTTCGCGTCTGCGCCGGAGTGGATCAGCAGGTCGGCGATTTCGAGATCGTTCCAGCGCGCGGCCCAGTGGAGCGCGGTGGTGCCGTCGGACTGCGGGGCGTTGACGTCGGCATGATGCGAGATGAGGGCGCGGACTGCTTCACGATTATTCGACGCGGCTGCGTCAGCGACGTCGGAGGTCGTCGCCGCCCAAAGAGAGATCGCCGCGAGCAGAAGAAGCCCAGCAGCGCGATTCATGACAGGGACAGCGGGCCGGTGCTGTCGCCGATGCGGTCCTTTTCGACTCCGGCCAGGTGCAGCGTGGTCAGCAGAAGATTCGCGGTCGAGCCCTGCGCCTTAATATGGTTGCCGCCTTTGTGGCCGGCGCCGATCACCATGTGGCCCACGTTCTTGTGACTGTGGAGATTCGAATCGCCCATGTTGCTGGCCCAGAGGATCAGCGTGTGATCGAGCAGATTGCCGCCGCCTTCGGGCGTTTTCTTCAGCGCATCGAGGAAATACGGAAGGCACTGCACGTGGAAGCGGTTGATCTTCGCCCAGTCCTCTGCGCGTTTCGGCACTCCGCCGTGGTGCGAGGCAGCGTGGTTCGCGGTAAGCACACCGCACTCCGGATAACTGCGCATGCTCACGTCGTGCGCGTACATCAGAGTGGAAACGCGCGTGATGTCGGCTCTGAACGCGAGCACCTGCAGGTCCCACATCAGCTTGATGTGCTCTTCGAAGGACTCCGGCATGCCGTAGGGAACCTTCGCGTCGGGAGAGAGGTCGGCGGATTTGGTGACGTTCTTCAGACGGCGCTCGATTTCGCGGATGTCTTCGAGGTATTCATCGAGCCGGGTGCGATCAGTCGCGGGCAGCGATTTATTGAGGCGCGCGACTTCCCGCGTAACGGCATCGAGGAGGCTGGCCTGCGCTTCCCGGCGCGCCGCCCGTTCGGCCGGAGTGCTGCCGTCGCCAAATAAGCGCTCGAACACGACCTGCGGATTGGCTTCGTGCGGCAGCGGCTTCGTCGGGCTGGCCCAGGATACCGAATTCACATACGCACAGCTATAGCCCCACGGGCATGTCGCGAGCGAACTCTGGTCTTCGATGCCCAGCTGGATGGAGGGCAGCGGCGTGTCCTGCCCGTATTTCTGCGCGATCATCTGATCGATCGTGGTGCCGAGGTGGATGTCTTCGCTGACGGTTTTCTTCGGCGGCATGCCGCTGAAGACAGCGGCGCTGCGGGAATGGTCGCCGCCCGCGGTTCCGGCCGGCGGCATCGAAGACGTGGCATCGAGGCCGCTGATTACCGTCACCTGATCGCGCCATGCTTCGAGAGGCTTCAAAATGAAGGGAAGTTCCCTGGGTGGTCCGGAATCGGCGATCTGCCAATAGTCCGGGCACCAGCCGTGCGGGCTGAAGATGCCGACGAAGCGCGGGGTTTTTGGCGGAACGGTTGCCCCGAATGCGGGGAACATCGAGTCGAGCAACGGCAGGGAAAGAGAGACGCCGAGGCCCTTCAGAAGCGTGCGCCGGCCGAGATGTTTCCGGGTCAGAAACATGGCTACATTTTATTCCGATCTGCGGTTCATCTGGAAGGGCTCGCTTTTCACGATGCCCATGACCAGAGCGGAGAAGCGGTAGTTGTCGCGTGCGGCATCGCGGACGATCGAACGCACCACCGGCATGTCCTGATACTCGACGCCGCGCCCCACCGCGTAGGTCATCAGTTTTTCTGTGAACGTGCGGGCGAATTGCGGCGAGTAGCGCACCAGCGCCTCGCGCAGATCGACGACGCCGTTGATTTTCGATCCGTCGGTGAGCTGGCCCGATGCATCGAGCTTCTGCCCGGCATCGCGCGTGCGCCACGTTCCCACGCCGTCGAAGTTTTCGAGAGCGAATCCGATCGGGTCCATCATTTTGTGACAACTCGCGCACGCCGGATTGGCGCGATGCTCTTCCATTCGTTGCCGCATGGTTTGTTCGGCAGGCGCGCCGTTGGCGCTCTCCTTCAGCATCGGCACGTTGGGCGGCGGATCGGGCGGAATCACGCCGAGAATATTCGACATCACCCACTTGCCGCGCTGCACGGGCGACGTGCGGTCAGCAATCGACGTCACTAGTTCGAAACTACCTTTGCCCAGCAGACCGCGCCGAACGTCGAGCGCGCCATCCAGCTTCACACGGCGGAACTGGCTGCCGTAAGCATTCGGAATGCCGTATTGGGTCGCGAGGCGTTCGTTAACGAATGTGTAATCGCCGTTCAGCAGATCGATGATGCTGCGGTCCTCGCGCACGATGCTGTCGAAGAACATTTCGGCTTCGGTACGAAAGGCCTGGCGCAGGTTGTCGTCGAAATTGGGATAGATGACGCCTTCGGGAGTCGAGCTGTCGAGCGTGCGCAGGCCAAGCCACTGCCCGGCAAAATTCTTCGTCAGTTCGTGGGAACGCGCATCGGCCATCATGCGCCGCGCCTGCTGCTCGAACACGCCCGGATCGCGCAGCTTGTTTGCGGCGGCGAGCTTCAACAGCTCGTCATCCGGTCCGGTGCTCCACAAAAAGAACGAGAGGCGCGATGCCAGTTCGAGATCGCTGATCCGGTACGGCTGCCCCGGCTTCACGCCGGCGGGAGCATCTTCCGTGCGGAACACAAATTCCGGATGGGCGAGGATCAGTTCCAGGGCGCGCTCGATGCCATCGTCGAAACCCGCGCCGTTGCGTCCCTTTTGATAAAAGCTGAGCAGCGTTTCGGTATCGGTGTCGTTGATGGGCCGCCGGTAAGCCTGGCGCGCCAGCGTGGTCAGGATTTTTCGCGCACAGGGAACTTCCTCCGCGGCATTCGCAGGCCGGCAGAGGAAAATTTTTCGGCGGCTCGGCGTGTCCGTGGTGGGCGTTGCATTATAAGGACCCGACACCGTGACTGAACTCACCTGCGGCGTGAACGTGAACCCGTCGACGAGGTTGTCATCGAGAATGCTGCGCTTGTAATGCTTGTTGAGGTCGACGTTGGGCACGTATGTTGTCGCGATGAAGGCGAGGCCAATTGCGTGCGAGCCGGCCTTTACGTTTACGCGGGCTTCGTTTTTGTCCTTATTGGTAGAGAGCGGCACATCACTGCCGATTCTGAACAGCTTCAGACGCTCGCCATCGACGGTGACTTCGAGCCTCTCATCTTCACTGTCGCCGCCGTACAGGCCGCTGACGCTCGTGCGCACAGGCGCCCACGAAATCAGATATTCCCCGTCTGCCGGGAAATAATGATGAATCAGCATGCCGCCGCGGGTACCGAACGAGAGGCCGTCGATGTGGTCTTCCTGCGAATAATCCTCGCGGACGTGATAGACCTTGCGCGCCGGTTCGGTTTCTCGTCCCATAGCGAGCCGGCTGATCTTCGTCGCGGCGGTCACGTAGCCTTCGACGAGCGCGGGCGAGACGTTCAGTCCGCTGGCGACGTTGTCGAACCCATAGCTCGCGTCATCGGCGGGAAGATAAATCGCCGGATCGATATCGAGGCCGAGGAGATTGTGAATCGCATCCTTATATTCGGTGCGATTCATGCGATGCACGCCCGGCGCGGCCAGTTTCGGTTTCGCCGCAGCGGCGCGGTCGAGTTCGTTTTCGAGAGCGACGGTCAGAGCTTCATAGTCAGCGGCGGCGGGGCGGGGCATTCCGGCGGGCGGCATCATGCCGGCGCGCAGTTTGCGTACGACCTTCTCCCACACTTCCGCCTGATCCCTAACGTGCGCGAGATCCATTTTGTCGAGCTGCAGCCCGGCGGTTTTGAGCCTCTGGTTATGGCAGGTGACGCAGTATTTATCGAGAACGGCGCGCCGTGCAGCGAGAGGCGTCTGAGCCAGCATCGGAACTGACGCGGGAACCGACGCAACAAGCCACGCTGCCAGCAGAATCCGCTTCATCGGGAACTCAGGCGAAAGCTATCATTGTGCGCTCAGGCCGTCAAGTAATCGGGTCCGCGGACGCGGGTTCCGGAAGAACCGGCGATTCCAGCTCCGGGACCTCTTCATGGACAGATTCGCGGACCGAGTTCTGAGGCTCTTCGACTTCGGCGTCCAGGCGGATTTCGCAGTCGCAGCAATCGCTGCACGCGCCGCACTTTTCGCACAGATGATTGGAGCAGGTGTCCTTGGTGCATCGCACGCAGATGCGCGTGGATTCTTCTTCGCAGATACTGCAGATGAATGGCATAACGGTGGTCACTGATTCTTTCGATTTGCCGCGGGCGCAGAGGCGGGCTGCCGCGACAGCGTGGCGCGGCATCGCTGAGCTTCCCGATCCACGACTGTGAACTGCTGTTCCCGCGAATCGGCCATCTCGACCAGATGCAGCTCGAAACTGTCCAGATCGCGCGCGGATTCGGCGGCAACAGATTCGATGAGTTCAGCCAGCGCCGGATTCTGATACTTGCGCACGCCGCCCATCAGCGAACCCAGCGCGGCATTGGCGGCCTGAATCCGGAACAAAGCTTTCATGGACTCGCTCAGTCGATCCGGGCGCTGGGCCAGATCGGAAAGGTCACTCTGAACGGAATTGAACTGTTGCTTCAGCGAATTCCATTGCGCAATGTAGGTGTCCGGCGCGCCTTTGGCGACCCAATCGTCGGGATGCAGCTGCTCGAGCATGGGCCCGAGCCGAGCAGCGCGTTGCGAGATGCGGCTGAGCATGGCGGCGACCTCGTCGTCCGATATCGGTGGTGGCTGCTGAGCGAAGGCGCCTGACGCGACGGCGCCCGACGCAACGACGAGAACCGCAATCGCTGTTCGCATTTGACATCAGGCTCTCATTGCGGAGGTCCGGAAAGCAACTGTGCGGAGCGGGCGAGGGCGCGGGCGCGAACCGGAATTAATTCGAGGGAGGCGGTGGCGGCGGCGGAGGCGGAGGTGGCGGCGGAGCCGGATTGCCACCTTTATGGTCAACCGGCAGCGGCGGACCCGAAGTTCCCGGAGTGGTTGCAGCGCCGTGCCCTGAATTCATCCAGATCCCGAAAACGTCTGAAGCCGCACGCGTGGCGCGCTCTATGATCCCGGCCTTATCGATGACCTGTTTGGCGAGCGGTTCGTTCTTAAAGACCCGAATATACTCGCCGGGGCTCAGGGTTCGAAGTTCATTGCCTCGCAGAATCCGGCGAACTTCGACCTGCCCTTCTTCAGACCAGACC
>Ga0335085_10004889_pt1 | contig 21900 bp, 22 predicted proteins | sample Lox_Sample_45_FD_206712 | JGI IMG/M metagenome (GOLD analysis project Ga0335085, IMG submission 206712) | Soil microbial communities from Loxahatchee National Wildlife Refuge, Florida, United States - Lox_Sample_4.5 | ecosystem: Environmental > Terrestrial > Soil > Wetlands | place: USA...
TTTGCGAAGGAACCCGGACGTACGGATTCGCTGATGGACGGAAAAGACCGCAAAGCGCCCCTTTGGACCCCGCGCGGTTTCTTCGACGCGGTTGTGGGACCCTTCATCGCTTTCTTCCGCGCACATGGCTGGTTAGCCCTCGTAATGCTGGCGGCAATCAGCCTTTACCGGGTGCCGGACTTCATCATGGGTCCGATGGCTAATCCCTACTACCACGACATCGGTCTTACCAAGCAAACAGTCGGAGCCGTGCGCGGCTCTATCGGGCTCATCGCTACGTTTGCAGGCATCGCAGCAGGCGGATTTTGCTCGCTGAAACTTGGCTACATGCGCGCACTGATCATCGGGGGCATTTTGCAAGCGGCCGCGATCGCCGCGTATGCGACTCTCGCCTTCGTCGGCGCGAGCATCCCTCTTTTCGCGCTCGTCATGGTAGCCGACAACTTCGGCATCAGCTTCGCCGGAGTGGCGCTTGTCGCGTACATGTCGAGTCTCACCAATCTGGGATACACCGCCACACAGTATGCGCTCCTCAGTTCAACCTATGCCTGGCTGGGAAAGATCTTGAAGGGGTTTTCCGGTATTGAGGTCGAAAGCCTGAGCGCTACGCACGGACTCATTCATGCCTACGGCATCTTCTTTATCGCTTGCGGACTGACCGGCGTGCCTGCGGTCCTTCTGTTCGCCGCGTTGGATTACTGGCATCGACGGAAGCAACCGGCCCCTGCTCCTGCCTAATACACCCTTACTCCCGTCATTTCGACCGGAGGTACGGCGCACTTTGCCGTACCGGAGCGGAGAAATCCCTCTTCGCCTTCCAATACAAAAAAGTTTCAGGGATCCACGCGCCTAACTCTTCGTCAGCAACACCGCTGTCCCGCGTCCCACGCCCATCGTCTTCGCCGCGTTGCCCTTGTTCACCGCCACTTCCAGATACCCGCTCGATCCGATATACGCCACCGGCTCACCCGGGTTTCCACTGGCAAACATGCCTACCATGCGCGTCACCGGATGGGTGCCCACTTGCAACTTCACTTCGCCCTTCTCGATAGCATCGGCGGCCAGATCTTCCGCACGGAAATTCGTAATCAAATTGCCAAAGCCGTCCACCTTCAACACCACGCCCTTGAGCATGCCCTCCGCTTCCTTGGGTCGCGGCATCGCGAACCGCTTGAAGTCCTCAATCACTTCTCCCATACTCGCCGGCTGCCAATTCTTCGAAAGCCAACCCGCCACCGGCGCAAACACGTCGCGTCCGTGAAACGTTTTGCTTACCGGATGCGCAAAATAATGTTCGCTGGTCAATTGCCGGACCGCGAAGTTCTGTTCCTTGTCGTAGACGCCCGAAAGCACGCCATTATCCGGTGCAATAAAATATTGATTTTGCCCGCTCACCAGCAACGGCCGCCGCTCTGTTCCCACGCCCGGGTCCACCACCACCACGTGAATTGTCCGCGGAGGGAAATACGCGTATGCCGATGAAATCGCCAGCGCGCCATCCAGCAGGTCGAACGGCGTCACCGCGTGCGTAATATCGATGATCGTCACTTCTGGATTGATCTTCAGGATGACCCCTTTCAACACCCCCACCAGGTGGTCATTCGTCCCGTAATCCGTCGTCAATGTAATGATTGGGTTCGTCAAGTCGCTCTCCCTCTCCGCCTTAAATCGTGCGTCTGTCCGGGGCCGGAGGGGCACCCCGCATCTTCGACGCTAACGGACCCCAGCCTCCAGCGCAACAATTCACGCATCCCCGCGCTACGCAAGCGCCAACCTTGCCACATCGCCTTAGTCTGCCCCATCAGACCGCCTTGCGTTCCCTCCACACCCATCGTACGATTTCAAATTGGTGTGTCTGACAGATTTTGCTCCATAGACTTCTGTGCGGTGGCGTCTCGTTCCCCGGATTCCGCCCGTGTCGGTCTCGAGCCAGGAGATGTTCTGCATGAAATCGGTCGTCGTTGTCGGCGCGCAGTGGGGCGACGAGGGTAAAGGCAAGGTCGTCGACTATCTAGCTGGATCGTTCGACTACATCGTTCGGGTTGCTGGCGGCCACAACGCCGGCCACACCGTGATCATTGGCAAGGATCGTTACGTCCTGCAACTCATTCCCTGCGGCATTCTGCGCCCCAGGCAACACGCCGTTATCGGAACCGGTGTGGTAATCGATCCAGCTGCACTCGTCGCTGAAATCGAAATGCTCGCCAAGGCTGGCGTCGATGTCAAAGGCCGTCTCCACATCAGTAATCGCGCGCACCTGATTTTCCCGTATCACCGGGAACTCGATATGGCCGCGGAAGCGGCTCGCGGTGCCAACAAGATCGGTACGACGTCGCGCGGTATCGGCCCCGCCTATGAAGATAAAATGGCGCGCCGCGGCCTGCGCGTTGTAGACCTGCTCGACCCCGCTCTGTTTCGGGAAAAAGCGGCTCGTGTCGTCACCGAGAAGAACCGCATCGCGCAAGGCGCTTACGGCGCGCAAGTCGATTTCGGCCACGAAGTCGAAGCCTCGCTGGCTCTCGGCGAAAAAATAAAATCTTACATTTGCGACACCGCCGAGCTTGTGAATCACGCTCTCGATACCGGCAAAGCCGTTCTGTTCGAAGGCGCACAAGGCACCATGCTCGACATCGACCACGGCACCTATCCCTTCGTAACTTCCTCTAGCGCCATCTCTGGAGGAGCTACCATCGGCGTCGGCGTCCCGCCAACGAAAATCGGAAACGTGCTCGGCATTTCCAAGGCTTATACCACCCGCGTTGGTGGCGGCCCTTTCCCCACGGAGATGCCCGACCTCGAAGCTAAGGAAGTCCGCGAGCGCGGCAAGGAATTCGGCGCCGTCACTGGTCGGCCCCGCCGCTGTGGCTGGCTCGATCTTGCCGAACTTCGTTACGCCAAGATGATCAACGGCATCGATTCTCTTGCCGTCACCAAACTCGACGTCTTCGACACCCAGCGCGAAATCAAAGTGTGCACCGGCTATACCTACAAGGGTTCGCCCATCCTCGAAATGCCTGCTTCGGCCGAGGCATACGAGCGTGTTACGCCCGTCTACAAGACCCTTCCCGGCTGGTGCGACAATACCTACGGCGCCACCGACGCTGCCAAACTCCCCAAACCCGCGCTCGACTATCTGCGTTTTGTTTCCGACTTCCTTCAGGTCGAAATCGGCATGATCTCCACCGGGCCCGAGCGCGACGCCACCATCATCCAGCCCGGCACTCTATTGGCCCGCTGGGTCTAAGCTTCGCCAGCCCGAGCCTCAGCCAGAATCTTTGCGCCCTGGCGACGCCTCCAGACCGAACTCCGCTCCTGCGCTACAATAATCCACCTCATGCTCTCCTTCGCCGACGCCCGCCAACTCGTCGCCAGACAAGCCCAGTCTCACGCGGGCGTGCGCCCCACAATCGCGCTCCCGGTCTCCGACGCCCTGGGCCATATCCTCGCTCAGGAAATCCGCACTGATCGTGAATACCCGCCCTTCAATCGCTCCACCCGCGATGGCTACGCTGTACGCGCCAGCGAAGCCCAGCCGGGCGTCTCCCTCCGTTGCCTTGGCGAAATTAAGGCGGGCGATACCGTATCTGATCCTTTGCACCCCGGCACCTGTATTCAAATCATGACCGGTGCAGCCGTGCCCCCCGGCGCCGACGCCGTTGTGATGATCGAGTTCACGCATCGCAACGGAGACGCTGTCACCTTCGACCGGGCCACGGAGTCCGGCCAAAACGTCATCCCACAGGGATGCGAAGCTCGCTCCGGCGATATCGCTCTTAAACCAGGCCTGCGCCTGGGCTACGCGGAACTTGCGGTTGCTGCGCAGGTGGGAGCCACGTCTCTCCTCTGCCACAAGAAGCCTCGCGTCGCTATCCTCTCCACTGGCGACGAAGTCGTGCCCATCACCGAAACTCCAGGCCCGTTTCACATTCGCAACAGCAACACCGTTTCCCTCGCGGCCCAGGTCAGGCTTGCCGGAGGTGAACCCGTTCCTTTGGTTAACGCTCTTGATCGCGTCGACGACCTCTCCGCCAAAATCGAGCAAGGCCTGCGCGAAGACATCCTCGTTCTCTCCGGCGGTGTTTCCATGGGCAAATACGACCTGGTCGAGTCTGTCCTAAAAGGCATGGGCGCAGAATTCTTCTTCGACGCGGTGGCGATTCGCCCCGGCAAGCCTACCGTCTTTGGCCGTTGCCGCAACACCCTGGTCTTCGGCCTTCCGGGCAATCCCGTCTCTACCATGGTCACGTTTCAGCTCTTCAGCGTTCCCGCGGTCGATATCTTGAGCGGCTCTCTTCCGCGACCGCTTCCGCTGTTGCAAGCCGCGCTGGCCGAACCGCTCCAGGAGAAGCCCGGCCTCACGCATTTCCTTCCCGCCCGGCTGGACTGGGACTCTCTCGTCCCCAGAGTGCACGCGCTTCGCTGGCAAGGCTCCGGCGATATCTCTGCTCTGACCCACGCCAATTGCTTCCTGGTGGTGCCGGCAGACCGCCAGAGTATCGCGGCTGGCGACAGAGTTTCCGTTCTTCCCCGGTTCGACGTACTCTAGTGGAGCTTCAAGATTAAAGCTTTATAGCGGCCGCCTTCCGGGGTGGGCGCCTTCCGTTCAGTTTGTCGCAGCGAGGCCAGCTTGCCAAAACTGTCTCACTATTCCCGGCGTGGCGAAGTAACCATGGTCGATGTCTCCTCGAAATCCGTGACCTTCCGCACCGCCGTCGCCCACGCCTTTGTACGCTTGTCGCCTCGAGTCCTACGCGCCGTGCGCTCCCTGAAAAATCCCAAAGGCAATCCCCTCGAAGTCGCGCGCATCGCCGGAATTGCCGCAGCCAAACGCACCCCGGAGTGGATACCTCTTTGTCATCCACTGCCCATTACCCACATTGATGTGACCCCATCCCTATGCAAAGATGGGGTGGAACTGGTTTCCAGGGTCACGGCCACGGCGCAAACCGGTGTGGAGATGGAAGCGCTGGTCGCCGTCACTTGTGCCGCCCTCACGGTCTACGATATGTGCAAAGCACTGGACAAGAGCATCGAGATTACCGCTGTCCACCTGCTGGAAAAAACCGGCGGCAAGAGTGGTGATTTTCGCCGTTCCTCCCCCAAAATTACCACCAGGAAGTCTCGCGGATGAGTGCCGCTTCCAGCAAAACCGTAAAGCTGCTTGTCGCCGAAGACAATCCCTTGGTCCGCAATCTCGTCGCCAAGGGTCTCGAGCCCATCTGTGAAGTGCTGATAGCCGCCGATGGCGCGGATGCCCTTCTGCAGGTCATCGACACGCCGCCCGACGTGATTCTTTGCGACTACAACATGCCTGGCCTAAACGGCCGCCAGCTCTTCGAAAAGCTCCGTGCTCGCGAGGCTACGCGCCATATTCCGTTCCTCTTCATGGCCAGCCGCAGTGACATTGAAGAGCGTCTCCGTCCGCTCATTGAGGGCGCTGAGGATTTCATTTCCAAGCCATTCCTCCTGAAAGATCTGGTGCGTTCGGCCAAAAAAGTCATTGATCGCCTGCACCTCGAGAAATTGCAGAAACAGGCTTCCCGCCCCGGTGTGATCCAGGGCCGTCTGGAAGAAATGAGCATGATCGACTTATTGCAGTCCCTCGAAATGGGCCAGAAATCCTGCCGCCTGATTGTTCAGAAGGGAACGGACCGCGCTGAACTGTATTTCGCCACCGGGCAATGCCGCGACGCCAAGATCAACGACCTTGCCGGGGACGACGCCGTCTTCAAAGTCGTTCTCTGGACCGAAGGCGAATTTGAAATCGATTTCAATGCCGCCAACGCCTCCTCGGCGACCACGACCACGCGCAGCACCACCGGCCTGCTTATGGAAGCCATGCGTCTGCTCGACGAAGCCAACCGCGACACCGTTGGCACTAACTGATGCGTGCCCGTCGCATGGTCGTGTTTTACTGTTTAGAGGGTCGGGGCGTCGGTTCCGACATTCAGCCGCCGCGAGAATGGGTTCTAGCTCCCGAGGGATCCGCCAGTTCTCTCAACCATTCTCTATCTGCATTATCCTAATAACATGCGCGTCGCCATTCTTACCATTAGCGATTCCGTCGCCCGCGGTGAACGCGAAGACCTCTCCGGACCCGCGCTGGTCGCGCGTTGCCGTGAACTTGGCTGGATCGTATCCTCGGCCCTTCGCTGCTCCGATGATCCCGCCGAAGTGCGCAGTCAGATGCGCACTGTCGCCGATGCTGGCGGCGCCGACGTCCTGCTGACCACTGGCGGCACCGGCCTCGGCCCGCGCGACACCACGCCGGAGGCCACACTCGACATCGCCGATCGCACCATCCCTGGTATCGCCGAGGAAATTCGCCGCAGAGGCGTCGAGAAGACTCCGACCGCCGTCCTCTCTCGCGGCGTTGCCGTTGTCCGCCACAAAACCATCATCATCAATCTTCCCGGCAGCCCCACAGGTGCCGTCGAATCCCTCGATGCCGTTGCGCACCTCCTCCCCCACGCGATCGAAGTCCTTCGCGGCGCTCACCACGATTAATTCAGTTCTGTTTTTGCCTTTGTAGCGGCCGCCATTGGCATGGAACCATTGGAACACTCCATCATTCCGCCACAACGGGCAACACAATCCGCGAGGCTCGCCCGGCATCGTGATGAATCGTGATCCGCCCCTTCTTCATTTCTGCCGATACAATCTCCGATTGACCGGTCTGCAGGTTCCTCGAAAAATGCGGATAAAATGCCCCGGAAATCTGCACCCGTATCCGGTGACCCTTCAAGAAGACGTTACTCGTTAACATCCGCCCCAATTCCAATTTGTAGATCTTTCCTGGCTCCACCAATTTCGGTTCGACCGTCTCATCCCGATAGCTTGCTCGCAGAACATCCAGCCCTGGACTCATCAAATTAAACGCCGTCCCATCCGGCGCCACATCCAGCAGCCGTACCCACAAATCAAAATCCCGCACATCCGCCGACACATACATTTCCGCCTGAATCGGCCCCGTTACCTCCAGATCCTCCTTCATCGGCTCGCTATCAAACACCAGTACATCTTCACGCCCCGCCAGTCCTCGATAATCATGCGCCCCATACCTGTCGTACGCATCCGTAACCGGATGCGCGGGATCAGAAATAAACGAATTCGTCGCAGCGCCTGAGGCGTCTGACTTCAACCCTAAACTTCCGGTTCGATCACTTTGCTTCTTTGCGCCCAAATAGAACGATTCCACTTTCGCCCGTCTCAGTGGCCACGCCTCTTCATCTCTCCACTCATTCCTGCCCATCACGAAGATGCGCACCGGCTTTTCGCGCTCCACGCCGTTGTCTACGTTTCGCAAGTAATGATCCAGCCACCGCAGAATCAGTTCGTCGTAGTCGATTGGCGCTGTCGGTCCAAAATCCCGCTCGCCGCTCGCGCGCGAATCCTCGCCTCCGTGCGTCCAGGGACCGATCATCGTTCGTGTTCGCGCCTGCGTTTCCCCCTTGCGGGCCGCCAGCAATCCGTTGAAATTCGTCGTTGCTCCGTCTGGCCCATAAGCCTCGTCGTACCATCCCGAAAAATTCAGAACCGCGCAGTGTACGCGGCCATATTTATTCCGCAACTCTGCCCAATCCCACCACCCATCCGCCGGAGGATGTGCCAGCCATTGGTAGTAATACGGCGCTGCCCGTTTCAAATCTGGCAATTCACCGAGCGGCAGAAATCCTTCAATCCGCTCGTGCTCTTTCTTCCAACTCGCCGCTGCTTCCTCCTCCGTCCTCGATCCGGCCAGCCCTTTTCTCTTACGTGCATCCGGCGCAATGTTCATCCAGATCCATTCCAGCCACGAACCATCAAACAGGCCACCTGAATAGAAGAAATTCCGTGGCGTGGAAAATGTCATCGCCGGCACCATCGCCTTCAGATGTGGTGGATCTTCCACCGCCGCCAGCCACTGCACCGCGCCCGGATACGACAAACCGAATGTCCCGACGTTTCCATCCGACCACGGCTGCTTTGCTGCCCACTCTATCGTGTCGTACCCGTCGCGCCCCTCATTCTGGTACGGTGTGAACTCGCCATCGGATGCATACCGCCCGCGGACATCCTGAATCACCAAGGCATACCCGCGTTTTACCGCCTTCTCGAATGTTGTCCATTCCTTAGGCGCGCCCACTTTCCCATACGGCGTGCGGTACACCAGGGTAGGGAATCGTCCCTCGGCCTTCGGCAGCCAGACGTCAGCACGCAGCAGCACACCGTCGCGCATGGGCACCGGCACATCCGTTCTACGCACGAACTCTTGATCGGTCCTGCCACCTCTAACTGCGCCGGCGCAGAATAGCCAAGCGCAAAGAGTGCCCGCCAACGTTGCCAGCAAAACAAGTCCCGTTCTTCTCATGCCGCGCATTCTATCCGAACCCACGGCCATTCGCTTGTTGACCACCCGCAGTTCCTCCGTAACAATGTTCTGACCATGACTCCTAAACTTTCTGACCAGCATCTCGCCGTTCTGGGCGCCGGCAAACTGGGCGGCATTCTTCTCCGCGCGTACCTCAAACAGGGCCTTTTCGCGGCGAAGCACGTAACCGCCACCGTCCGCCACGCAGAAAAAGCCGCTAATCTATCGAAGGAACTCGGCGTTAATGTCACCACCAACAACCGCGCCGCCGTCAAAAACGCCGATGTCATTCTCCTGGCCGTGAAGCCCCAGGTCGTTGCTGAGGTCCTCAAAGAAATCAAGCCTGCCCTTGGTAAACACACGCTCGTGATTTCTGTAGCCGCGTCCGTCCCTACGGCGTACATCGAACAGCGCGCTAATGAAAAAGTTCCCGTGATTCGTGCCATGCCGAATACCTGCTCCGTCGTCGACTGCGGCATGACCGGCATTTGCCCGGGCGCTCATGCTTCTGCCGAACACCTCGAGATTGCCAAATCCATGTTCGGAGCCGTTGGCCGCACTGTCGTTGTCGACGAGAAAAATATGGACGCCGTTACGGGCCTCTCTGCCAGTGGTCCCGCGTTCATCTACATCATTCTCGAATCGCTTGCCGAGGCTGGCGTAAAAGTGGGACTCCCTCGCGATATTTCCACGCTTCTCGCCGCGCAAACCATGAAAGGCGCCGCCAGCGTCGTACTCGAAACCGGCGATCACCCCGCGCTCCTTAAGGATTCTGTCACCACTCCTGCCGGCTGCACCATCGACGGCATCATGGAGCTCGAGGAAGGTAAACTCCGCGTCACCTTGATCAAAGCAGTGGTTAAAGCCACGCAACGCGCCGGCGAACTCCTCTTCGAGAAGTAGCCGTGACGCCTCTCCTTGCGTTCAGGCCGCCTTTATGTGCTAGCATTCGACTGTCGATGCAATAAATCCGTCACTCCGAATGAAGTGAGGAGTCCCTCTTCGGCTTTAAGTAGAATAAAACATGCCCGCCGCCTACATCCCGGTCCTGATTTTTGCTTTGCTGGTTCTCTCGTTTCCCGTTATCGCGCTGCTCGTCTTTAAGTTGATTCGTCCCGAATCGCGCGGGGGCCCCGCGAAATTTCTCCCCTACGAATGTGGCGTTCCCGCGGAAAGCAATGCCCGCGGCCGTTATTCCGCGCGTTTTTATGTGGTAGCCATGCTTTTTGTCATCTTCGACGTGGAAACCATTTTTTTGTTTCCCTGGGCGCTGCTCTATCGTTCCTGGCTTGCAGCGCATCTCGGTGCTTTCGCGCTTATCTCCATGTTCGTTTTCCTCGGCATTCTGCTCGTCGGTTACATCTGGCTGTACAAAAAAGGCGCGCTCGACTGGGCTTGATTCACGTTTTCCTCTTGTCTGTGTTCCCGCTCATTGACTGCCCTTATCTCCTATGTTAGAAACGCACTGAACGATGAGAATAGCTGCCAGGTCGCGGATGAACATGTCCGTCTTGCTGGATGGCTTGCGCGTTCTCGCTCCTTCCTTGCGCATGCGGCCTTTTGATCAGCCATCCGGAGCTAATTGAGTTCACGGTTCGCCGTTCTCGTTTTTCTGATTGCTTTGAAACCAAGTGGTCCCAGGGTCCATGGCAGACGAGTCCAAGCCATCCCAAGAGCCTGAAAGTACCAAGTCGGAGCCAAAGGACGCCGCGCAAGCGTCTGCCCCGAAGAGCGTACCCGCTCCTGCCTCGCCCGCTACTCCCATAGCGGCGAAGCCGGCCGCTCCTGCGCCCAAGGCTCCTCCCCCGGCGCAAACTCCGCTGGACAATGATCTCGTCCGCCGCTTCCGCGACCATTTCGGCGCCGCTATTCTCGATGCCCTCGAAGATCGCAAGCAGCCCTACCTCGTCATCGACGCCGCCCAGATCCTGGAGATCGCACGCTATTCGCGCGACCAGGAAAAATTCGATCTTCTTGAGGATTTCACCGCCGTGGATTGGCCAAAACGTGAAAAGCGCTTCGACCTTATCGCCATCCTGTATTCCTTCGCGCACAACACGCGCCTGCGCCTGAAAATTCCCATCGCTGGGGACCAGCGTCCCTCCAGTTTGGTCGACATTTGGCCCACCTCCAACTGGCTCGAGCGCGAAATCTACGACATGTTCGGCATTGAATTTGCCGGCCATCCCGACCTGAAACGCATCCTCCTTCCCGACGGTTGGCAGGGCCACCCGTTGCGCAAGGATTACGACATTCTTCAGCAAGACACCGCGTGGGTCCGGGAAAATCTCGGTATCGACAGCGGTCAGTAATCGGCAGTCAGTAGTCAGAGGAGACTTGGTTTACACAGTGCAAGACGACGCGACACTACGACACGACACGCTCCTCGGTGCCGACGAACTCGTCCTCAATATGGGGCCGCAGCACCCTTCCACCCACGGCGTACTCCGCGTCAAACTCAAACTCGACGGCGAACGTGTTCGTGGCACTGAGTGTGTCATCGGATATCTTCACCGCGGCGTCGAAAAAATTGCCGAGAACCGCACCTACCAGCAGTTCGCTCCGTACGTCGACCGCATGGATTACGTCGCGGCCGTCAGTAACGGTCTCGGCTACTGCGAAGCCGTTGAAAAACTCCTGAATGCTGAGGCCCCGCTGCGCGCCAAAGTCATTCGCACCATCCTCACCGAACTCCAGCGCATCGCCAGCCATCTGCTTTGGCTGGGCACCCACGCTTTGGATATCGGCGCGCTCACCCCGCTCTTCTATTGCATGCGCGAACGTGAAGAAATTCTGAAGATCTTCGAGAAGTATTGTGGCGCTCGCCTAACCACCCATGCTTTCCGTATCGGTGGCCTCCAGTACGAAGCTTACGACGGCTTCGAGAAAGATGTGGAGCGTTTCTGCAAAGATTTCGAGCGCCGCATCCAGGAATATGTCGACCTGCTCACTGGCAACAGTATCTGGATCGGGCGTACCCGCAATGTCGGCGTATTGAATGCCGCGGACTGCATCGCTATCGGCGCCAGCGGTCCGGTACTGCGTGCCGCCGGTGTGAAATGGGATTTGCGCAAAGCGCAACCCTATGCCGCGTATGACCGCTATCAATTTGAAATTCCCGTGGGTACAAATGGCGATACTTACGACCGTTATATGGTGCGTATGGAAGAGATGCGCCAGTCTCGCCTCATTTGCTTGCAGGCCATCGAGAATATTCCCGAAGGTCCGATATTCGGGAAGGTCGGCAAAGTCATTAAGCCCGCCCCGGGCGAGGTCTACCATTCCATAGAAGCGCCTAAAGGCATACTCGGCTATTACATCGTCAGCGATGGCACCACGCAGCCCTATCGCATTCGCATTCGTCCGCCCTCATTCATAAACCTCCAAGCACTCGACAAAATGATTCGCGGTCACCTGGTCGCTGATGTGGTCGCCGTCATTGGCACCCTCGACATTGTCCTCGGCGAGGTAGACCGATGACGATTTCTCTTAGGGCGTCGGAGCTTCAACTCCGACATCATGCCACCCGCAAGAACCGGGTTTTAGCCCCGGAAGAATCAGGTTTGGCTGTCCTTTCCACAATTGCCGTCTTTGCACATGCAGTCGCAAACTGCTCGTGCTCGTATCTCGCCACTCGCCACTCCCCACTCGCCACTTCTTTCGCTCTTGCGGATGATCCCCAATGAATCCCACCGCCCAAGCCATTCTGCAATTCCTTCAGACTTACTGGGTGGAACTCGTCTGTGGCGTTGTAATCGTCGCAGTCGTTCCCCTGATTGCGGGCTATGTAGTCCTCGTCGAGCGCAAACTCATGGCCGACATGCAGGCCCGCCTTGGTCCCATGCGCGTTGGTCCGCACGGCTTGCTGCAACCCATCGCCGATGCAGTCAAACTGCTCATCAAGGAAGACATCGTTCCGCGCGACTCCGACGCCTTTATTTTCTGGTTCGCCCCCGTCATCTCCATGGTCGCCGCCCTCACCTCCCTGGGCGCGCTCTACTTCGGTCCCGCGTTTCGCGTGGCCAATGACATCAATGTCGGCATCCTCTTTGTTGTCGGCGTCAGTTCTCTCGGCTTCCTCGGCATCATCCTGGGTGGGTGGGCTTCCAATAGCCACTACTCCATCCTCGGAGCCATTCGCAGTACCGCCCAACTGGTCAGCTACGAAACCGCGGGCGGTCTCGCGATCATCAGCGCTCTTCTGCTCTCCGGCACATTAAAGATCCAGGCCATCGTAGACGCGCAATCGCAGTATCACGTCTGGTTCATCTTCCTTGCCCCCGTCGGCTTCTTCACTTACCTCGTTGCATCCATCGCGGAAACCAACCGCGCTCCTTTCGATCTGCCCGAAGCCGAATCCGAACTTGTCGCAGGCTATATGACCGAATATAGCGGCTTCCGCTGGGCCCTCTATTTCCTTGGGGAATACGCCAACATGATCGTAGTGGCCTCGGTAGCCACCACGCTTTTCCTGGGCGGGTGGCTGCGGCCATTTCCCAACGTGCATTGGCTCAATTGGCTGGACTTTCTGCCCGTGCTTCTGATTACGGCGGTTGGGGCTTACTGTCTCTACAGGGCAGGGAAGCAGCCGGTGAAGGTCCAGGCCGGTTTTATGTGGGCCGTCGCTCTGGGATGCTTTGCCGTTGCTTTGATGTTCCTGGCTCCTTGGATTTTCGCTCCGTTGCGCTTCGCGCTTCCCGGCTTGAACGGCGCTTTCTGGTTCCTGCTGAAAATTTCCGGCTACATTTACATTTTCATGTGGCTGCGCTTTACCCTGCCTCGGTATCGCTTTGATCAGCTCATGCACCTTGGCTGGTACATCCTGATTCCTTTGGCGATCGTCAATGTTTTCTCCGTCGGCGTGGCCATGCTGCTGGAATCGGAATTTGGCTGGAATCGCTGGCTCGCCATGATGATCACGACGGCCTTCACCTTGGCGGTTTCTGTATATCTGGTTCATTTGAACGACAAACGCACCGCGGCGGCTTCTTCGGCCACCGCCGTCGCCACGGATTCTTATGCTGGATAGCATCCTCTTCTACTTTTTCGCCGGTGTTGCGGTGCTCAGTGCCGCACTGATGATTACCCGCCGCAACGTAATGCATTCCGCCGTGTTCCTGGTCACCACGCTGCTGGCGATTGCCGGCATCTTTCTGCAACTTCATGCGGAGTTCCTCTTCGTCACTCAAATCATCGTCTACGTCGGCGGCATCATGGTGCTGTTTATTTTTGTCATCATGCTGGTTCGCCTCGACGTTGCCATCCACAAGATGCGCTTCCGCCTTCAGAAGTTCGTGGCGGTGCTGGTTACGGTTGTGCTCGGCTTGGAACTCTTTGTGATCCTTCATTCTGCCGGGCAATTACCCGGCGGTGGTTTGTTTGTTCCCGGCAGTGCGAATCCAGACAAGCTGGCTCCTAACTCCGAAAAACTCGCAACCAGCTTGTTCAGCAATTACTTGCTGCCCTTCGAAATTGCCAGCGTCCTGCTACTGGTGGCTATGGTCGGCGCGGTGGTGATGGCCAAAAACAGAAAAAGGACTGACGAACCATGATGTCACCGGCGCATTACCTCTTCCTCAGCCTCGCGCTCTTTCTTATCGGCTGTATCGGCGTGGTCACGCGTCGCAACGTCATCGTCGTTCTCATGTCCATCGAACTGATCCTCAACGCCGTCAACATCAACCTGGTGCTCTTCTCGCGCGTTTTCGGCGATGTGGCCGGCCAGGTCTTCGCTCTCTTCATCATTGCCGATGCTGCCGCCGAAGCTGCCGTAGGCCTCGGTATTATCATCGCTTTCTTCCGCAATCGCGAAACCGTCCTCGCCGACGAAATGGATCTCCTCAAATGGTAGCTGTCGCCCCCATTTTCGTTCTGTCATCCCGAGCAACGCGAGGGATCTGCTTGTCCCCGAGCTACGCGTCACGGCTCGCGATTCACATCGTCCCATTCGCGCACCTTCCTCAGCATCCTACAGGGTCCCGCCCATGACCTCCTCCAACTATTTCCTCGAGCATCTCTGGCTGATTCCGCTCTTCCCACTCGTCACTGCTGCGCTCATGCTCTTCATCGGCCGCCTGCTGCCGAAAAGCGCCATTAACTTCTTCTGCGTGGGCAGCGTGTTCCTCTCCTTCATCCACGCCGCCGGCGCCGCTCTTGCCCTTTTTTCTCTCGAACCGGGGCAGCGGGTATTCCAGCAGATCCTTTTCGAATGGGTGACGCCTGGTTCCATCCCCGCCATTGGTGGTCCCGTTCCGTTCATTGCCGACTGGGGCTATCTCCTTGATCCGCTTTCTTGCGTGATGATTTTGGTGGTCACTGGCGTCGGCTTTCTGATTCACGTTTATTCCATCGGCTACATGGCGCACGAAGGCGGCTACTATCGGTTCTTCGGCTACTTGAACCTGTTCATGTTTTCCATGCTCATGCTGGTTCTGGCCAACAATCTTCTTCTGCTCTTTGTAGGCTGGGAAGGCGTCGGTCTGTGCAGCTACCTGCTGATTGGCTTCTATTTCCTCAAAAAGTCGGCCGCCGACGCGGGCAAAAAAGCGTTCATCGTCAATCGCGTGGGTGACACCGGTTTTCTCCTCGGCGTATTTTTCATCGCTAGCACCTTTGGCACCATTCGCTTCACCTCTCACGGCCTGGCGGATCCCGTCGCGTTCGCCGGAATCAACGAAACTCTTGGCGCCATGCTCACCCAAGAACGCTTGGTCTATGGCGCACCGCTACTCACGATCATCGCCCTGCTTCTCTTCGTTGGCGCTACCGGCAAGTCCGCCCAGCTTCCTCTCTACGTTTGGCTCCCCGACGCCATGGAAGGTCCCACGCCCGTCAGCGCCTTGATCCACGCGGCCACCATGGTAACGGCCGGCGTGTACATGGTCGCGCGCATGAACGCCATCTACCAACTCGCGCCGCTCGCTATGGACCTGGTCGCTGTTGTTGGTGCGCTCACCGCCATTTTCGCCGCCTCCATGGCCCTCGTGCAGAACGACATCAAGAAGGTCCTCGCCTACTCTACGATCAGTCAGCTCGGCTACATGTTTCTCGCTCTCGGTGTCGGCGCATTCTCTGCCGGTGTCTTCCACTTGATGACCCACGCGTTCTTCAAAGCGCTGCTCTTCCTCGGCGCCGGTAGCGTCATCCATGCTCTCTCCGGTGAGCAGGATCTGCGCAAGATGGGTGGCTTGTGGAACACAGTCCCCGCTACTTCCCGGCCTTTCCTGATTGCCACGTTAGCCATTGCGGGCATGCCTCCGTTAGCGGGCTTCTTCAGTAAGGACGAGATTCTCGGCCATGCCTTTGGGCGCGCCGCCACAGTTGATCGTTATCTCTTTCTTTGGATTGTCGGTCTGATCACCGCAGGACTCACCGCCTTTTACATGTTCCGTCTGCTGTTCCTGGCCTTTTTCGGTTTCTCCCGGGTAGCTCCCGAACTGGACCACCATATCCACGAGTCGCCCAAGACCATGACGGTCCCCCTCATGATTCTTGCCGCTCTTTCCATCGTCGGCGGCTGGTTTGCTCTTCCTGCCTTGTGGGGTGAAGAAAGCTCCTTCGAACGATTCCTCGAGCCGGTGATGACCGGCGTCATCCCGGAAACGGTTTCCGTCAAATTCGCGCATCATACCTTGCTCGTCGAATGGCTCCTCATGGCTTTATCCGTGGGCATTGCCGGGTGGGGAATCTGGTTGGCGTACAATTTCTACCTCAAGCACCCGCAACTCCATTCGAAAGTCGCCGCTTCCTGGCCGCGCCTCCACAATCTTCTGCTGCACAAGTATTACGTCGACGAAATCTACGACGCGCTCTTTGTCAATCGCATCAAGGACCTCAGCGTGGCCCTGGCGTTCTTCGACGGCAAAGTAATCGATGGGCTCGGCGTCGATGGTGTCGCCTGGTTTACTCGTGTTTTATCCAGAATTTCCATGTGGTGGGACAAGTGGGTTGTCGACGGTCTCGTCAATCTCGTCGGCCGATTCACGCGGTCTCTCAGCCATCCGATCCGTATGCTGCAAACCGGCGTGTTTTCCAGTTACGCCGTCTTCATCCTGATCGGTTTGGCCATTTTGCTCGCGTATTACGGCCATCACATGCAGGTTTTAGTGCGCAGTTTGCGCTGAAAGGCGATTCGCATGTTTTCTCATCATCTCTTGAGCGTGATCCTGTTCACGCCTACTATTGGCGCTCTGCTGCTGCTGTTGATTCCGCGCGGCGCCCAGTCGCTTCACCGCCTCGTCGGCAATCTCTTCGGCGTCCTCGGCTTCGTCGTTTCCATCCCGCTGGTCATGCACTTCCCGGCCGGCTACGAAAATTACACCTTTGTCGAATCTGCGGAATGGATCCCTTCCATCGGCGCTCGCTATAGCCTCGGCCTCGACGGCATCAGTTTCCTCCTGGTCATGCTCACCACGTTCCTCGGCATGATCGCCATCCTCTCTTCCTGGTCTGCCATCCAGATGCGCACCAAGGAGTACTACATCCTCCTGCTCCTTCTTCAGACCGGTATGCTCGGCGTCTTTATGTCCTTGGACTTCTTTCTCTTCTATATGTTCTGGGAAGTGATGTTGGTTCCCATGTATTTCCTCATCGGCGTTTGGGGTAGCGATCGCCGCCTCTATGCCGCCATCAAGTTCTTCCTCTACACTTTGGCCGGCTCGGTCCTGATGCTTCTTGGCATCTTGGCGCTTTATTTCAATGCAGAAAAAAGTACGGGTGTACAGACCTTCGACATCCCCACGCTCCTCGCCGCCGCGCAGCATTTTCCCGACTCTCTGAAGGTCTGGCTCTTCTGGGGATTTTTCTTTGCGTTCGCCATTAAAGTCCCGATGTTCCCATTCCACACCTGGCTGCCGGACGCGCACACCGAAGCTCCCACCGCGGGCTCCGTGATCCTCGCCGGCGTCCTATTGAAAATGGGCACTTACGGTTTCATCCGCTTCTCTCTGCCGCTTCTTCCTGCGGACACGGCCCTTCGAGCCAAGATCATCCACATCGTCATTTTCCTCTCGCTCGTCGGCATCATCTACGGCGCCATCGTCTGCCTGATGCAGAAAGACATGAAGCGCCTGATTGCCTACAGTTCCGTCAGCCACCTCGGCTTCTGCACCCTCGGCATCTTCGCGCTCACGCCCACTGGTCTTTCCGGCAGCGTCCTCCAGCAGATCAACCACGGCATCTCGACTGGAGCGCTCTTCCTTATCGTCGGTGTCCTGTATGAGCGCCGCCACACGCGCCTCATTTCCGAATTTGGCGGACTCGCCACGCCCATGCCCAACTTCGCCGCCATCTATCTCATCGTCAGCCTGAGTTCACTCGGCATGCCGCTACTCAACGGCTTCATCGGAGAATTCACCATTCTCCAGGGCGCGTTCGTCGTCAATAAAGCCTGGGCCGCTTGGGGCACACTCGGCATCGTCCTCGGTGCCGCCTATCTCCTCTGGTTATATCAGCGCGTGATGTTCGGTACCGTCACTCACGAAGTGAACAAAACTCTACCCGACCTCAATCTTCGGGAATACGCCATCCTGCTTCCGCTGGTCATTTTGGCCTTCTGGATTGGCATTTACCCCAAGCCTTTCTTCAACTACATCAACAATCCCGTCGACCGCATCGTCCACCAGGTCAACCCAACGTTCTACGAGCGCGCCTCCGCGCCATCCTCCTCTTCCTTCTCCTCCGCAACTTCCTCAAGCTCTCTGGTGCCGGCGGCAACGGTGAACAAATAACCATCGCCATGCACTCTGCCCTCAATTCCGTCATCAATTACATCCACGGCGATGGCCTGGCGATCCTGCCGGAAATGGAACTGCTCCTCTTCGCCCTGGGCATCCTCATCTTCGATTTCCTGCTCGATAAGAAAGAAAAGTATTGGAATGCCATCCTTGCGCTGACTGGCGTCATTGCCAGTGGCTTCGGCGTTTACATGCAAGTTCAACGTTACGACGTTTTGCGCAAGGATCCCAACGGTCCTCCAGGGATACTCGGCTTCCACGACACCGTCCTCATCGATGGCTTCTTCATCGTCTTCGCGGTTTTGTTCCTGGCCGCCACTGCTCTCGTCATTTTTCTTTCCGTTCGCTACATGGAACTGGAACGCGAGCAAGAAGGCGAATTCTACGCGCTCATCCTCTTCTCCTGTATCGGCATGATGTTCATGGCTTCCGGCATCGACCTCCTCGTCCTGTTTCTCGGTCTCGAAACCATGGCCCTCAGCTTCTACGTCCTCTCCGGTTTCCTGCGCGCCAATAAGCGTTCCAATGAAGCGGCTATGAAGTATCTGCTCCTTGGCGCCTTCAGCACCGGCATTCTCGCCTACGGCTTCTCTCTCCTCTACGGTTTGAGCGCATCCACCAATATCTTCCAGATCGGCGATATGCTCGACCGCCGCCTCCGCTATACCTTCGCTCACGGTTTCATCGATTGGCTGGTAGTCCTTGCTTTCGTCACTGTCGCCACCGGCCTCTTTTTCAAGATTGCCGCGGTGCCATTCCACCAATGGGCTCCCGATGTGTATGAAGGCGCTCCTACTCCCATCACCGCCTATGTCAGCGTTGGTTCAAAGACCGCCAGCTTCGCGCTGCTCCTCCGCCTGATGTTCTACGTCTTCGGCGGTTCGCACCCTACCTGGCTCTTCCTCATCGCCGGTGTTGCCGTGGCCTCGCTCACCTGGGGCAATCTCGCCGCTCTCACTCAGAACAACGTCAAGCGTCTGCTGGCCTACTCGTCCATCTCCCACGTTGGCTACATCCTTCTCGGACTCGTAGCTTGGGATCCCACCATGCAGAGCAACACCGCCGTCACCGGCATCTTTTACTACCTCATCGCCTACGGCTTCATGACCTTCGGCGCTTTCGCCGTTATCATCGTTCTGCGCCAGCGCGGCATCATCGGCGATACTCTCGACGATCTCGACGGCCTCCACCAGCGCAATCCCGCTGCCGCTTTGCTCCTCTTGATCTTCATGCTTTCGCTCGCCGGCATCCCTCCCACCGCCGGCTTCATGGGAAAGTACTTCATTTTTCAAGCTCTCATTGAGAGCCACCATCCAGTGCTTGCGGTTTTCGCCGTCCTCTATATCGTTCCCGCGCTCTATTACTACTTCCGGATCGTGGTCCACGCGTACATGAGAACTCCCGGCGAGGCTCCCACTCCGCACATGAGCAACGCGCAAGCCATCGCGCTGGGCATCACTCTATTTGTCACCTTGGCCGCTGGGTTGTATCCTGAGCCATTCGCGCGACTGGCCCGCTATGCCTTCGGACAATAACGACAACAAACCCGAGAAGCTCACTCCCACCGAAGAACGCGCGGCGGGTTTCAGCCGCCAATTTGCTACCGCTATGGAGCTTCCCTTCATCATGGTCGGCGGTATCGCCGTCGGTGGCCTCATCGGCTACTTCCTCGATGGCTGGCTGCACACCAAGCCCTACCTCATGCTTCTCTTCGGCTTTCTCGGCTTTTTCGCCGGTCTGCGCGACATGCTCCGCCGCGTCTCCAAGCAATAACATCCTGCAGCGCAGCGTGAGTCTTCGAGCCCTGCGGTTTCACGATATGCGGAGTGCGAGAGCCCAGCCTGCCCTGCGCTTCGCAGGATTCCCCGATCTCCACCTCAGCATCAACGGCGGCCCACCTGCCGCAGGCGAGTCCAGCTATAATCGTCGCGAGACTATCGCCAAAGTGACATCGACTCCCATCGACGACTCGGCTTACCGCCGTTCCGAGTCGCACATCTCCCAATTCACATTACTGCTGGGTGCTCTTGCCGCTCTTCCCGCAGCCTATTTCCACGGCTGGCGCTGGGGGCTCGGTATTTTCATCGGCGCCGTTCTCGCCTGGTTCAATTTCCGTTGGCTCAAGCAGGGCCTCGATGCCTTAGTCTCCGCCTCCACCGCCCAAGCCGAGCAGAAAAAAGCCGAAGTTCCCATCGCCACCTATTTCAAAGCGCTCTTCCGCTACGGGTTGATAGCTCTCGCTGTCTATGTTATTTTTAAGTATCTGAACGTTCCCGTTTTAAGTATGGTTTTAGGTCTGTGCGCTCTGGGAGCGGCCACCATTGTGGTTAGTGTGCACAGCATCCTGCGTCCGACGGACTGACGAATGGAACATGAACTAAAACAACTCACCCATTGGGTGAATCACTTGCTGGGTCCGCTCGCCCTTCAGTTTCTCCACGCTCTCCACATTCAACCTACCGATTATGACCACCCCATTCCGGAATATGTGGTCATGTCGCTGGTGGTCCTCGTCATCGGCACACTGCTTGCCATGATTCTTCGCACCCGGCTTTCCGTCGAGCGGCCCGGCGGCTTCCAGCAGGCCGCGGAAATGCTCCTGACCAATCCACTCGGATTTGGCATCAAGGATCTTGTCGAAGAAAACGTTGCTCACGGCGCACAGAAATACATTCCGTTTATCGGTGCGATTGCCATTTTCATTTTGCTCTCCAACCTACTCAGCGTTTTTCCCGCTTTCTCCTCTCCCACAGGAATTGCCATTGTGCCCCTGGCTTGCGCGTCCCTGGTTTTTCTCTACTTCAACTGGCAGGGTATTCGCCACCACGGTGTTGGCGGTTATCTCATGACTTTTGCGGGTTCTCCGAAGCACTTCGGAGATTGGCTTCTTGCCTTCTTGTTGTTCCCGGTAGAAATCATCTCCACCTCAGCGCGGCTTCTCTCCCTCACCGTCCGTCTTTGGGCCAACATTTTCGCCAGCGATTTGATTTACGGCATTTTCCTCGGTCTCCTGCTCGGCCCGTTTGAGTGGGCCTGGACCAAGAGCCCCATCCTCGGCTTGATCGTCGGCATTTTCCCGGTTCTTGTTCCCCTCGCGTTTGTGGGGTTGCACATCTTTGTTTCCGTGATTCAGGCCTATATTTTCACCGTGCTTCCGTCTATCTACGTTGGTTTGGCCGTCACCGACGAGCACTGATTCCATGGCCACTAGTACCCAAATTGTTATTCCGAACGAAGCGAGGAATCCGTTTTTTATTGATTTTTTCCGCCGTTCAGCGTGAGACCGGTTTGCTCCACGTTCATCCGGGAACCACCCACTGGCGGCTATTCTCAGGAGGTTAGTTATGAAGAAAGCAGTTATGTTGTTGGCTGTCGGTTTACTCGTGATGTTGGTTGTCGCTCCCGCCGTATTCGCTCAGGATGCGGGCGCGAGTTCTGGTAAGAACCTCGGGGCTATCGCCGCTGGTTTCGGTATGGCTCTTGCCGCCTTCGGTGCCGCATTGGGGCAGGGTAAGATCGCTTCTTCTGCTTGCGAAGGCATGGCCCGCAATCCAGGAGCCGCCGGCGCCATTCGCGCCGCGATGATTCTCGGCTTGGTGTTCGTTGAAACCCTGGCCCTGTTCACCCTCGCGATCATCATGCTCAAGGTCTAAACTCGAAATTGCGGATTCCGTTATGTTTAACGGAATCTTCGCAGCATAGAATCGCCGTTATTCAAAACGCCCGCTTCGGGCAATCCGGAGCGGGCGTTTTGTTGTAGTGAGGGGAAGTCTTACTTATTATCTTGACACGTAAATCTATTTATACTAGAGTTTT
>Ga0335085_10004890_pt1 | contig 21898 bp, 19 predicted proteins | sample Lox_Sample_45_FD_206712 | JGI IMG/M metagenome (GOLD analysis project Ga0335085, IMG submission 206712) | Soil microbial communities from Loxahatchee National Wildlife Refuge, Florida, United States - Lox_Sample_4.5 | ecosystem: Environmental > Terrestrial > Soil > Wetlands | place: USA...
CCCGTTATGAGTATGCAGCCTAGCGCTCATATTTTTCTAGTGGTCCTTTGATTCTAACATTCGCACAACAGCCTACCGAACCGGGATGCGAATGTTAGAATTGGACCATTAGCCGGCGTATCGCTTATCCGCACGGCGTGCGTGCAGCAGACTCTCGGCCCGGTCGCGGGGAACACCGCTCGGCCGGGCCCGCTTCGGCAACGCCGCGGCGTTTACCCTTCAGCAACATTGCGGCGAGCTTTCGCGCGCCGGGAACCCCTAGGGAAGGGCTGCGGCTTAACGTGCGTCACCGTCGGCGGGTGGTGAATCCATGCATCTCGACGTGCAAACCCTTTCCGTGGTGACGGTCTTCATCACGGCGCTGCTCGGCGCACTCCTGGTTTTTGCCGGACTCCAGAACCGCAGCATCCGCGCGCCGATGTGGTGGGGAGCGGCCCACGTGGTCAATGCCAGCGGCCTCGGACTCTTGATCTCGCGCGGCGCGGCGCCGGATTTCGTCACGGTCGATCTTGCCAATGCCCTGGTGCTGGTCGGTTACGGCCTCACCTGGGGCGGCTCTCGCATCTTCGACGGCCGCAAGGTCCAACCGCTGATGATCATGGTGGCTCCGGCCATCTGGATCGTTTTTTGCCAATTGCACGGGCTCGCTGCCAGCGCCGACATTGGTGTTGTCGTCGTCTCCACGATGATGGCGCTGCTGGCTCTGCTCGCAGCGGAGGAGCTTTGGCGCGGTCGCGATGAACCGCTGATGTCGCGCTGGCCCTCGGTTATCGTGCTGCTGGCCTACGCGGCGGTCCTGTTGGCGCGGGTGCCGGCGACCCTCTTGGCTCCTCTGTTCAGCGCCGACACGTTCACCCGCGGACTGTCGTTCGCGCTACTGGCATTCGGCACGCTGTTGTTCACCGTGGTGATGGCGTTTCTCCAGCTCAACATGACGAAGGAACGGACCGAGCTCAAGCACAAGATCAATTCGCTGGTCGATCCCTTGAGCGGCGTCGCCAATCGTCGCGCCTTCCTGGACGGTGCCAAGAGCCTCCTTGCCCAGCAGGAATTCGACCAGCAGCCGCTCGCCATTCTTTTGTTCGATCTCGATCGTTTCAAGCAGATCAACGATCGCTTCGGCCATGGCATCGGCGACGCGGTGCTGCAAACTTTCGCCAGGACCGCGACGGCGACGCTCGGTGCCGACGTGCTGTTTGCCCGGATCGGCGGGGAGGAATTCGCCTCCTGCGTGCCGGTCGGCGATCTCGACGAAGGTTACGCCATCGCCGACCGGGTGCGGCGCAATTTCGCCGCCGCCGCGACGCACCTGGGCGACCCCGGCCTGTTGCCGACTGTAAGCGCCGGCATTGCCCTGGGCTGCGATCCGCATGCCGACGTGCAGGAACTCCTCGCCGTAGCCGATCGAGCGTTGTACCGGGCCAAAGAACGCGGCCGCAATCGCGTCGAAGCGGAGCTGCCCGCAGCGCAAGACGTGCCGAGCGCCGACATTGCCGCACCGTCGCTCGTTCCGGTCATCGGCGCCGGCCGTGCCGCCATCGTCAACGCCTCCATCGGCCGCGCGCGTCGCGTCGCGTTCTAAAACCGCGCGCAGTTTCCGGGCTTTTTTCCGAATCTTTTTCGGAAAAGCCGCCCGATAAGCCCAACCCTTGGCAAAGCCTGAACAGCGACCGCACCTGCCGGCGCGGCCAATCGGTGCTACGCGTTTCTACAGACCAAACGGATTGGAGCCCAGCTCCATGCAGCTCGATTTGGCGCCAGCTCTGGTGTCGCTCGACGTCGGCACGCTGTTCGCAATCGCCATCTGCGTCGCGTCACTGCTTGGCCTGTTCCTGACCTTTGCCTGGATCCAGGAACGCACGCGCGCTCTTGCGTGGTGGAGCGCCGCCTACCTGCTTGGCGCCGTGTCCGGTGCGCTGTGGCGATTTGGCCACCTCGTCGCTCCGACGCTGCCGCAAAGCCTGGCCACGGTCCTGTTGTTCGTCGCCGTCGGCATGATTTGGAGCGGCGCGCGCGCGTTTCACGGCCGGCCGATCCGCTGGATCGCCATGGTGTCCGGCGCCGGCTTCTGGTTGATCGCCCGTTTCGTTCCCGCACTTGCGGGTTCGCCTGCTTCGGGCGTCATTGTCAGCTCGACCATTGTCGCGGCCTACACCTTCCTGACGGCAATGGAATTGCGGCGGGAACGCCGCAGCGCGCTCATCCGGCGGTGGCCTGCGGCGCTGGTTCCCATGCTGCATGGAGCGATCTTCCTTCTCCCGGCCGCCTTGGCGATGCTCGGGCCCGGCGGCGATGGCGTCCGCATTGTCGCTCGCGGTTGGATTGCGGTCTTTGCCGTCGAGATCGTGCTCTATGTCGTCGGCACCGCCTTCATCGTCCTGATCCTGGCGAAGGACCGCGCCGTGCATCTATACAAGACTGCGGCGACCACGGATCCGCTGACGGGTCTGCTCAATCGGCGCGGCTTCTTCGAGGCGGTGGCCATAGTCTTAGGCCGCAATCGCGGTGGCGCAAACGCTGTCAGCGTGCTCGCCTTTGATCTCGACCATTTCAAGTCGATCAACGATCGCTACGGCCACGCCGCGGGCGATGAAATTTTGAAATTGTTCGCCAAGGTGACCCGCGAGACCATGCGCGCCGGCGACGTCATCGGCCGGTTGGGCGGTGAGGAGTTCGTTGCCTTCCTGCCGGGCGTGCTCGCCGAAGCCGCAGCAGCCGCCGGACGGGTGCGAGCGGCCTTCGCGGCGGCAAGTATCGAGCGCGACGGTCAGCGGATTGCGGCGACCGTCAGCATCGGGGTCGCTTGCGGCGCCCCGTCAACCGCGGCCGACCTACTCATTGCCCGTGCCGACGCCGCCCTTTACCGCGCCAAAATGCAGGGGCGCGACCGCGTCGAGATGGCGGACGACGACGCGGCGCTTTTGCTCGGCGACAATCGCTATCGCCAGCGTAACGTGCGTGCCGTGCACCGGGCCGAAGAAAAAGGCGCCGCGAAAAGCGACGCCTTGCACGGTTGCATGGCTTGAAGAGGCGTTTACACGCACCAGCCCCGGAACCCGCTACGCCGAGTAGTACATTTCGTATTCCACCGGGTGCGGCGTGTGCTCGAAGCGGATCACTTCGCCCATCTTCAGGTCGATATAGGCGTCGATGAAGTCGTCGTCGAACACTCCGCCGGCTTTGAGAAAGCCGCGGTCCTTGTTCAATTCCTCAAGCGCTTGGCGCAGCGAGCCGCAGACCGTCGGAATCTTCTTCAGTTCCTTCGGCGGCAGATCGTACAGATCCTTGTCGATGGCCTCGCCCGGATCGAGCTTGTTCTTGATGCCGTCGAGGCCGGCCATCAGCATGGCGGCGAATCCGAGATAGGGATTGGCGAGCGGGTCGGGGAAACGCACCTCGACGCGTTTGGCCTTCGGATTGGTCGTATAGGGTATGCGGCACGAGGCCGAACGATTGCGCGCCGAATAGGCCAGCAGGACGGGCGCCTCGAAGCCCGGCACCAGGCGTTTGTAGGAGTTGGTTGTCGGGTTGGTGAAGGCATTGATCGCCCGAGCATGCTTGATGATGCCGGCGATGTACTGCAGGCAGGTTTCAGAAAGGTCGGAGTATTTGTTGCCAGCGAAAACCGGCTTGCCGGCCTTCCAGATCGACTGGTGGCAGTGCATGCCAGAACCGTTGTCGCCGTAGACCGGCTTCGGCATGAAGCATGCGGTCTTGCCGTAGACCTGGGCGACCTGCTGGATGCAGTATTTATAGACCTGCATATGGTCAGCCATCTGCACCATCGGCGAAAACTTCATGCCGAGTTCGTGCTGGCCGGACGCCACTTCGTGGTGATGCTTTTCGACCTTGACGCCCATGCGGGCCATGGCGGCAAGCATCTCTGAGCGCATGTCCTGCGCCGAATCCTGCGGCGGCACCGGGAAATAGCCCTTCTTGGTCCAGATCCGATGGCCGAGATTGCCGCCCTCGTACGCGGTGTCGGAATTCGAGGGGAATTCGACGGAATCGAGCTTAAACCCGGTGTTGTAGGGCTCGGCTTTGTAGCGCACGTCATCAAAGACGAAGAACTCCGCCTCGGGTCCGAAGTAGATCGTGTCGCCGACGCCCATCGACTTGACCATGCCCTCGGCTTTTTTGGCGATGCCGCGCGGGTCGCGCGAATAGGGCTCGCCGGTCGTCGGCTCGAGCACGTCGCAGACCAGCACCAGCGTGGTTTCGGCGAAGAACGGATCGATGCAGGCGGATGCCGGATCCGGCATCAGGCACATGTCGGACTCATGAATCGCCTTCCAGCCGGCGATCGAGGAGCCGTCGAACATCTGGCCTTCGGCGAAGGTGTCTTCCTCAATCAGCGAAACGTCGAAAGTAACGTGCTGCCATTTGCCACGCGGATCGGTAAAGCGGAAATCGACATATTTCACGTCGTTGTCCTTGATCGTCTTCATGACGTTCTTCGGCGTGGTCATGGCATGCGTACCCTTTCGTGTTATGGGTGACTGGCGCGTCGCGCTGGGTCGGTCGCGCTATCGGCTAGCGCGAACAAAATCAAACCGGACATTCAAATCGCGTCAATTCCGGATTCCCCCGTCCTGATCCGGATGGCTTCTTCGATCGTCGAGACGAAGATTTTTCCGTCGCCGATCCGCCCGGTCTGGGCGGCGCGGCGGATCGCCTCGATGGCCTTTTCAACCATGTCGTCGCCGAGCACAATCTCGATCTTCACTTTTGGCAAGAAATCGACCACGTATTCGGCGCCCCGATAAAGCTCGGTGTGCCCCTTCTGGCGGCCGAAGCCCTTGGCTTCTGTGACCGTGATGCCCTGGAGCCCGATCTCCTGCAGGGCTTCCTTCACTTCATCGAGCTTGAACGGCTTGATGATGGCCTCGATTTTCTTCATCGCGTTTGGTCTCCCGGCCCCCGTATGGCGGGTAGGTCCACCGCAGGAAGCGAGGCTTCGTTAGCAGGTCCCGTGCCAAGGCTGTGAAAGCCGAAAAATGCAAAACAGATCACACCACTAAGATATGGTCACCGCAGGCTTGGCGCGGCTGATAATGGGCTCCCGCCGCTAAACTAGGCATATTGCTTATTCTGGCGTCAATTACGCATCAAGACAAGGCGGCAGGGAACGCCATTGGTCCGAACCTGCTGCAGTCATTATCGTAAGCGGGTTCATGTTGGAGCTTTTGACCAGCAGCGAAATGGCACAAGCCGACCGGCTGGCGATCGCCGGCGGGATCGGCGGCATCGACCTCATGGAACGCGCTGGCCTTGCCGTCGCCGACGCGGTGGCCGCCCATTACCCGAACGGCACGCCAGTCGTCGTCCTGGCCGGGCCGGGCAACAATGGCGGCGACGGCTTCGTGGCTGCGCGCGTGCTGGCGGAGCGCGGCTTTCCTACCCGTTTGCTGCTGGCCGGCGAAGTCGCTCGCCTCACAGGCGACGCCGCCATCGCCGCCGCGAGGTGGGAGGGGCCGATTGAACCAGCCCAGCCCGGCGGCTTTCAGGGCGCAGGCGTCATCGTCGACGGACTATTCGGCGCCGGCCTTGATCGGCCCATCAAGGAGCCGGCGCGGTCTTTGATCACGGCCATGAACGGGCAGGGAGCCCCCATCGTCGCCATCGATCTGCCGAGCGGCATCAACGGCACATCAGGGGCCGTCATGGAAACCGCCGTCAAGGCCACGCAGACGATAACCTTTTTTCGCAAGAAGCCCGGGCATCTCCTGCTGCCTGGGCGACTTTACTGCGGGCAGATCGCCGTGGCGGACATCGGCATACCTGATGCGGTGCTTGGCCAAATTGCGCCGAAGACCTTCGAGAACGAGCGCGCCCTGTGGCGGCCGCTGCTGCCGATCCCGCGCCCAGCGGGCCACAAATACGACCGCGGCCACGCCGTCATCGCTTCCGGTCCGATGTGGTTCACGGGTGCCGCCCGTCTGGCCGCCCGGGGTGCGCTACGCGCTGGCGCCGGTTTGGTGACGCTTGCGAGCCCGCGCGATGCGTTGGCAGTCAATGCAACCGCCAATCTCGCCGTCATGGTCAGGCCCGTCGACGGGCCTACCGAGCTGGCCACGTTCCTGGCTGACCGCCGCTTGAACGCGTTTGCGATCGGCCCGGGCGTCGGCGTCGGCGAGGCGACCTCTGAACTCGTTATGGCGGCGTTGTCGGGCGAGCGTGCCGTCGTACTCGACGCTGACGCGATCACAAGCTTTGCCGGCCAGCCCGACAAACTGGTCGAGGCCATTCGCCGGCGCGGCGAGCAGGCCACGATCATGACGCCGCATGAGGGAGAATTCTCAAGGTTTTTCTACGTATTGGACCAACAGACTAAAGTCGGATCGAAACTCGACAGGGCGCGTCGCGCGGCCGAAATGAGCGGCGCGGCCGTAGTGCTGAAGGGCTCCGATACCGTCGTTGCCGCCGTCGATGGCCGTGCAGCAATTGCCGCCAACGCGCCGCCCTACCTGGCAACTGCTGGAGCCGGGGATGTTCTGACCGGGATGATCACTGGCTTGCTTGCTCAGGGCATGCCGGCCTTCGAAGCTGCCGCCGCCGCAGTATGGATGCACGGTGAGGCCGCGGCTGCATTCGGTCCGGGCCTTATTGCCGAGGACCTGCCGGAAATGCTGCCACGGGTTTATCGCGACCTCTGGTGATCGTGGCAGCGGCGAGCGTGGTAATGGTTGCGAACAGGCGTGGGGCGGCTATTTTTGTAGTAGGCGGCTGAGCCTGCGTGATATAAGCCGCGCCGCCGGGCCGCCCTCTTGTCGCGGGCGTGGCGGAATTGGTAGACGCGCGGGATTTAGGTTCCCGTGACGAAAGTCGTGGGGGTTCGAGCCCCTCCGCCCGCACCAGTCGGGCGGTTTCTTTGCAAAATCCAAGCGGGCCGCGCTCGATCTCGCGCCGTGAAGAGTAGTGCCGATGCAAGTCACCGAAACCACCACCGCAGGCCTCAAGCGCGAATACCGCGTTGTCGTTCCCGCCAGCGACCTCGAGGCGCGGGTCAACGAGCGCCTCGACGACCTCAGAGGCCGCGTGCAGCTGCGCGGCTTTCGCCCCGGCAAGGTTCCGGTCGCCCATTTGAAGCGGCTCTACGGCAAGTCCGCCATGGCCGAGGTGATCGAGGACGCGGTGCGCGAGGCCAACACCAAAATCATCACCGACAACAAATTGAAGCTGGCGATCGAGCCCAAGGTGGTGCTGCCGTCGGAGGAGGCGGCCGTCGAAAAGGTTATCGAGGGCAAATCCGACCTTGCCTATACGGTCGAGATGGAGATCGTGCCGCCGATCACCCTCATCGATTTCAAGACGCTCAAGCTCACCCGGCTCACCGCTGAGGTGACCGACGCCGAAATCGACCAGGCGTTGCAGTCACTCGCCGAACAGAACCGTCCGTTCATCGCCAAGGCCGAAGCGGCGCAGCCGGGCGATCGCGTTATCCTGTCGTTTCAGGGCATGATTGCCGGCGCTCCCTTTGAGGGCGGCTCCGGCGAGGACGTCCCGCTCCGCATCGGCTCGGACCAGTTCATCCCGGGCTTCGAGGACCAACTCATTGGTCTCAAGGCCGGCGACAGCAAGACCTTCGATGTCAAATTCCCCGAAACCTACCCCGCCGCGGCGCTGGCCGGCAAAGCCGCCACGTTCGCCGTCAGCGTGAAGTCGGTCGAGACCCCCGGCGAGGTCAAGATCGACGACGACTTCGCCAAGACGCTGGGGCTGGAATCGCTGGCGAAATTACGGGATGCGGCCAAGGAGCGTCTGGCTCGCGAGCACGCAATGGCGTCGCGCCAAAAGCTCAAGCGCGCGCTCCTCGATCAACTCGACGAACGCCACAAGTTCGAGCCGCCGCCGACCCTGGTCGCGCAGGAGTTCGACAATGTGTGGACCCAGGTCGAAAAGGACCTCAAGGACCAGGGCCGAACCTTTGCCGACGAGGGTACGACCGAAGAACAGGCGCGAGCGGAATACCAAGCCATCGCCGCACGGCGGGTCCGGCTCGGTCTGGTGATCGCCGAGATCGGCGAACGCAACAACATCAAGGTAACCGAAGAGCAGCTGAAGGCCGCGCTGCTGGAGCAGATGCGGCAGTTTCCCGGGCAGGAGCGGCAGATCTGGGAATACTACCAAAAGAACCCGAACGCGCTCGCGGCCATGCGCGCGCCGTTGTTCGAGGACAAGGTGGTCGACTTCCTGGTCGAATTGGCCGAGGTCACCGACAAGCCGGTGTCGCGCGAGGAACTATTCAGGGACGACGAGGAATAGGCGGGGACGAGGGCTTTGGCACAGAGAGCGACCGCCCGAGGCTTTGCCTGGCTTGGCAGGCGGTGCAGCCCGCTGTGTCGGGCGGCGGCGCGAAAGACCTACTCTGCGGTCTTGCCGCTGGCGGATTTGCGCATATTTGCGCTAACTGCAATAGGCGAATGCGCTGCCCGGCCCGATCGGCACGGCCGCTTCGACAGGCTCGACCCGACTCAGGCACATTGAGCGGCACGAGTAGCCCTCTGACAGGTGACCCCGATGCGCGACCCGAAGGACACTTACATGCAATACCTCGTTCCCATGGTGGTCGAGCAGACCAATCGTGGGGAGCGGGCCTATGACATCTATTCCCGGCTCTTGAAGGAGCGGATCATCTTCATCACCGGGGCGATCGAGGATGGCATGGCTTCGCTGGTCGTCGCCCAGCTTCTGTTCCTTGAGGCCGAAAATCCGAAGAAAGAAATCTCATTATACATCAATTCGCCCGGCGGGATCGTGACCTCCGGACTTGCGATCTATGACACCATGCAGTTCATCCGTCCGGCGGTGTCCACGTTGTGCACCGGGCAGGCCGCTTCCATGGGCTCGCTGCTGCTCGCCGCCGGCGCCAAGGACTTGCGCTTCGCGCTCCCCAATGCCCGCATCATGGTGCATCAGCCGTCCGGCGGGTTCCAAGGCCAGGTCACCGACATCATGCTCCACGCCCAGGAGATCCTGAACCTGAAGCGGCGACTGAACGAGATCTACGTCAAGCACACCGGCCAGCCGCTGAAGAAGATCGAGGACGCACTCGAGCGCGACATGTTTCTGACTGCGGAGATGGCCAAGGACTTCGGCTTGATCGACAAGGTAATCGAGAAGCGCCCCGAGGAGCCGGGCCTCAAGGCCGAACAGCCGGTGCTGTCCAAGGTGTAAGGGCCAAAACGGCCGAATCACCCGGACCACGGGCAGCACCAGCCGGGTCAAGCGGATAAATTACCATCTGTGTTACGAAAAGCACACCGCTCCAAGCTCCGTTATCGTTAATGGATTCTTGATTGGCACGCCGTTAGCATGCAACCTTGTGTTATTGTCACGGCGGCGTCTTATTCCGGCGCAGAAGGCGGAAGGTGCTACGGATTTTTAGCGTGAGCCTTAGTAAGGTAGCGAGGGTTGGAAGGCTCCCCTCGCGGCGAATACGGAGACGGGAATGAGCAAGGTTGGCGGCGGCGATTCGAAGAACACGCTCTACTGCTCGTTCTGCGGCAAGAGCCAACACGAGGTGCGCAAGCTCATCGCCGGCCCGACCGTCTTCATCTGTGACGAGTGCGTCGAACTTTGCATGGACATCATCCGCGAGGAGAACAAATCCTCGCTGGTGAAGTCCCGCGACGGCATCCCGACGCCGCGGGAAATCCGCAAGGTGCTCGACGACTACGTGATCGGCCAGGACCACGCCAAAAAGGTGCTCTCGGTCGCCGTTCACAACCACTACAAGCGGCTCAATCACCAGAGCAAGCACAATGACGTCGAACTCGCCAAGTCGAACATCCTGCTGATCGGGCCGACCGGCTCCGGCAAGACGCTGCTGGCGCAGACGCTGGCGCGCATCCTCGATGTACCCTTCACCATGGCGGATGCAACCACGCTGACGGAAGCGGGCTATGTCGGCGAGGACGTCGAGAATATCATTTTGAAGCTCTTGCAATCGGCCGACTACAACGTCGAGCGCGCCCAGCGCGGCATCGTCTATATCGACGAGATCGACAAGATTTCGCGCAAGTCCGACAACCCATCGATCACCCGGGACGTGTCGGGCGAGGGCGTGCAACAGGCGCTGCTCAAGATCATGGAAGGCACGATCGCCAGCGTGCCGCCGCAGGGCGGTCGCAAGCATCCGCAGCAGGAGTTCCTCCAGGTTGATACGACCAACATCCTGTTCGTCTGTGGCGGCGCCTTCGCCGGTCTCGAAAAGATCATCTCGGCGCGCGGCCGGTCGACCTCGATCGGGTTCGGCGCCAAGGTCATGGCCCCGGAGGATCGCAAGCAAGGCGAAATCTTCCGCGATGTGGAGCCTGAGGACCTGCTGAAGTACGGGCTCATTCCCGAGTTCGTCGGCCGGCTTCCGGTCGTGGCGACCCTTGAGGACCTCGACGAAGCTTCGCTCAAGCGCATCCTGACCGAGCCCAAGAACGCGCTGGTGAAGCAATACCAGCGCATGTTCGAGATGGAGACCGTCGACCTGACGCTTGCCGAAGAAGCCCTGGCGGCGATCGCCCGCAAGGCCATCGACCGCAAGACCGGCGCGCGGGGGCTGCGCTCGATCATGGAGAGCATCCTGCTCGACACCATGTTCGATTTGCCGAGCCTCGAAGGCGTCGAGGAGGTTGTCATCTCGCGCGAAGTGGTCGAAGGCAGCGCCCGGCCGCTCTACATCTATGCCGACCGGTCCGATCGCGCTGGCGAAACCGGCGGTGTGAGCGCCTGAGTGGTAGCGCCCCGGGGTCCCGCCGATTCGGTGTGCGGCAGATCGCTGCAGCTTCGCAGGACTTCCTTTTGCAGGAAAAATCCGGCTTTCTTGACACGCTCCGGCGGCAACGCCACCTATAGTGTGCGCGCGAAAAAGTCCGTGCGGGTATTGCGTTAGCCGGCAATCCATCGTGACGGCGCATCAGCGGGTCGTGGTGGAGGTGCACAACAATAAGGACATGGGGCAATGACAAGCGCCGCCAAGCCAAAAACACTACTGACGACCGGCGAGAGCCGGGCGTATCCGGTTCTTCCTCTGCGGGACATCGTTGTCTTCCCGCACATGATCGTTCCGCTCTTTGTCGGTCGCGAGAAATCGATCAAAGCGCTCGAAGAGGTGATGCGTTCGGATACCTTCATCCTCTTGGCCACCCAGAAGAACGCCTCCGACGACGACCCGGCGACTGACGCTATCTACGGCGTCGGCACGCTGGCGAGCGTGCTGCAGCTCCTCAAGCTGCCCGACGGCACCGTGAAGGTGCTGGTGGAGGGGGCGGCCCGCGCCGAGGTCAAGCGCTACACCGATCGCGAGGAATACTTCGAGGCCGACGCGGTCGTGATCGCCGATTCATCGGGCGACCAGGTCGAGGCCGAAGCGCTGGCGCGCTCGGTGATCAACGAATTCGAAGGCTATGTGAAGCTCAACAAAAAGGTGTCGCCCGAGGTCGTCGGTGTGGTCCAGCAGATCGACGACTACGCCAAGCTTGCCGATACCGTGGCCTCGCATCTTGCCGTCAAGATTCCCGACAAGCAGCTGATCCTGGAAACGCCGATCGTCACCGAGCGGCTGGAGAAGGTGCTCGGCTTGATGGAGAGCGAAATCTCCGTGCTGCAGGTCGAAAAGCGCATCCGTACGCGCGTGAAACGGCAGATGGAGAAGACCCAGCGCGAGTATTACCTCAACGAGCAGATGAAGGCCATCCAGAAGGAGCTCGGCGACGAGGATGGCAAGGATGAGCTGGCCGAGATCGAAGAGAAGATCAAGCGCACCAAGCTCTCGAAGGAAGCGCGGGAGAAGGCGCAGCACGAGCTCAAGAAGCTGCGGCAAATGTCGCCGATGTCGGCCGAAGCCACCGTGGTGCGCAATTATCTCGATTGGCTGCTGGCGATTCCATGGAACAAGAAGTCCAAGGTCAAAAAGGACCTGGCGCTGGCCGAGCAGATTCTCGAGGCCGATCATTACGGCCTCGAGAAGGTCAAGGAGCGCATCATCGAGTACCTAGCGGTGCAGCAGCGCGCTAACAAGCTGACCGGTCCGATCCTGTGTCTGGTCGGCCCCCCGGGCGTCGGCAAGACCTCGCTCGGCAAATCGATCGCCAGGGCGACCGGGCGCGAGTTTGTTCGCGTCTCGCTCGGCGGCGTGCGCGACGAAGCGGAGATTCGCGGGCACCGCCGTACCTATATCGGGTCGATGCCCGGCAAGATCATCCAGTCGATGCGCAAGGCCAAGACCTCCAATCCGCTGTTCTTGCTGGACGAGGTCGACAAGATGGGCGCCGATTTCCGCGGTGACCCGTCGTCGGCATTGCTCGAGGTGCTCGATCCCGAGCAGAACCACACCTTCAACGATCATTACCTGGAGGTCGACTACGATCTGTCCAGCGTGATGTTCATCACGACGGCCAACACGCTCAATATTCCGCCGCCGCTGATGGATCGCATGGAGATCATTCGCATCGCCGGCTACACCGAGGACGAGAAGGTGGAGATCGCGCGCAAGCACCTGATCCCGCACGCGATGGTCAAGCACGGCGTCGAGCCGAAGGAATGGTCGCTCGACGACGGCGCCCTGCAGATGATGATCCGCCGCTATACCCGCGAGGCGGGCGTGCGCAATCTCGAGCGCGAGCTGTCGACGCTGATCCGCAAAGCGGTCAAGGAGCTCACGATCAAGAAGACCGCGTCGGTGCAGGTCACGGCGCAGATCCTCCCCGACTACCTCGGCGTGCCGAAATACCGCTACGGCGAAGTCGAGGACGAGGATCAGGTCGGCGTGGTCACCGGGCTTGCCTGGACCGATGTCGGCGGCGAACTGCTTACCATTGAAGCCGCCATGATGCCCGGTAAGGGCAAGATGACGGTGACCGGCAACTTGCGCGACGTGATGAAGGAATCGATCTCGGCGGCGGCTTCCTACGTCCGCATGCGCGCGGTCGCCTTCGGCATCGAGCCGCCGTCGTTCGATAAGCGCGACATCCACGTCCACGTGCCGGAAGGCGCAACGCCCAAGGATGGACCATCCGCCGGGGTCGCCATGGTGACCGGGATCGTCTCGGTGATGACCGGAATCCCGGTGCACCGCGACGTCGCCATGACCGGCGAAATCACCCTGCGCGGGCGCGTGCTGCCGATCGGCGGTCTGAAGGAGAAGCTGCTCGCGGCGTTGCGCGGCGGCATCAAGACCGTGCTCATTCCGGAAGAAAACGCCAAGGATCTGGTCGAAATCAACGACAGCATCAAGAGCGGCCTCGACATCATTCCGGTCTCGCGCATGGACGAGGTGCTGGCGCGGGCGCTCGTGCGCAATCCCGAACCGATCGTGTGGGAGGAAGCCGGGGCCAAGCCGGTGGACGTGCCTGATGCGATCGAGGAGGAAGCCTCCGGTTTGACTGCCCACTAGCGCCGTTCGCGTACGCTTGCGCGAGGTGGCGAAGCGGGGCCGCAGGAGATGGCGGCCCCGCGCGTTATCGCGCGGGCCCGGCAAGCCACAAGGCGGCAAATTTCCGCTGATCCGGATTGGCTCGCGGTATCGCATTGGCTACAATTCGAACGCTGTCGAACTGCAGAAAGTGCGGAGTTTTTCGTGATGAAAATCATCTATGCAATGATCGGCTGCATCACTGTTGCGTTAACCGCGAGCGCCGGCGCTGCATCACTTGCGGACGATTATTGGCTGCTGGGGAACTACACGCAGAACGTTCCTTGCAAAGGCGACGGCAGCGATCCCGCCGAAGCAAAGGTGCAGATTTCGGCCAATGAGATCGACTCCAAAGTGGGAGTGTGCACCTTTCTAGACAGCAAAGGCGACGCCAAAAGCGTCAAGCTGCACGTCGAATGCAAGTTTCCCGCCGGACCGCTGATGGGGGAAATTACCTTCACGCAGAAGGCCAATAACACGGTCGATTTCGTCGATCGCGACAAGACCTACACGGCGACTCTCTATCGCTGCCCGAAGTGAGTCCCGCTCCGGTCTTGCCTCCTTGCACCGACGGGTCGATGCTAGGTCGTGATTCGTTGCATCCGGGGGTCCGCCATGCTTCGATATGCCGCTGTCGCCGCCATGCTGGCCGTGATGCTGCCAAGCGCGCCATCCTTTGCACTGACCGCCAAGGAGAAGATGGCGACCTGCAAGTTCGGTGCTGACGATCAGAAGCTTCAAGGCAAGGCACGCAGCGCGTTCATCAAAAAGTGCATGGCCAACCGAGACGATCCGCGCGGACCCGCCATCGGCGCGCCGCCGCCCGCGGCGGCACGTGCACCGGCCCCGCCGCAGCGCTGACCCGGCGGCCGCCGCAGCGGCCGGTACCGCCTGCTGTGATGGTGCCACTGTGATGCCGTCAAAGCCGCCGCTGCCGTTCAATCCGTCCCGCCCCGTAGTCCCGACCTCGTGAAGAAGGAAACGCTCGATGCGAATGGTCGCCTACCTCCTTGCCATCATTTGTCTCATCGTCGCCGTGATCTATTTCGTGATGCCGGCAGGATCGTTGCCGGCGTTCATGCCGGGCTATGAGGCGGGCTCGACGCACATACACATGAAACATGCCGTCATCGCCATCGTCGCGGCGGTGGTGCTGTTCCTGATCGGCTGGCTTGCCGCTCGTCCGCGCGGCGCGTGATCAGCCACCGCCGCGCATCTTGCGTTGCACGCGCTCATCGAAGCGCGCGACGCTGACCACCACTCGGCGGTGGGTGCCGCCGCCGATTGCCTCGACTTCATCGCGGGCTTCCACGCGGAAAATGATGGTGCGGCCGTCAACGCTCGAAACTTCAGCGCACGCGGTGACCAGCATTCCGACCGGGGTCGCCGCGACATGGCCGACATCGAGGTGGATGCCGAGGCTCTGGTGGCCTTCGGGAAGAAGGTGCTCGACGGCGTTGAGCGCGGCCGCCTCGATCAGGTTGATCATCACCGGCGTGGCCAGCACAGCAATGCGGCCGGAGCCGACGAAGGGCGCGGTGTGCTCGGGTCCTACGACAAGCTTGGCGGTTCCGGTCAACCCTACTGCGATGCGGCTGAGATCCACCATGGCGCGCTCTACCATGCGCTCTTTTGGCCAATCCTGCGGTTAAAGCATGATCCCGAAAGGCGGACGCCGGTTTTCGGAAAAAGATCATGCTTCACCAATAAGCTAGAGCGGCCCGCCTCTAACATTCGCATCCCGGTTCGTTAGGCTATCATGCGAATGTTAGAATGAAAGGACAGTAGAAATATGAGTGCTAGTGGAACTTTGGATTTGACATTCGCTTCGCGAGCTCACGGCTGGGTGGGTAGCGAATGTCAAATCCGCTCCACTAGTTCCGGGCGCGGTCCAATGCGCCGATGAAGCCGATGCATCCGCCGCCGCTGCGCACGCTGTTCTTCGAAGACCTTTCGGTCGGCATGAGCGAACGGCTGACAAAGACCGTGGCTTCGTCGGATGTCGTCGGCTTCGCCCAATTGACCGGCGACCGCAATCCGATCCACCTGTCCGAGCATTTCGCCGCCAAGACCTCGTTCCGCACCCGCATCGCGCACGGACTTTACACGGCAAGCCTGATTTCGGCTGTGCTCGGCACCAGGCTGCCAGGTCCCGGCGCGGTCTACATCTCGCAGACGTTGAACTTTCGCGCCCCGGTGAAGATCGGCGATACGGTCGTGGTCACCGTCACGGTCGCCGAGTTGATTCCGGAAAAATCGCGCGCGCGACTTTCGTGCCTGTGTGAAGTCGGCGGCGAGGTGGTGCTGGACGGCGAGGCCTTGGTGAAAGTGCCGAGCCAGAGGGCGAAGGGCAAACGGCCGCTCCTGCGCCTATAGCACGGCGATCGGATGCGGGGATTTGGCCGCTGAAACAGCGGTTGCGGCTTGACCCGGCCTTCCATAGGCTCGACCGTCTGCGCCTGCTGTTTTGCATCTGCTCGCCCCGCGAGCCTGGAAAAAGGGAGGAACTCCATGCCGATTGTCGATCCGCGGCTTGCCGGCAAATCCATTCCCCGCGTTAGCCGTGATGCTATGGAGCAGGGCTACGTCGCCCGCGCCAGCGCCAAAGGCTCGAACCTTGCATTCCTCGACCAGCGGCTTCCCGCCTATCAGCGCGAAATCATCAACATGGTCGGCATGGGCGTCACCGAGAATGCCGATCTGCGACCCCATGTCAAAGCCGGCGCCGAAGGTTTTTCGGTTACCTATATCCGCGCGCCGAAAGGCAAGGGCGCGGCGTTGCACCGGCACGCGACCGAGGAAGTGTTCATTCCGGTTCAGGGCCGCTGGCAGGTGTTCTGGCTCGAGGGCGATCAGGAGCGTACGGTTGATCTTGACGAAGGCGACGTCGTCAACGTGCCGATCGGCATCTACCGCGGTTTCCGCAATGTTTCCGACCGGCCCGACGCTCTGCTGATGGCGATTGTCGGCGGGCCCGATGCCGGCAAGGTCGACTGGCACCCTTCCGTCGTCGCCGAGGCGCGCAAGACCGGGCTATCGGTCGACGACGACGGCAATCTGATCGTGGAGAAACCCGCAGCCTAGTTCGTCGATGGTCGCCGCCGCCGCGTGGTGGACGGGCGTGTCCCGGCCGCCGACGATTTGTGTTCCTGCGCCACCCGTGAGCCGTGGACCCCCGACCCGCGTCCGGGCATACGGGTGCCATGAAGATCGCGACGTTCAACATCAACAACGTCAATAAGAGGCTTGCCAATCTTTTGGCCTGGCTCGACGCCGCCGCGCCCGACGTGGTCTGCCTGCAGGAGCTCAAAGCCGCCGATCGCGAATTCCCGGACGCGGCGATCGCAAAAGCGGGTTATCGCGCCGTATGGCGTGGCCAGAAGTCGTGGAACGGCGTCGCCATTCTCGCGCGCGGCAGCGAGCCGATCGTCACCCGGACCGAACTGCCCGGCGCGCCCGCCGACACGCAGGCGCGCTACATCGAGGCCGCCGTCAACGGCGTGCTGATCGCCTCGCTCTATGCGCCCAACGGCAACCCGCAGCCGGGGCCAAAATTCGCCTACAAGCTCGCCTGGATGGACCGCTTGGCAGCGCATGCGGCCGAGCTTCATGCCGCCGGCGTGCCGGTCGTACTCGCCGGCGACTTCAACGTCGTGCCGACTGAGGGCGATATCTACCCGCGGCACTCCTACGGCAAGGATGCGCTGGTGCAGCCGGAGAGCCGCGCGCGTTTTGCCGGCCTGCTGGGGCAGGGCTGGCGCGACGCCATCCGCGCCCTCCACGCCGACGACCCGATGTACACCTACTGGAGCTATCTGCGGAACCGCTGGGCGCGCGACGTCGGACTGCGGATCGACTTCTTGCTGCTCAGCAAGGAAGCCGCCACGCGCCTCGCCGCCGCCGGCGTCGACCGCTCGGTGCGCAGCAGGGCGAACGCCAGCGACCATGCGCCGGTCTGGATCGAGCTGCGCGACGCCGCCGGTAGGCGCACCGTCCGCAGGCAGGCGACGAGCCGCGCTTCCCGGAAAGCTGGCGCTGCGCGGGCCAAGGCGGCCGCGAAGCCCGCCGCGCGCCGACCGCTCCTCGTCATCGACGGCGATTCCTTCGCCCATCGGGCCTACCACGCGCTGCCGAAAAATATCCGCCGCCACGACGGCCGCCCGGCGGGCGCCATTCTCGGCTTCGCCAATCTGCTGCTGCGGCTTTACCGCGAGGAACAGCCGCGCGCGGTCCTGGTCGGCTGGGACACCTACGAAGCGCCGACCTATCGCCATGACGCGTTCGCCGCGTACCAGAGCGGCCGCCAATTCGACGACGACCTCATCGCGCAGCTCGCGCTGATTGTCGACTTCGTCGCGGCTTGCGGCTTCGTCAACGCCAAGCGCGCCGGCTATGAAGCCGACGATTTTCTTGCGGCCGCGGCCGCCGCCGAGGAGCGGCACGGCGGCCGGGCGCTGGTCGCCAGCGGCGACCGCGACACGTTCCAGCTTGCCTCCGAGCGCACGTCCATCCTCTACCCGATCCGCGGTGGCGGCATGGAGCGCATCGGCCCGGCCGAAGTCCGCGCCCGCTATGGCGTCGAGCCGGCGCAGGTTCCGGATTTCATCGCGCTGCGCGGCGACCCATCCGACAAGCTGCCGGGCGCACCGGGCATCGGCGCAGCCGGCGCCGCGGCGCTGCTGCGGCAGTACGGCAGCCTCGCGGCAATCCTCAAGGCCGGCCGTTTCGCCAAACAGGCCGACAACCTGCGGCTCTATCGCTCCATCGCCGTCATGAATCGCAAGGCGCCCCTGCCGCGTCTTCCGGACCGGCAACCCACATGGGACAAGGCCGCTGCGCTGGCGCGCCAGTGGCAGCTCAGCCAGCTGGCCGGACGGCTCGAAGAGCTTGCCGCCAAAGCACCGCGCTCCTCGTAGCCCTACGCGTCATTGCTGCCGAGCGCCCGCTTGATGATGGCACCATGCGCCCGCACTTCGGCCGGTCGGCGGCCGCGGATCAGCCCGCCGTCGACAACAATGTCCTCGCCGTTGATGAATGAAGCTTCGTCGCTCGCGAGGAACAGGGCGGCCGCCGCAACATCCTCGGCAAGGCCGGCACGCGGGATCGGCTGGAACGCAGTGAGGTCAGGCTTGAGCCGGTCGGCGGACGCTTCAGCAGCCGCGGAGTCGAGCCCCAGCGCCTTGCCGAAAATGCCGGTGGCGATGCCGCCCGGCGAGATCGAGTTGGCGCGCACATTGTCCTCGCCGAGCTCGACCGCCGCGTAGGTGGTCAGATGCATCAGCGCTGCCTTCGCCGCGCCATAGAAGATCGAGCCATAGCCGGCGCGGTGGGCGCCGACCGAGGCAATATTGATGATGCTGCCGCTCTTCTGCCGCCGCATCACCGGCGCGGCATACTTCATGTGCGCAAGCGCCCCACGCACGTGCACGGCGATCATGCGGTCGAACTCGTCGAGATTGAGCCGCTCGACCCGTGCATAGGGCGAACCCATGCCGGCATTGTTGACCAGGATATCGAGCCGGCCATGGGCCTGCACCGCCGCGGCCACGGTGCGCGCCGCATCCTCCTCCCGCGCGGCATCGGCTTCGACGAAAGCGGCGCCGATTGCCTTGGCCATGTCGGCGCCGAGCTGCACTCGACGGCCGCTGAAGACCACGCGCGCGCCTTCCGTGACAAAGCGTTCGACAATGCTGCGTCCGATCCCGCTCGTGCCGCCGGTCACGACCGCGACCTTGTCTTTCAAGCGCATCGTTGTCTCCGCGTACCGGCGCGACACTAGGGCAATGAGCGGCCTGCGGCAAAGGTGACGCGAGCGCGGGATCTCGCGCCCGCCGCAAGCGCGGACACGAGCCGGCGCGACGAGCATGGCGACAGGGACAAGCCTGCGGCTAAACACCGGCGCGGCGCATTTCCGCGGACAAGCTCTTTCAAAACGCCCGGCGCAATGCTGTAGTCGCAAGTCCGGCGCGGCGCCAGCGTTCGCCATTCAGTAACATTGTACCGGAGCAACCCTCATGAGCGATTGCCTGCATTGCGATATCAACGACCTGGTACGCGAGCGCATTGAGGGCCAGGCCGACGTCGACCTCGCCGATCTCGTTGCCCGCATCGCCGAGAGCCTTGCGGAAACGATCATGCTGGGGCCCAAGGAGGAATGGGCCGTGCTGCTGGCCGAAGCGATCCGCCATCTTGGCAATACCGTGATCGCCGACATCGAAGGCGGCAGTGGCACCGCGCATTGACGTCAGCGCACCCTTGACCCGTCCCCGCGGCTTCTACTCCCGCGGCGTCGAATGCGGCAGGCGGGCAGATCGGCGATGCGCGTGCCTGAAGGCCGTAGGCCGTCCCGAAGCCAGCCCGGCTTGCGGGGCGGCCGCGCTTCACGATGCCAATAGATCGCGCGCTTCGGGGTGCTTGTCGAAATAGGCGCTGACGAACGAGCAGCGCGCCACCACCTTCAGGCCGCGGGCGCGGACGGCGTCGAGCGCGCCGGCGATCAGCCGCGAGGCGATGCCGGCGCCGCGCGCCGCCGCTGGCACCTCGGTATGGGTGAACGTAATGACATTGCCCGCGATCGTGTAATTCGCCACCGCGGTGACGCCATTGGCGTCAAGCTCGAAGCGGGACAGGGCGGCATTGTCGCGCACGCCGGACATGCAGGTTCTCTCTTTAAGCGCCGTGACGCGGGAGTCCGCCGCCATCGTCGGCAAAAGGCCGCGGCGCGTGCGGGCTCGATTTCACTCGCGAGTAGGCCCTAACAGGCCGGACCCGTTACGCGTCGTAGCTGCCGCCGTCCGAGAAGCCGTCGTCGCCAAAGCCGTCGTCGTCCATGCCTTCGTCGGCGGCGTCGGCGACTTGATACGAACCGTCATCGGCGTCGGCTTGATCGGTGCCGGCGCCGTCTTTGGCGTGATCGCCGACATGGTCGATGCCGGCGTCGCGGGCGAGCGTACTGTCGGCGGCGCTGCCGCTCGTGCCGCCGCCCCACGGCGACGCCTTATCACTGGCGAAAGTGCCGAGCGCGCTTTGACCGTGATCTCCGGGGTGATGACCGAACATGGCGCGGATGCCGTCGAGCAGGAGCGCGCCGCCGATCACGCCGGCCGCGGTCGATGCCGCGGTGCCGAGGAACGATCCGCCGGCACCGGAGGCCTGGCCGGCATAGCCAGGCGGGGACGGCGGCGGATAGCCGCCCTGCGGCTCGTAGCCTTGTGCCGGCGCGCTTTGCGGCTGATAGCCGGCCGCGGGCCGCACGCTCGGCACCGAGCCGCGCGGCGCGCCGCCGAATGCCTCGCGCATGCTGTCGAGAAAGCTTGTCGGCGGCGGTTTCGGCGCGCCGGCGCCGGCCGCCCGGGCCTGCAATTCATCGATGCGTTCGTTGGCGCGCTTGAGCGCTTCGTCCTGGATCAGCGCCGTCTGCACCAGCGCATAGACCGCGTGCGGGGCGCGGCGCAGGCCGTCGGCGATCAGGCGCTCGGCACCCGGATCGCGCGGCGCATTTTCGAGCTTGGCGAGGCGGTCGAACAACTCGGCGACGAGGTCATTTTCCTCGGGCGTCATTGCGTCACTCCTTTTGCGGTGCGCAACAGTCGCCGCCTATGTGGGGAGCCGATTGCGGCAAGGGGAGGGGGTCAAGCGGTCGGGCGGCAGAGCCGGGCGAAGCGCGAACCCCGCCGCAATGTGTCGCCAAAATCCGCGGCTTTCGCTTCGCTCAACGACGCTGCCGGAGTGCAGCGCCGAACGCCGCGAACAGGGTGCGGTTCACCGCGTTGCGCGTGGTGTCATATTCGGCGTGCCATTGCACGCCGAGCGCAAAGCCGGGCGCGTCGGCGATGCGAATGGCCTCGACGGTGCCGTCGTCGGCGACGCCCTCGACGACGATGCGGCGGCCCGGTTCGAGGATGCCCTGGCCGTGCAGCGAGTTGACGCGGATGGTCTCGGCGCCGAACAGCCTGGCGAACACGCCGCCCGGCGTCAGGCGGACGTCGTGGCGGTCGCCGAACAACACGTCCGCATCGGGATGCAGCTCGCCGTTTTCGAGCCGCGGCGCGCGATGGTTCATGCGGCCAGGCAGTTCGCGGATCTCCGGATGCAGCGAGCCGCCGAACGCGACGTTCATCTCCTGAAAGCCGCGGCAGACGCCGAGCAGCGGCACGCCGCGGGCCACGCAGGCCTCGACCAAAGCCAGCGCCAGCGCATCGCGATCCTGGTCGTAGGGCTCGTGGCGCGGATCGGGCTTGCCGCCGAAGCGCGCCGGATGAACGTTGGCGCGGGCGCCGGTGAGCAGAATGCCGTCGACTGCTTCCAGCAGCGCGCCGACATCGGTGATGTCCGGGGCGGCCGCAAACATCAGCGGCAGCGCACCGGAGGCTTCCGCCACCGCGCGCATGTTGCGCTCGCCGACCCGCTGGGCGGGGAATTTGTCCTCGATCAGATGGCCGCCGCCGATGATGCCGACGACGCGAGTCTTACCTGCCATGGCAGTATATA
>Ga0335085_10004891_pt1 | contig 21897 bp, 17 predicted proteins | sample Lox_Sample_45_FD_206712 | JGI IMG/M metagenome (GOLD analysis project Ga0335085, IMG submission 206712) | Soil microbial communities from Loxahatchee National Wildlife Refuge, Florida, United States - Lox_Sample_4.5 | ecosystem: Environmental > Terrestrial > Soil > Wetlands | place: USA...
ATATGCTCGTGGTGAAAATCATCGTCACGCTCAAACCGGCTGCCGGCCCGGCGGGCCCGCGCGTGGCCTGGGGCGAGCGCCTGCGCAGCCTGTTGCTGGTGTCCCCGGTGCTGCTCGTGTTCGTCGTCGTGATCGTCGGCATCTACGGCGGTTGGGCCAATCCGACGGAAGCGGCGGCCATCGGCGCGGCCGCCTGCGGCGTGCTCGCGGTGACGACCGGCGGCATGCGCATGAAAGGGTTGATCGACAGCGCCGCCGGCATGGCCCAGGCGACCGCGATGATCTTTCTGGTGCTCATGGGCGCGGACATGATGAACACGGCACTCGCGGTATCGCAGATGCCGGTGGAGCTTGCGAGCTGGGTGCAGCGCAGTGGATTCTCCCCGCTGCTCGTGCTGACCACGATATTGCTGATCTACATCTTCCTGGGCTGTGTCATGGACTCGCTTGCGATGATCCTGCTCACCATTCCCATCTTCTATCCGATCGTGATGGGTCTGGATTACTTCGGCATGCCGGTCAGCGACAAGTCGATCTGGTTCGGGATACTGGCCCTGATGGTGGTCGAAATCGGCCTGGTGCATCCGCCCGTCGGCATGAACGTCTACATCATCAACCGGTTGGCCAAGGACGTTCCCTTGACCGAGACTTTCAAGGGCGTCATCCCGTTCCTGCTGTCGGACTTTGCTCGAATCACCTTGCTCGTGTTCGTTCCGACACTCTCGCTCTACCTCATTCACACGTTCAAATAAGGCAGGAAACCCATGGCGCCGGAGTTTTCATACCGGCGCTCGTGCATGAGAACGGCCGGCGCCGCGGGTCCTGAGTTGAAGCGGGCGCCTATTGCGTCTGGCGGCAGTGCGTTTCGCGCACGAATACGAGCAGCAGCAGCGCCGCCGCGAGCCACACCAGCATCAGGGCGAAGCCGGCGCGGTAAGCGTCGAAATCGTAGACGCGCACGCCATTGGCCAGCGTTCCGCCCCAGCGCCGGTCCAGCATCCAGCCGACCGCGGGCTGCATGATCATGCCGCCCAGCATGTTGCCCATATTGGCGATGCCGCCGGCGGTGCCGGCCAGCGCAGCCGGCGACGATTCCTTGGCGATGGCGAAGCCCACCATCACCGCCGACGAGGCGCATCCGGTGAACGCGAGCAGCAGCACCAGCAGGGTCAGGGGCAGCTGCGGCAACAGCAGCGCGCAGCCCCAACCTGCGGCAGCAAGCACTGCACCCAGCACATACAGCGGCTTGCGCCGGCGCATCCGGTCGGAGAGCGCGCCCACGAAAGGGCCCGCCACCGCCCAACACACGAGCACCAGCGAGGTGACCAGCGATGCCTGCGAGGTGCTGAGCCGGTAGTGCGTGCTCAGAAACGGCACCCCCCACAGTCCGCCGAAAGTCAGGGCCGGCCCGGAGACCGCGCCCGAGATCAGGAACACCAGCCAGACATTGCGCGTGGCGAGGGCCTGCCTGATGCCCTGCAGGACGGGCGCGTGCCGCGCCGGCGCGCTCGGCGCATAGCTGGCATAAGCGCGCTCGGCCGGGTCGTCGCGCACCGCCAGCCAGATCGCCACCGCCAGCGCCCCGGTCAGGACGGCGCCTACGCACATCACATTGCGCCAGCCGAATGCGTCCACCAGCAGGCGCAAGGGCACGCCGGCCGAGACTGCGCCGAGCACGCCACAGGCCAGGGCCAGGCCGGAGAGCATGGCAAAGCGCGTCGGTGCGAACCAGTGCCCCGCGAGTTTGAGCATGGAGACGAAAGCGACGCCGACCGAGCCGCCGATCAGCAGCCGTCCGAGGCCCGCGGCGGCGTAGTCGGGCGCGAGCGCGAATATCAGGGTTCCGGCCGCAGCGACCGCGGCGCCGGCAGTGAGCACCCGGCGCGGCCCCCAGCGGTCGGCGAGCACGCCCGCAGGAATCTGGATCGCCACATAGCTGTAATAGTAGAAGGCGGCGAGATTGCCCAGCGCCGCGGCGCCGAGCGTGAACTCGCGCATCAGCTCGCGCGTGATCACCGCGGGGGCAACGCGCTGGTAGAAACCGATCAGATAGAAGGCCGCGCCCAGGCCCCACATGGCAAACGCAAGGCGCAGCGGCGGATAGGCCCGCTCAGCCGAGGTCACGGCAAGCGCTCACGCACGCACCCGATCCAGTCCCGCGCACAGCCGGGGCCATCCGCTCCCCGGATCAGCACTGTTCCCAGGGCAGTCCGTCGTGGCGCCAGCCGGTGGTGGAGTTGCGCTGGTGATGCTCGTTCAGTTCGCCCTCGAAGCCGTGCAGTACGTTGTACACCTGGGTGAAGCCGGCCTTCTCCAGCGCCGCGCCCGCATCGAGCGAACGATTGCCGCTGCGGCAGATCAGCACCAGCGGACGATCCACGCTCGCGGCCTTCTTCACGTGGCCGACGAAATGCGGGTTGATCTCCCAGTCCGGACCGTCGTTCCAGGGAATCATGATGGCGCCGGTCGGGTGGCCGACGAACAGGAATTCCATTTCGCTGCGGCAGTCGATGAATACCGCGCTGGGATTCTGACGCAAGAATTCGTAGGCTTCCTTCGGTGTCAGGTGCTGCATCGCATTGGGCTTCGCGGCGGAAAAGTGCCTAGTATAAAGCCTCCCTGCGGCCGCGGCGAATCCGGGCCGCGCGGATGGACAAGGGGGGTGTCGCCGCGCTAGAATCCGCCATCGCGCCGATTTGATGTCAGATTGCGGGCGCCGCGCCGGGCCAATCCGGGCGAAAAACAAATACTGCTAAAGCGAGGGAACCCGTACCCGGCTGGCAGGACGGGTTTTTTTTTGAGCGCCGTATCTGACGCGGCGGCTCCGGAATCGGCAAGACGGACCCTGATTTTGGGGAGTGAGGGGCTCAGGCAGGGATGGCCCGCTCATTTCGCGATCTGATCCCTTCATCTCGCAACAGACGGAACATGAACAAAGCCGCACAACTTGAACGCCTGCTCGGCGAGCGCATCCTGATCCTCGATGGCGCCATGGGCACCATGATCCAGAGCTACAAGCTGGCGGAGGCGGACTATCGCGGCGAGCGTTTCGCCGCGTTCGGGCGCGATCTGCGCGGCAACAACGACCTGCTGTCGCTGACCCGCCCGGGCGTGATCCGCGAGATCCACGACGCTTATCTGGAGGCGGGCGCCGACATCATTTCCACCAACACCTTCAACGCCAACGCGCCTTCGATGGCCGACTACGGCCTGGAGGACCTGGTGTACGAGATCAACAGCGCGGCCGCGCGCATCGCGCGCGCGGCCGCCGACGCCTGCATGCACGGCGCACCCGGACGGCAATGCTTTGTCGCCGGGGTGCTCGGCCCGACGACCAAGACTGCCTCGATTTCCCCTGACGTCAATGACCCGGGCTTTCGCAACATCGACTTCGACACGCTGGTCGCGGCTTACGGCGAGTCGCTGCGCGGCCTGCTCGACGGCGGTGCCGACCTGATCCTGGTCGAGACCATATTCGACACGCTCAACGCCAAGGCGGCGCTGTTCGCCATCGACTGCGCGTTCGAGGCGCGCGCTCGGCGCTGGCCGATCATCGTCTCGGGCACCATCACCGACGCCTCCGGGCGCACCCTCACCGGGCAGACGCCGGAGGCGTTCTGGAATTCGGTACGCCATGCGCGCCCGCTCGCGGTGGGCCTGAACTGCGCGCTGGGCGCGAAGCTGATGCGGCCCTATATCGAGGAGTTGTCCGGCGTCGCCGACACCTATCTAAGCTGTTATCCCAACGCCGGGCTCCCCAACCCGCTGTCGGAAACCGGCTACGACGAGACTCCCGACTACACCTCGGGCCAGCTGCAGGAATTCGCGCAAAGCGGCTTTCTCAATATCGTCGGCGGCTGCTGCGGCACCACGCCGGCGCATATCCGGGCGATTGCGCGCGCGGTGAAGGCGCTGCCGCCGCGGACGGTGCCGCAGATCGAAAAGAGGCTGCGACTGTCCGGCCTGGAACCGCTCAACATCGGTGACGACTCGCTGTTCGTCAACGTCGGCGAGCGCACCAATGTTACCGGCTCCAAGGCCTTCGCGCGGCTGATCCTCGCGGGCGACTACACTGCCGCGCTGGCGGTCGCGCGCCAGCAGGTCGAGAGTGGCGCGCAGATGGTGGATGTGAACATGGACGAGGCGATGCTCGATTCGCGCAAGGCCATGGTCACTTTCCTCAATCTGATCGCCTCCGAGCCCGACATATCGCGCGTGCCGCTGATGCTCGATTCGTCCAAGTGGTCGGTGATCGAAGCCGGCCTCAAATGCGTGCAGGGCAAGGCGGTGGTGAATTCGATCTCGCTCAAGGAAGGCAAGGACGAGTTCGTGCGCCAGGCGAAGCTCGCGCGCCGCTACGGCGCGGCGGTGATCGTCATGGCGTTCGACGAACAGGGCCAGGCCGACAACCTCGAGCGGCGCAAGGCCATCTGCCAGCGCTGCTACGACATCCTCACTGGTGAAGTCGATTTTCCGGCCGAAGACATCATCTTCGACCCGAACATCTTCGCCATCGCCACCGGCATCGAGGAGCACAGCAACTACGCGCTCGATTACATCGAGGCGACGCGCTGGATCCGCGCCAATCTGCCGCACGCGCGCGTGTCGGGCGGCGTATCCAACGTCTCCTTCTCCTTCCGCGGCAACGATCCGGTGCGCGAGGCGATCCATACCGCCTTCCTCTATCACGCGATCAAGGCCGGCATGTCCATGGGCATCGTCAACGCCGGCCAGCTGGGCGTATACGAGGAGATACCCAAGGACCTGCTCGAGCGCGTCGAGGACATCATCCTCAACCGCAGGCCGGATGCGGCTGAGCGCATGGTCGCGTTCGCAAATACCGTCAAAGGCGGCGGCAAGGTGCAGGTCGAGGACCTGGCCTGGCGCAAGGACAGCGTCGAAGCGCGTCTTTCGCATGCGCTGGTCAAAGGCATCACCGACTGGATCGTCGAGGACACCGAGGAGGCGCGGCAGCAGGCCGAGCGCGCCGGCGGGCGCCCGATCCACGTGATCGAGGGACCGCTGATGGACGGCATGAACGTGGTCGGCGACCTGTTCGGCGCGGGCAAGATGTTCCTGCCGCAGGTGGTGAAGTCGGCGCGGGTGATGAAGCAGGCGGTGGCGCACCTGATCCCCTACATCGAGGCCGAAAAGGAAAAGCTCGCGCTCGAATCCGGCGAAGCGGCAAAGCCCAAGGGCAAGATCGTGGTGGCAACGGTCAAGGGCGACGTGCACGACATCGGCAAGAACATCGTCGGCGTCGTGCTCCAGTGCAACAACTACGAGGTCATCAACCTCGGCGTGATGGTGCCGGCGAGCAAGATCCTGCAGGTGGCGCGCGACGAAAAGTGCGACATCATCGGCCTGTCCGGGCTGATCACGCCCTCGCTGGAGGAGATGGCGCACGTGGCGCACGAGATGGAACGCGAAGGCTTTGCCATTCCGCTGCTGATCGGCGGGGCCACCACCTCGCGCGTGCACACCGCGGTGAAGATCGCGCCGAATTACAGCGGCACAACCGTATACGTGCCGGACGCATCGCGCTCGGTCGGGGTATGTTCGAGCCTGTTGTCGGAAGACCTGCGTGCCGACTACGTGCGCTCGGTGCGCGCCGACTACGACAAGATCCGCAGCCAGCACCAGTCGCGCCAGCCGCGCGCGGCGCTGCTCACGCTGGCCGCGGCGCGCGCAAACGCGCTCGTGACGGACTGGCAGACCTACGCGCCGCCCGCGCCCGGATTCATCGGGGTGAAGGCGCTGCGCGACTACGATCTGGGCGTGATTGCGAGCCATATCGACTGGGCGCCGTTCTTCCAGACCTGGGAACTGTCCGGGCCTTATCCGAAGATTCTGCAGGACCCGCTGGTCGGCGAAGCCGCGCGCAACCTGTTCGCCGAAGGCCAGGCGATGCTGGCGAAGATCATCGCGGAAAAATGGCTGACTGCAAACGCGGTCCTCGGCCTGTTTCCCGCCAACAGCGTAGGCGACGATATCGAAATCTACGCCGACGAGTCGCGCAGCCGCGTGGCGATGCGCTTTCACAACCTGCGCCAGCAGGCGCAGCGGCCTGCGGGAAAACCGAATTACTGCCTCGCGGATTTCGTCGCCCCCAGGGCGAGCGGCGTCAAGGACTATATCGGTGCCTTCGCCGTCACCAGCGGGCTTGGCGTCGAGGCGCGGGTGAAGGAATTCGAAGCCAGGCATGACGATTACAACGCCATCATGCTCAAAGCGCTGGCCGACCGCCTGGCCGAGGCCTTCGCCGAGCACCTGCACCAGCGGGCGCGGCGCGAATTCTGGGGCTACGCGGCGGATGAGGCGCTGGATAACGAGGCGCTGATTCGTGAAGAATACCGCGGCATACGCCCGGCGCCAGGCTACCCGGCCTGCCCCGACCACACCGAGAAGGGGGACCTGTTCCGCCTGCTGGACGTGCCCGGGATCGGCATTGCGCTGACCGAGAGCTATGCCATGTGGCCGGCCGCAGCGGTGAGCGGTTTCTATTTTTCGCACCCGGAGTCGCAGTATTTCGCCGTGGGAAAGATCGGCCGCGACCAGGTCGAGGATTACGCGCGGCGCAAGGGCCTGAGCCTGGCCGATGCCGAGCGCTGGCTGGCGCCGCAGCTGGCCTACGATGCAGTCCGATCGACCACCGCCTGACTGCCACTGACAAAAGCCGTCCTGCTACGATCCGGTTACGGCGAGCGCGAGGGGACAGCGGCGCTCGTATCGTCACAGACTTCAACATGAGGAATCGCGCATGAGCATCGTCCGCCACAAGCCCGCAAAAATCCTTTCCGGCGCCGTAGAAGCCAACGGCATGGTTTACGTCGCAGGCACCGTCGCCGACAAGCGTCCGGCATCGGTCAAGGCGCAGACCGAGGAAATCCTCGCCAGCATCGATGCGCTGCTGGCGCAGGCAGGCAGCCACAAGTCAAAGGTGGTTTCAGCGCAAATCTGGCTCGCCGACATACGCACGCGCGAGGAAATGAACCAGGCCTGGCTTGCCTGGGTCGATCCGGCCAACCTGCCCGCGCGCGCCTGCGTCGAAGCCAAGCTCGCCGCCGCCGACATGCTGGTCGAGATCGCGGTGATCGCCGCGAAGTAGGCGCATTGACCATGCGCGCCCGCGCGCCGGCCCTGGTGCTGATCTGCGCCGCGCTTGCGGCCTGTGCGCCCGAACTCGACTGGCGCGAGCTGTCGGTTCCCGACGCGCGTTTCTCCGCGCTGCTGCCGTGTAAGCCGCGCCGGGAGTCGCGCCGCATCGACGCGGCGGGCATGCTCACGATGACGCTTTACGCCTGCAGCCTGAAACGGGGAACCATGGGCGTGGCCTATACCGACTACGCGGTGGCACCTGCGAGCGCCGAACTGGCGCGCGCGCGGCTTGAAGCGGCGCGCGATGCTCTGCTGCGCAATATCGGCGCCGGCGCGAATGCCGGCGAGCGCTTCGATATCGCGGGATTGCCCGGCCTGCAGGTGCAGGCCCGGGGCCATGCCGGCGCGCAGGCGGCGCAGCTGAAGGCGCGCCTGGTCCTGGACGGCGCGCGCTTGTACCAGATTGCCTATGTCGGCGGCGAGGGCGGTCCCGCCGCCGCCGATATCGACCTGTTCCTCGACTCGTTCAAGCTCGCGCGCTGAACCAGACGGACCCGGCTACTTGCGCCAGAAGCCCGGAGTGAATACCACCAGCATGGTGAACAGCTCCAGCCGTCCGAGCAGCATCGCGGCGGTGCACACCCAGGTCTGGAAGTCGTTGAGCACGGCGTAGGTCGTCGCCGGGCCGACCAGGTTGAGCCCCGGTCCGGTGTTGTTGATGCAGGCGATCACGGCGGTGAAAGCGGTGATGATCTCCAGCCCGGAAGCGGCGAGCAGCATGGTCATGCTGACGACGGCGCCGTTGTATACCAGGATGAAGGCAAGCACCGCGAAGATGATGTTGTTCTCCACTGGCACGCGCCCGAGCTTTACCGGCACCACCGCGCGCGGGTGGATGATGCGCGTCATCTCGCGCAATGCCTGGCCCGCCATCAGCCGCGCGCGGATCATCTTGATGCCGCCGCCGGTCGAGCCGGAGCAGGTGGCGAAGCTGCACAGGAACAGCATCCACACCGGGGCGAAGATCGGCCACAGGTTGAAGTCGGTATTGGAATAGCCGGTGGTGGTGGCGATCGACACCACGTTGAACGCAGCGAAACGCAGCGCCGTCCAGAAGCTGGTATAGGTCTGGTTGGCGAGCAGGTAATAGGCGACGCCGAGCACGCTGCACGCCACCACGAACAGGTACAGCCCCGCCTCGGGGTCGCGCGCGTAGGGGCGGAAGCTGCCGCGCCGCCAGGCGAGAAAATGGGTGCCGAAGTTCATTCCGGCAAGCAGCATGAAATAGATGGATACCGCCTCGATCGCGGGCGAGTTCCAGTAGGCGTAGCTTGCGTCGTGCGAGGAAAATGCACCCAGGCCCATGGTGCTGAACGCATGCATCATCGCGTCGAGCCAGCTCATGCCGGCGAGGCGGTAGGCGATCAGGCAGGCGACGGTGATCATGAAATACACCAGCCACAAGCCCTTGGCGGTTTCGGCGATGCGCGGCGTGAGCTTGGTGTCCTTCATCGGGCCCGGCGTCTCGGCCTTGTAGAGCTGGCTGCCGCCGACGCCGAGCAGCGGCAGGATCGCCACCGCCAGCACGATCACGCCCATGCCGCCGATCCAGACGAGGAACGTGCGCCAGATGTTGATCGACGGCGGCAGCGCGTCCAGGCCCGAGAGCACCGTCGCCCCGGTGGTGGTGAGCCCGGACACGGTCTCGAAGTAGGCGTCGGTGAAGGACAGATGCGGCAGGTAGAGCAGTAGCGGCAGGGTGGCAAACGCCGGGAGCACGGTCCACACCAGCGCCACCAGCAGAAAGCCGTCGCGCGGCTGCAGCTCGCGCCGGTTTTTGCGCGTTATCAACCACAGCAGCACGCCGGCGACCGCGGTCAGCAGTATCGCCTCGTCATAGGCGGCCTGCGCGCTGTCGCCAAGGATGAAGGAGGCGGCAAGCGGAAACAGCAGGCACAGCGCGAAAATCATGATGACCACGCTGAGCACATGCAGAACCGCGAGTATTCGAACCATGGGGCGTCAGCTCAGAGAAAGCCCGCGCTGACCTGGAACAGCTTTTCCACCTTGGGCACCATTTTCTTGTTGGTGACGAAGACGATCGCATGGTCGCCGGCCTGGATCACCAGGTCGTGGTGCGCCATGAGCACCTCGTCGCCGCGCACCAGCGCGGCGATGGTGGTTCCCTTGGGCAGCTCGATCTGGTCGATCTGCCGGCCCACCACGCGGCAGGACACCGCGTCGCCGTGCACCACCGCCTCCAGCGCCTCGGCCGCGCCGCGGCGCAGCGAGTGCACCTCGGTGATGTCGCCGCGGCGCACATGCGCCAGCAGGGAGCCGATGGTCGTCTGCGCCGGGGAAATGGCGATGTCGATCTGACCGGACTGCAGCAGGTCCACGTAGGAGCGCCGGTTGATCAGCGCCACCACGCGGCGCGCGCCCATGCGCTTCGCCAGCAGGCAGCTCATGATGTTGTTTTCGTCGTCGTTGGTGACGGCGACGAACAAGTCCATTTCGTCGACGTTCTCGGATTCGAGCAGCGACTCGTCGGTGACGTCCCCCTGCAGCACCAGCGCCGTGTCCAGGCGCGTGGACAGTTCCTCGCAGCGGCGCTTGTTGTGCTCGACGATTTTGACCGTGTAATCGCGCTCCAGCGCGCGCGCGAAACGCAGGCCGATATTGCCACCGCCGGCGATCATGATGCGGTGCGCCGGCTTGTCCATGCGCCGCATCTCCTTCATCACCTTGCGGATATTGCGGCTGGCGGCGAGGCAGAACAACTCGTCGCCGGCCTCAACCACCGTTGCGCCTTCGGGCACGATCGGCCGGTCGCCGCGGAAAATGGCGGCAACGCGCACGTCGACATTGGGCATGTGCGTGCGGATTTCCTGCAGCTGGTGGCCGACCAGCGGCCCGCCCTCGAATGCGCGCACCGCCACCAGGCTGACGCGGCCGTCGGCGAATTCCAGCACTTGCAGCGCTTCGGGAAACTGCACCAGCTTGACCAGGTAATCGGTGATCAGCTGCTCCGGGCAGATGGCGTAGTCGACGGCAAAGCATTCGGGCGCAAACAGCTGCTCGTTGGCGAGGTACTGCGGCGCGCGTATGCGCGCGATGCGCGTGGGGACGTTGTACAGATGCGCCGCAATCTTGCACGCCACCAGATTGATCTCGTCGCTCTGCGTGACCGCGATGAGCATGTCGGCGTCCTCGATCCCCGCAGCCCTCAGCACCGGCGGATGCGCTGCGCTGCCGGTAATGGTGCGCAGGTCCAGCCGATCCTGCAGCTGGCGCAGGCGCGGACCGTCGACGTCCACGACGGTAATGTCGTTGGCTTCGGAAACCAGGCTTTCGGCCACGCTGGTGCCGACCTGGCCTGCGCCGAGGATGATGATTTTCAAGTCTGTCCCCTCGAATGCTCCTGGCCGCGTGCGCGCTTGCGCGGCGCCTTGCCGGGCGATGCAAATTGGATGCAGCGCATTTTATGCCTTTTTGCGGCGCGACAGAGGCGCGGCCTATTCTTCTTTCTTTCCGGTGCTGATGCCCAGCGCCTTGAGCTTGCGATAGAGGTGGGTACGCTCGAGGCCGCTCTTCTCGGCCACGCGCGCGATCGAGCCTGCTTCGCGCGCGAGCAGCTGTTCGAAATAGGCGCGCTCGAACGCTTCGCGCGCTTCGCGCAGCGGCAGCTCCAGCGGCAATGCCACCTGGGATTCGGCGACCGGGTGGAACTGCGCCGCGACGCGCTCCACGTCGGCGGCGCTGATTTCCTCCTCCAGCGCGGTGAGCGCGAGGTTCTTCACCGCGGCCTGCAGGTCGAGCAGATTTTGCGGCCAATGGAACTGGCGCAACGCATTGAGCGCGGCGGTGGAAAAATGCCGCGGCGGACAATTCCTGGCCTCGACCAGCTGCGCCAGCAGGATGCCGGCGATGTCGGGTATGTCCTCGGCATGCTCGCGCAGCGCCGGAAGCTGCAGCGTCAGTTCCGACAAGCGCGCGAGCAGCGCCGCATCGAAACCGATCTCGCCGGTCAGCCGCGCCGGCTCTTCGCTGGTGAAGGAAACCACCCTGGTGCTGTATTTTTCCTGTTTGGCGAGCACCAGCGCCAGGTTGCGCTGTTGCACGCGCGTGAGCGACGCCAGTTCCTCGACGAAAATGACGCCGCTCGCCGCCTGCGCAAGCAGGTCCTGGGGTGCTTCCGCCAGCGCCGCGCCGGCGGCTAGCCAGGGCGTGTTGGGCTGGTGCAGATAGCGCGCGAACAGCTCGGGCATGATCCCGGGCTCGCCGCGCAGCAGCACCGGCATCGACAGCGTGGCGATCTGCGCCAGCCGCTTGCGCAGGTCCGACAGCAGCGCCGAGCGCCCCAGGCTGAGCAACGTGAGCCCGGCCTGCGGCTGGCTGCCGCCGTCCCGGAGCGCGCGCTTCACCGTGGCGAGCAGTTTCTGCAATGCGATCGGCTTTTCCAGAAAATCGATGGCGCCGATGCGCGTGGCCTCCACCGCGGTCTCAATGGTGCCATGCCCGGACATCATGACGACCGGCATGGTGAGCTGCCCGTTCGCTGCCCATTCCTTGAGCAGGGTGATGCCGTCGGTATCGGGCATCCAGATGTCGAGCAGCACCAGATCGGGGCGCTCGGCGCTACGCAAGGCGCGCGCGCTCGCGGCGTTTTCGGCGAGCTCCACCGAGTGACCCTCGTCGGCGAGAATCTCCGACAGCAGTTCGCGGATGCCGATTTCGTCGTCGACGACAAGTATCTTGGACATCTCAGGCGGCCTTTGCGATTTCGGGCTGCAGCGGCAGCGTGACGGTGACGCTGGCGCCGCGTCCCGGCAAATTTTCGACCCTGATCGCGCCGTGGTGCTCGTCGATGATCTTTTTCACGATGGCCAGACCCAGGCCCGTGCCCCTGGGCTTGGTGGTCACGTAGGGCTCGAACACGCGCGTCATGATCGCCTCGGGAAAGCCGCAGCCGTTGTCGCTGATTTTGAGGCAGGCCTGGTTGCCCACGCGCTCGGTCAGGACCTCGATGCGCGGCTCGGCGCTGCCGGCGAGCGCGTCCTGGGCGTTGCGCAGCAGATTGTGGATGACCTGGCGCAGCTGCGTCGGGTCGCCCGCCACCTGCGGCAGCCCGTCCTGCAGCGCCGGCTGCAGCAGCGCGCCGGTGTGCTCGTACAGGCCGAGCACTTCGCGCACCAGCGCATTGAGATCGAGCGGCTGCAGGCTGGGCGCGGGCGTGCGTGCATATTCGCCGAAGTCGTCCACCATGCCCTTCATCGCAGTGACCTGGTTGATGATGGTTTCGGTGGCGCGGTTGAGCGCGGCCACGTCCTCGGGCGAGAGTTTATTGGCAAGCTTGGCCTGCAGGCGTTCGGCCGAAAGCTGGATCGGCGTGAGCGGATTCTTGATTTCATGCGCGAGGCGCCGCGCCACCTCGGCCCAGGCGGTGGCGCGCTGCGCCTGCACCAGTTTGGTGACGTCGTCGAACACCACGACATAGCCGCCGCCGCTCGCACGCGGCAGCACCGAGCCGCGCACGAGGAGCATGCGCTCGGCCAGTTCCAGCTGCTGCTGCCAGGTGACGCTGCCGTGGTTGTGGAAGCCTTCGACGATGGCGCGCGCGAGCGGCTGCAGCCGCGGCCATTGGTCAAGGCCGAGGCCCGTGAGGCCGTCAAAGTCTTCCTGCAGAATGGCGGTGGCGCCGTGATTCACCGTTCCCAGGCGCAGCTGTTCATCGAGCACCAGCACGCCGGCAGACAGATTGGCGAGAATGTTTTCCAGATAGGCCTTGGCGGTCTCGAGTTCGGCGCGGCGCGACTCGGCCACGCCGCGCGCGTCGTCCAGCTGCTCGGTCATGCTGTTGAACGATTGGGTGAGTATGCCCAGCTCGTCGCTGCTGGTGACTTGCGCGCGCCGGCTGTAGTCCCCGCGCGCCACCGCCTGCGTGCCCGCGGCGAGCAGGGCGAGCGGCTCGGACAGCCGCGCGGACAGCAGAAAAGCGAGCGCGGTGGCGGAGAACAGCGTCAGCAGCAGCGTCAGCGTGAGCGTGAGGATGTAGATTTCCTTCAGGCCCTGGCGCGATAGGGACAACTCCTTGTAGTCGCGGTAGACCTCCTGCACCGCTTCCGCGTCGCGCGCGAGCGTCGGCGGCACGCGTTGCAGCAGCTGCAGCAGGCGCTCGTCCTCGGCGATGCTGAGCGCGGCCACCGGCACCAGCACGCGCAGGCTCAGCCCCTGATCCGGGCCGCCTTCGAGCGCGGAGTAGCCGCGGCTTTGGCGCGCCTGGCGCTGAATGATGCTACTCGGCATGTCCGGCACGAGCTTGCCGATGCCCTTGCTCGAGCTGGCGATCACGTTGCCGCCTGAGGACAGCAGCAGGGCTTCGTCGACCCCGGCCTGCTCGCGCAGCCGGTCGAGCAGCACCACCTGCTGCGCCTGCGGCTTGTCCGACAGGTCGAGGGCCATGCGCCGCGCCTTGTCGTTGAGCTCGGTCAGCAGCAGGTCGAGCGCGGTGCGTCCGAGGTTGAGCCCGCCCTCGAGCGCGTTGTCCACGCGCACGTCGAACCAGGATTCGATGCTTTTTGCCATGAACTGCACCGAAACGATATAGACCAGGCCGCCGGGCACGATGACCATGGGCAGGAACATCAGCAGGAAACGCAGCGTCAGGCGCGAACCGAACACGCGCTTGCGCAGCTTGGCGGTGAGCACCCACAGCTGATAGCCGATCAGGGCGAGCAGCGCCGCGGCCAGCGCCGCGTTCAGGCCGAGCAGCAGCGCGTAGTCGCGCGAGAACAGCGCAGTGTTGCCGCTCGCAGCGGCGAGCAGGAACAGCAGGATCGCGCCCAGCGCCACGCCGGAAATGAGCACGTATTTCATTGCGGCGCCTTTTCGATGACCGGCGCCTTGACGCGGAACGGCCAGCGCCGCCAGTCGGAGGCGAGATTCCAGTCGCGGCTGGTGAGCGCGTTGACCTGGAAGGGCTTGGGCAGCTGCGTCACATCCAGGCGCATGCGCAGCGCCGCTTCGTAGTCGGTGCCGGCATCCAGTTCCTTGCGTTCGAGCACCTGCCAGGAGCGCACGCGCGAGAGCACCCGCAGCGCGTCGCCCAGGGTGGAAAAACTCTGATACAGCGGCCCGCTGGAAATGCGGTATTGGCGCGTGAGCGCGTGATAGGACAGGCGCAGCATCAGCTGCCGGCTGACCGGATGTTCGTCGAACCAGTACCAGCGCTTGCGCGTGAGCACGAACTCGACCTCGAAATACAGCGCGACGCCCTTGTTGATCGCATCCTCCAGGCGCGGATTCAGGTCGATCTTGAAGTCGGCATCGAGCGCGTAACCTTCGTCGTTGCCTTCGAGCGAGATATGCGCGATTTCGATGTTTTCGGCGCGCGCCGGCGCGCTCCAGGCAAGCGCGAGCGCGAGCAGCAGTGACAGCAGCAGCCGCAGGCTCATGTGCTGATCTTCATTACGATATGAGGGGACATCTCCCCTCATGCTCCCCTGAATCGGGGGCCGTTGCGCATGTTCCGCAACGGCCTTTTATCGCTTTTCCAGCAGCGCATAGAAGAAGCCGTCGTGCTGCGCGTCGGGCAGCAGCTGGCCCGCATCGAGTCCAGCCAGCGGCAGCCGGCGGGCTGTGCGCTCGCGCGCCAGGAAGGACGCGATAGCCTCGGCGTTTTCCTGCGCAAACACGGAGCACGTCGCATACAGCAATTTACCACCCGGCGCCAACTGTTGCCACAGCGCGTCCAGCATCCGGCCCTGCATGGCCGCGAACCGGGCAAGATCGCTTGCGCGGCGCAGCCATTTGATGTCGGGATGGCGCTTGACCACGCCCGAGGCGGTGCAGGGCGCGTCGAGCAGTATGCGTTCGAATGCGGCGCCGTCTGACCAGGCCGCGGGAGAGGCGCAGTCGGCGCAGACGACGCGCGCGGAAAAACCCAGGCGCGCGAGGTTGTCGCCGATGCGCGGCACGCGCGCCGGGTCGTCGTCGAGCGCGGTGAGCGCGCAGTCGGCCAGTTCCAGGATATGCCCGCTTTTCCCTCCGGGCGCAGCGCAGGCGTCGAGCACGCGCATGCCCGGCCGAACGTCGAGCAGGGGCGCCGCCAGTTGGGCGCCCGCATCCTGCACCGATACCTCGCCCGCGGCAAAGCCGGGCAGCGACTCTATCGGCAGCGCGCGCTCGAGCAGGATTGCCTGCTCGCCGATGCGCTCGCCTGCGATTCCGGCGGCGCCGAGCCTGACGAGATACTGTTCGGGCGTGAGCCGGCGGCGGTTTACGCGCAGGGTCATGGGCGGATGCAGGTTGCCCGCGTTGAGTACCGACTCCCATTGCTGCGGCCAGGCGCCGCGCACCCGGTCTATCCACCACTGCGGGTAGGAATAGCGCGCGCTGTCGCTGCTGCAGCGCGCGAGCAGCGCGTCGGCCTCGCGCAGATAGTTGCGCAGCACCGCGTTGCACAGCCCCTTCGCCGCGGGCTCCAGGCGCGCCACCGCGCGCACCGCCTGGTCCACGGTGGTATGGACGGAGCGCGGCCGCGCGCGCAGCTGGTAGAGCGCGCACAGCAACAGCGCGTGCAGCGCCGGTTTGACCGGCTTGTGCAGCAGTTCGGCCAGCAGCGCGTCGAGCAGGCCGAGGTTGCGCAGCGTGCCGTAGGCGAGATCGCGCACTGCCGCGACTATGCTCGCGTCCGGCGCCGGGCCCGAGAGCGCATCCGACAGGCTGCGGCCGCTGCGCACCTGCGCGACGGCTTCAGCGGCTGCGATAAGCGCGAGTTCTAGGTTGGCGGATCTGGACAAGGGTACGAGCGGCGGGCGGTTCTGGCGCGCCACGCCGTAGCGGTGATGGAACAAGCCCGCATCCTACACCGGGAAGCCGGCGCAAAGCACCGGCTTCGCGACCGGGATTCCGACCCGTGGGCCGGCTGCCGGAATTCAGGCCAGCGCCCGCAAGCAGGCAGAATCTACAGCATCGCCCGCAAGCGGGCGGGATTTACGCCATCGCCCGCAAGCGGGCAGGATCTACGCCATCGCCCGCAAGCGGGCGATGCGCATCTCGGTCGCGGGGTGGGTGCTGAACAGGTTCTGCATGCCCGAGCCGGAGAGCGGATTGATGATCATCATCTGCGCCGTCGCCGGGTGCTCTTCGGCTGCCATCATGGGCAGGCCCTTGGCATAGCGCTCCATTTTCTCCAGCGCGTCGGCGAGCGCTCTCGGATCGCCCGATATTTCGGCGCCACCGCGGTCGGCTTCGAATTCGCGCGCGCGCGAAATCGCCATCTGGATCAGCATCGCCGCGATCGGCGCCAGGATCATCACGATCAGCCCGACCAGCGGATTGGCGCGCTCGCCGTCGCTGCTGCGTCCGCCGAACAGGAAGCCGAACTGCGCGAGCGCGGAAATCGCGCCGGCCACGGTCGCGGCAATGGTGGAGGTGAGGATGTCGCGGTGCCGGACATGGGCCAGCTCATGCGCCATCACACCGCGCAATTCGCGCGCCGACAGCAGTTGCAGGATGCCGGTGGTCGCCGCCACTGCGGCATGCTCGGGGTTGCGCCCGGTGGCAAAGGCGTTGGGCTGGGCTTCGTCGATTAGGTAGACGCGCGGCATCGGCAATCCGGCGCGCTGCGACAATTCCCGCACCAGGCCGTAGAACTGCGGCGCGCTGGCCGCGTCGACTTCGCGCGCGTTGTACATGCGCAGCACCATTTTGTCGGAGAACCAGTAGGCGAAGAGATTCATCGCCCCGCCGAACACCAGCGCGAGCAGCATGCCGTTGGCGCCGCCGATCGCAGCGCCGACGACGCCGAACAGCGCCACGATGCCGGCCATCAGGATGGTCGTCTTGAGCCAGTTTCCGAGCATTGCGAAATTCCTCGCGAGAATTGGAAAAGCAGTGCTTAGATGGTGCCTTCCGCGGAAAATTCAAGCCGCTCGCCCTGCGCCAGTTCGAAGCCGGCGAGAAACTGCGCCGCTCCCAGGCGCTTGCCGCCGGCGCGCTGCAGTTCCTGCACCCGCAGCGCGCCGTTGCCGCAGGCAACCACGATGCCGCCGGGCCCCGCTTCGATTACGGTTCCGGGCGCGCCCGTCGCCGCCACGGCGCTGGCACGCCAGATTTTGAGCGCAACGCCGCGCGCGCTGGCCGCTGCCCCCGGCTGCGGATTGAACGCGCGCACCTTGCGCTCGATCGCGCTCGCGCTTTCGCGCCAGTCAATCGCGGCTTCGGCCTTGCTGATCTTGGCGGCGTAGCTCGCGCCGGCCTCCGGCTGCGGCTGTGCGCGCAGCTCGCCGCGCGCGAGGGCATCGAGCGCGCTGACGATCAGGCGCGCGCCGAGTTGCGCCAGCTTGTCGTGCAGGCTGCCGCCGGTGTCGTCCGCGGCGATGGGCAGGGACTCGGCGAGGAGCACGGCTCCGGTATCCAACCCGCGGTCCATCTGCATGATCGAGATCCCGGTGCGTTCGTCCCCGGCGAGGATGGCGCGCTGGATCGGCGCCGCGCCGCGCCAGCGCGGCAGCAGCGAGGCGTGAATATTGATCGCGCCCAGGCGCGTCAGCGCGAGCACCGCCTGCGGCAGGATCAGGCCGTAGGCCGCGACGACCATCAGGTCCGCGCCCGACGCGCGCAGCCGTTCCTGCGTCTGCGCGTCCCCGAGTCTGGCGGGCTGAAATACCTCCAGGCCCAGCTCCTGCGCCAGCGCTTTTACCGCGCTGGGCGCGAGCCGCAGTCCGCGGCCCGTGGGCCGGTCGGGCTGGGTCAGCACCAGGGCGATGTCGTGGCCCGCCGCGTGCAGCGCGGCCAGCGCGCGCGCGGCGAACTCGGGAGTGCCGGCAAAGATCAGGCGCATGCGCGCGGGCGGCGGCCGCTCAGGCGCTCTGGCGCTGCTGCTTGAGCATCTTGGCGCGAATGCGCGTCTGCTTCAGGCGCGACAGGTATTCTACAAACACCCTGCCCTTGAGATGGTCCATCTCGTGCTGTATGCACACCGAAAGCAGGCCACCCGCTTCCGTGGTGCAGCACTGGCCGTCCAGGCCCAGCGCACGCACCACGATTTGTTCGGCGCGCGCCACCTTGTCGTATACCCCAGGCACCGACAGGCAGCCCTCTTCGCAGTCGGACTCGCCCGCGGACGCGATGATCTCCGGATTGATCAGAGTGAGGAGCTGATCGCGGGTTTCCGAGATGTCGATGACGATGACCTGCTTGTGCACGTCCACCTGGGTTGCGGCCAGGCCCACGCCGGGCGCGGCGTACATGGTTTCGGCCATGTCGGCGACCAGACTGCGGATGGCGTCGTTCACCTCTGCCACCGGCGCGGCGATTTTGTGCAGTCGCGGGTCGGGGTAGCGCAGGATGTTTAGACGAGACATAAAAACTTGCTAATTGAACGGATTAGGTGCTAAATTTAATGAAGTCTATAAAAAGCATGCTAGACTTTATATGATTCAGCCCTCTATTTAGATAGGTTCGAGGCTCCTATGCGCAAGTCTATCATAGTCGCAATGCTCGCCGCGGCCCTGGCGGCCACGCCTCTCATGGCCCAGCAGCGAGCACCGGAAGGGCTGCAGGAGAACGCGCCCGACCGCTATGTCGTCGTCAAGGGCGACACGCTGTGGAGCATTGCCGCGAAGTTTCTCAAGGATCCCTGGCGCTGGCCGGAGATGTGGAAACTGAACGCGGAGGATGTCAAGAATCCCCATTTGATCTATCCCGGCGACGTCATCGTCCTCGATCGCAGCGGCCCGAATCCGGAACTCAAGATCGAGATGGGCGAAACGGTGAAGCTCGAGCCGCGCGTGCGCGTCGAGACGACGGACCGGCTGGCAATCCCGAGCATCCCCCCCAGCGTCATCGAACCGTTTCTGTCGCGCCCGCTGGTGATCGAGCCGGACGGCCTGGACAAGGCGCCGCGCATCATTGCCGCGCAGGCAGATCGCGTGTACCTCGGCTCCGGCGACGTGGCTTATGTCAGCGGCATCAAGGACGCGAAAGCGGACAGCTTGTGGCAGATATACCGGCCGGGCAAGCCGCTCGTCGATCCCGAGAGCCAGAAGACGCTGGGCTACGAGGCGGTGTTCCTCGGTGACGGACGCGTTACCCTTGCCGGAGACCCGGCGACCATCAAGATATTCGGCGCGCGCCAGGAGATCGGCGCAGGAGACAGGCTGGTTGCCGCCGGACCGCTGACGCTCAAGAGTTATGTTCCGCATGCGCCGGGCGCGCAGATCCACGGGCGCATCATTGCCTCCAATGGGGGCTTGCGCGAAGCGGGGCCGCAGAACGTGGTCACCCTGAACAAGGGCAAGATCGACGGCCTCGAGAACGGCAATGTGCTCGCCCTGCTGCGCCTTGGGCGCACCGTGTCGACGACGACGCCGAGCGCCAAGTGGTTCCGCACCGGCCAGGTCGAGGCCACCAAGCTGCCCGACGAGCGCTATGGCCTGGTTTTCGTGTTCCGCACCTTCGACCATGTCTCCTTTGCGCTGGTGATGTCGGCGAGCCGGCCGGTGCTGCTCGACGACGTGGTGACCACGCCTTAAGTCGGACTAGCCGGAACCAGGCAAAGTGCCTCCGGCCGGGAAACACCACTTATCCCGCGAATTAGCGCGGGACGTACTCTCCGTTGTCCCCCGAGGGGACCTGCTTCGGGGCGCAGATGCCTCCGCGCCTGCCGCATGTCCGGAACGCGATGCAGCCGGACGCTGAGCTCGCGGCGTGGATCAAGCTCAGCCTGGTGCCGGGACTGGGCGGCCAGGGCATGCGCAAGCTGCTCGGCGCCTTCGGCCTGCCGCAGCAGGTGCTTGCCGCCGGCCGCGGCGCGCTCACGCGCATCGTTTCGGCGGACGTGGCTGCCCGCATCCTGTCGGAGCAGGACGCAGGAGCAGTGGACGCAGCGCTGCAATGGGCCGCGGAAGACGGGCACGCGATGCTCACGCTGGCGGACGCCGACTACCCGCGGCCGCTGCTCGAAACGCCGGATCCGCCGGCGCTGCTGTATCTGCGCGGCCGGCGCGAGCTGCTTGCGCGCCCCTGTCTCGCAATCGTCGGCAGCCGCAGCGCCACGCCGCAGGGCGCAAGCAATGCGGAGCAATTTGCGCGCGCTTTCAGCGCGGCCGGACTCACCATCGTGAGCGGCCTGGCGCTGGGCATCGATGCCGCGGCGCACCGCGGCGGCCTGGACGCGGCGGGCTCGACCATCGCCGTGCTCGGCACCGGCGCCGACATGCTCTACCCGCCGCGCAATCGCGCGCTGGGCGAGCGCATAGCGCGCGAGGGGCTGATACTGAGCGAGTTCGCGCTGGGCACGCCGCCGCATGCGGGCAATTTTCCGCGGCGAAACCGCGTGATCTCGGGCCTTGCGCGCGGCTGCCTGGTGGTCGAGGCTGCGCTTGCTTCGGGTTCGCTCATCACCGCGCGCCTCGCTGCCGAGCAGGGCCGCGAGGTGTTCGCAATACCGGGATCGATCCATTCGCCGCACTCCAAGGGCTGCCACGCGCTGATCAAGCAAGGCGCGAAGCTGGTGGAGAGCGCACAGGATCTGTTGCAGGAACTGGGCCTGCCCGCGCCGGCGGCGCCGGCCCCGGCCGTGCCCGCAGTCGGCCTGCTCGCGCAACTGGGTTACGACGCGTGTGACATAGACACGCTGTGCGCGAGAAGCGGCTTGACTGCCAACGAGGTATCGGCCATGCTGTTGCAACTCGAGCTCGACGGAAAGGTTGCGAGCCTGCCCGGCGGGCTATATCAGAGAGTCTCCTAAGAACCTTTTGCAAAATGAATTTTGCAAAAGGCGAATTCAGGGGAGTATGAGGGGAGCATCCCCTCATACGGTGACAAGGTTTAAGAGGCCGCCCAAAAGAATGTTCGACATACTCGTCTACCTGTTCGAAAACTACTACCACACCGAGCTCTATCCCGATCAAGATGCGCTGGCGCGCAAACTCAGCGCCGCCGGCTTCGAGCACGACGATATCAGCGACGCGCTCGCCTGGCTGCAGGGGCTTTCCGCGAGCGAAACCGACGCGCTTCCCGAATCGCTTGCGCAAAGCACTGCATTTCGCGGCTACGCCGAGGTCGAGGCAGCCAAGCTGGGCGTGGACGGACGCGGTTTCCTCGCTTTCCTGGAGGACGCCAAAGTGCTTACGCCCCTGGTGCGCGAGATCATCATCGATCGCGCCATGGCCCTCACCGAGGACAGCGTCAGCATCGAGAAACTGAAAGTGATCGTGCTCATGGTGCTGTGGAGCAAGCAGCACTCGATCGATTCGCTGGTGCTCGAAGAACTGCTTTCCGATCGCGCGCAGCTGCTCATGCATTGAGGCCGAAGTCGGCAATTAAGTTGCTGTTTCGCTGAACTTTGTCACGGCAGCTTGCCGTGTCTCCTTGCTTCTCCCTCTGGTTTGCACTTATGATGCTGCGGCTTGCTGCACGGTGCAGCTTATTTTTTCCAAGGCTGCGCGCGCAAGCACGACCCCACTATGATCAAGAAACTGATCACCGCAGAGCAGCCATCAGTCGCGAACGATATTGTGCGCGGCCGGCTGCACGAGCCTGCGCCCCGGCACTGACCGAATACAATGGCCAAGAAACTCATCATCGCCGAAAAGCCCTCAGTCGCGAACGACATTGCGCGCGGCCGATTGCACGAGCGCGCGCCCCGGTACTGACCGAATATCATGGCCAAGAAACTCATCATCGCCGAAAAGCCCTCAGTCGCGAACGACATTGCGCGCGGCCGATTGCACGAGCGCGCGCCCCGGTACTGACCGAATATCATGGCCAAGAAACTCATCATCGCCGAAA
>Ga0335085_10004892_pt1 | contig 21896 bp, 22 predicted proteins | sample Lox_Sample_45_FD_206712 | JGI IMG/M metagenome (GOLD analysis project Ga0335085, IMG submission 206712) | Soil microbial communities from Loxahatchee National Wildlife Refuge, Florida, United States - Lox_Sample_4.5 | ecosystem: Environmental > Terrestrial > Soil > Wetlands | place: USA...
GATGGTTTACGATTTCGGTGGATTTCCAGAATACCTGTACCACGTTCGGTATCCCGCGGCAGGCTCACCGGAACTTGCGCAAAGAATCGAGAGTTTGATCCAAGACGCAGGGTTGCCCACACATCTGGACCCTGTTCGTGGATTTGACCACGGAACCTATTCGATTCTTGCGGTCACGTACCCGGAAGCAGATATTCCGGTCCTTCAGGTTTCAATCCGCTCGGATTACGATCCGGAATCTCACTTGGCGCTTGGTAGAGCTCTAGCTCCTCTTCGTGACGAGGGCGTACTCATCATTGGAAGTGGAAGCAGCTACCACAACCTGGGAGCGCTGATGTCGGAACGAATCGGCTTCTATCCCAATAAACCCCGTGAAGAATCTGCGCAATTTGACTCTTGGCTCCGCAAGGCGCTCACGGACTTCTCATCGAGACAACGTTCTCAGCACCTGCTGAACTGGGAACGCGCCCCGTTCGCTCGTGCGGTTCATCCCCAAGAGGATCACTTAGTCCCACTTCATGTAGTCGTCGGAGCGGCCGAAGACGAGCCGGCGCACCTTATCTACGCGCAGGATGATTTTTTCGGAAAGATCACGATGTCGAGCTATCGCTTCGGGAATTAATCAACGAGGTCTTACGTAGTCGATTTAACGGAACGAAAACATAAGAACAGGAAATCCAAGAACAGGAGAATTCAATTATGGCTACTTTGCTTTACATCACGGTCAGTCCCCGCGGTAATCACTCAATTTCGCGCCAACTTGGTAATGCGGCAGTCGAGGCCTGGAAAAAGAAAAATCCCACCGGGCGGGTCATTGAGCGGGATTTGTCGAAGACCGCGCTCACATTTGTGGATCTCGATTGGATTGGCGGTGCCTTTGCACCGCCGGAATACCACACGGAAAACCATAAAAAAGCGCTCGCGATCTCGGACGAGTTGGTTTCGGAGCTTGTTGAAGCCGACGAGATTATTCTCGCGACGCCGATGTTCAACTTCGCGATTCCTGCCTCGCTCAAAGCGTGGATTGACCACGTTGTCCGCGCGGGGAAGACATTCCGCTATAACGCCGAGGGCAGGCCCGAGGGATTGCTTGCGGGTAAAAACAAAAAGGTGCTCGCTATCATCGCCAGCGGCGGAGCCTACTCCGAGCGTTCCGGAATGACCGCGTTGGACCATGAGTCGCCCTACCTTCGCTTCATCCTTGGTTTCATGGGTATCACCGACGTTCGTTTTGTCCAAGCCGGCGGGACCGGCGAGGTTATGCAAGGACGAAAATCCGCTGACGAGTTCCTTGCGCCACATCTGCAAGAGGTCGCCGCGGCCATCTGACAGGGACAAGCCCCAATCAGACTGCTTCACCCAAAGGAGAAATTGTTATGCCCATTGAATTCTCGAAAGTCATTGCCGGAAAATCTCGCGGGAATGGAGGCACCTTTTCTGTTCAGAGCATCGATCTGGCCCAGTTGGGTGAACGGGCTTCCCCTGTCGAAGTCCTTGATCAGTTCCGTGTCCGGAGCCGGCCGTTCCCTCCGCACCCGCATGCGGGTTTCTCTGCGGTCACCTACGTACTAGAGGACTCCCAAGGAAAGCTACGCAGTCGCGATTCCTTGGGCAATGACGTCGTAGTTGGACCGGGAGGGATCGTTTGGACCCAAGCGGGGAGCGGTGTCATTCACGAAGAGGTCCCGGCAGAAATGGATCGCGAACTCCACGCCGTTCAAATTTTCGTCAACTTAAGCTCGAAGAACAAACTCACAAAGCCCCAGATGCTTCGGCTCACGCAGAGTGAGGTCCCAGAATGGCGGAGCAAGACTGGCGATCGCGTGCGTGTCGTCGTTGGATCATTTGGAGGTCTTGTTTCGCCGCTCGTTCCGGTCGAGCCCTTCGATCTGCTCGATGTCCAGTTGAGGCGCGAAATCTCCTTTGATCTGCAGGATGGTCGCAACGCTATCGTTTATGTCCTGAAGGGGGCGATCACCGTTCAAGCTGATGGCCGCACACAAGACCTGATAAGGGATCACGTACTTGCCCTGCACGGAGCCGGACAGGTGGAGTTTCAGGCCACTGAGCCAGCCCACTTTCTCGTCCTTTCAGGAACCGAGATTCGCGAACCGGTCCACGCGCAGGGACCCTTTATTATGAACGAGCCGTCGCAGGTTGAAGCCGCCCTCGCCCGCTACCAGGCCGGCAAAATGGGCCACTTGACTCCGCTCGCAGAGAGTTGAGCGCCACCTGACGAATGGAGCGAAAAATCCGAAGTGAAACAGACTGTTAGTCGAATCCGACAATCGCCAATTTGGACCGAAGGTGACTGCAACGGTTTCAAACACTGTCGCGGTTATTAATCAGAGATCCGCGCGGAGTTCGAAGAAACCTTCAATCCTCACCGGAACGAGGCGCCACTTCCCATCCGCCGACAGACTCGGGGAACATTCCAGCTTTCTCAAACCCCGTCTTCGCCGGGAACACCACCTGTTCCTCACTGAACTTACTGAAGAAATGTTTCGATCACGTGCTTCCGAAAAGGCAAAAAGAAATTCTGCAACGCCGGAGAAATTTGATAGCGTGGACCATCGGGTCCGGTCGTATCAAGGGGCGCAGCAAGTCTTTCCTGCGTAAAGCCGAGACTAGCCGGCCAGGTCAAGCCACCTCCCAGATCGACATTTGCACTCAATTGGTGGCACCCCGCGCATGTCTGTGTCTGTGCCCTCGCAACGATGTTATCCGGAGTTAGTGATGAACCCGCACCTAGCTTTGCTTGAATGGCCGCACGGAATGTTGGCGAGTTGGCGAATGCCGCCGCATAATTCATGGCTGTTGGGGCGCCTCCGGGACCACCTTCGATGCTTTCGCCGTCATCGTCCTGACTCAGCGTCTCCATCGAAATGCAATTGATAAGGCTCGTCGAACTGCAATTCGCAGCTGTGGGTGCGAGCGGTGCGACTTGCGCAAGGAATGTCACGCGGAAGCTCGGGCCCTGCGGCTGACTAACTGTTTCATCAAAAAGAGAAGCTGGCGCATTGGTGGCGTCAGCCACAGGAACAATCTTCATGCCCCCAGAACCCTCGATGACATGGAATTGACGGAGCATCCAAGTCTGCGGATTGGTGCCCGCCATGAACTGATTCGTGCGAATCTGCCCATCGGCGCTCGATGTAGCTGAACCGTAGTGCGAGGCTTTGACTACCGCTTCTACGTGGTGCTGAGGAAGCCCACGATAATAAAAGTCATGCAGCATCTCGCCCCGTTTGGCAACAGACAATTTGGGATCGGACAAGCTCTCCCAGAACTCCTGAATGGGGCGGCACCCCTTCAGAGAGTGCGCGTCGAAATGAGGATTTGGAAGCACTGCTTCGAAGATGATGAGATTCCGATCCAGTGGAGTGTTGTTGCCGGAATTACGTTCGAACACAATGCGATACTCCCCGCAATCCTTCCCGCCTTTTTCTGGGGGCGTGGTAAGGTCGAAGCGATTGCTCAAGGCTATCGCCGTATAAGTGACAGGCGTGCTCGGTCCGTATACGTTGAACGTCACCTGCTGTCCTTCGTTCCGAGGGCACGTGTACGGAAATGAATTGAGCAAGCCCGTGTCACAGTTCGGGCCCCCAAATGGCAGATTGAACGCCCCTTTCGGATTGGCCGTGTCCCACCATTGCTGAAATAGTTGCTCTTTCGTGACCTTTTTGGGCTTGCTCTCATTGGCCAGCCGCTCCATCAGTTCGTCGAAACTGAACAGTTTGAGAATGGCGACGTCGGTAATGAAAATGGATTTGCGTTCGTCGAGCGCAAAAGTCTTGGCTGTCGTGCGGGGAGTGGAAAGGGCACGAATCTGGTCGTCCTTTAGTAATCGGATGCCGCGCCGTTCGGGGTTGCGATCATGTTCCTGCTGCCCGGTTTGTGCTGCCGCAAGACCAACAATTCCAATGAACAACAGCGCTCCAACCAACTTTCTCATCAGATATGCCCTCCCCAACTTGTTTTGTGGTCGCAGTTCACCTGACCGCTCGCTCTAACCGTCCGCTGCCGGTGACAAGCGCCTCTACCCCGAATGAACGAAAACTCGGGTGAGATCCCCTCGAACGCAACCCGCCACTCAATGGCAATTCCGTTGAAATCGAAAGGAATTTTGAGAGACATCCGACGAAGCCGTTCGTCTGCAGAAACTGAAAGCCGCGCTCTGACGACGAGCGCGGCTCAAATCCATCATCGTTCTCGACCAGAAATCGAATGCAGTTCTATGAAGACATTGGCGGGGGATTCAGGACCACAACATTTCCTGATCGGCAGTTTCCGATAGGCTTCTCAGAAAAATCTGTTGCCAGAACCAGGCGAGCCTCCGGGGATAACTTCTGCGTTCTGGCGGCTTGCGCGTCAGTTGCCAGGAGTTCCTTCAAATACTCATCGGAGTACCACCCGACCGGAACCTTGTCCAGACGTCCGTTCGACTCACGGGGAAATGCATCCAGATTCAGCTGCCCGTGGCTGAACCCTACAGGAGCCGACATGGGCAGCTCAGCGAAATCGTAGTTGCAGAAGTCGGATTTCACATCGATTCCAAGGCTCGACGCCACACAACCGAATGCGTGGTCCTCGTGCGTACCGCTTTCCTGGCTTCGGTAAACCACATACGCTATGTGGTATTGAACGTATTTCTTTCCATCGGGCCCTGTATAGTCATAGTTCTTGAGCAGAATCCGACCCGCAGGCGTTGGGCAGTTGGACGTCACAACGGGCTCAAACGCCGGATCTTCAAAAACAGATTCGGCAGAAGGTTTGCCGTGATAACACCCACTCTGGTAACACCCCCCGGTCAATTCAATCGGAATCGCCAGGCTGATCGACTTTCCTTCCGAGACTTTCGGCCGGTACGTGAAAATCTGAACAGCCGAAAACGGTTGTTTCGAATTGTTAAAAACACCTGAAAGGTACTTATTGGTTGAAGAGAACGGAGGTTTCGTCCCTGCTCTGCGGGATATTCTCATGTGCCCGGCGGGTGTCATCATTTCAGGGAGAGGCAGGCGAATCGAGTAGTAGAGACTGTCTGGCTTGATTTTAATTCCGGCCTGCTTCGCATCCAGCACCACGGTCCTCGAGCCATCGGGTGGTAGGAAGAAAGAATCGTTCTTCTCGAACCCTGTTAGCTCGTAACAGCCACTCTTAAGAACATCCTTGCTGATCCGTCTTACTCCGCCCATACCCGAAACGTGTTCCGGAATGCCGGAACCCTCAATGCGCGGAGCCAAGGCCTGGATATGGTCTCCGTATACCAGGAAGATCCATGTGCCGTGGAAGACGATGTTCACGAAATCCATTTGTGGCGGAATCACCGGGCACGCCGAGCTGACCGGAACATCCGGCGCCGGCTCCGGTTGCGGGCAACCGCCCAGACTTGCTGCTGCTGGCAACAAAACCAGGCCTTTCACCAAGCTTCGCCGATCTAAGACCACCATGAGAGTCCTCCTCCTTTGTCTTCGTTCTATGGTTTTCCGAACGTCTGAAACGCGGCCCAGAAATACGGATGAGAAGTCGCTGGATTCCGCCGTAATTCGAATCCGGCAGCTCGCAAGGCTTCCCCGGAATTCATTCCTTTCAGCAAGTTCTCGTAAAAATACACCATCAGATTTCGAGTCACTGCGGAATCCACTTCCCACTCACTCGCAATGACGCGTGGAACACCCGCATAAAGAAACGCGGAAGCCATTCCATGACGGTTGAGTGGAGTGGCGTCATCCTGTCTTCCCGTCGAACAAGCGGACAACACAACGATCCGACAACGGTTCAGATTGCTGTGACTCACATCGTCGGCACACAACGCGTTGCTTTCTTCACGGAGTTTTCCTTCTTTCGCAAGCAGTAGGCACGTCTCTCCGTTCCGTACGGCGGCGTGACCGGCAAAATGGAATACCTCCGCCCCGGGAAAAGAACTCATCACAAGGGCTTTTGTTGCTTCTGCACCAACCGAAAGCTTCTTTGTCTCGAAGTGATCGGCCACGAGCACGGCTTCTGACTCTGCGTCAGGAAGCTGCGCGAGCCCTGGTTCGGAGGTCGTCGGAGCCCCCACAACGAAGGCGGCTGAGGATGTCGTCACCAACGTAGAACGCGTCCTCCCGAGCCCCGACATCCCATCGACCGACACGAAGATCGAATGACTTTCCGCCAGATAGTTTCCGTCCGGGCCGATCAGCGCCGCGAAAGGAACGTATTCGAACGAAATATCCGGCTCTACGGTTAAGACCGCTGCATGCTGGATGCGGCTCTCGAACGGAGCGATCAACCAGCCATAGAGCTGCCGCGCGTCTCGCTCAAGAGCTTGAGTACTGGAAAGAGGATCAGCGCATTCCATGGAAAATCGACTCGCAACGTTCTGCAATTCATTGAACGAGATTTTGATCCACTTCCCTGTGGCCCCCTCCTCATCGATTGCCCAGACCTGCATCCCGTCTCCAAAGTGCGCATAGGACAGGGTGAGTTCGCCTTTCGGCGGACGAGACACGTCGAGCTTTGGGGCCGATCCTCCGGATGTTGTTTCCAGACCTCTATACGCGGCGTCACCCGCGTTAAGAACCGGCGCTGGAAGCCTTCGTAGGAATGGAATCGATCGATAGCGCTCCCACACGGCAAGCGCATCATCCGATTGGTTTCGTGCCAGCAGTGCCCTCGTCAATCCTAGATACCCGTTCCTCGTTTGCTCAACCCACCCGATCTTCTGTTGAGCGCTCTCGAGGGTGCTGGCGATGCGTTCTGCGCTAGCGACCGCGGCGAGCCCTTCGCGCTCGGCTTTTTCCGTATCTCCCTCCAGCAGAGCGACCTCTGAAGCCGCCTCGAAATAGCTCAACGCAACCGTGCGGTTCTGAAACCCGCTGTTGCTTACTCGAATTTGTTCGAGGAGTTTCCGGGCCTGCGGCAAGTCACTTCTGGCTTCCAACAGCGCCGCTTCGGAAGCATTTTCTGTCATCGTCTCTTCCGTCAACGCACTGACTGGCGCTTTTTCGATCAACTCAATCGAACGTAGAAGTTCGGTGCGGGCCGTCTCAGGGTGTCCTGACCGGGTGGCCGCCATGAACAACCTGCGTCTGGCGATTGCTTCCAATTCAAAATCCTCGGTTCCCGCAATCGAGTCTGCAGCCTCCTGAGCCAGGGCATAAAACAAGTGCCATTGGTGTAGTGTTTCTGCGATGTACCCTGCCTGGTAATAGATCGAATAACCGCACATCGGAGGAAAGACTCCGTCCCAATACCACTTCAGGCCGGAATGAGCCACCCGCCAGGCGCCGGAATTATCACCCGCGTCGGACAACAACCATTCCTCGGTCACGATCGCTCGCAGATGCAGACTCCGATAGTTGCTGCTCTTTGCGACATCGATTGACTCGTTGGCCAGATGCGCCGCTGCCCCAGGGTCCCCCTGAGTATCGATACAAGCCGCGTCTTCGAGCATGGTCTGAATGCGGACCCACTGATACGATCTCCGACTCGCTGGACCCCGCAGTGCCTCTGCGATGCGATGACATTCCGCTGATTTCAGGAGCAGATGATCTGCGTAGCTGATTTCCAGCGTTGAGCGCATCCATCCAGCGGAATTCTTCTGCCGGCGAAACAGGTCAGCCGCTTGTCTCGCAGCCAGCGCGGCTGCTTCCGGTCGCCCCAACCGCTCGTCCCTCAATGCCTCACTGAGCAAGTGAATCGCCGTCGCAAATGCTGGAACAGCGGACCCACCTAGAAGGTCGGCCAGCATCAGGTCGTGGTGAAACGTATTCAGACGTGTTGCGAGCAAGCGAAGCGCCGAGAGAGATTCTGCGCTGGACGCGCCCGTTACGGGAAACGCGTCAGGCAGCCAGTCCAGAAAAGCCGAATCTAGATAGATCTGATCGTCGAACTCAGGTCCCCGGTTAGGAATGGAGGACTGCGCTACAGATGCACCCGCCAAGTACTCTACCGGGCTTATCCGCGGCTCGTCCCCAGCCCTCCCTCGCCTGGAGACCTTTTTCTCCAGGCTTTCCCGTTCGTGTCGGACTTCATCGGCCCATTGGCTCTTCGGGTCGAGACGTAGATACTCATTCCAGTCGTGGATGGCCTCTCGATACAGCAGCAGTTTTTCAAAGACAAAGCCCCGATTAAACAGTGCAACTCTGTTGTTCGGATCATCCTGAAGAACAGCTCCCAGCAGTTCGACCGCTTGGCCATAATCAAAAGGCTCATCGTTCGCCTCCGCTCGTTCGAAGTAGGCAGTCGCAAGGTCCAGGCGGATCTCCGATGAATGTGGATCGTCCTCAGCCGCGAACTTTAAGGAATTGATCGCATCCTGGTAGCTCCAGCTCAACAGATCTGCTCTCGCCTTCAGCTTCAACAACGACTGGTCTGGAGGCTTTTCTTTCAGCCGCCCTGCTATCGCTGCCTCCGCGAGTAACAGCGAGGATGGGCGATCGATTCGAGAGAGCAGGCGATCGGAACGCTCCTGCCGCAATGGCCCGTAATCTGCTCCCGGAATCCTCAGTTCGAAGGTCCGCTGCTGCGTGTAGGCTTCTCGCAGTAAGGCCTCTGGACTTCTCCTCATGCCTAGCCACAGGCAGACGGAAACCAATCCAATCCCGGAAATGGACAAAACCGTGAGGGAACGTCTCCGCACCCATCTTCCGCTCCAGGACTCCCTGTTAGATGGGGTTGCACCGCTGACCGAATTATTGGGCGCCGCCAAGGGTCCTCGCTTTACTCAGCTCCGCTCTCGCTTCGGAGGACCATTCTCCTGCCGGATCAATTTCCAGATAGCGCGTCCAGGCATTAGCAGCGTCACTGTATCTTCCCCCGGCACTCAGCAGAACCGCACGGTTGAACAGCGCTACGGCATTGACGGGATCGGAAGCAACGATCTCGTCCAGCAGCTTCAGCGCACGATCGCTTTCGCCGTTCTCAAAATAGGCCGAAGCCAGATCCGTTTTCAGAGTGAGATCCGAGGGTTGCTCCGACAAAGCCATCTCAAGTGATGCTACTGCCGGAACGGCGCGCCCTTCGAGGAGATCGGCCCTGGCCTTCCGTTGCAACCAACCGACGTCTTGGGGCCTTCGACGCAATCCCGCTGCGATAAGTGGCTCCGCCTCTCGAAGGGCTTGTGGGACTCTCGAAAAAGATCCACTGCCGCCAAGGTTCCCTCGTTGCTCCACAACGGTTGAAAAGGGGGCACCCGGAAATCTCATACGCATCGTTCGGCGCTCGCCATATGACTGCACAAGAAGTCGGTCGGCTTGAGCAATGGACGGCGTCCGCGTATGCATCCAGATAATTGAAGCCCCGAGCAGTAGGACAACAGCCAGGGACACTAAGGCCGGAGCCCAGCGTGGCCACCTAGGCAAATGTAATTTCGGCCGCAGCACCTGTCCCGGTTTTCTGCCTTCCACCTGTGCACTCAGTTGACGCGCAACGTCCCTCTGCCACTTCTCTTCGCCGCTCTCCAGTTTCGCGAGCGTGATCCGTTCTGTCTCATCCTGTCGATCCGAAAAAATCTCTAGGGCATCTCGGAGGAGCCCACCACAATGATCACAATGAATCACGTGATTCAAGACCGCATGCTGCTGCTCCAGCGGAATCACTCCAGCTGCAAGCTCATGTAGCGACCGCTCACTGGGGCAATCGCTGGTGGCCCTACCCGACGTAGCTCGCCCCGCCAGACTGAGGGTGCGGTAGAACTCCCTGTACATCGCAACCAGCTTCTGGCATTTCGCGCAGGTCGCCAGATGATCCTGTGCCTCTGCGAGAAGCGCATCCGGCACTTGACCGTCCGGTCCGCCCACCTCAACTTCGATCAAGCGATCGATCTGCTCGCCGCTAAGATGCTTTTCTTCACTCACTGCTGCTTGCTCTCCTTAGAACGATTCCCCCGGCCTGATCCCTTCATTTCCTCTCTCGTCTAATTCCTTTGTCGGGACCGACAGCCGTTCGCGAACTTGTCTTGTCAATCTCGCAAGCGTGCTCTCGACACCCTTGGTCGACAGTCCGACGGACGGTAATGCCGCTATTGCGCTTGCGGCGAGCCCGACGCGGTAATAAAGCCAGAATATTTTCCGGTCGCGTTCCGAATTCGGACCTACCAGAATTCCTCTTAGACAGCTGTCGATCTGCCCGATAAGCAAATCCCGCTCGATGGCAGACTCGGCCGACCTCGCGTCCGCCACGTGTTCGCAGTCTCTTTCGTTTGCTGTCGATCCGCCGGCGACGCTCCCGCCTCGCTTGTGGGTTCTCTGCCCCTTGAAATAGTCATGAGCGAGATTCGCCGCAAAAACTTTTACGTAGCCGAAGATCGCATCCTTGTGCACCGACTTGAACGTCTGCAGAAGTTCCTGGCGTTCGCCGCACAACTTCACAAAGGTGTCCTGAACAAGATCGTCAACAACTTGACGCGAGGTGTCCCCCCATTTGCGAGCTACGCGAAAGACGACTCCGGCAATCAATGGCTGGAACCGTCGCACAAACTCAGTCCACGCCGACTCGTCCCCTCCATGAAAACAGACGAGGGTCAGTTCCTCTGCGGATAAGCCTGCGTAGTCCACCCTGGGCTGGGCCTCCAGTTGCCGAAAGATTGTATCTCAGCGCCGTGTAAGTCACTAAGCCGTTAACGGAACAGCTGACCATCCACGGCCCGTTGTGTCGCTGACTCGCAGTGTCAGTGGCCCGTCTCTTGCCGGTCGCCAGGGCAAATTCCGCCGCCTGAGGGGAAACGCCATCCGGTGTCGTTCTCTCATCCGAACGCGACTCAGCTCTCAGGCGGGCTTGAAGTCCACACGACTTATGGAGAATGCGATGCAACCTCATTTGATTGCCGATTTGTTTTTATCCGGTAGGCGAGATTTCCAGCGGCCATTTTTGAGCGTCCTTCTCGTGGCTGCTGCGACTGCCCTCGTTGGCTGCACGGCCATTCCACTGGGCCGCATGCGTCCGATCGTTCAGCCTCCGAACAGCACCTGCGAGGCCGGCAGCGAAAGGTTTTTCCAGGGAGAAGAGACCACCAAATTACATTACGTCCTTCCAGAAGGCGAGCCCACAGCGAGATCCGGAGTCACCTCCGTCGCGACCTTCAAGGAGTATCAAGAGAGAGTCCGCACTATTGTGCACAACAGAATTCCTGAGGGCCTCCAGAACCACAAAGTCACAAACGCATTCGCCGATTACATGGCATCTGTCTCGGCGGAAGCGCAACTCGAAGCACAGGCATCCCACGGCCGGGTCGACAGCCAGGCAGTGGCAAACGAGCGGGAATCCATCCGGAAAAACAGCCCGCCGATTAAGCTGAGCCATGGCGAAATGAAAAATTTCAGTGACAAGTTGTTCGATCTCAGTTTGAAGGTGAGTTCCGCGTCTTTAACCGGCATTCCAGGCAATCCGCCGACGGCCGACGCCAAACAAAACCAGAGCGCGAACGCACGCCCGGCCCTGGACAAGACGCTTGTTGCGTACTTGACGGCCTACTATAAAGGAAAATTCACCGACCGGCTGAGCGTGGTCTCGCCCAAACCCAACATTTCCACCACAATCCCGGATTCTGAAATCGCTGCAGCGGAAACCGTGTTACTGGAATTCATGGTGGACACCATCGACCCTACCCCGGTCATGGGTGACGCCCCGGCGGCTTCGATCAGCGGCACAACTCATTTTTTCCCCGGCGACTCAACCAACGAACCGACAGCATACGCAACTGGCCTTGCCAAGTATGTTCAGATCTCGAACCCGTCTTCGGCTACCGACCCAACAGCTTGCGGAATAACTACCAAGAACGCCTGGGTGCTGAAGGACCTCGCCAACGGCGCAGGCGATCAAGCGGCGGCCGTCGGCGGATTGATCGCCAACACACCCGGCGGTCTCTCAATTGGCCTCGGCGTCATCGGCAAGATTTCTATCGGCGACAACCAGACTCTGAGCACACTGGTGAAAACCGCGGCTTCACGTCTTGCGACGCGTGCGGCTCTTGCCTCTTCCTATTGGACGTTGCGGAATGTCAAGTTCAACATCCCCGACCCTTCACAGAACTGATTTCTTGGCCCGTCTGAATTGAAATCTTCCTGATCTGAACTGAGCACAATCGAGAGGAGACATCATGCCGAATTCATCAGAAGTGCCCCGTCACCGAATTTGTGGAGCTTCGGAGGTTCATCACCGCCTCTTGGAGAATCGTCTTTATCAGCAGAACCGAATCGATATCGAGCGCTTTACCGCGCGCTTCATGCTGTGGGGAGCAAGGAATCGTCGAACCGGGATCGTTAAGATTCCCGTCGTTGTCCACGTGCTCTACAGCGACGCCACCGGCAACATCTCGGACGCGCAAATTCAGAGCCAGATCGACGTTCTGAATACGGACTATCGGGCTGCCAACACCGACAAAGGCAAGGTTCCCCAGGTTTGGGCCAACCTCGTAGCGGACGCACAGATTGAGTTTGCTCTTGCCTCCAACGACCCGGGCGGGAACACGACAAACGGAATTACACGCGCACAGACAAACGCTCCGTCCTTCACAACCGATGACAGGGTCAAGTCTTCCGCGACCGGTGGCGCTGATCCATGGCCATCGGACCGCTACTTGAACATCTGGGTCTGCAACCTGGGCGGGGGATTGCTTGGATACGCCCAATTTCCCGGTGGACCCGCTGCCACAGATGGAGTAGTTATCCTTAATACCGCGTTCGGCACAACCGGAACGGCGGCGGCTCCGTTCAACCTGGGAAGGACCACAACGCACGAAGTCGGGCACTGGCTGAACCTGATCCACATATGGGGAGACCGACTTGATTGCAGCGGGACAGATCTGGTGGATGATACCCCCACGCAACAGGCTCCGAACTATGGAAAGCCGGTCTTTCCCCATATCACCTGCAACAACGGACCGAACGGCGATATGTTCATGAACTATATGGATTACGTGGATGACGACTCCATGCTCATGTTCACCCCGGGACAGGTAGCACGCATGAGCGCCACCCTGGATGGACCAAGATCTTCGATCGTTGGTGCCCAACAAACGAGGCTCCAAAATAATGTGCCGCAATCCACTGCGGGGTAGAGAGTATGAACAAACAAAACGTCGACCCCAATCTCCTGAACCAGAAATGGTTGCACTCGCATGAGGAGGACACAGCCGAAGAAATGGTCTTCCGCCCTTCAACCTTCAAATTTCCTCCTTCCCGCGGTCGGACCGGCTTCGAGCTCCGTCCGGATGGCACCGCCCAAGTGTTGGGAATTGCCCCGACTGATGCTCCACAGCAGCACGCCGGTACGTGGAGCATCGGAACCGAAAAACAATTGACGGTTCACGTTCCCGTCTTGCAACAAACTCAGTCCATGACCGTTTTATCCGTCGCTCCGGACCGACTCGTAGTCAAAAAGTAGGAACGACGACACCTGCCACGCGAAACGAACTACTAGCTGATTGTGAATAGGAGTGAACCCGAATGTATTTTTGCTTGCGCATCACTGCTTTGTTTTTTTTCGTCGCTGGGCAGGTTGCTCTTGCAGTCGACCCGGCAACGACTTCACACATTCAAATCGTCTACCCGCCCACGGACATCTATACCAGTGGCGGCAAGGACGATGCCAAAAGCACCTTTGCCGTCCGCGCGCTTGCGGACAATCTCAAGGGCCCGAGAATTGTGGCCGGGAGCCTCAAAGATGACGATTCATCACAAGTGCTTCCGGCTGAAGCGTTTGAACTCGTTAACCAGAAAACCTCATCGACAGACTCTATATCTACGACTGACCTGACGGAGCTCACGATATCCCTTAAACAGGGCTGGGTGCGACCCGGAAAGTATTCCGGCATTCTCTGGATTGCACCCACGGGCGACTCGGGAGCGCAATCGATTAACCTCAAGGTGTTCATCCGACCTCAATCCTCCTGGTGGATCGGTACTCTGGTCATCGCGGCGGGCGCCACGATTTCCTGGTTCGCCCTGTTCTGGGTGAGTCGACAGCGGCAGCTCGCCGCCAATCAAGTCGTAATTTCCCGCCTTCAGACCGTTGTGCAATCTCTGTTGAAAGCTCTCCAGGACATGGCCGCCTCAGGAGCGCCCGCCGCTCCCCGCACGGTTGGTCACCTGGGCGAAATTGTGAAGGATCGATTGCCGGAACTGATGCACGACAAGGAGTTGAGCATTATTGCGGGGGTCACCATTCCACCCGTTGATTCCGTTACGGTCGTAGACGAAGTCGATGGTGTCAACCGTATCGTCAGGAATGGATTCCCGGAGTTACTTCGAATCTGGAACGCACCGGGTTCAAATCACGCCGCCCTGACTCCACTCTTTACAGAGATGGATGCGCTGGGAGCGATTACCCAGCCATTGAGCACAGTCGACACAAAGATCCAGGCGATACTGGCCAAGGCTCCCGCGCCGGGTGCCAGAGTGCTCGCGAATAGTCAATTGCCGGTCCTGCCTTCAGAGGAATCGGTTGTCCACCGCGTTGTGGCTACCACATATCTTCTGGATTTGCTCTCCGTTCTGACAGTTGTTGTGGTCGGCATGCTTGTACTGATTTGGAAAAACCCTGGCTTTGGAACCATTGGAAACTACATAGAAGCCTTCCTGTGGGGAATTGGCCTCAAAGTTGGGAGCGACCTGACCAAGCTCGGCCCGGCTGACATCCGGACGGGTTTTGGCATCAAGACTCCGACGCCCTAGTCACATTCCTCAATCTGAGAAACGGAATGCTTTCAAAGCCACCACAGCAGATTTCGGGCACAACGCGCTCTCTGCTGCCACAAGCCTTCGGCCAACACGTTCATGAACCGTTGTGGCTCTGAAGGAACGGTTCCCTAGACCGTTGTGGTGTCCCTGCTGTGGACCCTGTAACTGTCTGCTTCGTCATTACGGACTTTCACGGTAGCGGTCATCCATTCGAAATCATGAATTGCGATTTCCCAGAAGCACACTTATCGCGTCCGCCCTCGAAATCACATCAATTTCGCGACCGCGATGCCAGCCAGGATGGCAAAGATTACCGCCAAGACCACCGCCCAAAGACCGTCTGTCTTTAGCCATTGAAGGCGACTCTTTGGGAACTCCGCTGGCACCGGAACCGTTCGACCATCCAGCATCCGCAAGCGCTGAAAAACAGGGTGCTGAGGACAGCCATACCGCGTCTCGCGTTCGTCCATTAGTTCGTATTTGGGGTACTGCAGCCAGAGCCACCAGTGCGGCGCTTCAATCTCAACAAAGTCTACGTACGAGTGTGACGCCCTATTCTGGCAAGCATGCGTGTCGCAATAAGGAATCATTGCGTGTGCCGTCTTGGCCGAATTTGTCCACGTATCTCGTAATGGCATAATGTACTGATTTTACAGTGAACGAGCCTGGCTAGAATCCTGGAAACTCATTGGGAGGTTTCCGTACAGCGGAACAGCTTTGTAACGCGCCACATCAGAGCTTCCGCATTATTGGTACCTGGATGTCGGCAACCCAAACGCTCTCAGAAACCCGTTAGGAGTCCGCGAACCGGACTTCTGAAGAGCGAGGAGAGTCGGAATTACGCCCATCCCAAGCCAGCATTCTGGTAGCTCGACACTAGCCGAGTTGTCGGGAATAATCTCGCTATGGCGGGGCCAGCTTACCTCGGGATGGGTGACAAGGCTTCTCAATCCATTACCAAAGTCCCGCGAGGCCGTTACATATGATATGCGCTCGCCCAGTTGTCCAACTTTGTTGGTGAACATCTACGTTCTTGGATGGTTAGCTTGGCGCGCTGGTCCGATTCGAAAGTGAAGGATGGCACGACGGAGAGCGCTCTCCGATTCCCAGTAGTAAGGCGGCCGAAACAGTTCACCCGGGCGCCCGATGTGCGTTATTCTTCGCGAGTATTGCCGAGCGATCAAGAATACCTGTCTCGTGATAGAGCGCTCAAGGGCAAAAAGCGGTAGCTGTCGTCCCGTGTGAGACCAATCCGGAAGCGCAATCACTATCTGCCCGCCAGTTCTCCTCCTTAGACCGAGAATCATCTTCTTGATCATCAGATGATAAAGCCGCGCGAGGTTGGCAACATTCTCTTTTGTGTTAAAACCATACGGTGGGTCTGTTACGATGACATCGTACGAGTCAGAAGGTAGCTGCTTGATTTCCCTGGTCTCTATCTTCCCTGGTCTCTTGAAATCAGCGGCACAGCTTGCCGCAAACGTACCTCTCCTGAATAGGAAATCAATTTCACTCGGCTTTGATGTCGAGTCGATCAGGGAAGGATGATTTTTCGTTTCCAACAAAAGACCTAACTGACTGGCGAGGACATCCTTCTCCTTCCTGAATGCTTGCCACAGTAGCTGTTCTTGTTGTGGCGCCTCTTGCAGCCGAATAAACTCGGCTGCGTACCTACGCTTTGCTCGAACGAGTAGATAGTACAATAATTGATCAACTGTAAATTTCCTGACTTCTGGATTTGCCAGTGATGGGGCGTGCAAAACTCCAGTCCGTGATTGTTTGAAACCATGAATCGCGTTTCTGAACTGGGTATTGCTCGACTCTTCAATCTGATTTAACGCACGCCTCCAATTCTCGAGCTCATCCTTGGTGGCTGAGAAAAAAGCCAGGTTGTCGTTTTGAAGAGTGCGAGCCAATCGAGAACGGTCATACCCTCTCGCTTCAACATTTCTAAACTTCGCAGCTTCGAATAAGAACGTTCCAGTCCCAGCAAACGGATCACATATCACGACTTTTCGGTTGCTAGGCCACCAGGGGCGAGTAATATTTATCATTGCTCCCATCAACGTATGCGGGATCGTTGTGTGGTCTTCCCATGCAGGTTTATTTTCATCAAAGATATGAAAGGGGTTGTCGTTAACATATCGCTGGTCAAAGCAGACGAAATAAGTAGTGACGGGCTTTTTCCCGCTTTGCGCTCGCCACTTAGCGGTCGAATCTAATCCGTCCACTTCGCTGCTTGCCCGATCAACAATCAGCCAAATCGTGCGGTTCAGGTCAAGTCGGTCTGCGGCCCGCTGGTTGATATCTTCCTTCTTCCGGCGACCTGAGTCACCTGCTTGAGCGACTTCAATGGAATCTCCGAGTTTAGTTCCCAACTTATTAATGATTTCAACAACGCGCAAGCCACCCATGTAGAATTTCTCAAGGCCAATTTTGACATCATCCAGACCGTTCTTAAAAAGTCGCCCTTCGGCTAGATCGTATTTGTCAAAATCCTCGTGGGAGTAGGCGGCAAAATAGATCTTTTTCTTCGTGTCTGGGCCCATAGTTTTCAGATACTGCTTCAATGCTCGCAGGAACGCCCCTTCGGTGGCCTTATAAGCCGCCCGCACGAAGATATTGTATCCACAGGAGTGGATGTAGCCCGAGGAGGCACAAATAGGTGCGAGATTCACTTCCAAACGCGGAGGCAGGAACACTTCACAAGACCCGAATCGGCTTTTAACTACGACCGTTCTCGCGAACATAGCCTCGTGAAGCTTGGCAATTAGCAAGTAATCTCTGCGTGATCCCCTATCAGCTAGGAACGCTTCGGCGATTTTCTCGACAGTGTCATAGAACTCTTCAGTCGACAAGAACTGGAGCTCCTCGGTGGAGTCAAAGATCCCTGAGTGGCTGTGTACCCGCAGCAGAGCAAGAAGCTCTGCAAACTGAATGTCCGTGACCTTTAGATTTTTCTTGAAGAGAAAAAAGAGGCAACGCTTCGGGTCGAGGGTAAACCAGTTCTTAAAAAAATACCGGCCATTCAGTACTTTCCGATCATCCTCCCCGAGTTGGCGTCCAGTACCGACTGACCTTTTGAATGTCTCGATAATTTCCGACGCTAGGCGTTTCTGCACTCGTTCTTTTCGTGATGGGACCATCTATCCAGACCTCCGTGCTGTGCACTCGAACAGGCCCGATTGAACTTATCTTCGGTAATCTCTCCCGGAATGTGATGATGCGGCGCGTTAAGCCGGCGTCGCCGTGCCTCGACCTGCACCATGGACGTTGGCTCCGAGTTCTAGTCGAAAGTTAAAGCATGCTATGTCCATTCGTTCACGGAGATAAAAGCGGTGAGCACCGTGTCGAAATACTGCTGAGTCTAACCGAAGCTGGTCGCACCGCTCGTCCAGCCCATATTTCACCAACCACTGAAACATTGCGTGGCCTGCGCCTTTCGATCGCATCTTCTTATTGGTCACCAGATCGTCTATGTAGAGATATCGCCCCCACCCCAAACAGCGGCAAAGCCGAAACCCAGCGACGCATAATACTCGACCGTTCCGCCGGAGCACTGCAAGTTGAAATCCGACTTCTGATTGCTGCCTTCTGACCAGTTCCAAATATGTCCTACGTTTGGTCCCCCTGAGGTGCGGCCTCAACTGGCACATCACTGCAAACGTTTCTTTTATCTCCGCGTCACTGTTCGCGATTCTAATCGCTGCCATGGCATCTCCCTTACGTCAACACCGGACGAGGGTTTCTCGGTAAGTTATTCGCTACCGGGGGCATTACGCTTTCGCCGTCAAGTATCGCTTGGTAGAACCACTCAAGGTGTTCCCGAGACTGTCGCTAGTATAATGCAGGGACGATACTGCAATGAAACTACTTTACCTATAACAAACAGCAGCTCGAATATAAACACAGAGGTTACTTGATCACGATAGATTCATTGAGCGTTAAAGCAACAGGCACCGAATTAGCGACGCTATTTCTGGTTACTTGAAAGATACATTTGGATGATCCTCAGTCCGGGTCCGCTCGTTTCTTAGACCTTTTGGCGCGCGGCACGAATTCTTCGCTAAACACCGAATAGATTAAGCACCGGAGGAAGCCTCCCTCAGGTTCCCCTGCTTGGTAGACCGTTGCTAGCACCCCCGGCGTTGCCCCTTGGTGTTCTCCTCTCATTACAGATTTTTCGGTGCCGTCATGCGTTCGAAATCCTGAATCGCGGCTTCCGAGATACGGACTTCGAGACAGCCAGGAGAGTCTGAGGGGCGCCCCGAACCCAACATTCTGGATAGCTCTACACTAGCGGATTTATTAGGCGTAATTTCCCCTAAGTCCTGGATGCGAACCTTTCTCGATACGAACATTCTGATCTCCCTAGAGAATGCGCCCGCCGAGCTCAATGTGGTGTCGGCGGTATTCTTCGGTGTATCCTACTCATTGGGAAGGGGGGCACATGGCCAAAAATGAACTGTATATCGAAAGGCGCGAACAGGGCGATTATGCGGTAAGAAAACCAGGTTCGGAAAGGGCCAGTGCAATACTCCCAACCCAAGCCGAAGCCATTGAGCGGGCTCGTAAGATAAATCCGGATGCGGCTGTCCACGTTGAGCGCGTCCGCGACACCAATGTCGGCGGCAGGGACAAATGGCGGAGGCCCTGACAGCCAAATGCGTTGCCGCGGCATCTTGGAATAGCGAACCGACCTGCTGCTCCGCAGTGTCTGGTCTGAGCGTCCGCTCTTGGCGGCCGCAAGCTAGTTTCCAGTAGATGTCCTACTACATCGTGTAACGATTCTTGATCCGGGTCGCAGCCTTGTCGATCTCAGGGAAGAGCGTGCTTTCGTTGATACCAAGATTTTCGAGTGCCTGTCGAATATGGATCTTCACACTCTGCGGGACAATGAATAGCGTTTCTTCAATCGGGTTCGGAAAATACATTTTCTTAGGTGGATTGATGCCGTATAGGATGAAGGCACCTGATTGTGCCAGAATTCGCCTATTGCTCATCTTGGGATGAACATAATACGGCTTAAATAAATCCATAGGGTCGATAATTGGAAGAAAATATGGTTTTTCAGACCGGATAAATTGATGAAGTCGTTTTATGACGCCTTTTTCATTAAATCTCTTGATGTTTCCGACACTCGATATATCTCCTTTCAGCGACTTTCTTAATCGATAAATCTCGTCTTTTTCCTCAGCCGTCATATTGGCCAAATTGGCAAGGCAACTTACTGAATCGCTATCAAAATACTTCTCGCGTTCCGGAGGAATTGCGAAAGCTGTCACCATGCCATCACTCGATTTGCCACTGTCAGGGCCCGGGTCGGTTGCAAAATAAAGCGCAACCAGTGCATTCAGCGAAACGTCCAGCAATCGAGTCGGTAGTCCAAAATGCTGCATCCGGACGAGCCTATCAAACATGGTTTCGTCGGATGCAAACTCATGAGGCTGAACTGAGATCAGATCACGAACTGCTCTTTTCTCGTTCTTAAGAAGCTCTTTGAGATCTGGTCGGAATATACCCGCAACGTTTGGCCAAGAGTAGTCCCGCTGGCCGCGAAAGCATTTCAAGTAGATAGAGCTAGACGAGTATCGCGCAAATGCCTCTATGAACTCGGTGAGAGATCGAGGCGGAACAGACGTTGTCGTGCTTTTCTTAGCCATGCGACACCTGAGATGCTCCGATAAAGGAGAGGCAGCGCGCAGATCTCTAAACCAGCCTTTTATAGTACACACCAAAAAACAACATCTGCAATCGCACGGGCGGGTCCAGGTCTCGAAGAGCCGATCCAGTCACAAAAGATGGCTGCCCTACATCCCTCGCGTTTGGGGACACGCGAAAACACGGACCGAGGACGGCGGGATTCGAGTCGCGATTTTCAGGATCAGTCCCTAAAACGCGATGGTAAGCAAGTTGCGGAGATCTTAAACCGCACAATGAACAACTTCTAGACAACGGTTGCCCAGACCGTTGCAGGCCCAGTTTCTTCTCAGGAACTCAGATGAGAGATGAGAGCAATCGGCAACGGTTTCCAGCACCGTTGCGGTGTTGCAGTTCCGAAGGTGAGACAAAAACACCTTCTGCTGCATAGACAGATAAGAGACCACACTGGCGGCCGCGCTGTGCCTCGGCTCGCCGGCTTCCCTGTCGTCTCCCGGCGAGATGAACAACGAACTGACGCACCGTCTGCTGAAGCGTTTCCCGGTTCTTTATCAAGATTATTGGTCGCCGATGACGCAGACCTGCATGTGCTGGGGCTTTGACCATGGCGATGGATGGTTCGAAATTATCTGGCAGCTGAGTCTGACCATTGAAGAGGAGCTCGCCTATTCTTGGATGCGGAAACGCTGGTATCTGCTTAAGAAATCCGTGTCCCGGCGCTGGAACAGACTCATATACACGATCTCGCCCATCACCCACGACAAGAGAAAACAAGAGGGCTCCGGGACAGCCGAGGACCCTTACCGCTGGGTCGTTATAGAAAAGGCAAAACGGGACCGGCTAGCCAGGCTAGTGTCGCGACTTTTCCCGAAGGACCGATCCGGGGAATATCCCAGCAAGATAGCAACGCTCCAACATCTTGGTTTCAAGGCGTTCGTTCGTCACCCGTACACAGGTTTCGCGGTCGTCCAGGTGAAAGAAAAATATGGAACGCTGCGGTTCTATTGCCCGGCCACGCCTGCCATCGACAAATACACTCGACTCGCGGAACGGCTTTCTGCAGTGACCTGCGAAGACTGCGGGAAACCGGGAGAGCCCAATGAATCCGGCTGGATCTCGACGCTGTGCGAGGAGTGCCGCAATACGAGGTTCAGCCCCCATGCGAGATAGAATTTCCATTTCCAGCACCATTACGCCCCGACTGCTTTCGGTGAATGACGCCGCTTCTTATATATCGTCGACCCCTTGGTTCCTTGAAGAACTCATCCGTACCGGCAAAGTCCGCATCACCACCATCGCCAACTCCCGCCTCATCGACATTCACGACCTCGATGCCTGGGTGGACGGTCAGACAGGCGCCGCGAATCCGCGAAAAGCCACCGCCCCGGCGGCAACTTCCCCCCAAGAGGCTTTGGAGATTCTCACGCCCGACGAAGTCGCGAAACGGCTGAAGGTAAAAGTCTCCTGGGTCTATGGGAAACGTCGGCCGGGAACGAAGAATCCGATCCCTTGTCTGCCACTCGGCCGCTACATTCGCTTTGACTGGAACGCCGTCCTCCGGTGGCTCGACAG
>Ga0335085_10004893_pt1 | contig 21896 bp, 9 predicted proteins | sample Lox_Sample_45_FD_206712 | JGI IMG/M metagenome (GOLD analysis project Ga0335085, IMG submission 206712) | Soil microbial communities from Loxahatchee National Wildlife Refuge, Florida, United States - Lox_Sample_4.5 | ecosystem: Environmental > Terrestrial > Soil > Wetlands | place: USA: Florida...
AGATGCCGGCGGAGAATGGTCACCTTCTCCTCGGGGGTATGATGCTTGCGCTCGTTGCTCATGAGCCCTCTCCGTTCTAGCTATCTTAACGGGAGGACTCTCCATTTTCAGCTGAGGCAGGACAGCATCGCTATACCTGCTTACGGAAGCCGGTAGTTCTCGAGCGTAGAGCCGAGTCCCGAGGTGAACTGCTTCACTTGGTTCACCATGTTCTGGCGCTGGTCGATGTCGGTGTTGATCTCAGTGGCTTCGGCATCGCGTTGGCGCTTCGATTCGATCACTTGCTGCTCAAGGGCAGCGAGTCGCAGGTTGTTGGCGTCCTGCAAGGTGCGAAGGATGAGAACGTTGGCGGCGTTGATCTTGTTGAGGACCCCGACTTCGCTGTTGAGGGACGGATCGCTGGACAGGGAGTCGGCTTCCAGGTTCCCAATCTGGTTTTGAACCGCCTGGGCATTCGCCCGGATATTCCCGATGGTGGTCATGGCGCTGGTGTTGGCGCCGTCCGCGAGTTCCACAGAGGCATAGTTGGCCGTCGCCCTCGCGAGCTCATCCTGGTTCATATCGCCGATCTGCTGCCCGGTATAGCGCTGCAACCGTTCGATAGCTTGCTGGTATCCGTTCGTCACGATTGAAGGAATTCCGGAGTTGACACCGTTCACCCAGCCGCCGGTGTTTTGATACAGGTTGGGCACCGTGGTCAGGCTGCGCCATTGCGAAAACGTGGCGCGGTAGCGGGCCGGCATGTTCGGAAGGTTCTTGGCCATCTGCACTGCCAGGTTGTACTGGCTGACGATCTGCTGGTAGGTCTGCTGCAATTGCGCCAGTTGCAGGCGCAGCTGGCAATAGCGCAGCACAGCGTTGTGGAAGTTCGTGGGGTCGTAAACCACACCGCCGAACTGCGCGAGGCCAACCGAGGGAAGCATAAGGAGTGCCAGTAGAACGATAGTCGAAGATTTCTTCATCGCTGTTTTCCTCCAGTCGGCTTCGGTCGCGCGAGGGGAGCGATGGCCGGGCTCGGACAGCCGGTCATATCGCGCTCGGTGGTCCACCAGGGGTGGCCGTCGGAATCGTTCCTCGAAACCGCCTTGTATGGTCCGCACGGTAGGTCCTGCTCGCGAACGCCGGCGGCTTTCTGGACGGCGCGGCTGCGAACAAGATCGGCGTTGGCCTGGCTAGCGGCCTTTTCGGCCTCGGCCTGGGTGGCAAAGTAACCGATGGGCGGCACCTGGTCTGTTGGTTTCGGTTTCGAGTGGCAGGCCCCAAGCAACATCGCGAGCGCGATAGACAACGCCATCATCGCGGTTGCCGTCGCGCGTTACCGGCACAAGAGGCTTCAGTCTTTGCTGAGCTTCTTGATTATGGACCTGGCCAGGCCCTCGTGAATCTCGCTGTGCCGCGGGACCGGTTGCGACTTCTTGGTCGCGGGATTGGTGTACCAGTCGTGGCTCGCCCCCGTGCCGGACCAGGACGCAGCCGAGCTCCTCCAGTTTCCGGACGAGGTCCCGCCGCTTCATTCGGCCACAACCAGCTCTTCCACTTTTCGGACGTAGGGTACCTCGCCGGATTCGAGATCGACCAGCAAGTCCTTGAGACTGGCAACCAATTCCTCTTTCGACAGACCCTGCGTCTCGTACTCTGGATAATCGTTCAAAAATCCGAGATAGTAGCCGCCATCCTGCCAGTAGGTGAATTTAAAGCTTTTCATTCGTAGTTCCTCACCGATCGGGTCTGCTCTTCACCGGCAAGTCGGCTTCATGTCGCAATCGGTTCTTTGCGCACGAAGTGAAGCCGGATCGCCTTCGGCTGCCGGCCTCCTTCGAAATGGCAGCGGACCGCGTCGCGCACCTGCTCGTGCGGGCTGGCGAGGTCATCCGCCTCCGTGAAAATCGACTCGCCGAGGGCTCGCGCCGTGTATCCGCCTTCGGGCGCCTCTTCCACCATGAAGATCAGTTCGTTCATCAGCGACACTCCCGTTTCACGTTTGATCTTACACCATCACCTGGCTCGCGCAGTGTTTCAACGGTTTGCTGCGAGGCAGGAACTCACGACAGCATAAGTCCATCGCGACCGCCTTGGCACTTCGGGCACCTCCACAGGTGGATATCGCTGCCATTTGCCCCGTAGTGATGGCCGCAGTGCTTGCACCGTAACTCGTAGACGCGCTGTCCGAAATCCGTTCCGGTTAGACCAGTGTTTCGCACGACGATCTGGCCGTTAAGCTTTCTGCGCAGCTCCGGATTGCCCGCAAGTGACTTGGCGGCGGCGTCGAGCAGTTTCTCGCCGGCCTTGGCAATCAGTTCAGGAGTCGGTTCGGAGGGCGGGGCAAGCCCCGCCCCTACAGCCAATTGACGAGCGGCTTCGAGCTGAACGTCGGGATCGAGTGCGTTCACGATAGCGGCGGTGATGCTGCTAAGGGGCTGGCCGGCGTTCAACTCCTGAAGCGTCTGATGATCTTCGTTGGTGAGCCGGTGTTCGAGACGCGCCAGGCGCGAAGCCAACGACGAGAGCACGTCCGGCTCGCGATTGCCGAAGCCCACCGCTTCAATTAGCTTTTCGAACGAGACGGTTCGTTGCTTTTCGAGGGGGCGGGTCTCCGAAAGCTCGCGCTCACACGCTCCGACCGCGTCCACAATCACAAAATGTGTCTTTGACGGCGCGTCCGGCGTGACGGCTAGAAGGTCAGTATCGCTCACCACGCGGGCGCCGCGCCCCTTCATCTGCTCGAAGAAGTTGCGGCTGGCGACCGTGCGCATGAAGAAGACGATTTCGAGCGGACGCACATCCGTTCCGGTAGCGATCTTGTCCACCGTGACCACGATGCGCGGGTTATAGCTGTTGCGGAAAGAAGAGAGCAAGTCCTCAGGATCGAGGCCGCTACTGCGATAGGTGACTTCCTCGATGTCCTTGCCATCAGGTCCGGGCTTCCTGCTGACAACACGAACCACGTTGGTACGGTAGGTGATCTTCTGACAGAAGTCGTTGCCCTTCTCGAACTCCTCCCGCACGACGTTCACGATATCTTCAGCGTGGCTGTCATCCTTGGCAAAGATCAGAGTCTTGGGAACGTGAGTGCGGCCAGGGAAGATCTCGGTGAACAGTCGCTCTTTGAAGCTCCGGATGACGGTGCGAATCTGGTCGGGCGCCACCACGTCGCGGTCAAGCTGCGCCGCGGCGTAGGTGAAGTCGTCTTCAAGCTGTTCCCAACGGACCTTCCGCGTCTGCCGGTCGCGTTTGTCAACATAGAAACCGGCGTCCACCTTGGAGCCCCGGTCGGTAATGTCGGTGCGGATGCGGTAGACGTCAAAGTCCACGTTTACGCGGTCAGCGACAGCCTGCTCATGCGTGTACTCGGTCACGAGATTCTGGTTGAAGAAGCCGAAGGTTTGCTTCGAAGGCGTGGCTGTGAGGCCGATGATGAAGGCGTCGAAATACTCAAGCACCTGCCGCCACAGGTTGTAGATGGAGCGGTGACACTCGTCGGTGACGATGAAGTCGAAGGTTTCGATAGGAAAGGCCGGGTTGTAACAGACGGGAGGCGGCTCCTTGAGCACCGCCCCCGCGCTGAACATAGAACCCTCTTCGTTGCCGGGGTCGAACTCCGCCTCGCCCTTCAGCATGGAGTAGAGCCGCTGAATCGTCGTGATACACACCTTGCAGACGTCGTCCAGGCGGTTCGACTGCATGTGCTGGACGTTGTAGAGCTCGACGAACTTGCGGTGCTCGTCGGGCGTATCGTAGGCCTGGAATTCGCGCAGGGTCTGCTCGCCGAGCGTGTTGCGGTCAACCAGGAAGAGAATGCGCTTGGCTCCCGCGTGTTTGACGAGGCGGTAAGAGAAATTGCAGGCGGTAAAGGTCTTGCCGGAGCCACTGGCCATCTGGATGAGAGCGCGAGGGCGGTTCGCGGCTAACGACTTTTCGAGCTCGCCAATGGCGCGCACCTGAATGGCGCGTAAGCCCTCCTCGACGAGCGGCGGCATGGCTCGGAGCCGTGCGCGAAGGATTGACCCGGCGGCCTTATCTTCGTCCTCGAGCCACTTGGCAAAGGTCGCGGGGCGATGAAAGGCAAAGACCTGCCGGCTGCGGGCATCGGGATCGAGAAGATTGGTGAATCTGGTTTCGGCGCCTGTGCTCTGGTAGCAAAAAGAGAGTGGCCGGCGGTGGGCCTTGAGGCCGTCGGGGAGACCCTCGCTGTATTTGGCGGTTTGGATCTCGTAGGTGGTGAGGGTTTCGCCTTCCTTCTTGGCCTCAACTACGCCGGCGGCCCGTCCGTCCACGTAGAGCAGATAATCAGCGAATCCATGGCCGGACTTCAACGGAAAGCTGCGGATGGCAACACCCCTGCCAGCGTTGACATTGGCTTTGTCGCGGTCCTGCAGGGTCCAACCGGCCTTGTCAAGCAGGTCGTCGATGGTCTTGCGCGCCCTGTCTTCGGGTGTCTCTGGCATGTCAGGAATCGAGGCACCATTATAACCTCTGTCGTGTCAATGAATCAGGTGGCGCAATGTCCGCCCAGAAGGCCTTGATGTTACCGAGGAAGCCGTTGGCAAAGCCGTTGAGCTGCTGAAGGAGACGGAGGAGGCGCGGAGAGCCGGCTCGAAGCGCTGCTTCAAGAGGCCGAAGACAGCGGTCCGGCGACCAAGATGACCGCCCAGGATTGGACGGACATCGAAAACGAGGGCTTAAAGAGGCTCCGAGCCCGCAACCGGAGATGTTAAGTAGCGCCCGGCCTTCGGGCCGGGCGAGGGTTGCAACAGGAAGACGACGCCCGCTCGGGCGCCCTTCTCGATAGAGGTCCGCTCGCGATGCCTTTTGAGTAGCTCTTGTGCTATCCTCATGCTTGCGGGCTTGAAGCGCGTAGAGAGATTCCCGATGGTGGACGAAAAGCAGCACGCTCACGAGTTGATCGACCAGTTGCCCGCGCGCCAGCTCTTCGCTGTGGTTGGACTACTGGAGGCGATTCTCGATCCCGTTTCGCGCAAGCTGGCCGCAGCGCCCATCGACGATGAGCCGCAGACCGAAGAAGAACGCCAGACTGTGGAGCAGTCCAGGGAGTGGCTGCGCCAGCGCGGCGGCAAGGGAATCCCTCACGATGAAGTTCTGCAGGACTTCGGTCTGACGACGGAAGATTTCCATCGCATGGCTCATGCCAAAAAAGATTGAGTGGACCGAGGCGGCCCGCGCCGATGTGCGTCGTGTGGACCGCGAGGTCGCTATGCGGATTCTGGAAGGCCTGGCGCGCTTCCTTTTCACGGATGAAGGCGACGTCAAGCTGGTGAAAGGATCTGATCCCAGGGAGTACCGTCTTCGCATCGGCGACTACCGCGTCCGTTTTCACGATCTCGGGGACACCCTGCAGATCCTGTCCGTCAAACATCGCCGTGAAGCTTATCGCTGACAGCCATCCGTTCTCATCCGTTGTTCCGGCTCTCGCCGAGAGCCGCACGCTGGCACTTGTTCTATGCCGCCCGGTAGAATCCCGCTTGGTCCTCTGAGCCTGCCGGCTCGTTTTGACCTCTTGCCCTGCTGAGCCTGACCCTGCTCGAACGGGTTGGCGCTTGAAGCTCATTGACCGGGAGGATAAATGACTTAAACTATCTATAATCTGATACATTCCGGCTTTGAACGTCATGGCCTCCTTGAATGGATCAGGTTCGCCGGTCGGCCTCGACAGCTGATTGGCCGGTGAGTGAACGACATTTTATAAATTGGGCCTGAAAGGCCGGTTCATGATGGTGAACTCACATGACTTGAATGCCTTAGCTTCGACCCTCTCGAGTTTCCTTGAAAGGCCGCCTCTCCTTCCTTCTAACGCTGACAATACCAGGCACAGTGCTTTAGCTTTGAAACTCCACTTCCTCAGGGCCCACGGTGCGAGCCGTGGGGGCTTGGGAACAGCGCCTCCGGACTCGGGGCGGGAAGAACATTCATGACCCTCGCTGCGCCAGTCTCAAGCCGATGCCGGGCTCTCTTCGTTTACCGGTGAGCTATCTAACATACAGTGATAGATTCTGGATGTCAAGCGGCCAAGCCAAACGGGGCGCTCGGCCTCGGCTGGCCACGCTGCTCACTAAGAATCCCCGAAATTCCCGTCGCGTGTCGCCATCACCGGCCCGCGCACGATCCGGCCTTCCTGGTACATCCGCTGTGCCTTGCGGTCCTGCGGCACGGCCACCACGAGGCCGAACACCAGGAACACGCCCGTCCAGATGGCGCCCTGCTTGGCCAGCTCGGGCAACGGCCGCACGCCGTATACCCGCGTGCGCAGAAACGCATGGAGCTTCTGGTTGTCGGCGTCGATGCGCCGCCACTCCTGCGCCGCCGCGCGGCGCTGGATCGCCGCCGGTGTCAACCGGAACGGCATCTGCCGCACGTTGTACCGGCTCCCGGCGACTGGCGCGGCCTGGACTTCGCGAGCTTCCGTCAGATGCACGCCGCGCCGGATGACCGTGTTCAGAATCCAGTACGGATGGCCAGCCCGGCGAGCGACCCCAGCCCGGTCACCACATATTGCGGAAGGTAGTGGCTCCCCAGGTCGTTCCAATGTTGTGTGTATTCGAGGACGATCCGCCCTGGAACAACAAGGGCGGCTAAAAAGAAAACAGTGAAACTCCAGACCGGCGTGTCACTCGGCCATCCCGCCGGACGCCGCGCGGTCTCCTGGTTTTACGGACAGACTCCCCTGGCTCGTCATCGCTCAAGACTCCAGCTCGTGCTGTCACTACGGCGTGAAGACGTTCCGCTGCTTTGCGGAGCTTCTCCGAGTCGGCAGCCTAGATCAGCTCGCGCTTCGCTCTTCGCTCGGCGGTTCGCCCGCCTTCTCGCCGTACAACAGGTTGATCACGATCTTACGGAGTGCCAGGATTTCCGAAAGGATCACCTCGGCCTCCGGTCTTGGAGCGGGACCAGCCACCGCGTCGAGCAGCGCCTGACGGCACCACTCGCTCAACGTCTGTCCTCGCCGGGCCGACTTCTCACATTACGGATAATCCCTGGCTGGGCGTGGTGAGTTTCATATCCGAGGCAACAGGCCACGCAACTACTTCGGCGCAAGTGAGTCCTAACTGGGAACTCCTTAACTGCGCTTCTCCAAGGATGGCAAAAGCCTTTGGGCTACCATTGGCGTTCTGCATCGCTAATTTAGCCGCTCAAGGAAGACCACACGGTTGTATGGAATCGTGAACGGCGTAACGATCTCTGTACCACCACCTGAGCCTGGCAACCCAGGCAATGGCTTCGCAGTTCCGTAACCCTGCTCTGGCCGAACTTGGTCTTTCTTGCGGTAGAGAATGACCGTGAGCTTGTATTCCGGCGGATATGGCAGAGCCAGGCTAAGGCGAGCTCTGTTCGCCGAATCGTAATCGTCGAGTGAGAAGAATACACATGATCCGCCTATAATCCCGTACTGGCTCGCGCAGACTGGACTCGGGCGTGGAGGGATGCCGGTAAACTGAACCAACTTCAGCTTCCCATAGGGGAGGTAATGAAGGGCAAAGATCGTCTCATCTAGCTCTTTGACACGACTCAAGACCAGCGCCGTAAGTATCGCGCTCTGAGCCAATTGCTTGAGGAAGAACTGCGTTTCCACCTCACTGATGACTTGAACGGCCACACTCTCTTGGATTGTAAAAGACTGTTCCCCGGAGGGATCCAGCCCATCAACTGGGTCTCCCTCTGCGTAAAGATATCGATGCAACGACAGCGGCTCATCAGGGTACCCTTCGAGGGGATCGGCTGTGGAGAATCGACCTGCATTCGAGTTGAGGTAACGCGCTCTTAAATACGTGAACCTCAGGTTCGGATCGTTCTGCTCACCGGAAAACAAGTAGACATTTGAAGTGGAGCCCACTTCGCTGATGATGTTGCCGAAGGCGTCGTAGTCGTACCGATCGGTCACCGTCCCGGTCGCATCCGTCAGAAGCCGTACGCTGCCCTGTCCGTCATACCCGTAGAAGCTGGTCCCAGAGGCCTGGCTCTGGCTGATGCGGTTGAGGCCATAGCCATAGACTCGCTGAACCGCCCCAGCAGAGAGTTCTTCGGCAACCTGGGCGTACCCTGTCAGGTTGCGGTCGTCCACCAGATACTGGGTGGTGACCCCGCTCGCGATCTTCATCACTCGATTGCCATCACCGTCGTAGACGATCGTCACGGTGGCCCCATTGGAGGACGTCAGATGATTCTCGAAATCGTACGCATAGCTGTTCCCGGCTGAAGCCGTGGTGTTGCCGTTCGAGTCGTAGTTGTCACTCGTAAGTCGGTCGTTGGCGTCATAACCGTAGGACGCCGAGGGCACGGCCGTGAGTGTCGACGTGCGCTGGAGGCGGTTGCCGACCGGATCGTACTGATATCCGATGCTGCCGTTTTTCGTGGGATCGGTGTTACCCGTGATCGTCTCGTTGGTCAGCCGGTAGAGAGCATCGTAGGTGTAGCCCACCTGACGGCCGCCAAACTCGCTGACCGCAGTGCGGTTCCCAGCGGGCCCAAGCGTATAAGCATAACTGGCGAGTGTTTGGGCCTTGTTGTTGCTGATGGCCACGTTGCTGAGCCGGTTCAGCGTGTTGTAGCCGTAGGCCGTCTGGACGCCGTTCGGGTAGACGTACCCCTGCAGGTTCCCCACGCTGTCGTAGGTGTAGGTGGTGTTGCCAGTGTGGGTGTCCGTCACAGTCGTCAGCCGATTAAGCTGGTCGTAGCCATAACTGACCGATGTTCCGCCGGGGTTCGACGATTGAATGGAAGTCAGATTTCCTCCCATATCATAGGTGTAGGTGAGAGTGCCCTCGGGCGTTATCTTCTGGGTTAGTCGATCGCGAGAATCGTAGCTGTAACTCGTGGTGCCTGTCGCATCCACCATCGATTGCCGTTGCCCGCTGGCCGTGTACGTGAAGCTGATGGTGGGAGCGCCGAAGCTGGAATCGGGCGTCTTGCTGGTGAGGCGGTTAGCCGCATCGTACCCATAGGTGGTCTTTCTAGCGTTGAAATCGACCCTGGTCTTCAGGTTCCCCGCCAAATCATACGTGTAGGTTTCGGACATCCCAAGCGGCAAGGTGCGCTGCGTGCGCCGGCCAAGTTGGTCATAGGCGAAGGTCGTTCTGTGTCCGTTGGCGTCGGTCTGTGAGGTGCGGTTGCCGACCTCGTCGTAGCCATACGAGGTAACCTGGGTGAGCGCGTCCGTCACCTGCGTAAGGCGGCCGAGCTTGTCATATTGGAACTGCGTGGTTTTGCCGGCCTGGTCCGTCTTGCTGATAGTCCTGCCCAGCGCGTCGTAGGCGGTGAGGTCGGTCGACGAGTCCGGGTAGGCAACCTGGGTGCGGCGGTTGAGCTGGTCGTAGACGTAACTGGTGACATTGCTGTTGGGGTCGGTCATGGACGTCTGATTACCCACAGCATCGTAGGCGAAGCTCGTAACATGACTGAGGGCATCCGTCACCGTGCTGCGGCGGCCTGCGGAGTCGTACTGGTACTGCGTCTCATTGCCTCGGGGGTCCGTGACAGCGATCACTTCGCCGGCCGAGTCGTAAGTGGTGCTCGCAATGGTGCTATCAGGGAATTTGGTCTGGGTCAGCCGCTTTAACTGATCGTAGGTGTAAGATGTCGTCCGCGCCGCCCTGTCAACACTGGTGATCCGGTCGCCCTCGGCATCGTAGGTGGACGACTCCGTAGTGGTGTCCGGGTACGTGGTCTGCGTGAGCCGCCCCATCAGATCGTACTGGTAGCTTGTCTGGCGACTGAGCTGATCGATGGTGACGCTCTGCTTCCCGATCACGTTGTACTGGATTTGCGTGGTGGAGCCGTCGGCGTAGGTGGTCTGGGTCAGCCGGTTCATTCCGTCGTACTGATAGCTGGTGACAAGCGTCTGCTGGCCTGAGCTGGTGGTGCGAGTCCGGGTCTCGCTCTGCCTGTTCCCGTTGGCGTCGTAGGTGTAGGTGGTCACGTTACCGAGGGCATCGGTCTTCTGGGTGAGGTTCCCGTAAGTATCGTATTGGAACGAAGTGACACCGCCCAGCGGGTCGGTGATCGAGGTCTGCTGGCCGGCGGCGTTGTAAGTGTAGGTGGTGGTATTGCCGGCCGCATCCTGCGTGGAAAGCAGATTTCCGTTGGCGTCGTAGGTGTTCGTGGTGACGCGGTTCAGCGCGTCGGTGATGGTCAGCACCTGGTTGCGGCTGTTGTAGGTGTAAGTGGTGGTGTTGCCCAGAGGATCTGTTTCCGTCAGCCGGTTGTTGTTGGCGTCGTAAGTGTACGTCCGGGTCTCGTTCAGCGGATTGGTCTCGGTGAGGACGTTGCCCCGGCTGTCGTAAGTGCGAGTGGTCACGCCTGCCAGAGCGTCGGTGACCTTAACAATGTTGCCATCGGAGTCGTACTCGTTCACCGTCACATTGCCGAGCCGGTCGGTGACGGTCTCCTGGCTGGTGCCGGGATCATTGGTGTAGTTGATGACGTTGCCGTAGGCGTCCGTGTGGCTCACTAGGCGCCCATCGGCATCGTAGTCGTTGCGGATGGGCTGGACGCCAAGCGGGTCCACGATGGTCAGCAGGTCGTGATTCGAGTCGTAGGAGTAAGTGCTGACGTTGTTGATCTGGTCCGCAAAGGTCACCAGATCGCCGTTCGAGTCGTAGCCGTAGTTCAGGGTATTTCCTGACGGGTCGGTGATCTCGGTGATGCGATTCTGGGAGTCCCGTGTGAAGGTCACGCTCTTGCCGGTCGAACTCGTGATGCCGTTAGCGCTGACCGTCAGGGTGTTGCCGTTGAGATCGGTCATCGTCTGGAGGCCGAATTGGCGGCTGATCAGGAGGACCCGGCCATCGGGGAGGGTCAAATCGTACTGATCGGGGTCGAAGGTGGCGAGCGTGCTCGGATCAACGAGGGTTACCTGCCCGGGCACAGCGCCCGAAACCAATGGCTGGGTGCTACCTGCGACCACGAGCAAGGCGTTCGGCGGCGTATTGCTCCCGGTCGGGGCAAATGTAATCGAAACCGGCTGGTCCTGAATCGGTACTAGTTGCTGGCATTGCGGATTGGTTGCGGGTTGAAACTCGTAAGTAGTCCCATCCGCGAGAGTGACCGTGACCACGTGGTTCTGCGTGGCCTGGATGCAGTAAGTGGGGAGGGCGCCGCCACTCGAGGTCTCCGTCCATTGACTGCCGAGGGCAACGTTCTCGCTGAGGGTCAGGTTCTTCAGATCCAGCGTCCAGCCGACGCCGAAATCACCCACGCTCTTGTTCCGGCTGTCGTAGGTGCGGATAACCTGGATGGGGAGGCCAGCCACCGGGACGCTGAGGTCGTTGAACGAGAGGGTGAAATTACCGATCTTCAGGTTCCGGGCTACGACGACGGTAACCGTAGTGGTCCCGGTCTGGCCGGAGGTGTCAGTGGCGGTGAGCCGGCGGGTCACGTTGCCGTTCAGCAGAAGCGTGGGATCGAAGGTCCCGCTGACATCCGATGTCGTGCGGTAGCGAAGGTCGTGAACCCGGAGGCTCCGGCGGACTCGTAGTCGAGCGTCCAGGTATCCAGATTCGGACTGGAAACGGTGCCTGCGACCGTTGTAGGCGCGGTGACCTCGGTTGCCTCCGCCGGACTGGTGATGGACACAATGGGCGGCGGCCCGGTAACTGGACCTAATAGGCTAAAGCCGTTGGTTATGGAGGCCTGCTCGGTTCCGGTCTGCGCGATGACCGTGTGAGGTCCGAGAACTGCCGCGGAGTCAATTGTGATCTGGGCAGTTGCCGAGCCCGCATAGGAAACCGTCACCGGTCCGAAACCACCCTCCGGACCGCCGCCAACCGAAATACCCGCGCCGAAGTTGGCCTGCGTTGTCCCCTGCACGAAGTTGGTAAAGGCGCCTGTGATGGCCACGGTGATCGTCTGCCCTTGTTGAGCATAGTTCGGACTCAGGCCGACAATGGCCGGCTGACCGACCACCAGGAACCCGTTGGCGAGACTCGCCTGTTCGTCGCCGGTCTGAACAGTCACGTTGGTGAGGCCAGGCAACGCTGAACTGAGGATGGTGATCTGCGCCGTTGCGGTCGTCGAGTCCGTGACGCTGACAGGACCAAAGTCGCCCGCGATTCCGTTCCCGACCATGATGCTGGGACCAAAACGGGCCACCGTGATTCCCTGGACGAAATTCGTATTCAGTCCGGTGATGGTGACAGAGACGGTCTGGCTTTGCACGCCGGAATTCGGGGACACGGAGACGATGCTGGGTCCGCTGACCGCCTGCAGCACCGTGAAGGCGTTCGTAAGAGTTACAGCCTCGGCGCCGGTAGTGACCGTTAGCGACCGCGATCCGGGGGTGGCGTTGCTGACAATGCTGATCTCTGCGGTCAGATCCGTCGCGCTGGCCACCGTGACGGTACTCACCGTGATGCCGCTTCCAAAGCTGACCTGGCTGGTTCCCTGGGCGAAATGAGTGTTCTGACCTGTAATCGTAACTGCGATGTTGGCTTGGCCTTGCTGGCCACCGTTAGGATTGACGAGGGTGATCGCCGGTGTACTGGAAGTCACCGTGAATCCGTTGGTGAGTGTGGCGACTTCGCCGCCGGTGGTTACCGTAACTGTGCTGGAGCCTGCAGGAGCGTTCGCGGCGATGCTGATCTTCGCGGTAAGGCTGGTAGCACTGGCCACGGTGACGCTGGTCACCGTGATGCCATTTCCCAGAGTCACCTGGCTGCTCCCCTGGGCAAAATGCGTATTCTGGCCGGTGATCGTGATCGAGACGTTCTGAGCCCCCTGCTGGCCGGTATTGGGGACCACCGAAAGCAGGCTGGGCGTGCTGGCGGTCACCGTGAAACCGTTGTTGATCCCATCGACCTCACTGCCCGTCGTCAAGATGACTGTTCGGGCTCCGGTTGCTGCCGCGGGGTCGATATTAAGGACCGCAGTAGCGCTGGTGGACGAATTCACTGTTAAAGAGGCGACCGTGACGCCTCCGCCGCCGAAGTCGGCTGTGGTCGTTCCTTGCACCCAATTTGTGAACTGCCCGGTGAGCGCGACCGAGAGATTCTGCTGGCCCTGCTGGCCGGCATTCGGGCTGATTGAGAGCAGGACCGGCGTGCCGGCCGTCACCGTGAATCCGTTCACGAACGAGTCCACTTCGGTCCCCGTCGTCAGCGTGACTGTCCGCGGCCCCGTCGTCGCCGTGGCAGCGATATTCACTACAGCCGTTGCAGTTGTGTGAGAGCTGACCGTCAGGGAGACCACAGTGATACCCGCCCCGAAGCTCGCAGTGGTCGTTCCCTGGGTCCAATTCGTGAACTCGCCCGTCAGCGCGATCGAGAGGTTCTGCTGGCCTTGCTGACCGCCGCCCGGACTGATCGTGAGCAGAATCGGGGTACCGGCCGACACGGTGAAACCGTTCGTGAATGAGACCACTTCACTGCCTGTTGTGACTGTTACGGTCGAAGGTTCTGTTGGAGCAGTCGCGGCGATATTGATCGTCGCCACGAGAGTCGTGGCGCTCGTCACGGAGACGCTGGCCACTGAGATCCCACTGTTGTCAAAACTGACTTGACTGGTCCCCTGGGCAAAATGAGTGTTGACACCGGTGATGGTGACGGGAAGATTCTGCTGGCCCTGCTGCCCGCCACCCGGGCTCACGCTGTAAAGGTAGGTGCTCGCCGCGTTGACCGTGAAGACATTCGGAACGGAAGCGACCTCGCCGCCGGTCGTTACGGTGAGGGTCCTCGTCCCCAAGGTGGCATTGATGTCGATCGCCAGTTGGGCGGTGAGGCTGGTGGCGCTTGAGACAGTCACGCTCGTTACCGTGATGCCGGCCCCAAGGCTCACCTGGGTCGTGCCCTGTGTGAAGTGGGTGGACTGACCTGTCACAGCGATTGAGAGGGTCTGTCCTTGCTGGCCCGACGCAGGTACAAGTGATGTGATAATCGGGGTGGGGGCTGTCACCGTAAAGCCGTCAGCAAGAGTGGCCACCTCCGTTCCCGTTGTTGCCGTCACGTTGTGGGGACCAGTCGGAGCGTCGGCAGCCACACTTAACTGCGCGCTCAGGCAAGTAGGACAGCTTACGGTGAGACCGCTGACCGTGATCCCGGCCCCAAAATCGAGCTGAGTCGTGCCCTGGACCCAATTCGTATTCTGCCCGACAACGGTCACGGGGCCACTTTGGCCCTGCTGGCCAGAATTAGGGGACACGATTGTGATTGTTGGAATTAGAGCGGGGAGTAAAACGGTGAAGCCGTTGGTGAGCGAATCTACTTCGCTCCCCGTAGTGAGAGTGACCGTCCGCGCTCCCGTTGCGGCGGCTGAATCGATGTTGACCACTGCGGTAGCGCTCGTGGAGGAATTCACGGTCAGCGACACCACCGTGATACCTGTCCCGAAACTAGCTGTGGTGGTTCCCTGCACGAAATTAGTGTTCTGCCCCGTGATCGCAACCGACAGATTCTGCTGGCCTTGCTGGCCAGTGTTGGGAACTACCGAGGTGATGGCATTCCCCTGCTGAGACTGCACGGCAAAGCTGCTCGCCAAGGAAACCAGCTCCCCACCTGTTTGCAGGAAGACTGTGCGCAGGCCGAGAGCTGCCGCGGCATCGATTGTGATCTGGGCCGTCGCCGTGGTTGCACTCGTCACGGTGACGGAACCAAAAGTGCCCTCGGCCGCTCCGCCCACTGCGACCCCCGGGCCGAAACTGGCCACCGTAGTTCCCTGCACAAAATGAGTGAATTGGCCCGTCAATAGAACCTGTAGGCTTTGGCCTTGCTGGCCGCTGCTCGGACTCACAAAGGCAAGGCTCGGGGCTTGCTGGTCGATTCGAATGCTCAAACTCGCTGTCGCAACGTGCTGCGGCGAACTCTGGTCGGCGGCTTGGACGCTAAAGCTAAAGTTTCCCGTTGTAGTCGGCGTGCCGGTGATAACTCCGGAACCGCTCAATGCGAGTCCGTTGGGCAAAGAGCCGGACTGCAAGGTCCAGGTGGAGATCCCGATTCCCCCTGCGGACGACAGAGTGGCAGCGTATGCGGTACCGACAATCCCATCGGGCAACGAACTTGTAAGGATTGTGAGCGGCTCCGTGACTCGGATGGTGAGGCCCTTCGTCGCGGTCTGCTGAGGCGAACTAGAATCCGTTACTTGGGGAGTGAAACCATAATCCTGTCGGCCTGCAGGGCCTGAGATCATCGCGACAAACAGGTCACTCCCGCCCGCGTTCTGCGCCTGGATCGGGTTCTGTGTCGGGAAGTCGGTCGAGCTAGTCGCTCCAAAAAGGTAAACGTTGCCAGAGCTGTCCAAGCCGATTGAGCCTCCGAAGCAACACGGTTTGTCGTTTCCCTCGTCTCCCTCGTCCCCACCACCCCCGAGGTAAGTCGAGAACAGTAACTGGGAGCCACCGGGGTTGATCTCGGTCACGAACGCATCGTAACCACCAGCTCGTCTCGACTGGATAGGATTGACAGCGGGAAAGTTATCAGAATTAGTGACTCCAGTTATGTAGGCGTTTCCTGAGGCGTCGACCGCCAGAGGACTCGGATAATAAATCTCCTCGCCCCCGCCGCCCAAATAAGTGGAATAGATCAAAGCGGATCCGGAGGCGTTCAACTTTGTCACAAACACATCGTCGCTTCCGACTAGAACCCCTTGGACCGGCTGGGCGGTTGGGAAATCCGAAGAATTCGTGTTGCCGTAGACGTACAGGTCTCCTGCGGCGTCTACGGCTACGCCGGAGGCCACGTCATCTGCGCTGCCGCCCAGATAAGTGGAGTAGAGAAATGCCGATCCCCGAGCATTGATTTTTGTAACAAATGCGTCATAATCGCCGTGATTTACGGGCGAGGATGGCGCATGCGCAGGCTGGACAGCATTGACTGTGGGGAAGTTGGTGGACACAGTGAGGCCAACGGCATACACGTTGCCGGAGCTGTCTAAGGTTATGGCGTTGAGTTGGTCGTAGTCACTTCCTCCGATGTACGTGGAGTAGACTAACGCAGAACCCGCAGGGTTGAATTTCGCTACGAAACCGTCCAAAACCCCACCAAAGACCGGCTGAGCCGCGTTGAGCACTGGGAGGTCACTCGAGTACGAAACTCCTCCCAAGTACGCATTGCCTCCGGCATCGACCGCTACGGTAACGCCGAATTCTCCGACGCTGCCTCCGAAGAAGGTCGAATAAACCAAGCTGTTCCCTGTCGGACTGAGCTTAGTGAGAAAGGCATCAGAGGTCCCGCGAAGGCTCGGCTGATAGGCATTCGCCGTGGGGAAATCCGAGGACGTCGTCATTCCCGCGATGTAGGCGTTGCCCGCGGTGTCCACGGCAATCCCGTAGCCGTAGTCCCCCCAACCGGGGATGCCGCTCCCGCCAAGGTAGGTGGAATACACAATACTGGTTCCCGCGGGGCTGAGCTTGGTCACAAAGGCGTGATAAATTCCCTGGGTCTTAACAGTTGACTGGAACGGATTGACGGTGGGAAAGTCTGTCGAAGCCGTATACCCCGTTAGATAAACTGCGCCACCGCTGTCCACGGCCATGCCAAGACTCAGATCATCTCCGCTCCCACCTAGGTACGTGGAGTAAACCAAGACCGGGTCGATGATCAAAGGCTTACTGGCATCATAGGCGGAAAGCTCGAAGCGAACTTGCCGATCGGCCGTAAGAACGTAATTTCCTTCAATTGTCTGCTTACTGCCGCCGGCCACTGATTGATAAATGATCGGTCGATGGAAACGAACCTCCGCGCTCCCTTCGCCAATCACTAGGTCGCGGCTCTGCTCGTCAATCTGGAGGGTGTCAGCGCCTTGCAACCCAAGGCGGATTGATCTTGGGTTCCCACCGGGCGCCACCACGAAGTCGTACTCAAGCTGACGTTGATTGCCGTAGTAAACCAAATCCACGCCGGGATAGACGCTTTGGTACTTCACCTTCGCATACGTGGGCACATCCGTCTGCCACTTACTCGGATCGTTACCAATGAAGTAGTTGCTTTTGCCGGGCAGCTCATCCAGGCCGGTGACCTCCGCATTGGGGTTGGCTCCAACGAGAGACATTTTGAGGACGGCATCCGGCGCGCGCGATTCCGCGAGTTGTGAGCCGGAAAGTGGCAGGACGGCGCGTCCTGAGCGAGACCGTAGACCTGGACCTTGATCTTTCGACTTGGAGCTTTTTGCCGCAGACGGCTTCAAGGCAAGAACGGCTTCTTTGCTGGTAAGGAGCAGGGTGTAGCCGCTGCCGCGGGAGAGAAACTTTACCGGCGGGGCACTTTGCCCCTGGTTGGCCTCAAAGCTCATGGGCAGACGCGCATAGTTCGCGATCGCCCGCATCCCATGATCTGATGGCTTATTTGCATCGCTCTGAGCGCCGGGTTGAGTCTCAGCCAAGACAGACGAACTCGACTGACCTGATGGCCCTTGTGCGATCTGCGTTGGCGTTCCGGAGATGACACCGCCACTGGATATACTCAACCCCGGCGGCAGCGCGCCCGACCCGTTCGCAAGGCTCCATGCATAGGGCAGGGTGCCCCCGGTCGCAGCGAGCGTGGCGGTGTAGGGTGTACCAACAACGGCATCCGGAAGGCTGGTTGTTGAAATTGAGAGTGGCCCGCCGCCCGCCGTCACCGTGAACCCGTTGGTCAGGGTGGCAACTTCGCTTCCCGTGGTCAGCGCTACCGTGCGCGCCCCGGTGGGTGCGGCGGGGTCGATATTAATCAAGGCTGTCGCGCTCGTGGGGGAGCTCACCGTCAGAGACGCTACGGTGATGCCGGCTCCGAAGTTCGCCGTTGTCGTTCCTTGCGCCCAATGGGTGAACTCACCCGTGAGCGCCACCGGAAGGTTCTGTTGCCCTTGCTGGCCACTATTCGGGAGGGCCGAAGTGATTAACGGCTGGCCTTTGCACTCTCCCGAACTCGCGGCAGCGAAGATGGCCTGGATTTCGGAGGCAGAAAGAGCGCGGTTAAAAACTTGAACTTCGTCTACGGCCCCCCGCCAGTTGAACTGCCCGCTCGCTTGGCCGCCAAAGGTACCAATGAAAAGATCCCGCTGAGAAGCGGCGTAGGAAATAGATGTGTTACTGGTAGTGCCGTTGCCCACCTGCATCCCGTCTACGAACAGCCTGACCGTGAACCCGTCAAAAGTCCCCACCACGAGATGGAATCCACCATTCCAGATTGCCGTCCCGGCGTCAGGGGACAGGATATACGCGCTGCCAGTAGAGATATAGAAGAACAGCCCGCCAGACGATCCGGTATAGAGCGCATAAGATGCGTCGCCCGCGGTCACACCCTTGGCCAGAACGTAACGGTAGGATCCTATGGAGGAGGCCTCGACCCAAGCGGCAACGGAGACCTGTGACGGCTCCAAAGCGGCCGTTCCCGGAACCTCAACGAAGCCGGTTCCATTGAAACTAAACGCCTGCCCGACCTCTCCAGAGCTGAAACCGACTCCGCTGGTTGGGGAACCATTATTGGCGCCGATGATGTCGTTATAGTTTCCGTCAGCTGGCCACCAGCTTACCAGTCCGGGAGGCTGAGGAACACAGGCGTTCGCGGCGGTTACGGCGAAGCCGTTCGGCATCGTGTCGATTTCGCTGCCCGTGGTCAGCGTCACCGTCCGGGAGCCCGTTGTTGCCGCGGGATCGACGTTCAGCACGGCCGTGGCGCTGGTGGATGAGTTCACAGTCAGCGACGCCACGGTGATCCCCGCCCCGAAGCTGGCTGTAGTCGTCCCTTGCATCCAGTTGGTGAACTGACCCGTGATGGCGACCGGGAGATTCTGCTGCCCCTGTTGGCCGCTACTCGGATTGACCGAAAGAAGGACCGCAGTGCCGACCGTTACCGTGAACCCGTTGCTCAGGGTAGCTACTTCGCTGCCGGTGGTCATCGTCACGGTCCGCGCCCCGATCGCTGCTGTCGGATCGATATTGATGATCGCCGTCGCGCTCGTGGAAGAGTTCACGGCCAGGGAGGCGACCGTGATGCCTGCCCCGAAGCTCGCGATGGTCGTTCCCTGGACCCAGTTGGTAAGCTGACCCGTGAGGGCTACGGAGAGGTTCTGTTGCCCCTGCTGCCCGCCATTCGGATTGACCGAGACGAGCACCGGCATCACCGTGAAGCCGTTCGTGAGAGAGACTTGCTCCGGGCCAGTCTGCACTGTAACGGTGCGCGGGCCGACCGTTGCCGCAGGATCAATTGTTAACTGCACGAATGCAGCGGTCGGGCCCGTCACGGTCAAGGGACCCAGCGTACCTACCGAGGCCCCACCTGCCGAAATCCCGCTGCCGAAACTCGCGAGCGATACACCTTGAACGAAGTCGGTGCACGCCCCTGTAACGGTTGTGATGAGTGTCTGTCCCGCTGGGGCCGAGTTTGGGAGAACGCCCAACAACTGGGGTCTTGGGCTTGGCACGGACAGGTTCGTCGCATTGGTCAGCACGAATGTGTCATTGCTAGGAAGGAAACCAAACTGAATTACGCGATCGGTAGACGAGTCGTAGGTGGCCATACCCTCAGTACCAACAGGGACGGGTTGATTCGCCAGACTCATCCAGGTGGCCGGACCTCCGAGGCCGTTTGCGTTAAGAAGTAGCCATACGTCGTTTAACGTTGCATCACCTACTGCAGCTCCCCCAACAACGACGAGGCGATTGTTGCCGACATTGTAAGGGGTGGAAGCTGACCCATTAATGACCCTCGGGCTTGGCGAACCTGCTGCGCCATTGGGAATCACTTGAACCCAGCTTGGAATGCCGCCCAAGCCATTGGCATTGACCAGCACCCAGACATCGTTCATTACCTGCCCGGGTGAGGGGTTTTGGCTGCTCTCGCCGCCGAAAATCGTCAACCGATTGTTGAACTGATCGAACGCAAAGAAGGAAGCATTCCGTGGTGAGGGTATCGGCCCCGCCGGGGCTAACTGAGTCCAGGTAGGAGCTTCCCCCAATCCGTTCGCATTCGACAACACCCAGGCGTCATTCACAGAGACCAAGTCGTTGGTCCAGCCTCCAAAGATCATCAGACGATTAGCATTGGGATCATACGCTGTCACGGCGAGCCTGCGACCTGCTGGAGCCAAGCCTGAAGGCAGGAGTTGGGCCCAGGTTGGGGTTCCTCCGAGTCCATTTGCGTTGGTTAGAAGCCACACGTCGTTGGTAACGGGGTATGAGGCCCCGGTCGTGCTGATGTCACCCCCGAAGATGATCATGCGATTGTTCGCGGCATCGTATGCGGCCCCATGGTTCCTTCTTGGGGCCGGAGAGGTACCCGCAGGATTCAGTTGCATCCAAGCAGGTGTCCCGTTCAGCCCATTAGCGTTTGTAAGCACCCAAACTTCGTTCGAGATCCCATTGCCAGCTCCGCCACCGAATATGATCATCCGATTGGAATCGCTGTCATAAACGGAAGTATTTCCGTACCTCGCTGAGGGCAGGGTTCCCGTCGGGTTAAGCTGAGACCACGTTGTGGCGCTCGCGATGGAAAACCCGCCACTTAGCGTTACGGACTCTGATCCCGTTTGTAGGGTTACAGATCGTGGGCCAACTACCGCACACAGGTTGATGTTGACTGTGGCTGTCGCAGTCGTTGAATTCACCACTGTTACCGGGCCAAAGCCACCGAGGGGACCACCTCCCACTGATACTCCGTCGCCAAGGCTCGCCTGCGTTGTTCCTTGTGCGAAGTGCGTGAATGCTCCCGTGAAGGTCACCGACAAATTCTGTTGTCCCTGTTGTCCGCTGTTGGGGCTGGCGGAGAGCAGGGCCGGTGTACCCGCCACTACCGTAAAGCCGTTCGTCAGCGTCTCCACCTCGCTGCCGGTGGTCATCGTCACCGTCCGCGTCCCGATGGCTGCTGCCGGATCGATATTGATCACCGCCGTTGCGCTGGAGACCGAGTTCAGGGTCAGCGATATCACGGTGATTCCCGCTCCGAAGTTGGCCGTGGTCGTCCCCTGCACCCAGCTCGTGAATTGACCGGTTAGGGTGACGGAGAGATTCTGCTGACCTTGCTGGCCACTATTGGGATTGGCTGACAACAGCACCCGCGTGCCCGTCGTCACCGTGAACCCGTTCGTCAGGGTGTCGACTTCGCTGCCCGTGGTCAGCGTGATTGTCCGCGCTCCCGTCGTGGTCGTGGTGCTGACATTAAGCACCGCCGTGGCCGTGGTGGGAGAATTGACGGTCAGGGAAGCTACGGTAATGCCGTCCCCGAAGTTGGCTGTGGTCGTCCCTTGCACCCAGCTCGTGAATTGACCGGTCAGGGCTACCGACAGATTCTGTTGACCCTGCTGCCCGCTGTTGGGACTGGCCGACAGCAGCACCGGCGTGCCCGCCGCCACCGTAAACCCGTTCGTCAGCGTGTCGACTTCTGTCCCCGTGGTCAGTATCACCGTCCGCGATCCTGTCGTCGCCGTCGCAGTGATATTGAGCACTGCCGTGGCGCTGGTCGCGGAAGTGACCGTCAGCGAAGCGACCGTGATCCCCGCCCCGAAGTTGACTGTGGTGGTCCCCTGCACCCAGCTTGTGAACTGGCCCGTCAGTGTCACTGAGAGGTTCTGCTGACCCTGCTGGCCGCTGTTGGGGCTGGCCGACAGCAGTACCGGCGTGCCCGCCGTCACCGTAAACCCGTTCGTCAGGGTGTCAACCTCGCTGCCCGTAGTTAGGGTGATCGTTCGTGCTCCCGTCGCTGCCGTGGCACTGATGTTCAGCACTGCCGTGGCAGCCGTGGAGGAACTGACCGTCAGCGAAGCTACCGTGATCCCGCCGCCGAAGTTGGCTGTGGTCGTCCCTTGCACCCAGCTCGTGAACTGGCCTGTCAGGGCCACCGAGAGGTTCTGCTGGCCTTGCTGGCCGCTATTGGGATTGGCTGACACCAGCACCGGCGTGCCTGCCACTACCGTGAAGCCGTTGGTCAGGGTGTCCACCTCACTACCGGTGGTCAGGGTTAGCGTCCGTGAACCCGTCGTCGCCG